>JAABUP010004255.1_pt1 | contig 23713 bp, 23 predicted proteins | sample 5559201 | NCBI WGS metagenome assembly JAABUP01 (sample SAMN10711887, study PRJNA513373) | rock metagenome | isolation source: Antarctica rocks | place: Antarctica
GAGACCTAGTATATCTCTTTAGGAAGTCGGGAATAGAGGTCTAAAACTAGGTTATATAGAGTATCGATAGGTATAACTATTTAAGAGATAAAATCATCGCTTTTAGGTGTAAATTAAACGCTTTTCTTATCTATCTATATCACCACCTATTCGGTCTCTTTATTATCTAAATCGAGGTCTCCTTACTACCTATATCTCTTATTATACTCCTCCTCCGTAGGCTACTCGATCGAGGGTATAATTACCCCTACTTTATATATAGATAGACCCGCTAAGGAGCTACTAGAGGTAACGTGTAGGCCCTAAGTTATCGCCTTCCGAGGAGAAAACCTCTAAGGAAGCTTTAATACTAATTAAGGTTTTCTTTAATTAGTTCGACGACCCTATTTACCGACGTTCCTAGAGAGTTAAAGGCCTATCCCTACCTTACTCGGTAAGATCTCCTTCTATTTAGTAGAGTCGTTCTTCTAGAGCTATATAACCTTAGTAGTATAGCCTATATCTATTAACGTATACTTAGCCTTATCGAAATCGGCCGCGTACTTAGGCCTCTTCCGTTTTATCTAATTAATAAAGTCGGTTATAAGGCCCTCTATAGGGCTACTATTACGAGGAGGTGGTATAGGTATCTCGGAGAAGCCTCGTAGGGTTAATTAGGCCCTCTCTAGGTATTCGCGATTAAGGAGTTCCTACTTCATCTAGTGGGTAGGGAAGTTTTGAAGCTATATCTAGGGTAGAAGCTAAGGTAGCTATAGTAAATAGCTATAGCCGTAGCTATATCTATAACCTCTATAACCTCTATAATACCCTATTAGAGGTAGACTACTAAACGGTATAGCCGTTACTCTTTCCCTCCTCTTATCGGCTAGCTCCTTCTTCTTCCTATTAGCTATCTATACGGTCGTTATCGATACTAGAGGTCGTTTATCGGTAACTCTTCCTACTAGGCCTCTATTAATTGCGGCCTACTATATATTAATTTCGGTTAAATTAAGTAGCTAATAAGTGCCTTTATCGACCTAGTAATAATATAGGTAGTTCGAGTATCGAGTATCCTTATATTCCTACTTCTCTCGTAGAGCTTCCTTCCCTACTTCGTCTAGATTTTCGCTATTACTAAGATCGCGTACTTCGAGGTAGGCGATAGTAGTAGTCCCTATCCTCCTAATAATCGCATTACTAGCTATACGAGACCTCCGGATCTAATTTTAGCTCGACGTAGAAGTAACGGTAATAGGTGCTCTAGTTAGTATAGGCGTATAATAGTATAAAAGGTCTATAGTAAGACCTTTATAGCTAGCCTTATCGAACGAGGTTAGAATCTTCTCGACGGCTATCTACTCCGTACGAGACTTAGTAGATATCCTATATCGACTATTCTTAGCTAGTTTCTTATAATATAGTATCGCTATAATTAAGAGCCGGTAGGAAGGAAGTCCTCGATTAAGAGTATATATATCGGCCTTCGTCTTCTACTCCTTATTTATCGTAGCGATAGGTATACGATTCGGTCTATATAGCTCGTAGAACTAGATCGACTAGAATATAACGTTAACCGGTATATCTCTCTCCTAGAAGGACCTAACGTTAACCTAATAGTTAATCTTCTTAGGATTAGGATCGGAGTCCTTAGAATTCGATAGAGGAGATACCTACTTCTTAGGCTAGGAGGCCACCTACTTCGTAGGTTTTTTCGTCGGTTTTTACGACCGTGAGATAGCCTAACTTAATTTAGGTGGAGTAGGGGTAGCCTATACTATATCCTCCTCCTCCTCCTTCTCCTCCTCCTTCTCCTCCTCCTTCTCCTCCTCCTTCTCCTCCTCCTTATTAGACTTACTAAACTTATTAGACGAGATAAATAGCGGTTCTAGTTTATTCCGATATCGTCGTATCTCCTCCTCCTTCTTCTTCTTATTCTCCTTCTCTTTCTCGTCCTAGCGGTATAGCTACTAAGCGGCGAAGGACTTCGACCTTAATAGTATCGTATCGAGGTATTCGAGAGTCTTATTAGCTATATTACTAAGCTAACTACTAAAAGAACTAATAGGGGCCTTATACTAAGACCTCGAAGGAGGTAGTAGTATTAGCCTATCTCTATCCCTACCGGTAAGAGCTAGCCGCTTTAGGGGGTTTAGTTTTAACGTCTATAGTATACTAGGTACCTTATAAGACCTCTAAGTAGTAGGTATATCCGGTATAGACTTAGGATTAACCTCTCTAACTATAGTAGAGGAGCGACGCTTTCTTAGTATACGCTACTAAGGAAGCTCTATATATCGATACTCCTCCTTCTCCTTCTCCTTCTCCTTCTCCTTCTCCTCCCTAAGAGCTCTATTCTTAGCTATACGAATATACGTAGTCTTCCGAGACGCCTACTCCGTAGTAGTAGCCTACTCGGCCTCGAGGGCCTTCTAAGACTTCTTTAGTTACCTAGAAGAGGTTATTACGAGGGTAGGGAGGAGGTCTATATCTACGAGGCTAGGGAGGGCGAAAGCACATTATATCTAGTTATTATAGGCTTCGCTTAATAGGCCACTACTATAGAGATAACGTAGTATAAGGCCTAGCTAGCGATAGCTAGCGATGCGGTGTAGTAGTAGGCTATTAGTGTAGCTAGGGAGGGCGACGGCGACGGCGACGTAGGTAGGTAAACACTAAAACACTAAGGATACGATATTACGACGATATATCAGCTTTAATTATAACCTAATTAGGCTATCCTACGAGGTATATAGGCCTTAATTGCTCTACATATTTTGCTATACCGCTCCCACCTGATTTTGGTGGGGTGGGCATGAAAAACGTTGGCGCGAGACGCTAGTGAGGGGAAAAATTTGCGCGACCACGAAAAATTGGCCTATAGGCAAAATCGAGTATATAGCTACCGTAGACCTTATAAATAGCTGTAATAGAGATAGAATTAGTATATTATTATTACACCTCGCTCTTTGTAAAATAATTAGTCTAAATATTAGCGAAATAGCGATGTGGCCAAATATCAGCTATATAGCCAAACATCAGCTATATGGCCAAATAACAGCTATATAGCGATGTGGCTAAGTAACAGCTATATAGCCAAACATTAGCCATGTAGCCAAACGTCAGCTATATAGCCAAACATCAGCCATGTAGCTAAACGTCAGCTATATGGCCAAATAGTAGCGATATAGCTATGTAGCCAAACATCAGCCATGTAAATATCAGCGATATAGCGATGTGGCTACATTATATATGGTAGCTATGTAACCTATTTGCCTAGTAGCCACATAGCCTATTTACCATAGAGCCTATCAGCTATATAGCTACATCGCTATTATCTGGCCACATCGCTATATAGCTGATGTTTAGCCACATAGCTATATCGCTACTATTTGGCCATATGGCTGATGTTTGGCTATATGGCTATATCGCTAATTACATAGCTGATGTTTAGCCACATCGCTACATAGCTGTTATTTGGCTACATAGCTAATGTTTGGCCACATAGCTAATGTTTAGCTATATAGCTAATGTTTAGCCACACGGCTGATGTTTAGCTACATAGCTACATCGCTACTGTTTAGCCACATAGCTGATGTTTGGCCATATAGCTGATGTTTAGCCACACGGCTGATGTTTAGCTACATAGCTACATCGCTACTGTTTGGCCACATGGCTGATGTTTAGCCATATGGCTGATGTTTAGCCATATGGCTGATGTTTAGCCATATGGCTGATGTTTAGCCACACGGCTAATATTTAGCTACATAGCTACATCGCTTCTATTTGGCTACATAGCTGATGTTTGGCCACATGGCTGATATTTGGCTACATAGCTATATCGCTGATTATATAGCTGATGTTTGGCCACATCGCTACATAGCTGTTATTTGGCCATATAGCTAATGTTTGGCTACATAGCTACATCGCTAAAATTTAGGCTAATCATTTGGTAAATAGCGAGGTCTAATAATTATCTATTAATCCTTTCTATTTAACAGCTATCTAAACGGTCTACGGTAGCTATATACTCGATTTTGCCTATAGGCCAATTTTTCGTGGTCGCGCAAATTTTTTTCCCCACTAGCGTCTCGCGCCAATGTTTTTAAAAACAACTGTACCATCCCATACTGTTTGAACATTGCTATTCTTAGGTTCCGGCCCTCGGACCTTATCATATTTCATTCTAGCGGGCTTGGCATGCACGTCTGAGGTACTGAGGCAATCTACTTTGTAAGAACCCGCCTCTCTATTCTTGTCTTTAAACTAGTAATCATCCTCTACAGTACGCTCCTAGCGTATCTCCTGGCGCGCAATTCGTCGAGTAGGCGCTGACGTAAAAGCTTCCAGGGGTGGGCAATGGCAGCAAACCAGATTCAGCCCATGAGCCATGGAACACTACAGTTTCATCCTCCCATTGGCTTATGTCAAAAGTCCTTCGAAATCTTGTCATGAAGAAGTGCTATAAACTCAGTCTGTTTCACAGATACCAAAACGAACTCCAACCTCCTGCCCAGAGGACCCTAGATTAACTGCCAGCTTCAGGCGACGTAGGACAGTTCAAGCCGGATACTAATGAACGGAGAGCTTTCAAAGAAAGTATGTAATTGGGCTAGGAGGCACTGTGTATCTCTTCCACCGCGAGTACTTCGATCTCGTTACTTGAATTTATAATCAAGCCTCCATCCTTGCTTAGCTCAGTACATCTGACCTTCACATCTCTGAATTTTTCTATTTCCCCAATGCCCCACCACTCGATTCGCCCGTGGCCGAGTGTCATCTTGATTTTGTATCGAGTATCTGGCCTTGCGTCGAAGCAGGCGGGCACCAGAACCACTTCTCGTGTGACACTCTCGTTGGGATGGAGAGATGTGAAGCCGTTCTCAGTATTCACTGCCTTGGGCTCGTCCAACAATTCGAAGTCAGCTCCGTGGAAGTCGATGGCTTCGGCGTCGGGCGGTGAGACTGAATGGAGGCGGTATAGGCCTGTCAAAGAGGAAAATTTGGAAATAGGACTCCAGTCGTGTTTGAAGGTGAGCGGCGGTAACTTATTGGGTACTAGAGGTAGCGCTCCGGAGGGGCTTGATAACTCTTCTGAGCCATGGTAGCGTAGCGTCGCTGTCAGGCCGTAGGTCTGCTCTTCGCTAAGCTGGAAGATATTCGAGCCCGCAATTGTGATTGAGAGATGTGCTTCTATGGCCTGTTTCAGCCTATTAAGAAACTTGTCAGAGTCAGATACTAAAGATTGTATAAGAAGCTGCCCAGTCAAAGCTTAACGTTGTTCAGGAAATCTATGACGACTCACTTCGTGTAGTCTCTCTCCTCTTCCGAAAGTGGCGTATCCTTCTCCTGATGCGCCATGTGAGAAGCTCAACGAAGATCCGTTTATTTAAGTGAAGTTTTCAAGGCGTGGAGAGCGGTCTCGGTTTCGGTTCTTGAGATCTTAAAAGGGACCTGCTCTGCTCAGGTAATCATTGATTTGGGTAGATGTCGTGATGGAACCGTGCGCCTTGCTGGTTGCAAAACACTGCTCTAAGTTAAAGGATGAAACACCGAAATAATTTGGTCACCAGGACTTGGTTTCAATAGATATCATAAGACGCGGGCCGCCAAGCCTATCGCTGGCCACATCCCACCCACCCTTGATTGGGTATTTTCGAGTTAGAGCCGCACTTTTTGATTGGCCAAGTGATAAGTACTACCATTGGATCGAAAGACATGACTTCTACGGAGTACCTTGCACATCTTCTATTCCTTGAAGTCGGGAAAATACGTGATTAGCCTAGTTGTGAAACACAATCCTTGTGGCTTGGTACTCACAACATCAGTGCTCGAAAAGCTATGCAGGTCAGCATTTTCCGGCACACGGCAAAACATTTGGAGTGAAGTATTACCTCATGTTGCATTGATCCTACAGAAGAAGAGGCTTACCCCACCCTCTCGAGCTCATTCGCCGCACACAAGGAACGCCTCAGATCCTGCATTGACAACGAGAATTCAAATATCTGGCTTACTGTTGTAACATCTTCCTACCTGGAACTCACCGTCCCTGCATCACATGAGAACAAAGATTTCAAATTCGCAGATCCTTCCAAAGATCCAATCACCGCAGCGCATTAAATATCAAAGTGTGATACTTAGGGGAGAAAAGCTATGATATGACTCAACTACTACGCCAATTTTCCGTTCACTCCGTTGCCAACTTTATCATTATGGCGAACAGTATAAAGAAGCATGTTTGTCCCTGCTCTTGTCCTTGATCCGCCAGGATGAAACGTGTATCGGATCCCTTGATGGGGCTGAATGCGGATGTCCAACATACTGTATTGATGTCACACTGCCTACTTGATCATGTGGCTATAAGAGCACCGCCATGGCCTAGAGGATGGTGATTACATCGCATTTGAAACTTATGCCCATAATTGTTGTATTAAAGAGCGACTGTATTGGCTTAGAGCGTAGCCCAGGCTTACACTCCAGGGGTTGCTACTATTCCTCCTCATCCCGTTTTCAAAGTGGGAATGATAGGGATCTTGCGCTGCCTCATCGAAGTGGCACACGATGATGTCCTTGGGATATAAAGTGCCTAACTCAAGGAAACGTCACCTTAGACCAGACAGGTGTTGACTACGAAGCATCCACATTCATCATGTTGACTACTCTCGTACCTCTTTCGCTGAGCTTGACTCCAGTTATTATAATCTCAAGTCCTTTAAACGTTGAGCCTATTGACATTACGAAGCGCGAGACCGCGTGCATTGCAAAGTCCAATTGTGGTATAACAAACGATAACGGAGGCAAACCAGGCAAACCAAAACCAAACCCGGTTGACCCACAGTCCCCGTATGACGCACAGCCCGCTCTACCAAATCCAAGTGGCAAACCAAAACCAGATCCAAATCTAAATACAAAACCGACTGATCTTTTGACGGCGCCTGATATTCAGTGGCCAGACCCCGACAAAGGCCCAGAATTATTCGACTTTGAGTACAAGTGCACAGGCTGTAGCCGAGACGATCAGCTGCTTGTCCTGAATGAGCTTTTGGTCGCAAGGGACATACTTAAAAAGGGGTACACAATCTTTTCGCTGAGCCCATTCTACCAAGCCATGTTCGCACCGAGTCTAAGGAATAACCCGTCCTCGAGCTCCAAGCTCAGACCAAATACGCATACGCATTTGCCATTTTCTCTCGTTCGGACTACAAAGTCAAAATCACCTGCGATCAGAATCTATGCGAGAGAAACACTGTTGCCCTTGTGATTGCCCAGCTAAATATCCTAAACCTTTGCGAACCTTGGTTCGATGATAACGTAAAAGCCAAATCGGAAGTAGCTGCCAACGAATGCAAGGCAGGCAACGAAAAAGCCAACAACTGGAAGAATTTAGCAAAGTTCAAGGCTACCAAGTGTATGATTGCTCACCTAGATTATAACGTTTCTTACAAAGCAGCTAACATCAATGCAACAGCATTCACCCTCGTCCACGAAATTATGCACACAAAATATCCCACACAAGGGGTGGATACGCCTCCTAGGTATGTGCCCTCATTGTTCGGAGCGAAGACGCCGGGAATCAACATCGTTGTTTGGAGACATGGCTGATCACATTGAACTAGAGCTAATGATTACGCTTATGGTGTATCCAATTGTAAGGACTTAGCAGCTGGGAATCGTGACGACGTCAGATGCGGCCCAGAGAAGGGTGTTGTTGGCCGTTGCGATGCGAGCAGATCGTTCGAAAACGCTGACAGTCTTGCATTTGTACCAGCTGGTGAGTTACATATCCATACCATGATCTGAAACAGCCCCTCCCAAATTTCTTATCATTGTCCCCAAATCTCATATCCTATTGAAAGCCAATCACATTCCTCTTGGTGCTTGTGCGCTCTTAGATAATTCATTTCCATACGTGACGGTCTACACCGACTACTCAATGGACCAACAGGCGAATATTGGACGGAACGCTGTGGAAAAGAGGTTGAGGTGGACAACACTAGTGGCATACCTGACCCAGTTGACTATCCCGACCAAGACCTTTTGCGCGATGGATAGTGTAAGCACTTTTTCAAAAACGGCTCTGTCCGTTCGATCTCGACCAGTTCGGTCCATTTTCTGACAAAGCCTACTAACCGCTCAGCGATCGCCATGGTGAGCGGCCAAGCACAAGGCGGTTCGCCCAAAGAGGTCTGCAGCATTGAAATCTGCGTCCAGTCCTAACAGATAATCAATAATGCCTACAATGCCCGTCTTGCTGCCCAGTGCAGTGGCGTCTGTTTATCGCCTCTAGCCGTGAGTAGTCCGTGGTTTCTAAATTGAATCACAAGTTTATTAGCCAAATCCTCTTCGTGACCAAACGCGTCTGGGCTCATGGTTCTATCAATGGCGTGGTGCGATACTGATTGCCCTGCAATATCTAACGTCCTGTAAATATTGTCCCCTTTCGGAATACCACTATTAAAGTCCCCCAATAGTCTTCGGTCCAGCCGAAGACATCCGTAGCATTGGGAAAACTAAAGTCTTTCTCCTCTGAGGCATGAGCTGTGGGGGGGAGATTCCAGCTAAAGAAGATCCTTGAATCCAAGTTTGGTCAAAATGCGATCATACTCTTGTAATTTCCATCGGCGGGCGAGGATGGGCTCCAGATACAGGATTGCTTTGAGAACATTCTTGTTCTTGTTCTCAATGGACACCCTGAGGTTCTTGTTGAATTATTTGAAGTGCTTCTCTTCGGTGTCCTTAGTAAAAAGCTTGGGGTCTTCAGTCACTCGGAGGAGGAATTCAACAAGAACAGCTGCCACTCGATATGCGAAACGATCTTGTACTTCCCTATGCTGAACAGCGTTAAGGAGCTCGATGCAGCCGTGGAATGCACTTGACCAAAGCAAGCTGACTTCTTGTCGGATCGGCCTCTCATTGCCCCAGTCAGCCAGTGCTTCATTCAGCAATCTATTAAAGCGGCTTAAGGGAGGAGTGAGCACTCTGTAGATCTCCTCGGAGGCGCCTATCCCTATACTTTGAAGTTCTTGGAATCTACGTGGAGGAAGGGTTACTGCAGTATGAATATCAGCGTGTATTCTAGTTTCTTCAAGCAGAGGGTTAAAAGCTCAAGGGCTAAATATCGCTTTAAACTCTATAACTTGTGCCGCAATGCGTTTTCAAGATATTGTCCTCATTGTTGGTCTCTCCGTCTTGAGTACTACAGATGCCTTGCCCGCATCGACAGTTCCCACCAACGACACCTTAGGCATATACGCCTTTCATTTCACTGGCTGGGAAGGATGTAACCCGGCTAACAATCCGGACGGCTCTGCCATCGTGGAAGACGCGTAGGACTCGTTGCTAGAGATTGCTAATGCGGTGAACGGTCATGTGGATTTTTCGGGAGACGTGAGCCATGTCTTATCCTCATCTGAGGACATCGCTTGATAGACTGTATAGGCCGAAGGTGATTTTCTTGGTGGGAAAACTAAAAACACGAATTATCAAGTCAATATCCAGCGTAAGCCAGTCCTGTCCTTGGCTCTTCGTATATCGACGATTCTACTAATCCCCATCACGCTCGTCGCCGATGACAGTACACCAACCGATCCTAGAACCAGTCCATCGGCCACTTCCTCCGCCTCAGCAGCACCGTCACTAACATGCAGCAGTCTCGCATCCAAGAAGTACATCGCCCAGGTCGACCTGGCCGCCAACATCCAAGATTACTGCACGGAAGCGGCCAAACAGGGCGTGCAGGATCCAGGTTCGGGCTCTCTCCAAAGATCCTTCAACACTGGGACCCCCGAGGAAATTTTCCCTTTCGATGAAATGGCCCTCAGGTCTCCAGTTCGCCCTCACTACCGATGATTGCAATAATTACATGAATTCCATCTCCAATAGTAAGTTCTACAATTCAACATGACACAAATTAATGTCACACTAATCCCTCCCTTCTTCTCCAGACTGCGATGGCAACGATCCGAACAACCCCATGAACTGGAAAGGTACCTTCCTACTTACCTCCCCCAGTAACAACTTACCCCTTTACCAAAAAAAACACTACTAACCTCCAATCTCAAGGCGGCGGCACCCTCCAAGTCAACCAAGTCACCTACCTCATTACCCCGCTCGCGCTCCGGCAACCCGTCCCCAAAGCCCCCGGCGGCGCAATCTCCTGCACGGGCCTCCAATTCTGGCTGAACGGCAACGGCTGGGCAAGCAAAGACGGTGGCTCCTGCCTGGAAACGAATCTCAACGGCTGCTCCGGGTCGGGGTACGGTTTCAGTTACGGCTTGGGTACTGATGGACGCGAGTGGTCGATGAGCGGGTGGGTGGGGCCGGGCCACGGGCATTGCGCCCACGATGCTATCATTACGTGTGGAGGTCCGGATATTTCGTGTTGAGGTTTTGGTTGCTGTTGTTATTGCTATTGCTATTGCTATTGCTGCTGTTGTTGTGTTAAGGGATGCTGCTTTGGTACGGCGCATATGGTGATGGTGAGGATGAGGATGATTTCATCGAGTTGGAGCCTCAACGCATGAGAGTCCAAATCTCACCAGCTGATTGATCAGTCCATCCTTGTTTGAGCGAACAGGCGGGAACAATGTCCGAATGCGTTTGTCTTTTCGCAGGGTCTATGATCGAAGGAGCCCCCTAAGCCTACATGATTCTTCGCGCAAGCTTCTCGATGAATTCTGCCTCATTGGTGAATGTAAAGACATTATTGATCTCGGACGCGATTTGAGGATGCGTCCACCAAAGAACCCAAAAATGCTTTTGCCATTAATGACACCAAAAATGTCTCGGAAAAGAAATTTCTTTCCTCGATCTTAATCCGTCCGAGTGCAGACTCCATACTCAACCAGCATCTGGCCTACAACGACAAATCCACCAAAAGCTGGCACAACTGGGGAAATCATAATCAAGTGAGAAATTGTCGCAACGATGAGCACTTTCCCATGATCTCCACGATTCGAAGCTTCGGATGGGAGAGTGACGTTGCCATTCGCAAGCATAATTTGAAGAAGAAGAAGAAAGTAGGAATTGCAGTAAGTAGGCGCAAAATTTGATGTTGGACGATTTGAGGTGTGAGCAAGACAGATGATTTACGAAGGGGGCGAGGAATGACTATACTTGTGCCTCTTGTGCCTAGGATTGCGACGATGCTCCCTCGCTAAAGCCCGTCTCGTCTATATTCTCCGTCTCCGCTCACCCCTGCTCCCTTCGTGCTCCTCTAAGGCGGCCTTGCTCCCTCTCCCGAACGAAAACGGCATTTTGCGGCCCTAAGTTTGGGGACGTATATAGTAATCAATACTCTACCCAGAAGCACAACCTTTTTTGTTCACAGGTATCGACTCAAGATAGATACCCTTGTTCTAGACATGATGTCGTGATCGCTGCTCAGCTGCAATATCCCAATCATCCGTAAGACATCATTCTTCGCCCGCATACGGACGGGATCCAATTCAAGCCTGTCACTCTGATTTTTGACCAACTCCGCGGTGACGTGCTGAATCCTTTGTCTTAGCAACAGACTACTGAAGTCGGGGATCTGCGGCTGGTGAAGGGAAGACTTACCGCTTCTGAAAATGCTCTATGCTGAAAATGATACCAGATTCTTGCCTCGTCTTGAAAGAGTGTGTGCAGCAAGAAAAAGCTGTTGAGAGCCTCATGTGCTGCATCTAACGTTCCTCGAACATCGACCTCCATGTTTTCGTGCTCGTCTGAATATATAAGCATCAGGCAATGGAAATAGTTACTTGTGAGGAACAAAGTCTGTCGGGCAAGGCGTTTACTTTGCTTCGCCAAGTTGCAGACCGCGTCTTCGTTGAAATTGCGGAAGGGAAGGGGGAAGGACATGTATATATCGTGAAAGGACGCTATAAGCCGAGTGCGTCGCGTAGATGAGGACGACATGGGAAGCTGTAGTGAGCGAGGCGTACAAACACTCGATTGGACTATGTTTGCAAGATGCCACATGCTAGATATATAGGAAATGTCGGTTGCACCGGATCCTGTCAGTGTATCTTCGTACTCTGGCTCCAAGTCTTCGACTCGGACGTCGGTGTGGGTGGCTGTTGGAGGTAGGCTTAGGATCACGGTGAGAAAGGTATCTTGAAAGAGAACGGCTTGCCATAGTTTCCGTCGCTGTTGCTTTTCAGACCGATCGGCGTGAGGGACGATGACAGAAGGGTCGCGATTGAGGCCCAGGGCGTATGCCTGGCGAATGAGTATGCCAGCGAAAGCCCATGCGTCGGCCGCGTGATTGTCGTTCATGAGGAAGTAGACGATTAAGACCATTGTCTGGATAGTACGTATCGAAGGACGGCTAAGATACCCTACCACCCTGAGTGCCTGGTGTCCAGCAGAAACTATAGTGTTGATCATCATTGGCTTAGTTTTTCAGGGAAGGAAACGAGGATGAATACCATAGAATTCTGCCGTCTGCTCCTTCTCATCAGGTGATGGCAGAGCAACAAATTGGGTGCCCATTGCGAGCATCACGAAAATCAGAGGGATTAACGACCCGTCTACAGTGCATCGCTCTAGGGGCGGCAATGACCAAAATGAATCGTAGTCCCTTTGAAATAGGTCGCGTGATATGATCGGATATCTGAATAGGCTTGAGATTAATGCCGACAATACCATTCTGGGGAGACCTACACCGGATCTATAGCCTCGAAGTATTTTGCAATTAGGCTTTGAAGATGTCAGTCGCGTATGGAGTTCTGTACCAGCAGATGGAAAGAATTGTGTTTTCGGGCAAAGGCAAGCGGAAAAAGACACTCTGGTAACCTTCTCTTACTGACTACATCACCGTGGGTTGGGAAAAGGAACCAATTCATTTGAGACAGACGAAGAACTATACTGACATATCTGCTTGATCTTTACTTGGCAAGACTGAAACGACTTCTTTCAAGCCGCCATGGTGGGTCCAGTAATTACTTTGCTTCATTCAGTCGTAGAATCTCGACAATCATTGTTGCAGACTCACCTGAACGGATGCTCAACCTTGAAGACATTCGAGGCCGCGGCGTGAGAGTAGGGAATGTTAGAGAGCAGCATTGGGGATGACCTAGTGGAGGATCTTGAAGGCCTTCGCTCTTTGATGGTAGGGTCGCATTGAGTTCCATTTTGCTTCTGGTTTGTGTCAGCATTGTCTAGACTAGAAATGAAAGCGAGGCCACAGACACTCAGAGGCAAAGGGGTCGAGGATGCGCTGCCACCCGTCTTGACCTTCTTCCGCGGACTATCAACACCAAGGGCACGATGCGATTCTCTAGTCATCGGATTAGCCCCCCCAAAAACCACAGAACATTCAGGCCACCTCACTCGATGAGGTCGGCGAGGTGAGAATAGTGGCAGTCCGACCGTCGCTTGACGCATGCAAAGCAACTGTCAGCAGCGCGTTAGGCGGTGCAGTGCATGGTGTGGGCACGTGTAAAAGGGACTTGCATCGGTCTTCCTCGATCGCACTGCACCACAGCAGATGTCGGTCAACGAAGGGTACCCTACAGGAGGTAGGGAAAGGGGTGCTCCTGAGTCTTTGACCCACCTTGGTTTTCTTCACCTGATCGATGCAGCGTTATGAGTAAGCATGCAGGCTTCCGCGGGGCTCTGCCCGACTTACGGTGCACGTCTCGCAGCTGAGACTTGGCTTGTCGCGCTTCCTTTGCGGCTTCGAGCTCTCCTGCGGCCGATCGGCTTCCTTACTGTCGCATTCGGCTTTGACGGCGGAGCCATTTGAATTGGCAGGCCCAGCGTCCCCAGCGAGAGCGATCCGTCCCGCTGTCGCGGGTGCAGCAGGCGCCTCTTCTGTCATGGCCGCAAATAGCACGGGAATAAAGTCGAGGACGAAGGAGTAAATCCATGCTTTTCCTTTCAAACGACCCGGAGAACGCTGCGAATCTCACGGGCGGGCATGGCGGGCTCGGCGGGGTAAGATCAGGAAATCTAAAGTGGCGTCAAGCGGTCCAACACTAGGAGATCGTCACCCCGATCGGATCCGGGAGATGACTGTCTTTGACGAGAGGGAACAGAGTAACAGACTGAGATGATAAATATTGTCCACACCTGTCACTTCTGTTGCTAAACCTCCTGTGCCGTGGCTGGCACCGACTGTGATCGAAGACGTGCGCTGAGGCTAGGAAATGGTTGCGTGTAACTAACGCAATGGGAATAGGATTCGGAAAGTATGTCTCTCTCGATGCAAGGCTATGTACATAGAAGGCAGCAGACCGTTCTTGTTATTGCTGCTTCAGCTTCTCCGTCAATTCTGGCACCTGCTTGAAGAGGTCGCCAACAAGACCAACGTCTGCCACCTGGAAGATCGGCGCATCCCCATCCTTGTTGATTGCCGCGATGACTTTACTGTCTTTCATACCCGCCAAGTGCTGGATCGCTCCAGAGATACCTGCGCAAAGGTACAGTTGGGGCGCAACATTCTTGCCCGTCTGGCCCACTTGCAAGCTGTTGTCTGCGAAACCACTGTCGACCGCTGCCCGGGAGGCACCAATAGCCGCTCCCAATGCGTCAGCCAGTGGAGGAATTATCTTGTCAAATTCTTCTTTCGACTTGAGTCCTCGTCCCCCAGACACCACCTTGCTAGCCGTCGCAAGGTCCGGTCGGTCTGACTTTGCCAGATCTTCCGAGAGCCACTCAGTCTTGATCTCCGCCTTGGGATCAACGCCCTCGGTGATTTCAGCAAGACCCCCTTCTGTTTCAGCGGCAGCAAAAGCTGTGCCCCGGACTGTGATGATCTTTATCTTGTCTGACGATTGCACCGTCAGAATTGCGTTACCGGCGTAAATCGGGCGAACAAAAGCTGATGATTGTAAGTACTTTGTGTAGACTGAATCCGCATAAGTCGAGCGTACTATCTTCGCTCTCAATAGCGGTGACATCAGATATCTGTTGCACATCCAAGAGTGCTGCCACTCTAGGCATAAGGTTCTTGCCAAAAGCCGAGTGCCCAGCAAAGACATGGGTGAAGCCTTCTTTCTTAATGTTGTCGGCGAGTAACGGGGCGTAGTTCTCAGGAAGACCCTGTGGCGGATCTCAGCTGAACTTGCAAAATCCGAGCTCAGGACCAGAACACACTTTATCATAAGAGCCGTTGTCTATCATGATTATTTTCTCTAGACCTTTGACCTTCGCCGCTTCTTCCGCTACAGATTTGGCGCCGCTCCCTGCAATAAAGCCTGTGATGGAACCTCCCAGCTTTTGAGCAGCAGTGACGGCGCTGAGTGATGCATTGTTCAACTTGCCCTCGCGTTGTTCTAGCACGGCAAGGGAGCTTAAGAGACGGGCAAAAGCCGATTGTTTGATTAAATTGCAGGATCTCGAATGTCGGAGGTGGCTTTGCAACTGACGCAGCGCTGAGGTACGACCCACAAGCAGCATTCTGAAAATGGCAGGTCAGAGCCTCGGGGGCTTGAGCTCGTGATTCGAGATAGGATGTGCTTGTATAAGTCCCGCGAACCAGTCAAGGTAGAGTGAATCTCCTTTGAAGATGGAGGAACCTCGGCAGCGAGCCTCACGCTAAGCTCCACGCCAAAATACTCTAAAATGCCTATCAGCCCTACCACCGTGCGCCTAAGTGTTGTCTACTATAACCTACAGCGCGTTGTTGAGTATGACCTCTACCAGTGCGACCATCTCATGAACCATACAATTCGCGTATCTTTGACAGGAAGTGAATTACGCCTGTAAAGACGCTCGTCTCTAAGTCCCACGAACACAGTGTGCTACGAAAAAGCAATCGTCTAGTATTCAGGAGATACCATCATTTATCAAACTTGTATTTGCCAAGTAATTCACACCCTTGAGAGGGCCTCGTTCTTGCTAGGGCTAGCTCGCGGCGATGGAGGGAGAGAGTTTGAGCTTTGGCGATAATTCTGCCGCACCAGCGACTGAGACCGGCCCTGGTCAACAGACAGAGCAATCGCAAGGAGACTTTCTAGGCGATGCACCGAGTAAGGACCTCAGGATTCTAGGACGTCACTATTTCCGAAATCTCACTTACTGACTCTGAATGGTCAACTCAGGCACTGTCTCCGCGCAAACCTTCCAAAATCCTGATCCAAGCACAACCTCCGCCTCACCACAGAAGCCTTCTGAATCCATACCAGCACCAATATCTGACAACCCTTTAGATGCCCCAGACGCACCCCGTCCAGGAGATGAGGATGCTGAGAGGGAAGATGAAGAAATGGCCGGCACGGGAGAGGAAATTGCAGATGGGAACGGTAGTCCTGAAAAAGAAGGGGCCACTCCAGCAGAAGCAGCAGATGCACCAATTGACGGACAGCCTCAATCGAAGACCGCTTTAGAGTCAGCCGCACGATCACATCTAATGGCACAGAGACACGCCGTCGTTCTGCCCAGCTATAGCACCTGGTTTGACATGCACACAATCCATGAAACGGAGAAGAGGACTCTTCCAGAATTCTTCAACAGCCGTAATCGAAGCAAGACACCAGCCGTCTACAAGGACTACCGTGATTTCATGATCAATACTTACCGACTCAATCCATCAGAGTATCTCACAGTAACCGCCTGCAGAAGGAATCTGGCCGGAGACGTTTGCGCCATCATGAGGGTTCACGCTTTCCTCGAGCAATGGGGCCTCATTAATTATCAGGTGACCTTCATTGCTTGCTGCAATCAAGTCCTTCGCTCACCAGTCTCTAGATCGACCCAGATACTAGACCATCGGCAGTTGGTCCTCCATTTACCGGTCACTTCCGGGTCGTTGCGGACACGCCTCGTGGCCTCCAAACATTCCAGCCATCGTCAGATGTCAAGTATGAGCCGGGTAGGACTTTTGCTGGCACAGAAAACGCCCTTCTTAGAGCATATACAGAGGCTTCACCTCAAGAGAGAGAAAGCCTCAACCTTGAGATTCGGAGGAATATATACGATCAGAAGGGCAAAGATCTTACGGCTGACGCGAAGGCTAAGCAAGCCAACGGCGAAGAATCAGGCTCTAACGGCACTTCTGGGGGGGAATTGCCAATGAAGCAAATCGAAGACATAGCCAAAGAACCCAAAAAGCCCGTCTATTGCTTCGCTTGCGCCACCGATTGTACCCGCGTCCGATACCACTACGCCAAGACCCATAGGCCTAGTCGTGGAAAAGAAGACTACGTGAACTATGATTTGTGCCCAAATTGCTACCTCGGTCACAAATACGACGCGGCAGCTAGTGCCATAGACTTCGTAAAGATCGAAGATCCTAATTACTCGTCGGTCCCAGACAAGGACGCACCATGGTCAGAGGACGAATTGCTGCTGCTTCTTGAAGGTCTTGAGATCTATGATGAGAATTGGAATAAGATAGCCGATCACGTTGGCAGTCGAGCGCGAGAGGAATGCGTTGTCAAGTTCTTGCAACTTGAGATTGAAGACAAGTACCTCGAGCCTGAAGCCAGCGGTCACCCAAGCTATGGCCTCCTTGATAGTGGGCGAGTCCCATTTTCACAGAAAGACAACCCAGTCATGTCTGTGATGGGCTTTTTAGCGGGAATGAGTGAGCCAGCTGTCGTTGCCGCCGCAGCTGGAAGATCGGTCAGGGAGATGGAGCACGCGTATCGGAAGCGCTTAAACCTCGGTGCTGGTGGCGATCCAGGCGAGACCGGTCAAGACAAAGACTCTATGAAGATCGAAGACTCAATGGAGGTCGACAACGTCAATAGCCCTCAAGCGGATGCCACCAACCAGGTCACCATCTCCTCGATAGAGAAACAGCAAACCCCAGCTTCTTTCGCAGCAACTACAGCATTTGCAACATCTGCTGCTCGCGCTGCCGCTTTAGCCTCTAACGAAGAGCGAGAAATGACCCGTCTCGTTTCCGCTGCTGTGAATACCACCCTGCAGAAATTTGAGCTCAAGCTGCAACAATTTTCTGAAATGGAGGCTATGTTGCAAGCTGAGCGACGCGAGCTGGAGCGCGGCAGGCAACAATTATTTCTCGATCGCTTGGCTTTCAGAAAGCGTGTATCAGAAACGCAAGAGGCCCTTCGACTGGCCAGTCTGAAAGGAGGTGAAGAGGGCGCAAGGATGGCACAGAATGTGCCCTTAGGCGGAGGGGAGAGATTGGGGTTCCATCAGGAGACATCAAAGAGTAATTTTGCGCCACTCAGCGCTGGGGCTCCTGGGTTCAAGAACTGGGAGATTTGATCTATGAATATGGCACTTGTTAATAATGAGGCGCAATGGCGGGCTTGAGGATGTTGGTCTGGGGAGCAAACGCTACTTCGCAACAGCCATCCAGGTAAGCGCAGTGCGGACCACAAGGTATGCAGGACGATGTGCAAGGAGAGATAAAACTTCTATGACGTGTATTATCTTTTCTTAAGACTAAAGGGCATCAACCAATTTTATTTCGGGTAGGCCATGCAATATGGAGGTTAAAACTAAAACGATTGTTTATTGAACTCAATCATCTGTAGAACTATTCTCATTGTCCTCACCATCCTCGATTACGAAGTGCTTTGGAAAAGACTCCTCTTCTTGTCCTCCATCTATATCTGCCCGTGATCTTGGCCGTCCCCTATTGTGTTTCATGATTGAACTATCCTCGTTCCGCGACTCTTCATCCCTAGCCTTACTCTCGCTTTCTCTTTCGCGTTCCGGAGCTTTTCGTAATGCAGCACCCTGCATACTGTCACAATCATTCCCGTGACTCTCAAAGCTGCTTTGCCGCCCGTTGGTCGACAATACTTCTTCTAGTTCGTCAGACTCGGTGTCAGACTCTGTCAATCCCGCAGCTATGTCAGAACCTCGCCCAATTTTCCGATTCGCCATAAAGCTGTTCGCAGGCACGGGCGCCTCATACTTCTCCCACTGCCCGACGAAATTTACTTTTGTAGTCCAATCAGTAAGTTCATCCGTGTCTTTCCGCTCGCTGACCGGAGCTTTGGGCAAAGGAATGTCTCCGGACTCCATTTCCATGGCTAAATCATCCCCAAGAAGCTTCCACAGTCGTCTTTCTTCTTCTCGACTAGCGCGTTGGTCTAGTGCGTTTGCGTAGAGTTCTTGCTTGCGGGCTGTCTTATCGCTGTTGTTGATGGGTAGATCTTCGTCGCTACCAACGGGGTTGAAATCGCTGTCCTCGGCTGAAGGCGAGCTGGAGGAATCGGGATCGCCACTCTCGCCCGTCGAGGAGCTCTCGAGGCTGACAGTCTGTCGAGAAGGCGAACGCAGAGTGAGGTTCTTATCATTTGATGCTGATCTCCCACGATATCTATCACGAGCCCCTAATTGGTCTGAGCCTAAGATTTCTTCTACTTCGTCATAGCTGTATCTTTTACCAAAGGTCCGACGGTATCTAACGCCCTCGTAGACTCGAACCTTGCACTTCCTCGCTGTCCTAGCCCATGTTTTTTTCGTATTGAGCTCCATACCCAAAACCTCAAGCGCTGCCACAACATCTGCTCGCTTGACATGCCTCTTGGATATGTATGCGCCTGATGCATCCATCGCTTTAAGTCTCGACATAGAAAAGAACAGACTGGACTGGATGAGTCTTTTGGTAATCGACAGCGTTAAATTATGGAAGTCTAAGAATGCTGTGTACATCATTGAGGGCGACTTTCGTCGTTCTGCATAGCTACGCCAATTGTTCTCAGCGACGCTTGAATTCATGAAAAATTGCTTAGACAGTGTGAGAAACGTTTTCAGATTCAGCAATTGGGCCGCAGGAAGAGACTTGGCTATCTCTTCCTCGCCTAGCTCACCTGTCCGTAAGCGGCCGTCTGCCCATTTAGCAATCTTAGAAGTCAGGAGCGAGAGATCGCCATGTTCATCCCTCTGCAGCCGCTGCTCGTCTTCGTATTGGAGCTTCGAGAGGGTCCCTGCTGCAAGATCAAGGCTCGCACAACATTGTTCGCTTACTTCAAGTGCGGCATCGAGGTCGTAAGTCTTCAACAGCTTTTTTGGAGCTGATTCCCACAATTGCTCCTCTCTGACGGCATTCTCGAATTCCCCGATGAGCACTTTGACTTCAGACTCGCTTTTCGAGCCAATGTCTTTGGCTACACTCTGAACGTCGTGCCTGCTTCTCCTGGCGATGCTCGAGAAGAAAAGGTCTTGCTCTCCAGGTGACCAGGAGGTAACACCGATCTGACTCTGTAGAGACAGCGATTGCGTCTTGTCATCGTTTGTAAATATGTCTTTTAGCGTTTCGTTGAATAATTTGCGGTATTCGTCATTGTAAGATCCCTTCAAGCGCTTCCCGCGGTCATGCAGGGAAACTGAATCATCTTCGAATTTACGTTTCTTGGGCCTTCCACGGCTGTGAGAAGCTTCTTGTGCAGGTGAGAGACTTCGTGAGCTTTCTGAAGTCGAGTAGCGTGAACCAGACTCTGCATTTTCATTTATATCATCTGTCTGTATGGGGATATCATGATCCGAGAAACTCTGTGCAGATCCTGACATGGCTGCGAAGGTGCTGAAGTTTCCATGACTCTCGAAGGACTTGCATAATAGAATGACTCAGACCGGACTTGAGTTCTAAACAACAATATTGCCAACCAGATTTGTCTTTGGGGGGTTCGGACATTACGGAGATAGGGAAGGTTGAGATCGCGCTAGTCTCGGCCCTGTTTATCCTCATTAGGTTCTATTGCCTTGCGACATGTTGTTTGATTGCCGCATCATGAGGCATGCAGCGAGCTGCCAAAAGCTTGCATGAACTTTTCCGAGCTCGAGCCCAGTGCTGGCATCTGTCTTCTGTTCGCCATCTCGCTACAGTAGCTCCATCGTCGGTGCCGCACACTGTCACGACACACAGTGCCTCAATACGTCTTCGTGACTATCAGGAAGATTGTATCCAATCTGTTCTTTCTTATTTTGAAAAGGGCGGCAAAAGGGCTGGAATTTCCTTAGCTACTGGTAGCGGCAAAACTGTATCCTCCCTTGTATTCTGAGGATCATTGCTCTTTTACTGATTGGCAGGTAGGTGATCTTCACTCAATTAATCGAGCGTGTCAAGGCTCCCTCACAAGACGCCACGCAAACCTTGATTCTTGCTCATCGCCGTGAACTTGTCGAACAAGCTGCTTTACATTGCGAAAATGCATATCCATCCAAAAGCGTCGAGATCGAGATGGGAAACACAAAGGCTTCTGGGGCAGCAGACATTACTGTGGCATCCGTCTCTAGCATCATCTCAGGGGATCGGATAAAGAAATTCGATCCGACGAGATTCAAGCTTGTTTTGGTTGATGAAGCTCATCACATTGCGGCTGCTAGCTATATGCAAACTTTGCAACACTTTGGCCTCCTGCAAAATCCGGCTGCCCCAGGGGATTCGAGAGAGGACATGCTCCCTGTCTTTTCTAACGGCGGATGCTTTCCGTCTCTCGTAGGAGTCTCGGCTACTTTATCTAGATTTGATGGGGTGAGGCTTAGTGATGCCATCGATCACGTCGTCTATCACAAGGATTACATAGACATGATTGGCGATAAGTGGCTCTCGGATGTTGTATTCACAACAGTGCAATCCAGAGCAGATATTTCTAGGGTCAAGCACACACGATTCAAAGACTTCCAAACGGCAGACCTTTCAAAAGCTGTGAATAATCAGACCTCGAACGAAACCACTGTCCGGGCCTGGATGTCCAAAGCTGCTGGGCGAAAGTCTACTTTGGTGTTTTGCGTTGACCTGGCTCATGTCACCGATTTGACGGCCACCTTCAGAAGCCATGGCATCGATGCTAAATTTGTTACCAGCGACACCCCAAAGAAAACCCGCGGTGAGAGGCTTGAGGCTTTCAGGAATAAGGAATTTCCTGTGCTCCTCAATTGTGGAGTGTTCACCGAGGGAACTGACATCCCAAACATTGACTGTGTGCTATTGGCTAGGCCAACGAAGTCTCGAAACCTGCTTGTGCAAATGATCGGCCGCGGCATGCGTCTGCATCTAGGAAAGGAAAATTGCCACGTGATTGACATGGTCGCATCCCTTGACGTAGGTGTCGTCACCAGTCCAAGTCTTTTTGGTCTTGATCCAGCTGCTTTGGTAAATGAAGCCAGCGTGAAAGAGCTGAGCGAGCAACGTGAGCGTAATGAGATGAACGAGAAGCGTGAGGAACAGGTAGCCTTACAGGCTGCCAGCTCTTCGTCATCGGCACATCTTCCAACGAGTATCACTTTTACTGACTATGACTCTGTGCACGATTTGATCGGCGACACGTCAGGGGAGAAACACATCCGCAGCATTAGCAAACTGGCCTGGGTGAGGGTTCGGCAAGATCGGTACGTCCTATCAAGCCAGAGCGGCGATCATGTTACTGTTGAAGCTTCCAAGTCCGGTAAAGGCTATCGTGTTATCTACATGAAGAAGATTCTTGACATCGACTATAAAGATGGGTCCAAGTTGAAGTCGAAAAGCCCATACATGCGACCCCGAGAAATTGCACAAGCAGAAACACTGATCGACGCCGTCCATGCAGCCGATACCTTTGCATCGAACAAGTTTCCGTGGCATTACATCCATCATGGGCAAGCATGGAGAAAGTCGCCAGCCTCAGAAGCACAGCTAGCTTTCATAAATAAGATAAGACCAATGAAGGACCAATTGACGGCAGACATGGTAAGTAAGGGCCATGCGACAGACATGATTAGCAAGATCAAATTCGGTGCCAAGGGCTGGTTCGGTGAGATGGAAGGAGACAAGAAAAGGAAGGTCAAACAAGCGGACACCCTGAAAGAGCGAGAGCAAGTCAGAGTTGGGCCACTTCCTGTACAACCAGCATCACGACAACAATCCCGATCTCCTACACCTGGGTTGACACTTCGGCAAGCGCTTGTTGGGGCCATGGAGACTTCAGTATAGGAGGTATTCCTTGTTTCCATATGGCCCGCTTGGGTCCTACGGTCCATTGACTCCTCAACCGGCAAATGTCGTCGCCACGAGTGGTATGTACGGGTAACAGGAAACTGTCTAGAGTTGAGAATACCATACCTGTGAGCGAATGTCGTTGACATGTACGACTAATGAATGAGGAATTCCTCGACTTTCCCTGAATCCACGCGATTGTTGACTGGTCGTGGCTTTCAGAATCTGTTTGGGAGATTTGACACTTCTCTTTGGTTCGAAAGGAGTCCAATTACCCGCCGGGTATGATGAGCGATTGCGCGCTCGATAATGTTCCTTCGTACAATCAATCACGTATTCCCATGCCATCAGCAGCGTGCAAAGCCAATCAAGCAGTACAAATAGACATCTGATCGTATTTGCATCGCACTTTCCATGGATTAGCCAAATGATGACGTCCCTTAAGCCTGGCCAACCAGTGGGCCACCGCCGCATCTCCAGCCTTGCAGCAGTAGTGCGTCGTAGAGTGAGAAAGCGATGCAGTTGCTGATAAGCCTGCAGCTGCTTTGACGGTGTTCGTCCTTAAGTCACTCGTCCTCACACTCGTCCTCACACTCGTCCATCCATTCCCCTTCCTCAGCGACTTGACTCTGTCCTGCAGCCAAGGTGGCTGGCAAGGTGCAATTTGGAGTTTCTTTGTTTCCGAGACTCGTTTCGCTTCCCACTCGGCCGCTAGCGGCCGTGCTTCGCTCCCAAAGCTTGGCCTTGGCTGCCCTGTGCTTGGATTGCGTATAGTCGCGGGCACCAGCTCTGTCCTCCCCATCTCTTCTTTGATTTCTTTCTACACACAGCGTCATAAAGTCCCACGGGCGAATGCAGCTTGCTGCTTGGTTCAATGATCAGAAAGTTGTCGGGCTCCGCCGAGGAAAC
>JAABUP010004256.1_pt1 | contig 23710 bp, 24 predicted proteins | sample 5559201 | NCBI WGS metagenome assembly JAABUP01 (sample SAMN10711887, study PRJNA513373) | rock metagenome | isolation source: Antarctica rocks | place: Antarctica
GGCCATTTGCGCTGCAGCAGCTGCCTCAGCACTTGCTGCGTCTGCAGGTGCTGACTCAGCATTCACCGCTAGAGGAGTTGCAAGAGCTGCATGCGCCTCGGTGGCTTTGCCATGAACTAGTGGGCTGGCATCAGCAGTTGCGTCCTGCACCCGGCACGCTACTTCTTCTGCTGATGCATGAGCTTGACCACCAGCCGCGGACTGCCTGTCATCCTCAACAAGGCAGATCTGGTTACCGTCTAAAGCTGCTGAGCTGTGAACAACAGCCCTGCCCTGCACCTGTGGCACAACCACATCTGCTGATGCGCTGAAAAGGTCTAAGGGCTGACTGGCAGCGGCATCCTGCTGCTGAGAGTTTGCGTCAGATGCTGGCAACATAGCCTGGGTAGCACTGACAGACTGGGTTGCCCTGTCAACAGGTGGGCCCTGCACCCGGGGCCCGGCGTCTACTGTTGATTTCATGCTCTGAGCCTCACCAACAGCCTGCTCAGGCTGGATCAAAGTCACAGCTGCAGGTGATGAATCAGCACTCGTATCTCTGCCGGACATGCTGCCCTCTGCAGCAGGTGTGATGGCAGTTGCCACAGCTGGCACAGCTGGGGCTGCTGCTGAGCTGTCAGGGATGTGCTGCCTCTGAAGCTGTGACTGCTGCTTCTTTGGGTTGTGGACCCTGGCACCACCTGCACAGACAGACACATGCGCCAATGTAAAGACATATGGGCTGGTGTAAAGATGAAGCCACAGGACACGGTCAGTTGGTTGGAATTTGCGCAGAAGTATGCCTGCAGATTGCTGTGAGCTGTGTTGTTGTGCTGCCAATCAGGTGCAACGAATCAAACATGCAGTATCTTGGCTTGTGTCAGCATGCAGTCAAATGACACTTTCAAGCATGCATGGTGATCTTGCACGAGTCGTGATGTTGCTGACATGGGTCTTGCACTGTGATGGCTCACCAGTCAAGTCTGGCCAGGAGGGCAAAGGACTGACCATGTTGACAGGTGCAGCATCATTGGGAGCAGCAGCCTCTTCATCAGCTGTGCTTTCTTCCGCCAAACTGAAAGAGCAGACTGCAGGGCAGACAATGCTCAGCCAAGAGATGGTTTTCTTGAGGCACAGGTTTCCACAGACTTGACTGAACATGACATATCAAGAATGTGCTGATGCATGATGCTAGCTCAAGGCTTGGGTTTGCAGACCTGTCACAAAGAGTAGAGGAGCTGGCAGGGATTAACAACAAAGGGCAAAGGATGGCATAACTAGCACTGCAGCAACAGGGCAAATGTTGATGGGCAAATTGAAGTACCTGCGTTTTCTTTCTCGCGCACATCCTCTGGGGTGTGTGCTGACCACTCCAGTCGCAGAACCCTGGCCCTAAGTAGCAGAGCATGCAGATGGGACCTGAACTCAATTTCTTGCAGGTCATCTGCTGCTTGCCTGTCTGAGGCATTGCTGCCTGCAGTGCTAGCTGGTGAGGAAGCTGCAGCAGAGCTGGCTGGAAGCTGCTCCACCGGTCTGAAGGCAGCTATCAGGCCTGTCGCAGAAGTGGTTCCAGCCGCAGGCTGCTTGGCCTCACCCTGCACTGCTTTGTCACCATTGACACCTGCCTTGTGTGTCTGCACCTCTGAAGTCTGAGGCTCTGTGACAGCTGTGGATGATTCATCTGATACAGAAGACTTAAGACCATCACCCGCTTGGCTGGCAGGTGCAAGCTGTGTCTTGTCAGCTGCTGAATCAGACTGTTCCGCTGCGGCTGGTAGTGAAGGCAGCTGCAGTTGTGAAAGCTGCCTGACAGGGTGAAATTCCTCTTTATCTGGTGAAGCAGGCAACGGTTGACCATCATCGCCATCTTGCTCGAACGTGGCCTCTGAGTCGCCCTTGTCACTGAGGGGATGACTGCATAAGCTGTCAGCTTCTTGCACCAGTCGTAGGCCCTTCAGGGTGCTTCGGTGTGCGCCTCTTGGGCTCATCGCTGGCAGGCTTGCCCTGCAAACGGCCAGTAAAACAAGTCAGATTGCCAAACTCACCCTGCATCTCGTGCGTACACATCCATGATGAAGCAGGGCACCTTGCACCGGCACAGCAAGTGCTTACCCGCTGTCTCAGCTTGCGAACGACAACGCAGCCCACGGCAGTAGCGGCTGCAAAGGCCACGACGGTCACCCACTTACGATGCCTCATTGCTGCGAATTGGCTCTGAGTTTTGAGCTGTTTCTCGTGAGTGAGTCATCGAGGCAGATATCGGCGTTTAGTCACACGTTGCCAGCATGACATACGATGCGCCTAAATGTGCAAGGTATTTGCGTTGCGCGGTCAGGCTTTCGGTTCTTTTCTTTCCTGAAATGCTGCATGCCAATCCCTGAAGTTAGGTGAGGTCGCATTCAGGCTAGTGAGGTTTCATGGACTGTTCGTATGGCGCAAACTGGCGTACACAGGTCTTGCCTGACGAGCCAGGCGAAGCTGAACTGATGTGGCGTTTGTCCTCACCGGACTTTCTGACTTACGACGCACCAGATGTGCTCGTTCCGCATCCTGAGGCAGTCAGCACCATCCGGCGAAGGGACTCAGCTGATCAGGTCGCTTGCGGACTGCGCCACCAAACAAACGATCAAGCTGCCTCTCTGGATGAGTCCGTCAACACAACATTCATGTGCCCCGGTCACACGAACACAACGAGCATGCAGCCTGCAACAGCCCCTACCTTGGACAGTTGTGTCAGTAGTGACAGCACAGACGGCTCTGCTTCGTTAGAGGAGCTCAAACAACGGAAGACTCTGCAAAATCGCGAGCACCAGCGGCGTTTCCGCTTGAAGCGAAAGGTGGGTCGAGCATAACCTGCGACAGCAAGGCACCTGCTGACTTGGGTGCTTGAACCCTCTTGACTCACTTTTGCCTCAGGCTCGAGTTCAAGCTGTTCAAGCAGAGCTGGCTGCAACCACAGCAAGGCTCCAGGAGTTAGAAAATCAGAGCAAACAGTCAAACAGTCAGCCAGCTATCATACGACAGATTGTGGTACCAAGCTGCACTGCTGCCCTCGTTCTGCCCCCCAAACCGGTGAGCAGTAGGCACTACTCCTCAGCTTGCATACATGTTGATACAACTCCAATGCAATCACCTGGTGTCCCAATGCACCTCAGGGCTTTAGATGTGCTTTGTTCAGTGCATCTGTCTGCTTACTCAGTTGAAGCTTGAAAGCTGCTTAACGGTCTCAGTCGTCTGATACTGACTGCTGTCTCACTTTCGTCTTCCTCATGGCAACAAAGCAGACCAACACCAGGCACTGCGCACGTGGTGCTGGACAGTACATTGCTTCTGTGCTGTAACACAGGTGGCCTCTCAATCCAGTCAAACCTCTGGAGCTCAGCCTTCCGGGAACTCAGACATCATGCTGACACTGAGTTTGTACAATCCGGCCCGAGTCTTGTCAGTGTCAGACATGTGCAACTTGCCAGGGCCTCAGCTCTTTGCCATTTGGACAGTGAGTTGTCACTGATTGTCCTGTTCAGACCCTGTTTTGTCTCACACTCATCAAGACCTTCATTCGCCAGGCCTAGTTGTTTTGCATGCTTGCTTTGCATACATCGATTTGAGGCTTGGCAACCCTTCTGCTGTGCATGCGCTGTTCACCTGCAAACACATGTGATCATGTCAGTGTGTCAGCAAAGTTGCACTCATTGCTTACATGAGAGTAGCAAACTGTCTGCAGTAATTGCCACATGTCCAATCACATGCTGGTCCATCACATTGCGGATAAGCAGCATGTCATGGCAAAGCACATTGATACGCTGTAGTTGCCATGCTAGTCTTGGACATCTGCACCTTGGTGCCTTCACTCAGCACTTATAGCGGTGGCATTCCTTGCGATTGCATTTCTCAGGCCCTTGTGTTGTGCAGAGCTATGTCAAAGAGTTGGGTCAGTGTCTGCTGCAACTTGAAACAAGAGCAGATGAGCAGGTCTCCCAGCGCTTGACGCAGCTGACCAACGAGTGCCAAGATCATTTGAATGGCACATACCAGGGCTTGCATCCTGCCTTGGCAAAAGTCATAGCAGGTGGAAATCTGGAGCAAGCTTTGGCGACTGTGGCCCAGCTAGACCACAGCTTCTGGCGCTCAATCTTGGTCAGTTAGTCAGTCTTTCCCCTCTGTTCTTGCTTTCCTGTCACCATGCTGGCTTCTTGACATATGTGTGTCACCTGTCTCCCTCCTTGTGCACTTTTCTATATGCTGAATCATGCACTGCTCTAGACTGCATCAACCTATCTGCAGTAGATATGCTCAAGTTGTGTTGGGTCTATACGGTTTATATACAATCAAGCGCCTGAGAGTTTGAACTGTCTGCGGTTCAAACACTTAAATTTTGGCAGTTCAAACACTTGATTTTTTGCAGGATGTATGGCAGCTGTTGCAGCCTCAAATTGCTGACATCGTGTACATGAGGCGCTTGGTGCTGACTCGGAGAGCAGTGCTCGCTGAGGAGCGCTCAGCGATCCTGAGTCAGCTAGCCGTGACCAATGCCCAGATGCAGAACAACAAGATGGAGGATGTTACTGTGCTCAGACTCACTGAGGCGCTGCTCAAGGTGTCTGCAGAACACAGGCAGGCATTGGGCATACAGACCCAGGCCTGGGGTCATGGGGTAAGCCCCTACGTAACATCCGCTGCCATTCTTGTACGTACAAACCCGGGCCTGGTAACATGGGGTGCATTACCTGCGCAACACCTGTTTACCCTCTCGTGCATACAAAGCCAGGCCTGGTGACAGGGTGAGCTGCCCATGTGACATTTGTTACGATCCTTGCACCTGATTGAGCATGTTGCAAAAGCCACTCACTTGAGCCAGTTTTAAAAGCTCAGCAGTTTTGTCGGAGGCATGTGACCATAAACACATGTTCAAGTCAGCAGTAAAGACTACATGAGAGGTATGTTTCACTGGTGACATTGCATCTGTGTATTGTGAGTCGTTTGGGCTCCACTCATGGGGACAAACCACACAGTGGAGGAATGGTGATCTGCTCCTCCTTCATCACTCTATCAGAACATCATGGTATGCTTGGGCAGCCATGGCTGATCAGGCATGCTGATCACTGACAGAGTGCTTTGGTTGACATGCAGATACTCACACCCAAGCAGACAGCTCAGCTTATGGTGCTCACTTATCCCCATGTGGGATTCTCACATGTGTTGTTGGAGGCGATTGCAACAGAATATGGAGAGGCCAGAAAACGTGACGTGGAAGCCATGGCTTTGGTGAACCCTATGACAGAAGAATGGCAGCACTTTGTGCAGTACCGCGATGCAGTCACTGCACAAGTTCATCATGATCATGTACCGTTGATCACGTACAGACCACTGCACAGATTACTGAGCCAGTACTGATCCAGCAATTTCATACTGATTTGGGATGTTTACAGATACAGATCAGGCTGTGCTGGTAATAATTGTATGCCTGCCGACCATTGCCATTCTCTTTTTATGCAAACAGTACTACACATTAGTAGTTTTGTGCCAGGCTGCGCTGTATTGGCACCATCAATATATGGTTGCAGAGCATGATATGGAGAGTCGTTGAAGAGGTATCAGATCGACCCAGATATTCAGATCTGTACATTCCTGAGGCAAACCTTGCTTGCTCTGTGTTTTCATTCAGTAAACAGTAGTCAGTACTCTGATCAGCAGATGATCCAAGCGTTTCACCAGGCTCTGCAAAACAGTGCATTCTTGGGGATGTGCATCTGAGATCCGATCTATCAAGGAGTCTGTAATCAGTGTTCAGCATTCCCTCTGCTGCATGTCGTGTGCTCCTGAACTAAAAACAACCGAAGGGTGATTGAAACGGTGACCCCAAGCCTGCACGATCTTCAGGGCTTGCGGAGTCAACTTGGCTTTTTCTCATGTACCAGTTGCTTGAAACAGCTCCCCATATCAATATTGCAAGGCTGATTTGGTAGCTCTCGCTGAGTCAGGCTTGTGATGCTACACTCACAGAAGGATGCATCAGGCTCAATTCAGTGCATTGCACCGCATGTGGGCTAGCCTTTGCATACCTACTGATGAAATGTTTCTGAGCACACTAACAGTTTACATTGTGCATAGCATGACCCTTGCCACTGGCACGGCCACTGGCTAAAATTGTACATGTCTTTGTATATACATGCTGCAAATGTATAATGCATTTATGATGGGCTTTTGTTACGCAGATTTAACGCCGTCTGCGTTGGTGCTCTTCTGCCTATCTACCAGTGTCTTGGAATACAACAAGACATAATGTGCCCAGTGCACATGCTGAGCTGATAGTACAGGAATGTACAGAGCCCGCCAGAGGGGTGGCGATTTGGAGGCTTCCACAAACATCTCTTTAGCAATCACTTCCCAGTGTACAGGATCTGCAATAAACAATCGTGATTGATATACCACATCAAGGTGGCGTACATATGATGGCTCTGAGCAAAAGCAAAAGCCACTCAAGATATGCAGAATCCGTGCGCTGCTGCATTCACCATGCAGTAATGTGCTGGGTAACATGCGTTGTCATTCTGGGTAACATGCGTTGATGTTTCTGGTAATGTGCAGCGTAATGCTGGGTAGCATGCTGAGTGACATACATTGAAATGCTGGTTTTATGCGATAGCATGCTGAATAACGTGCAGTGAAGTGCTGAATATCCTGATGGGCAGCATGCTGCGACACGCAGTAAGACACCGAGTAGTATGCTCAGTGACATGAGGTAACATACTGGGCAACAGCGGCTGAGTCAGCTTGCTGACTGGACTAGACAAAATGTACTGCCAGGCATAGGTGTACCTGGCTGAGGCTCATCAGCCTGCTGCAGCAGAACCATGAAATGGCACTCAGCTGTGCTGTTCCAGTAGGTATCAGGATGGCCTTCATTCATGTCATTCAGCTGCGGTGGAGATGCTGCAGTGCCTCCCTATATCGTAACAACAATTATTATAATTGAAATGATTATAAATTAATCATAAATTAATTATAACTTATATTCCTCCATCATGATGAGCTAAGTACATGCAGGACAAGTCTTGTCTCTCCAGAGCAGACTCCCTATATGGACGCAGTATGTCATCCCAGATCACAAGCATCATTGCACATGCTGCGTGTACTAAGTCCCTTCTGATGACAGTAGGAGGTGGGGGTGGGGGTGAGGGTGAGGGTGAGGGTGAGGGTGAGGGTGAGGGTGAGGGTGGGGTTGGGGTGAGGGTGACGGTGAGGGTGAGGGTGAGCATAAACAAGTTGGGCAGCACTGACGCCTTGTTTGAGCGCCTGATTGGGGTGCTAGCTGACAAGGACATCCCGAAAAACTTCTGAAAGCGCACACATCTCTGATGTCTGTGACAGCCATGACTGTTGCTTGAGAGAACAACATTCGCGAGTCTGGGGCCAAACTGCATTCAGGAGAGAATAACACAAATACAAAACATTGACCACATGTCATCCACACAGATTTAACAGTAGAACGAAACATCATGATTGTCAAGAGTCACTCACAGGAGCCAACCTGTGATGCATTGAAGGCAATGGGCAGCATGCCATCAAAGCCCGACTTGACAAACTGCAGCCGGTAGGCAGAGCCTGGCAGGAAGAAAGAAGAGGGGTAACGGTACCACTCATCACCCACGCACACACTCACAACATCACTGTTTGTCATGTTTGCTTCTTCAGGGATCTGCACAGCATCCCCAAATGTGACAGCTTGTCAGTTACATTCAGCAAGAGATGCTCTGCTTGGGCAGATGCTACTGCTTGGCAACTTTGCATGAAGCCAACCTACAGCACATCGCAACATACTGCAACATGTGCCCACTATTTGCATCCAAAATGATCATGATTACTATGAGATGGTTGTTTGCATAACATCACATATGTGTAATGGCTCACCTGCGGCAGTTGTGCATAAAGCCTCATAGGGGCTCCATAGTTGACCACCAGGGCTATGCTGCGTGACACTGACAGCAGCACAATGGCTATCACCACCACTGCTGTTGCACCCCGGGAGATCCAGCGAGCAAACCTCCTTGAGAACAGCTTGCCGAGTATGGTGGAGGTGAGGGTTCTGAAGGAAGCCAGGGTTGCAGCTGCAGCCAGGCACATCTGCACACAAACAACCCTTGACTGCATATGTCAGTCAAGTTTCTGCATGTTACAGAGGTGTGATCATAATTCAAAAAAGCTTCAACACTCTCCATGAGGCTGTCTATGTGAGTAATATAGGAGCTGACGCTAGCAATTCATATGCAGCATACCTACAGTGCAATTAGGCATGTAACGCGCATGCCTGAGTGCGTGAGTGAGCGAGTGAGTGAGTGAGTGAGTGAGTGAGTGAGTGAGTGAGTGAGTGAGTGAGTGAGTGAGTGAGTGAGTGAGTGAGTGAGTGAGTGAGTGAGTGAGTAGCATACCAGGGGGTAGATGACATACATGAAACGCTCCTCCTTGTGTGGCAATGCTGTAATGGCAGCCAACCAGACATAGATGGGGCTCAAGGCTATCAGTACCCTTGGCCGCCATTCATTACCTGCACACTCAAACCATGCTTACTGTATTGAAGGGTCAAAGAAGCTTACAGGTGGCCATGCAGTACATGCTGCAGAGCAAGATATACATGTATAATCTTCAGTGTACACGTTGACACTCTTTGTGCGCCTTGCTTCACTTCAGTAAGAAGTCTCTGCAAAACAAGATGCACATAGCACAGCCACCCTCTCATGACCGCGCTTTGATCACCCACCAAAAAAAAGCACAACACAAGGCAGGACAACATGCAGCAGCTTAGGCACAACACAATAGGGCAATAAATGCAGCAAACATGGAGGCTTCCACAACAGCAGCAGCAGGTATGGGAGCTCACCAGTGACCTGGAACAAATCCAGCAAGGCCACCAGGGGGTAGATCAGTCCCAGAGGCAGGATGAAGTTCAGGTTGTTCAGCCCATTACGCATGTAGAAGGATGGACCCTCCACCCCATACAGGGCGCTGTCCCCCCCACCAAACACATTGTAGCACACAAAATTCCACAGGGAGAACTGCAGATCAGCCACAAGGTGGGCTCAAAAATTAGATATTTGTTATGAATTGCACATACAATATGTGAACACTATTCATACTGTAATGTACAAAGTTCCACAGGGAGAACTGCAGGCCGGCCACAAGGTGGGCTCAAAATATGGTTCTTTGGTATGAATTGCACGTACAGTATGTGAACACTGTTCATATTGTGTCAATGCACATGTACTGTTCACTGCAAGGAAAAAGCACAATTGTGAGGCAAATGCTGCCGAGTGTGTCATGATCATTGCAGGGGTGCGATCGTGAGGGCTGTTGTTGCATGAGGTACACAGCGTGAGGTGCACAGCATGAGGTGCACAGCATGCAGCAATTGGAGAAGTGTGTGTCAGAGCGTGTCTGCAGGACACAGAGCAACGCAGGCGCAGTCTGCTTTGTAGACAGACCAGGTGCAATTCAATGTCAAGTGCTGGGCAGAATCAGCTGGTTTGAGAGGCAGGAGCAGCTGGTTGAAAGGCAAGCTTGGGGTGCTGAAGGGCAAAATCAAAGAATGGCAAGGCACCAGCAAGTTGTCGAAAGGCAGAATGGGACAGGCAGAAGGCAGGACTCACAGTCCACTTGCCATAAAACAGGCGATCACAGCCAATCATCGGTACTACAGTGCCTGTCAAGAACACCACCCCAGCTGGCAAGTACACCATAGGATTGCCTACAAGCAGAAGAAGTACGGCATAGGGTAGGAACGCCACCCCTGCCACAGCCCACCCCCACATCACCCCCACCATCGCGTAGAGTACTACTCGCCGGTGGTCTGAGTTGAGTACGGCTGCTGAGGCAGCTGTGAGAGTGTACATTGTGAAGGAGCTGGGGAGAAGTGAGGTGGCAGATGTGAACATGCCTGAGCTGACGCACAGCAGCAGCAGAAACATCTTGGCTATGTTTGGACTCAAGTGCCGGTGCACTGCCCTGCATGCATAGCACTCACTGCTTGAAGAACCATTCGATGCACATGTGTTTGTTTCTTTGAAAGGATCAGCAGGAGGCTATGCGGCTTTTCGTGCAAGCGCTGTTCCCTCTGAGCCAGAATTATGCTTGGCTTATCATCTGTGCCAGTAGAACAAGTTGTGTGCAAAAGTCTGGCTTTGTCTCCTCGGTGTGCAAAGCATCTTTTGCCTGTCACTCCAATGACTTGTACACCCTGTAGACATACCCAGTGACAGCTGCTACAAGGGCAGCAATGAACCATGTTACTTCACATGCAAAGCAGAAGGGGATGGAATCTCAGCTGAGTTAGGAATGGAGCATCAGCTGAGTTGGGAATGGAACATCCGCTGACTTGGACAGAAGGTTTTGTCTCAAGTGCACTACAAGACATGGGTGTGCAGTCATGCATTCTCTAATTCATTCATCAGCAATGAGTCTTCCTTAGAGCCAGTGACATACAGTCATGGGTGTACAGGCAGTGTACCTGTAGAGCAATGCTTCGGACACGGCAGAAAAGAAAGCCAAGCTTGCCTTGGTGATGTGGAAGACAGCCACCTTGCCTGCATACCACATGCACACATGATTACGTAACACACAGCTACCTTGGCTTCATAGCACTGTGCCCACAGAGTCAGTATGATCACAGCCCTCCTTTTGTGCAAGAAATACAGAAAAGAAAAGACCACACTTTTCGGCGTCAAATTAATGAGAAACCAATTATCATACTGGGCTGCCGAGGTCTTTTTGTGCAACCACAAGGGCCACAAACACAGGCAATGCATGGACCATGAAGCGCTTGGATGTTGGCGTGATGTCAGTCAGTATAGCTCAGCTCTTCAGCAGTCATGGACAACCTTTATAGGTAGATGGGCATTGGTATCGCAGTATTGTGACATCAAATGGTGAACAGAACAGGCAAAGTACCTGACTCGCTGCCAAACCATAGCGCCGCAGGTGCTGCGACTGTGGTATGAAGAAGCAGGTACAGGTATGGTCTCAGTGCATACTGTGCGCTGCAGCAGAGCACACATTTGCGCATATGGCATGACGTTAGCTGCAAAATTGTTGCATAGTTTGAGACAAAGCACTCCAGGTTAGGGCCACAAAGTCTGCTTGTTTAACACCTTAGCATGCATGCAGTCTCTTGAGATCTGTGTGGCAGGCTGAAACTTGCAGTTGCTGCTCACCTGTACTCCCACGTTTGTAATCCATACCCATACAGCAGGTAATGAAGAGGTTCCCAATAGTTGAAGACCTCATCACAGTCGTGGATGATGTTGAAGTACACGCTGAGCAAGCGCGCCGCAAACAACAACAAAAATGCAACTCTGGTACTGATGGTCCGAAGCCGTTTAGCTTTTGGCTTGGAAGCACTGCACCCAACAGTTTGCACATTGAGATGATGCACAGCTCACTGATGGCAACACTGCAGATTACTGACCTCAGGCCGAACAGCTCTGCACTCCACGATTTGTCAGGGCTGGGTTGAGGTCTCCGTTTACGAAGACTTGGTTGTGATGCCATCAGAACGTGAGTCTCATTGGGCTTTCACTTCACGCCTCGAGCATGGACGTTTCCGCTGCTGTTGCTATAATCGAGGTGCAATCAAGCAATCTATTCACTCGCTGCACAGTAAAATTCTCTGCTAACACAGCTGCATCCAAAAGCCCCGCCATAGCTCGCAGTGAGCGACGTGACTCCAGCCATATGCACAGATCACACATGCCACATCGCTGCAAATCTCATGGGACTGCACGATCAACTCAAGCCGTGCGCGCTTTCGGAAGCAGGACTTGCGGCAATGCCATCATGTCGTCACAATCACATGCATGTGCATGCAGGTCAACGCTGATCATTTCTGCAAATGATCAGCGTGAAGCACCAAGCGACTGAAGGCTTGCTTCCTCACTTACACCGTGATGTGTACAAGTTGTCAATGTGATCTTGCCTCAGTGTTTTAGCTGAGGCAGACCTCTTACCCACAGCGTGTCTGTGGGTCAAGGCTTGGTCTTGCAAGATGCTCGCCTAGCAACGGCTCGTCAGCCACTAAATGATAACGGAATGAGTAGCCCTGACGGGCATCAAGTCACAGGCAATCAGAACTTCACACTTCCTCAGGGCCTTGCTGCTAGCTTGTTTCCTGCTTATGCTGACGCCAGCGGTTTGCATGCTGCTGGCTGGCTACAGAATGCCAGCTTTCCAGCCATGCCAGCACAACCCAAAGCAGCTCCAGGCACAGAAGAACAGGAGGCAAGAAGTAAGCTCTGCAAGCTAATGCTTGAGCACTTTATACCCTTGTGCGTGACACTGTTTCTGGGCAAGTAACATTACTGCAACATCAGCAAGCATGTCTTCTTTTCAGGGCTGAGGCTGAAGAAAGCTGCTGAGCAGCTGCTGCCTTCCAGTAGTAGTGACAGCGAGTCAGAAGGAGGCACTGATCTCAAATCTGACAAGGTCCCAGCATCTGCACGCCAAAAAGCACAAGCTGCGGACTCAGATCGCAGCTCAGAGGAGTCCTCTCACAGGAAGCATAAGCGGCGACGTGAGCACAGCAAGCAAAGAAAGCACAAAAAGAACAGGTTTTACCCTCGTTCAGCCTCAATAGTAGCTCTTTTGTACCAGTGCAAGCAAAAAGCATGCTGCATGTCAGTTGCATATATCATGCACATTCATGTGGGTAAGTATATAGTGCAAAATGGCAATTCAGTGAAACTCAAGTGATGTTGTTGTCAAACAAAGTCCGTTGCATGTGCAGACTGGCATATGTGGACATATCGACTGCACATTGTAGTTGAACTGTCTGCTGCACATTGCGGCTGGCATACAGTATACGGAGAATGCAGCTGTTGCAAAATACATCAGTCCATCTGCTTCACCAATTCATCACAAAGGACGTGCATGCTAAAGTATCAGCGCTGCAAAGTGGTCTTGACCACAATTCATTGCTGCAGGCATGAGAAGAAGAAGCAGAAGGTTGAGCCTGCTGCTCCCCAGCGCCGGAAGACTGATGAAGAGAAGGTGAGCTTAAAATTCAACCGCAAGGTGTTTGTGCTTATAATTTAACCCCAAGGTGTTTGTGCTTTACTTTCTTGTTTGTTGCGTCAAATGACAATGTACTTGGCGCACTCAGAAGCCTACAGAAGGATCTTCCCCCCCCTCCCTTCCCCCCCCAAAGTCGTCAAAACTCTTTGAGAATAGTAAATTACCAAAGTTACTTGTCATATGCACAAACAGCAAGTTGCTGAACAGATGAAGCTGCAATGGGCTTTTGGTCAAAATGTATCTATACAGCTGTAGTGGCAATAAGAGTCTCGTCTCTGAGCAGACTTGACCTGCAGCAACATGCTGCCTGTTTTCGTGTTGCAAGGTCGGGATTGCCAATTTACTCTGGATATAGCAAACCCAGCACTGCAACCTGTTCACAGCAACTGTTCATCCTCTGCAGATCATTGAGCTTGAGAGGAAAGCAGCAACTTCTTGTTCTCTTCAGATCATTGAGCTTGAAAGGAAAGCATCAGATCATCGAGCTTGAGAGGAAAGCATCAGATCATTGAGCTTGAGAGGAAAGCAGCAACACTTTGTTTTCTGCAGATCATTGAGCTTGAGAGGAAAGCAGCAGAGCAAGGGCAAGCAGTGAGGGGAGCCCATGTGGGCTCTTGGGCCAGCGCTGATGTGGCACCTGAAGACATGTACTTCCTGGACAGCCGTGGCGACCGTAACAACCTGGTGTACAACGGCCTGTACAGAGCAGACATCGCCGCTTACCATCGGACAGACCCGGGGGGGCTGGCTCGGGGAGCCACCCAGCATCATGGCCGGCACAATCAGAGGTACATTCATTGCATGTGTTTGTGTTAGGAAATGTATTTGTTTGGCTGTGCACATAGACACCATTGTAGAGTGCGAGCTGTTTCTGCCAATATACATTTGTCAAGCTGCTTCTGCTGCCTTCACTGCTATCAAGTGAACCTAGGCTAATGTGAGTGCCTAGAGCATTGAGCATTGAGCATTGAGCATCGAGCATTGAGCATTGAGCACTGAGCATTGAGCATTGAGCATTGCAGTCAGGCTGTTTTGCCCACGCTCAGCATGGTCAGAATCATCCTGAGAAAGATCACAATCAGGGCAACACACGTCACCACATTACCGGTAGCCGCCGTCATTACTGTTATCACTTTAAGTTGACAATCAGCGTACAGATGCGGCTTGCCTTTGCAGTGTGCTGCTGCAGTTGACTTTGAGGTCAATTCTGTTGCAGATTCAACGATCCTGAGACAGATGCGGCAACACAAAAGGCAGGCGGCTTCAGTGCGCCTAGGTACTTTGGGGCAAGGCAGGCCAGGGCAGAACGGGACCGCAGCCTAAAGAGGCTCAGGCTGGGGCATGCCCTGGAAGGGCCCCAGGGCAGGGCGGAGCAGGACAAGGCCCTGAAGAAGCTCAGGCTAGGGCATGCCCTGGAAGGGGTGCAGGGTTCCAAACAGAATGGTCCAGCCAAGCTGTCATTACCATTGCCTGTCTTCATACCATTAGAACAAGCATCAAAACAGGTAAGAGCTACTGCGACTGTTGTCAGCGAGCTGCTTGTTGCCATAGAAGTGGAGGGGTTGCAACAGGAGAAAAGCAAAAAGTGTTCATGGTAAAATTGTTGATGATGACAGAAGATGTTTTTTTGCAAACAGGAGGACAAAAGTTGGCAATGAAAAGCTTGTATGCTTATGCGTTATTGCATGATTGTAGAATATGCCTATTGGGTATGGTTCTTGGAGGCTGCTGCTTTTGGATGCACCGCAGACATCCGACAACCCAGCCAGACACAACAACACAGCCGACTTTACGCATCCCAGACACTTGCATTTGCATGGTTTCATCATACCATACTTCACTTGATTGATTGGCATCCTGTCTCATCGAAGCACCCTTGCTAGGCTGTGGTGCTGTCCCAACACGCAGCAGCCTGAGTTTCAACAACCAAACAACCAACACATTTACACTGGGCTGGCATTTGTCCCTCTGTTTTCAGACATCTAGCAGACACCAGACTTTTGAAGTGACAAGCACAGGTGCATGTGGTGTCTGATGAGACCCAACCAGCTCCACACCTTGGACTCCAAAGTACTAAACCAAGGAGCCAATTTGATTTTCACAAGATTGCTGTTTGCAGCCACAGCATGCTTGGGCATCCGATGAAGAGGAAGAAGGGACTCCCGGCGAAAGCCAGGATGAATACATACTGCGCCGCACAAAGGAGTTCAACATTGCTGTGAGAGAGAGGTCACATGACCTGCAGCTGTGGCTGGACTATGCTGCTTTCCAAGATGAAACAACTAGGTGAGTCCAATTTTTGTTACTTTTCATTTTGTCTGTTACCTTACAGTCCAGTGTGGAGAGCCAGTTGTGACTCATCAGACATCCTGGCTTGAAAGCACAGCTGTACCAGGAACACCCTCAGCAATGAAACCACCAGGTGAGTCCAATTCTCTCCCTCCCAGAGTATCTTCAGCGGTGCAGTTTGCGTCGCAGCTACTATAACTATTGTGATGTGCAACATTTGCAAATTGAGATTTGCATCCTGTTGGATCATATATGGACAGACTTGCTGTCACTGGTTCTACTTGCCAAGGCAACGGCGTTTAGACTCATGTCATGCCGTTTTAGGTCTGCATGCCTCAAGCAGTCACACAGCATACATTGTACTATCGCATGATATGCATGAAAAAGTTGATACACTCAAAGTCAGACTGGCTCAATTCCACCAGCAATGTGTTCTAGTTGCATCCAGCTGTTCGTACCATCCGTCATTGCGCCTGAAAGCAAACAACATCATTGTAATCAACACAGAGTGTGGATTTCAGTCTCCGCTGAGATTGACATACCGTTTGTCATTGTGCCTGAAAGCAAACAACATCGTTGTCAACAAAATAGAGTGTAGACTTTGTCCTCTGCCGTGGTTGGCATATCATCTGTCACTGCGATTGAAAGCCAACAACACTGTAAACAACGTGTAGACATTGTTCTCTGCAAAGGTTGATGAAACTCTTGATAGACAACAGCTGTTTCTGTGATGTACAGGACAGGACAGGATAGTACTCGGCAGAAACCATGCTTTGTTTGCTGCTCTGGGCTGCTACCGTAGGAGGCTCCCATTATAACCGCTGAAAAGCGTAATGTTTTCTCTTCTTTTACAGGGCAGACTTTTCTCTTACATCAGTCTCTGCCAAGGTTGGTGAAATTCTTTCAAACAGCTGTTTCTGTGATGTACAGGACAGGATAGGACAGTACTCGGCACAAACCATGCGTTTGTTGCTCCGGGCTGCTGCCTTAGGAGGCTCCCGTTATGATCGCTAAATAGCATAAGATGTCTGTTTTTCTTTCACTTGGAAGTCTCACTTGGACAACATTGGCTGAAACTTTTTCTAAACAGCTGTTTCTGTGGTGTATAGGGCAGGGAGGGGCCGGCGTGGCGTGCAAGCTGGCATTGCAGAGAAGAAGATCTCCATTCTGGAGCGTGCTTTGGAGTTCCACCCGGGCTCTGACCGCCTCCTCTTGGCCCTCCTGGATGCTGTGAGCTCCCTTCCCTCTTCTTGCACATTCACTGTCTTCTAGTGGTACAGGCCCAATGCATGTGATCTCTCTCATGTTGGAACAGGCTCAAGTTATGTGATCTCTCTCCTGTTGGTATAGGCTCAAGTTACATGGTCTGCCCTTCGCTAGTACAGGCCCAACATATGTGATCTGGCCCCTCTCAGCACAGGCACAACGCAAGTAATGCAATCTCTCTCCTTTTGGTACAGGCTCAAGTTACGTGATCTGCCATTTGCCAGTAAGGCCCAAGTTATGTGGTCTGTCCTTTCTTCGGTATGTGATGTGTCTTTTGCTGATGCAGGCTCAAGTTATGTGATCTTTCTCCTGTTGGTACAGGCTCAAGCAACGTGATCTGCCCTTTGCTGATACAGGCCCGGATCACATGATCTCTCTCCTGTTCCTACAGGCTCAACTTGATCTATGATCTGCCCTTTGCAGCAAAGGCTTTGCTAGTACAGACTCAAGTTGTTTGATATGTCTTCTGCTGGTGCAGGCGCAAGCAATGTCATCTGCCCTCTTCTGGTACAGGCTCAAGTAACGTGACCTCTCTTCTGTTGGAACAGGCTCATGTCATGTGATCTCTCTCCTGTGCTAGGTGTGTGATGTGTCATCCGGTGGTGCAGGCTCAAGCAATGTCCAGCCCTGAGGAGCTGCAGCGCCGCTGGCAAGTGGTCCTCAGCTATCACGGCGGCAGCGCCAAGCTGTGGCGGGAACACCTGCAATGGCAGCGCGCTCAGTACGCCAGCTTTGCAGTACCCCAGCTTCGGGCCTCTTACCAGAATGCTGTTCAGGTTGGGAGCTAAACATCTCCACAATGTAGAAACGCGTTTACACTGTCCCCAGACGTTTCTGAGGCTAGATTTCCAGTGTGGGGATGACGTTTTTGGATTAGGCTAGATGACTTTGGTTGAAAAGAGCTGGAGACAAGACTGTGCACACACAGACAGACAGAACTGCTTGCCATACATCATGCAGGCTGGCTTTCATTGCAGCTGGCCATCAGGCCCTTGGTTTTCTTTCCCCTTACTTCTGGTGTCATCATCTTCTCTCTCCTTCTACTTCTTCTGGGTCCTCGGCTCAAATGGACATGCTCATGGCGTCAAATATTCATCGCATTCTAGTTTTGTCAGTCATGCAGCGTCCAGTACAGAAGGTGTCAACATCACGCTGCACCATGCAGCTATGTATGCAGTCTCAAGAGGCCCTCAATTTCAGGCCTCAAACAGTCACACGGTTCCTACCATCACACCTCAGCTGCTGACACTGCCCTGTATCTGTGGAGTGATGCCCCTCACTTTGGAACCTGATAGCCATTGCTGACTACAACACCCAACTGCAAAACTCCAGAGACAGTTGCTTCCCTGCCTTGTTTGCAGACGCTTGTCAATCAATTGGTCATGAACAGACGAGTATGTTGACATTTACACTGTGAGTATGTTGACATGCGTAAGCTAACCCAGACAACAGGGTTTGAAAGTTCCCCTGCTCAGTTGGCTGACAAGCATCAGCAGGCTTGGCAGCTGCCGGGCAGCTTCCGTGGTGATCATGACTTTTCCTTCTCTGACCAGCTGGTATGGGTTGCTGACCCTACAGGGCAGCTCAGTATATCTCAACTCAGGCTTGCTTTGTACATGCCAAAAGGCAAAGACTTTTCTTTTCTTTCTGTCTCGCTGACACAGAGTGGCATGCAGGCTCTAAAGCAGGAAAGAGCACGCCGCACTCGTGAAGGCGCTCCTGCCAGCATACTTGCCGAGACGGAAGACGCCCTTGTGGGTTTCTTCATTGAGGGCTGCCGGTTCGAAATGCAAGCAGGGCACATGGAGAGGGCTGTTGCCAGCATTCAAGCTGCCCTGGAAATTACCTGCTTTGCTCCCTCCATCCCTGTAGGTATGCTGTCCTGTGTTGTGCAGCTCATGCTGTGCAGTCACTTGTTACGCTGTGCTGTGCTGTCCTGTGTTGTGCAGCTCATGCTGTGCAGTCACTTGTTGCACTGTTTTATGCTGTGCTATGCTGTCCCATGCTGTGCTGTGCTGTGCTGTCCCACGCTGTGCTGTGCTGTGCTGTGCTGTGCTGTGCTGTGCTGTGTTGTGCTGTGCTGTGCTGTGCTGTGCTGTCTTATGCTGTGCTGTCATGTGCTATGCTGGGCTGTGCTGCGCTGCTGCTGCTTTGCACGTGTAGTGATTATACAATGCTGCATGCTTGGCTGTGCAGTCTGGTGCTTAGCATTGCATACTGTTTCAATGTGGGGGATGCATATTTCTGGGGACATGAGCACAGAACTGCCCACTTTTTGTGCAAGCTGGATGACGCTACATTGTTGATATTTGCAGCCCTCAACCCTTACCCTCACTCTAACCATAAACCCTAGACCCTACAAGAGGTTTGCTGGCCATCTTTTTGAGCATACAAAATGGGCTACAAGGAGAAAGAAAAAGAAAAAGTGGGCTACAGGGGGGGAGGGCGCCAAGGCAGGGGCTTTCAGAGACTTCTGGGAGGCAGGAGCCCCTCTGGTGGGAGATGAAGGGGCCACCGGCTGGGCCACCTGGGAATCTAAACAGGGCATGGGGCTGCACAGCCCTGCCCCAAACGGCACACCAGCTGGCGGCACAGCGACGACACCTAGGCAGGAAGAAGAGGAGAAGGGCGGGTGGGGAGAGTGGGTGCCCCTCATGCCTGATACCCCAATGGAACCCGAGGCAGCCCCAGAGCCGGAAGCTAAGGCTGAAGCTGCTGCTGATGAGGTAAGCCGACCAGCCATGCCATATCACATGGCCCTGACACATGGCCCTGACACATGTGGATGTACACATTATCCAGCAATGCCTCCAGTGACTACTGAAGCGTGCACTGAAATTTCTCTTGAGGAACTTTGTTTACTGGATTGCAATATCACTGTGACGATGCAACATGGCGAATCACATGTCATTGCAAAGCCATACGCAAAATGGGAAGACAGAATGTGCGCCTGCATGCATATTGCATGTTCCCATGAGTGTGGACATCTGCCTCTGGAGTGCTGCATCGGTTTACTCTTTTGTCATCATCACGTCTGGGGACAGTAAAAGCGCACTTCTACATTGTGGAGATGTTTTCAGTGTTCCGCAGGCCACAGACGAGGCAAAAGAGGAGCAGGAAGAGGGCGAGTTAATCGAGGTTCTCCCAGAGCCAACAGACGAGGAACTTCTTGCTCAGCTCGGATTGGAACTAGAGCAACAGATGGCTGATCTCACAGCCAGTGACGAGCTGCCAGCTGGCATCATGCAGCAGTGGGCAGAAGAAGAGCTACGGAGGGACAGAGAGCAGTGGCAGCCTAGGCGGGAGTTGCCTGATCAGGCTATGGATGAAGAAGAAGAGGATAGGGGCGATGATGCAGGAGAGGTCTTGGAGTTCAGGGACATCAAAGGCAGCATGCTGGGTCCATGTGAGCTGATTATGTCAATCAATGCCCAGAAATTTCCTCTTGAATATTTTTCCACCTGGAAGCTTTGCCCGGACTTTCTTATACTCATGCAAACTTTCATCTCCTCAAGGGATTGTACTTGACCTCAGTGAACCCAGAACAGCCATGTCAGATCTCAGACCGGCCGCCTCAAAGAAAATTGAACAAGCTGCATGCACGAAATTTTGTTCACATCTTGAGCCATCTCTGCAATAGGCTTTGCCATCAGTCATGACCCGTCGATTTGAAAATGCAAAAGTTTCGTGTGCAACCAGTTTGCGCATTGTACACATGCACAGGACCTGACTACAAGACTCAAGACTCAGCACTCATGACTCAGTACTCATGACTCAGTACTCATGACTCAACGCTCAGCACTCAGGGCTCACTGCAGAACCCCATCTCACAACCCCAGGGTGCCTGCAGTGAGTGAGCAAGCTCAGCTGGGGTTGGTGTGCCAGTGCCTGGAGCTGCTGGGGGCGCCCCTGGGGGGGTGGCAGAGCAGCAACGCCACTTCTCATCAAGATGCCAACAACAGCAGAGACAGCTTGAGTGGCCCCTTGGCACAGCTGCTGCTGCAGCCTGGCTGGCTCATGCAAGGTAATCAGATGATCAAGTCTGATCTATGATACATCAGTATGTATCGATATAGGATATATCAATATATCAGTCAGTTATGGCTGCTGTCTTGCATTGCCCACTATATGACAGATGCTCTGCCATATATCAGCAAGGTGTAATATCTCAACCATGTCCCCAATGTAAAAACACGTGTTTACTGTCCCCAGACATTTCTGAGTTGAGACTTTCAGTGTAGGGATGACTTTGCTGAATCTAAATTTACATTTTGGTATTGAAAAGAGCAATCAATCCTGGCTGCTGTCATGCATCACCCACCACATGACAGATTCTCTGCCATGTGTCAGCATGAAGTGTGGATCATCACAACAGCTGGCGTGAGACTTCTGAATCGGTACAGTACTGAAGCGTTTGCACAATGATCAAGACCGTATGTATGTTATGTCGATTGTTGCACTCATGTTTGTCAAAAGTGCTTCTCTCTGCTTGTGATGTAGACCTCAGCTGCTGCTGAAAAAACCAAAGTCAATATTTTGTGGCTCTTACTGCTGCTTGACTATTGGCTCCTTACCGATCATCCACCTTGATACTGATATGAGGGGTTCATGTGCCGTCAAATATTAATCACTTCAATGCTGTGTTGTGAATTTCAGGCTCTTCTTCTTCATTGCACCTGGACCCCAAGCTGACCTGGCTGGCCCCGGGGGCTCCCCCCAATGGCAAGGACCCCGGCCCCATCCTTGCAGCCACACAGCCCTGGTTTCAGCGCCACCCTTCAAGACAAGCCTTCCTATCCAAAACACTTGCCTTACTGCTGTCAGGGCCCTTCCCCAGCTATCAGCCCTTCTGTGAAGCCCTGCTAGCTGTTGAAGCCAGCCATGTGACCCCAGATGCTGACACAGCGCCAGCTCAGCAGGCTGGAGATGAGTCAGCCTCTGGTCAGCTGAATGTGAGCCGAGCTAGGGAAGCTGCTAAGAAGCTGCTGACTGAGCAGCGAGGCAATCTAGGCATGTGGGCGGCATACGCCGGCCTGGAATCTAGAGCTGGACAGTACAAGGTAAGAGGAAAACAAGAATAACCCAAGTACACAAAATAATGCTTGAGCACAGACTGTCCAATGCTGAAACTGCTTGAAACAAGCAGAGGAAAAAGAAGAAGACGGAGGAGGAGGAGGAAGAGGAGGAGGAGGAAGAGGAGGAGGAGGAAGAGGAGGAGGAGGAGCATGTGAAGAAGAGGACAGCATTTCAGCGTGTCTACCCTTATTCCTGCTAAAAGAAAGCAAAACCTATCATAGCATTAGCATGGCCATTGCGCAGACAGTCCTTCACATGGGGGCGCTGCCAAGTGCCCTAGCAGGACTCAGCCCTGACTTGGTGGCATGTCACAATTGGCAACTACCAAGACATGAGTTACAAATGCAGTCTGGCCACAAGTCACTACCTTTACATCTCACTGACTCTAGCTCTAACACTTTACGATGCAGGCAGCCAGAAAGGTGTATGACACAGCCTTGAGTTCCCTGCCCTCCATGCAAGCCTCTTCTTCACAGCAGCATGCAGCTAGCTTGGCCTTGGCGTATGGTGAGAGTGAGCTGTCCAGGGGGGGTAATGAGGCCCCCATGCGGGCCCTGCATGTCCTGGCCTGGCTGGGCTCTGGAGGGCCTTTCACGCCTTTCAAGTCACCAGGCAAAGGTAAAATGTTGCCCATCGTCTGATTCATATTTTGAGGTTTTGGAATTTCGAGACTTTGCCCCTTAAACCAGGTCCATACAGTTAACCAGGCAAAGGTAAAATGTTGCTCATCATTCAGGAGGCGTTTGAGGTTTTAGGATTTTGAGACTTTGCCTTCTAACAACTGTTACATGCGGATCAATCAGGCAAAGGTGATTCATCCAACACAACCCCATGAGGCTGTTCCTGATGCCCTGCAATGACAGGGAGCATTGGCTGAAAGAAGTGCAAAGACATATGGGTTAGAGTTTGATGATTGTTTAGGGTTGAGATTCACTCAAGTGTCTCTATCTTCTGCAAGTGATACAGAATTATATCGAAATAATACATAAAATAACACAATAATACATTTCTGAACTGCAGGTGGTGCTGCATCTGCAGCCTTCAGCCCTGACATGATTTTGCAAGCTAGACGAGGGTTTCAGACACAGCTATCCCAAACCCTATCATCAGCCGCCACCAGCTTTGATGCCACCTCAGCAGCAGTTGTCTCAGCAGCTGCCCTCTTTGAGGAGCTGTTGCCTGCTTTGGCTGCGAGCAACGGCCCTGTGAGGGCTTTGCTGGGGGAGGGCAGTGGCCCTTCTGCTGCTGTGGCTCTGTACCAACATGCTGTTGATGCAGTCCCAATAGAGGTATTTCCCACAACTTGTTTGACTGAATGGTGTTACGGCGTCACCCTGAATTCTACATAGCTTCAGCGAATGTTAGCTGTTGTGAGCTTGGCCAGCTCGGAAAGCTGCTACAGCTGCAGTTTTCTTGTCAGATTGGTTGCATCCCTGGAACTTTTCGAGTCTGTTTGGCTGTCAAACCCTCTGTGTGCGCTCATGACTCTGAGTGCACACATGAACCAGCTCCACAGCTGTACAGCAAGGCGTAGTGCTGTCACTGTGCAAGCCAGCATCTAATTCATCTGAACCTCAAGCCAGCATCTAAATCCTAGGACAGCGTCTAACACTTAGCCCAGCATACAGATTCCAGGCGAGCATACAAATCTCAGGCCAGCATCTTGTGCATGTTCGGCATACCACCAGTATGTGCAAAAAAGCCTTGCAAAGCTGTCCCCATAGGGTTAGCGACCACCTTTTTATATTTATTCTGTTATTATTACTATCTACTTTAAAAAGGGGAGATGAGCAGATCAAGATCAACAACTGGTTGGCTGGCCAAAGCTCTTCTTCTTTCTTCTTATTTCTTCTTCTTTCTTCTTCTTTCTTCTTCTTGTTGTTGTTCCTTTCTCAACAGTCTAATTGGGTTGCAGGCACAGCACTTGAATGCAGCAGTGGAGGGTCTGAGGGTGAAGCAGTGCGGCATGCTGTTGGCGTACACCACCTGCCGCCACCCCGCCGTCACCCCGGGCCACACCCGACAAGCCCTCCTCAAAGTA
>JAABUP010004257.1_pt1 | contig 23704 bp, 23 predicted proteins | sample 5559201 | NCBI WGS metagenome assembly JAABUP01 (sample SAMN10711887, study PRJNA513373) | rock metagenome | isolation source: Antarctica rocks | place: Antarctica
CCCCACCCCTGCACACACAGAGCTTCCAACCCCGCCACCCACAGCCCCGCCTATTGCTTCAAATGTGCCACTGCCAACTGCTACTCCTGTGCCAGCATCTCCCAGCCCAGAAGTGCTTCCCCCTGTTGCTGCAGCTGCCCCTGCTGTCAACAACACACCGGCAGCAACAGCTGCTTCTCCACTCGCCACTCCAGTCGAGACGGTGCCTCCAACACCAGTTGCCACAGTATCCCCAACACCTGTTGCAACCCCAGTTGAGACCCCAACACCCACCCCAGCTCCTACAGAGACTCCCACGGTCGCACCCATGCCTGCTGCCACACCAGCAGCAACTCCAGTTGAGACAGCGTCACCAACTGCTGCTCCCACAGAGTCTCCCACACTTCTGCCTGTAACATCCCCTACACCGCTTTCAACTCCAGCACCAACTCCAGTGGAGACCATTACACTGACTCCTGCTCCTACGGAGTCACCAACACCTGTAGCCACAGTAGCGCCAACACCTATTGCAACTTCAGCAATGACCCCAGTTGAGACACCAATGCCATCACCAACACCTGCCCCGACGGAGTCACCAACCCCGGTTGCAACTGTTGTAACATTGTCAATCCCAAATGTGACAGCCACCCCAGTCCCCACTCCTCTACCAACAGCAGTGATTGCACCAAATGTCACAGCTTCACCTGCAGCTACACCAGCAGCTTCTCCAGAAGCTACACCCAATGCTACAGCTGCAGCCACTCCTACAGCCTCTCCTACAACCTCTCCGGCGGCCACTCCGAATGTAACAGCTTCGCCTGAAGCTGCTCCAGCAGCTACACCAAATGCCACAGCGGCACCAGCAGCAGTTGCCACCCTTTCATCTACTCCATCTGTGATCCCTGTAGTCACACCAGCAGCAACCAGTTCCTCTGTGCCTGTGGCAAACTCTACGGGCCTGCTGCCTCTGCCTCCCTTGGCTAATGCAACAGCCACACCCAGTGGTGGAGTCCCTGCGCCTGCCCCTGTGCCAGTGTCAGTTCCAGGCTCTGCTGCAGGACCTGCTGCAGCACCTGCTGCTCTGGCAACCGCTCCAGCTGCTGCTCCAAGCACTGTTCCCACCATTGCTTCTGCAATTGCTCCCGCAGCTGCTCCAACCATTGCGCCAGTGTCAGCAGCACCAACAACTGCACCAGCAGTGGTGTCACCAGCAGCACCTGCAACTGCCCCAGCAGTGGCACCAGCAGTCATATCAGCAGTGACACCCTCAACAGCGCCAAGCGCGCAATCAACAGCAACAGCAGCTGCTCCAGCAGTAGCGCCAGTAAGTGCACCAGTCAGCAGCCCGGAAGTGGCGCCAGTCTCTGCACCACCAATGCCAGCTGGCTGCACTGATGTCCAGCCTTCTGGCACTCCTTTCACCTGCCAGCAACAGGTAACATGAAATCAAAACTCGTTTTGTGTCTCTTTGCAGCGTCTGCCATCATTGTCATATAGTCCAATCCCACAAGCTACAAATATGCATTGAAGGAGATACTGTGCCCAGAGCACATGCATCTGTGTGAGCGAGCTGAACATGCAGATGTCTTGAGGCATTGCAGCAGGCAGAACAAGGCTCACCGGTCTTGTTTGTGCTGCCTGCAGAAAGGGTTTGGCAAGTGCAGTGCCCCCTTCATGCTGGCTGGCAACTTCTGCCAAACCACCTGTGGCAGATGCCCTGGCCCTCCAGCAGCTACTCCAGCAGCTGCACCCGCAGCTGTCCCAGCAGCATCATTAATATCATCACCTATAACAGCTGGATGCACTGATGTCCAACCCACAGGCACCTCTTTCACGTGCCAGCAACAGGTACTCACATGCTTTGCTGGCTGATGTCTGACACAGATCATCAGAATTATGACTACAGTGCCTATATGTCCACTGTACACAAGCTGTCTACAGATGCTTCTGTAAAGGCTGTGTGACAGCTTTGTGGCTGCATGTCACAATGCCTGACCAGCTGTGGGCTTAGAAAGAAACCCTTACATTCAGTACAGAGTCGAATTACCTGAAGCATCACAATTTGGCTCTGTGAAATGCACAGTCTGAGTCAATTAGTGTTGCCAACAGCAAGAACAGCATTGTCATGAGGCCTTCAATGATAGCTTTTGCCATTCATTTATTCTGCGCAACAATCAGATAACCTGAACTAAAGCCAGCAGCTGCTTGCTTGTACCGGCAGCCACTGCAAGTGTCAGTCTGCATTAAACTGTTGGCGTATGCAATGCCCCCTTCATGTGGTCAAGTCTGTGAGTAGCTGCACATCACCTGACAAAACACTACAGTGATGTGGTTGGTCAACTCACCAGCAGCTATCCCGGCAGCAACACCGGCAACACCTGTTTGCTCTGACATGCAGCCTTTGGTGACTGCCTGTCTCTGTCAAGGACATGCATACCTGCAGTCTGATAAGTTTTTACATGGCAGCGCAGACAGTACCATCTATACATTTGCCTCTCCCATGCTCCTTTCGCTGAGCCATTCATGTGCATGCAACAAAGACACACATCTCAACATTGACCACAAACATGTGACGCCTGCAGAAAGCGTTTGGCAAGTGTAGTGCTTCTTTCATGCTAGACGGCAACTTCTGCCAGTCCACTTGTGGCAGATGCCCTAGCCCTGCTGTGCCTGCTGTGTCTGGCAGTGGGTGCAGTGACATACAGCCACCTGGCAGCTCCTTCTCATGCAGTCAACAGGTCAGTGGCATAGCAGCATGTGTGTCACATGTGTCTCACTTGCATGAAGTGCAAGGCCATGGCCTGACCTTGCCCATCTGTCAACATTTTCAGCAGTCTAGTACTTTGTTGTTAAAGTCATTTGCCACATGCTGCAAATATGCCTGAATGGAGCAACTTCCTGTTCATTAATATTAGGTATGCTGCTACGTAGCAGCTGACAGCCTCTGCATGACTCAGGCATAAGGCCACTTCAAACCTTTAGCAGTGAATAACTCAATTACTAATTATAACATGGTATCACATGGCTTGTGCTGTATAACGTTGGGAGGTGTGATGCTGAATGTGTTGCATTTGGTGCTGGTTTTTGTGGCTGGCCCTGAGTGAATATGCAGAATGGAAGTGTCTGGTTGACTGTAGCGTGCCTTTGGGAAGTGTGATGCTGCGTTCATGGTCAGATCTGGGGCGCCGGCAGGAGGCTACTGCCAAACCACCTGTGGCCGCTGCAGCAGCCCTACAGCTGGCGGGAGCCCTGCAGGGGCCACTGGGGCTGCAACTGGCGGGTGCTCAGACAACCCCCCTGGGCCCCCTTTCATCCCTTGCCCTCAACAGGTGTGCCAGCTCTTACATGTCAATTTGTCACACTCTTTTCATCATGCACGCTCCACATTTGCAGACTAGCTTACAGCCTGCTAGATCAGGTCACTATTTGAACAGCACATCATTTTCGCATGGCGCAATGCAGAGGTTTATGTGTTTCCTAATGCTCAAATCAAGTGCTATACTACTGTGTCTGGGGTGCACCGGTTTCTCTGAAATTTACAAAAATGCTAGCTCATTGATGCACTTACCGCAGACCAATATGCGCCCAGCACCGCTGGAGCCTCATTAGCCGTTTGGAATGCTGTCTGTGTCAGCAAGCCTGTAGTGTCAGCAAGCCTGTTGTGTCAGCAAGCCTGTGGTGTCAGCAAACCTATTGTGTTAGCAGTCCTGTTTTGCTAGACCTTTCTGCTTGAGATTGCCTGTATCAAGCTGGCATGCAGTACCTAAATCTCATACTTGGGCGTGCATCTCTGCCGTCCAGCGCTCCAAACAACCTCAGCCTCTGACCATGCCCATTTAGCTTGAGTTTTCCAAGCTGTTTTGCATATCATTAAGGCATTTGCAGGCCAAACCTGGGAGTGCCGCTGCAAGTTTTGCGGACAATTTTGCAGACAACTTTGCCGACAACTTTTTCTTCCTGGGGAGGAAGGGCATCACTGTTTACGCATTCCTGGAACTGTGCGCCCATACAGTCGCAGCCCACATTCCCACTGCCCTAAAATTAGGAGACAACTTCTCATACTGATCTGTGTACTTTTGTTTCACACATAAAACAACAGCTAGATGTGTCATGTGACTGCAGGCCATGTTTGGCAAGTGTGATGCGGCCTTCATGACAGCTGGGCCATACTGTCTGCAATCATGCGGCCGCTGTGGTGGGCAGGCACCTGCCACTCCATCCTCACCCCCTCCCGCTGCTGCGCCTTCAAGCCCTTCATCTACCCCTCCTCAGGTATGTGACCAAACTGGAAGGGTCTGGACCCAAGCTTACAAATATATGTGCCTGAAGTGTAATGAGGGCGCTGCAATGAACCACAATTCTTTGCAGTGAGTTATGATGCTGCTAATCGTGCTCTCTTCCTGATATACCAGAAAAAGTTTTGATGTGTCTGTGTATCAGCAACACTAGTGGTTCTGTGTGAGAGGTGGAGATGTATTCAAGCATTGTATGGTGTGTTTCAAGGCAGCTTTGCACAGGCAATGGACAAATCTGCTGCACCGTCAGCCCTCTGCTTTGCAGCTTGTGTTAACACTGACGATGTGGTCACTTCCATGGAGGTTACTGCTGTGCTCATGCAATGACAAGAGGCCTCCTTCTGGGATTGGGATGCATCTCAGCCTGACCATGGCCTGGTGTATTGCCTAACGCTGTCTCACGTAAACACATCTGACTTTCCTTGAGATGAACCTTGTGATGAATTCACAGGTTTCCACCCCTTCATCTCCATCAACATCAGCTTCCCCAGTTACCGTGACAGCTGGATTGCCTTCAGCAACAGCTGCGCCCCCTACAGCACCACCTGCAGCAGCAGCTTCTTCACCATCTGCATCACCACCTTCACCACCACCTTCACCAGAGGCCTCACTATCATTAAACTCCACCGCAGCATCCTCAGCAGCTGCCACTGCAGCTGCACCACTGCCAGAATGCCACCATGGCAGCTGCATCTGCAGCTGCTACTGTACCTGCTGCGACTGCTGAGGGCACACCAGGGCCTACGATTCATCAGTCACCACAAGCACCGCTGGCGCCAGGACCGGCAGATGCAGCAGGCCCTGTGCCCGCTAACAACTTGGGCTTGCTTGCCCTTCCTCCTATTGGAAGACGCCATTGAGCAATTTTGTTGCAAGCACAGCAACATGTTGAGTCCTGGATAGCTTCCAGAACTGAATTGTCAAGCTTAAGTCTCCATCACTGACACAAAACTTTGAGAGCTGTTTACTTGCCTCACAGTATCCAGAGTTAACATCAGGACATAGGAACGATTGAGAATGGCTGCATTTTGTTACATACCCAATCAGTCTCATCAGCCAACAGTGCTCACAGCGGTTGCTACATATGCATTTCATTTACACTGCATGATGTAGATCAGGCTTTAGGAACCTGCAGTCACATCACATTTGTAATCTTGTGTTTTGGCAGCAGTCTCACTGTGTATGACTCACGAGCTCGTGCATGATGAGTGCAGACTTTGTCGAAATTTTCAATGTTTGGCAAGCTTCAGAACCACTTCAGTCTAGCCAGGGCAATAGGTAAACATACTGACTGTGTATCTGAGATCCAATCTATCAAGGAAACATACTGACTGCGAAATGCAGCTGCCTCATGCACTGTAATTAGTGCTCCTGCATGTCAGCCTTTGACTTGATGACTGTTATGGTGATAGCAACGCAGGACAGCATAGCTTGTACTGGACAGTCCTACACCAACACCTTCATGTGACTAACACACAAGCTACTCGTGCATTGGTTGATGATCACCACACTCCCTGCGGCTCAAGTCGTACAACACTGTTGCTTGTTCTGGATTGAACTCTGAAGTCCTCTGTCTATTCATTTGGTCGAGCCCTGCCTGATGTAGCATGTGCAAAGAAAGCGCCATCAATGCCCCCTCAATGGCATGCTTCAATGTATAGTCAGTCTTCCTTAGTGTTCCACTGCATACTCAGTCTGCATGACATCAGCCCCGTTCTTGAAATGTTCTGCCTTTGGACACTCAACTTGTTAAGGTGGGCAGTCTTGCATGCATAGCTTGCCTTTGCATACAGTGCGGCCTTCAGTCAGCATATATAACATATAGCATGCATGTATGATTTGCAGGAGACACACTGCGGCACAGGTCTCATTCTGACTGCAGGCAGCAATTATCACGGCATCTCATATGCTGCAGCACATGTTGCTAGGGCATCTATAGACCTAGCACACCTTGTATCAAACTTGACACGCACAATTTGCTATAGCACAGGAGTCAAGCAGTGACTGAACACAAAGAATGACAGAGTGTGATGATGAAGCTTTGAAAGAGCTATGACATGACTCTGTCGGTTGCAGCACAAATTTCACTTCATGCTTATATCAGGCTCAGCTCCTCCTTGGATCTAAAAAGTGAATCTGTTGTTGTACCCTTGTGGCGGGATTGTGCATTACAGTCACCTTTTACACTACGACCATGCCTGGCTTGGCATCAAAATTGTCAGAAATCTCTTTAGTACACTCCTCGACACATGTATGATGCTGGTGATCCTGATTTCAACCTGTTTCACGTCTCATGTCGCCGTGCACGTCATTCGGCGCCATATGCATGAATGTAGTAGTTCTCGCTAGCATTGCTCATGCTTCTGCTTCTCTTTTCTTGCTTCTCTGCAAGCTTCTCTGCTTCTCTTTTTGGAGGGCATTCAAGACTCAGAAGCACAACGTCTGCCCTGTGGAATTGGCAGCCCAGTTTGAAGCTTTCAGAGCCCTGATGGGGGCACAGCTTGCTCAGACACCTGAGCAGGCAGAGCTGTCAGGTACCTCTGTACGGGCTGCTGATGCATCTTGCCTGAATGCACCAGTCACATCAGATGAGCTGCATGACTGCATCAAGCGACTGAAGCGTAAGAAGTCTGCTGGTATTGATGGTAAACTGTCTGAAATGGTCAAGGATGGCGGTGAAGTTTTGCACAGCTGTGTCTTTTAGTCATTTTCAATGTGACGCTTGTGAGTCACTTTTCCAAGCAGCTGTCTGTTGGCTTGATCACTGCTGTCTACAAATCAGGTAATAAAAGTGACATGAGCAATTATCGAGGCCTCACAGTAGGCTCTGTGATTGCTAAGCTGTTTGCAATGATACTAGATCACAGAATTGCAGTCTGGGCTAAAGATGAAGGCATCAAAGCTAAAGGAAAAGCAGGTTTCAGGAAAGATTTCCGCACGACAGACAACATCTTTGTATTAAAATCCTTGATTGACAAGCAAACACAGACACGGCGATGCACAGTTGCATACAGTATCAGCTCCTATAACTAATGCACTGCTGATGTAGTGACTCAGCAGCACTCACATATGGTGCTGGTGGTGTGCAGGCATGCACATGCAGACAATGCTATGTCACAAGTGATGTCATATCATAAATGGGAAGGCTCTGAATGCCTGCAGAAATGCAAACTTACTCAGCCAACTTAGCATAGATAGAACAGCAACAGCAACAGCAACAGCAACAGCAACAGCAACAGCAACAGCAACAGCAACAGCAACAGCAACTGGCAGCAGCAGCATCGCATTGAACAACAGTCAAGAGCAGCAGCAGGGCAACATTCAGCAATAACATGCAGTTACAGCATTCAGCCACACTCAGCAGCAGCAGCAAAGTCCAACAACAGCGTTCAGCAACTGTTATTAGCGGCATTCAGCCACACTCGAAACAACAGCAGCAGCAACAGTCAAAAGAACCTTTCTGCAACAGCATTCAACAACAGCAACAACAATCAGCAGCAGCAGCAGCAGCACCTTCAACCACAGCCAAGAGCAACAGCAGCAGCACCATTCAGCAAGAACCTGCAGCAACAACTCAGCCACACTTAGCAGCGGCATTCAGGGACTATCAGCAGCAGCGTTCAGCAACACTCAGCGGCAGCAGCAGCAGCAACAACAGTCAGCAGCAACAACACTTAGCAGCAACAACATTCAGCCACAGCACCAGCAGAGCAGCATTCACAACATGTTTTTTTCTTGCGGCAAGATGACTTGTAACAAAATTTCAGCCTTCTTTACATCTTTACCATTTGCACATTCTGATATTACAATCCCTACACGCCAAAGGGTCGTCCCATCATGTTTGGTCGCCATACTCCGTTTGCTCGCGCCCCCTTGGGTGACAACAGTCTGCGTCAGTCTTGTTCGCGAAGGAGCAGTTTCTCAGGAAACAGACGTTCGTTTCGTCTCAGCGCCAGTTGTTGTGCAAGAAGATTGACGCAGGTTTTTGTCCTGGGCCTGGTCAGTTTGGTCAACAGACCAGCGTCCCGGTTGTCACAGTACAGGTCACAGGTCTCAGCACGTGCGTAGTCATAGAGCTGTAAGGCATGCCTTCATCCAGCAAGTCACCACTGGTCAGAAGGTGCTAATCGGTGGTACTCATCTCACTGCCTGGCCTCGCTCAACGACAGTCTCGTGCCAAGTGCTCTGCGAGACGACGTGTCTCATCTGCAGGAAACCCTTCAGAGATCTGCGTCAGCACAGGGACAGGCTGCAACAAGACTTTAAATAGGAGACTGCTTTGAGGCAAGACACAACTGCTAACTTCAAGAACCACTGCAGCCTATTGTCACTGACAGAATTCAACAGAGTCAATCAAAGTTGCTTTTGCTTCTGCCTGGATACGATTTATGACCAGAGCATTGTTGCTGTCAAAGCTATGTTGCAGATGGTGTTTACATAGTGTTGTTTGGTGTCAAACGCTGTGCAAGCGATCGGCTGGCGCTGACACGCCTCTCTGCAGTGAGTACACAAATTTGTCAGGATACTTGCAGGAGTAATGACCATTTTCAGTTTCACAAGTGAGCTTGAGCAGTACCTCAGGGAGATCAATCCAGCGTACGTCAAGTACACGGAGGGTCTGTGGGCAAATGAGGTCACTTCTACCTCTCAGCTTGGGAATGCTTCAGTAACAAGCATTCTTTCATGTGGCATCCAGAATCCCATCCATGCTGAGGACATCATTGCTCAGTCAAAGCCCACAGGCAAGTGCTCTTCTGACTATAAACGAGAACTTTCTTGCTGGATACTTCAGTTGGATGGTGCAAGAACAATCAACCAAACCTTCACACACTCCTAGCCTTGTCATGGAGCATCTTGCATCAGTTCCAAGACAGCAGTTTGTGGCTTGACAAATTGATGTTGACCTCTGTGCATACTCAGCCTGCCTGTATTTGAGGAGACCCAATGCATCCTCTTAGCCTCTCAGCCTTTTCTGCCGCTTGAGGCATATTCAGCTTGCCTGCGTCTTCACAATGCGTCTGAGCGTATTCAATGCAGCCTCCCAGCCTTGTCTGTGGCTTGAGGGTTTGCTGTTGATGTCACAGCATATCTAGAAGGCATTGTCACACAGCAGTAGAGCAGGATCAACGCCTCTCAGCTTTGTCTGTGGCTTGAGGCAGACTCAGCTTGTCTGCCTCTTCCGGAAGCTTTTGGACATATTTGATGTATCCTCTTGAGTGGCTTGAGGGTTTGTTGTTGATTTCACAGCACATCTGGAAGGCATTGTCACGCAGCGGTAGAGTAGCTTCACAGCAGCCTTTTGGCTTTGTCTGTGGCTTAGGCATTCAAAGCTTGTCTGCATTGTCACAATGCTCCTGAGCAATCCCAATGCAGCCTCCCAGCCTTTTTTGTGGCTTGAGGGTTTGCTTTGATTCTCGACATACTGAGCTTGCCTGCATCTTCACCAAGTTTGCGAGCCTCTTAGCCTTTTCTGTTGTTTGACGGGTTGTTGTTGACTCCTGTCAACGTCCATTTGCAGCATATCTGGCATAGCGTTTGAGGAGAATCGCTGCAGGCTGCCAGACTCTTCTGTGGCGTCACCTCTGGGCTTACTTCTTTGCGTTACCAAATTGCGCTGCATTGCTGCATAGTGTCTAAGCAAAGTCGATTTGGCCTCTCAGCCTTGTCTGTGGCTTGAGGGTCTGCTGTTGAATTCTGCCTTGCTTGGTGTTGTATACTGAAATTTGTTGTTTTTTCCAGCTGTGAGAACATTAGACGACCTAACTCTCATATCTGAGGCAACCGCAAGAGCCATTCATAGATTGAAGCAAGAGGAGGAAAGTGAGCAGGAAGAAATTCTCAGTTGCACAGCCTCTACAACACCGTTTATCAAGGTGATGATGCTTCCTCACTTTGTTGCAGCTACTCATGAATGCTAAGACTGATCCTTTCGATTCGACTTTGTATGAGTTTGGTTCAGTGCTTGCCGGGGCGCATCACAATAGGAGCACATTTGCCATGTATTAACAATGGGGAGGTATAGATGTTTGTTATGACTCCTGCAGGCCGAGGCTGCAGCTCGCCAACTTGGTTTCCAAGTCAAGACAATCGATTGTGAGCTGGATCCAAGTGCTCGTGAGCAGCCGCTTCAACCAGTGTACGTATGGGAGCATGACGAGGACTCTGCACAAGAGAAGCCAAAGGTGTTAGCACGACTTACTAAGGAGCTTGGTCTGAGCAGGAAAGAGCTGCAAGCAACTGCAGTTTTTGCCAAACCCCTTGCACAGGTGCGCAAGTTGCACCTTGCTGGTAGGCATGCTGTAAGCCAGAGCTAAGCATGGCCTGCATGATTTGATGCTTTTTTGTCCTTTTTCCTTTCCTCAAATTGTAAGAGAGGCAGCATGCAGGTCCAACGTGGTTGTGTGCGTTTGTCAGCTCGGACAGATGTCGTGATTCATCCCGCCACTTCAACCTTTAGGGCTGGCCGCACACAGCTGAACCAATATTTACAAGTGTGGAAACTAAAAACCTCTCTCTCTCTCTACAGGTACAGCTATAGCCCAAGTGGGCATTGACATTTGCACCTTCTTTTGAGACCTTTTGGTTTTTGATACCTTTTGGGTTTGCCAGGACAACAGAAGCGCTGCTGAGGGGCAGGCACTGGTGCAATTTCTTGCTGTCAACATACTCACAGACCGACCTGGGTGGGGGGTCCCAGTAGTGCTCTCAGATCTGACAGAAGCTACTGTCTTTCAGAGAGGCAATCAACTCAAGGATATTTTTCATGTCCAGTTCCACAACCTCAGGGAGGTGAGTTGTGCTACTGGTGCCACTGCATCATGGCCAGATCTGTCAACAAACGTCATAATTACTGTTGAAACGCTGTGTTGACAAGCTGCTTTCTAGCAGGCATATGCGCACATTCGATGGCTGCTTGACGAGGCCAAGGCAAACAACCCTGGCTTGCATTTGGACAAGTCTGCCCCACCAGCAGCCGGAATGTTCACCATCATGGAGAATGAAGCCCATTTGGAGTCAGAAAGCATTAGTGTCGACGCAAGGTGTCTCACAAATGACTATGATGATGATGATGATGATGATCCATCTTTACTGCAAAAGGATCATGCTTTCCAAAAGCAGCTGCACTCCCTGGCAGCTGAGGATGAACAAATTGCAGCATTTGTGAACGCCTTTTGTCAAGACCAACAGCGCATGCCCAGCATACTAGATTTTGTGCCATCAGCTTGATTTGGTTATTTGTGCTTGTCTGTAAATGCTGAGGGGCTGTCACGCAACTTGAATGTCTGCAGGTGAAGGTTGTTTTCCAGCTGATGGCTACTCCTCCTTGATGTATCTTATCCGCCCATATGTCACAGCAACGCACACAAGGTGCTGCATAAATAGATGCATTCACTAATCTCTGATCCATTTTCTAGGATTGCAGCATCAACCAGAGTCAAATGAACAGTTTGAATCAAGGTATAGTACGTGTACAGAACAATTAGAACAATCAGTTTTTTGTTGCACAAATTGGAATCTGTCCCATGTCATTATGTAACACATGTGCGGTACTGTATCAGCAAGTTAAAAAGCATCTTGCTACAGTACGATAAATCATAATATACGTGATATGTTTGTGCTGAAAGCTTTTGAATTGTGTATACATCTGTGGCCGTTGTGAGTAGGGCTAACTATATGTGATGCTAACACAAGGGTTGTGCAGTAATTGTGCAACCAACGTGACTCCTTGAAGGTCACTATAATGTTTATCATTCCTGAAACTTGAAGAAAAAAGCAAAATTTCAGTGAGGGCTGAGATGTTTGCAAACAATGGTCAGCTGGTCGGAATCTAGTGCTCACACATTTAATAACATCATGAACTTGAACCGCTGAGAGTAAGCGACATTCAACTAGGTCCTATAACTGAGCAGAGTTGGCGTTTGTTCATCCCAAGAGCTTTTTGCAGCAGGGCTCAAATCTGTTTGAGATTGTCTCAATTCCGCAACATACAAATTTTACTCTCTAGAATGTGTGATCATACTTGTTGGCTGGCTAAAGCACTATACTCTATTTCTGAGTTGTCCATGGCAGCACAGCGGGAGACCCACAGGGACACAGACTTGCATTGCATTGAACAACAGTGCACACGTTTGGGCACAGATTCATGTCCATGCTGTAGGGGAGGCTGGCCTGTGTTGCCTAGGGTCTTGCGTGCAGGGGCTTGCAATCGCCCGGTCTTTGATCGTTGCTGCATTCCTACTCGATGACAAGCTGATTGCCATGCCCATTGGAAATGTCAGTAAATGCTTATTGCTTGCAAACCAATCCGAGACACTGCTTACACAACAAAGTGCATTCAGCAGAGCATCACCCTTGCTGACAGTAGACAGGCTTCAAATGTTGCTGCACTGTTGCTGCCCAGGATAACAACATTACAGATACAGTTGTGGCCTGAGCCTGCCTGCATACATCCATGGTGATGCCAGCATACATGGGCACTCTGATACAGTGCTGTTCAAGCTCTTAACACCAAACAGGAAAGTCGTTCAATGTAGATGTTTCATGAACTCTCTCTCCCTCATGCACATTCATCTGATACTCTCCATTGTATGGGTTTGTTCACTGGTTAAATCCCTGGGGTCATTTGATGCCACTGAGGATGCCTCTAATAGTAGCCCTGGTTGACACCTGCCTGCTCTCTAACTTGCCCACCTTGCCTTGCTGCATGGCAGCCGCCACAACAGCCATGTGATCCTTGTTCCCATCTTGCGTAGCGTACACACCCAGCAGTCTGTCCCTGGGGTTTGAAAACATGCCCTCAATGCTTGGCTTGGCTGTGTTGGTGCGACTGATTGGTCTTGAGCTCCAATTGACGTGTGAGTTGAGCAGCGCCTGCTCATTGCTGTCTGGCGTCTTGACTGAGCGCAGGTAGTGCGGCACTCTGGTCCCGGACTTTCTACAGTCAAACAGCAACCAATGTTGGCCACATCATAGAGCGTAGAAGCCAATGCACTTGACCAGGATTTGCTTGTGTTGGGCGGTGTTATCTTATGGCAAATCTTGGCTGGGCAGACTCTCAAAAATGTGCTGGTGAGGTGACAATGACTTAAGGGCAAGGGTGAAGAGAAAAAAGAAGAAGAAGAAGAGGAGACGACACTCAAGAAGGAGCACAGAAAAGGAACACGTCAATGAGAAACAGAACGAAGAAGTAGAGATAAGACCTGGCAACGCTCGCATATGGTCAAATGGTCACAGTTGGCCCCAACGACCTTGACAATCTAATGAATGAATGAACGAATGAATGCAAAGGCCTGCAGACAGCAACTGAGTGGCAGTCAACACAGTTGCCTTTTGACACATGTGTAGCTGTTACTGCTGTGACAGACTCTTTGTGCTTATGGACGCTTACGTTTGATTGCCTTACACACTTGATGCCATACATGGTGAAACCAGCCGCACAATGGCTCGGCTGTGGCTTGATGGTCACACATACGCAAGGAAGTAGCAGCACCTGATGTATTTCTTGAACATCTGAGCTGCTTGCTGTTCTGCTCCCTGTGCCCAATCCAGTGTTTCCAGCTCAGTCGCCCTGCATTCACATCAACCCTGTATCTGATCACCATGCAATGATACTCTTTTTAATGTTGGTCTTATACAGCTAAGAAAGGACTGTCAGCATCTGGATGATCTTGGAGGCTGTCAGGGTCTTATGCACAAGAACAAGACTCTCAGCTACTCCTTGTCTTTTTTGAAATCAACCTGCCCGCTATGCCTAGCAGCAGTTAGTGTTCACATCTGTCTAAAACTTGTCAAAAGTCAAGGCACAGAGGCATTGCAGGCTTGGCTGTGATGATGCTTGTGGCAGCTTGTCTTTTGTGCTGTTTGCCTATCAGATGCCCGCCATGAGCCAGCAGACGCCACATCACTTTTGCCAAGGCCACAAACTGCGGCGTGCCTTCCTATCAGCAAGAAACAGCCTGAGTGCTTTGGGACTGGATCGCCGAACACAAGTGAGTCCTGCTATATCAAGAGCATCACCTCTACTGCACAACATGGTGTCATGCAAACGCAGTCATGAGATTTGGTATGACTGCAGCAGCAGGCTCACTTGAGGTAATCTGGGTCAGTGTCTCCAGTCCTGGCCAGCACCTTCTGCTTCAGCTTGCTCTCAAGACTGTTCCCCCACATGTCCGATGGCACATACCAAGGCGTGGGATACCTGCAGTAAACCTACACGGGGTGAGTCTCAAAGCCTGATGCTCAAATGTGGGTTAGTGTCTGATTCTGAGACATTGAGCATGCGCAAATGTGGGTGGACGTCTGTGTTCAGACTACAGGAGCTTGTCTTTGTCCCATGAGCATTGCGTTTTGATTGCTGTTGTGCTGATAGCTATGTGCTTCAGATTGACAAAATTGGAGCAGACAAGACAAACAGCTGCAAGGAAACGTCATGTTCAGTACGCTTTCAAGTTGAAATGGCTGTTGGCATAGGCTAGGTGATGAAACGTGGAAATAGCGCCTGGTGCTGTATTCATAAGCAGAGCCAAACAGAGGTGCCTCTACAAGCTACACACTTCTTGCAACGCATGCACAGACTTTGGGCTTTGAGTTTGAGCGCTTATGTCTCCAGGCAAGTTACGTTCCTACATGGCCTATGACCTGTCAAACATGACACAGACAGGACAAGAAACAGTACAGACAGTACCACAACCAGATGCTACACAGAAGACTATACTTTTGCCTGGTCTTGTGCCGGTCTGAAGGCCTGCCAGCCCTGCTGCTTCTGCGCTTAGGGACAACGCCAGCAGGGGCGTTTGGCATGCTTGCATGGCCCTCTCGACGGCAGTAGCCTATGGTAGCAGCCCTCACTCGCCTCATCATGTCCTCAGGCAAGTCAGTTGCTGGCTTCACTGAGTTGCTGCTCCTGAAGATGAACTCACCATTCCTGCGGACAATAGCAGAAGTGGCTTCTGTGCACCTTGTCAGTCTACGACCCCTGTGCTTTGCTCACATTCTGGGCAGCACAATCACAAACACATGAGTGTTTAGTGATGCAGAGGGACAAAGAATGACACAAGACCAAATGCATCTTGTGCATTGCAGAAACTGCCGTAGCACAAGTGGCTAGATCAGCTCAGCTGCAGCAACTCTAGCCATAACATGCAAGCCATAGGCAAGTTCTGCTGCGCTCATGCTGCAACAAGCAGCAGCAGAGTGATGTCAGGGAGCTCAACTGGTACTGCTGCAAAGCGACTCGCTCTTCTTGAGCCACAGCATCTGCAATCTCCAGAGCCTGCTTGGCCTTCTGTTTGGCTTGGGCTTCTAAATGAGCGGTGGCCACCACTTTCAACCGTGCCCACAGCTGCCTGCAGCATTTCATTTCTTTAAACCCTAATTTTCATTTCATATGCATGCATGCCTCACAATATGGGGCATTGAGTCAGGTGCAAATGGACAAGCTTCCTGCAATTGCTTGCATCACACTGCCTGATCTTACAGTGTGCTTACACAAAGCTGATCTTGGCACATGGCAGTGTGTACTGAGTAGAACTGGCTCTACTGGCCATCACACAACAAACCAGACTATTGCTGTATGCATCAGAACCATATACTGTCATTGGAAGCAGGTGACATCATGGCAAGTCTTTCAAACTTGCAGTGCGTCTTTACACTGGCGTCTTTACTAGACTTGCTGAAGACATAGCATCATTGTGAGACACTGAGTGCCACAGAATGACACACTGACTTGAGTAGGCAGACCTCTTTTGTCTCAAGCTTCCTTGCATTGAATGGAAGTGTGACATCAGAAAGAGAGCAAAGTGGATCAACAAAAGAAATATTGCAGTGTGCACAAGCAAGAAGGAAACAGGCTGACCTGCCAACAGTAGCAGAGGGGGCCAGGGTTCCCTCCTCACCTACCCCCCTGGGGTCGGCCTTGCCCCTGGGGCTCTGCAAAGGGTCAGTCCCCTGGCCCGCAGCCCCAGAAGCCTTCTGCTGCTGAGCAATAAGGGTCCTCCACTTGTTGGTGATTTCACCGGCCCAGGCATCAACTGTTTTGTCTGACAGACCTACAGCTGCCTGGCCACACAATGCCCCTCCTGGAACATGAGCCATACATCGCTGCAATTGCTTGCCTCATGCAAGCTGGTCCTGAAACCTTGGCATTTTGCTTGTTAACAATGGCTTTGTCATCTATTCTGGTCATTATCGTCATGCATTGGCAGGCAAATTGCAAGTTTGAGTGATGTAGGGCTCAGAATTGAAAGCTTGCAGGCAAATTGATATTCAACACTTCTTGTCAAAGCAGCATCAGCATGAGTCATGCTTCGGCAGCTTGCATATGCTGCCCTCTGTCAGCCATCCAAGATGGCCACTTGTCAAATTACTCACTGAAGATTCACAGCAGCTCCTGCTTGCCTCTGCTGGACAACAGGCAACCAGCGTTTTTCTAGTACAATGGCGCACGACTCAGACACAGCACTTGGTTGATGCTGTTTCACAGAAACATGCCAACAATGGGGGGCACTCAGCAATCAGCCTACCCTGCTTTTGCTTGAGCTGAGGGTGGTAGTTGGGGTCAGCCTGCATAAGGGCTAAGTCTTCAGGAGATAGGCTCCACCATTCCTCCATGTCACTGCTGCTCATGTCAAGTAAGGTGTCCTGCTGAGCTGCGCCGTGCACCTTCTTGCTGTCATTGTGCAGCCTGCAGCCAAATACCATCATGCCTGAAATAGGCTTGTTTGTATTTTGGCAATGAGGCTTTGGGCATCAATACGAGCATGGCAAAAGCTGGGTGACGATAGTTGTGACAAGACTTGCGCTGCATCTGACATTGTTAATTTCAAAGACGTGATCTGCTTGCGCTGCTGGAATACTCGGAACCATGAGTTTTGCTTGAGATTCACTGCCTGTATTTCGTAAGCAGTGAGTGTGCTGATGCATATAGAGCCTAGAACTTGACTGCGTTAGTGGTTGCCACCGTTCACCGGAAGGGCAGCAACAAGCACACCTGGCAGATGTGCTGCCAGCATGGCTGACTGGACCAGTCGCCTGAGTTGTGCTGGATCTGAGGGTGGCCTCAGGGCTGTTCCTTGCTCTGCCCTGGCTTTGAGGGCGTGCCCTGGTGCGCAACTCCCAGCAAGATTCAATCCTTCTTGGTGAGTGCACATGAAAGGCTGGCTTGGTAGCACCTGCACAGCACCAGAAGTGTGCAAGCTAGGATGTCCAACAGCCATATCAGCTGTGTTTGCAAGGTAGATGCTGCAGCATGCACAGTGGTGACTCTCAACGGAGCTGCTGTGCGTGGGCAAGTTGCCTCTTGGTGGCAATCTTTGCCAAGGGCGAAGTGAGCTTCCAGTGTTTTTGCAGCAGCTGTGCATGGGCCGACACGAGCAGCTGCGTTTGTCCTAGAGCATCCGCAGCCAGCTCAAGCGCCAATGCAGTAACTGCTAGTTGCTGTGCAGGAAATACTACTGATTGCATCTGTGACACAATGGCTGATTGCACACATCGTTGCAGACATTGTTGCTGAACCGTTGAAGAATTGAAATTATCAGATGTTATCGTCCAAATCCTGAGCTGATTCAGGACAAGAGGCTTCTTCAGCGTACGTTATGTTGCGGCAAGTGTGCTGAGCTATAGAATTGCTCAATGAGCATAAAGCAAGAAACTTGCTTTATGAGCTATGCAGTAGTATGGTCATTCCTGACCTTCAGCCTCAAAGCAGGCAACATACCTTTCAGCTTCAAGGCGCTCCTTTGATGCTGTGATACATCTGGACTATTGCTCAGATGAGCTACCAATCTGGCAAGCTGGCTATCCCTTATTGACCCAGCAGGAACAACCTGAAGAAGCAAGTTGCTGACACTTTGGTGGAGAGAGCTGTAGCAACTTTCATGGTAAACAAAACAGTTCTATGCGCGTTCTTGATAGTCGTACAATTGCAGCGCGTCTCCTGTCGTCTTCAGGCTCCCGTGACGTCGAAACTCTGTCGTTTCCAGCAGATTGCAGCAAGAGTGGATCGTTATGACTTTGAACGACAACGCTAGCAGACGGTACCGACGGTAGTGCATGCATGGAATTCAAGCGAAAACAAATTTCAGGGACAACGCTGGAACATTTGACGCTGCAGCATGGTTCTTTTCGCGATATCCCAAAGTCTGGCGCAAAAAGGTATAGCCGACGCCGCGGCGAGAGCTTGTCAGCAAGGAGGGACCGGAGGCAGTGTAGACTCTATCTCTAGCGAAGCGTTTGAGAGATGGTCTGCAAGTGGTGCGTTCTCAACGTCTGCCTCACAGGTAAATACCTAGGTAGAGCGACCCCATTTCTGCACGCCCCCACACACACACACGCACTGGCTGAAACGCCAACAATTGACCAACTTTACTACATAAGACACCTGCATCGTTTACTTGCAGGGATGGCAGGTACCTGTTGTCAGAGATCTAGATCATACCGAATACAGAACGCATTGAAGCTGTACTCAAGCTGTAATGTGTCTAGCAACTTGCCCTAAAATGATACCGGTGTCGATGGTGCAGAAAGTTTACCTTGCTTGGTGCTCACCAAGATTTGTAGCATACCTTGGAAATAAAAGCACGAATGATGGCACATACCAAAATTGTAAACATTGCAAAAAAGGGCCTGAGAAGTTACCATTGGTGGAAAAAACGAGTCTGTAACTGCGCAAACAAAGCCTACATGTATACAGGCGTGGCACCTGCTGCCTCACAGGCCTAGGCACATCCTAGGCACTTAGCGACGAAACAGCAACATCACACTACACATCGCACTTGTTACCAAACTGTTGACAATGCTGTCTGCAGCGTTAAAGCAAAACCAGACTCATTGCTGTGGTGCATTTAAGATCTGCTGAGAGGGGGGCTGTTCAGACTGGGGCTGGGTCTGTGGCAGGCCCTGACTGACTGGCATTGGTTGCGGCTGCCACTGCTGCTGCTGGGGGACCCCTGTGCCATAGTAAGGGGGGATCATGGAGGGGTCCATCGCTACTGATGGTCTGAAGCTGGGATCTGTCTGCATGTTAGGGGGCATCATGTTGGGGGGTGGCCATGCATACCCCTGAGGTCCCACACCTGTACTCACATCTGCTGACTTGATACAGCTGGCCGTTAGAGCTGCTAACTCTGCACATGTGAGACAAGCATATTCAACAACTCAACTGGCAAATTTCTGCTGCAGAAAGGCAAAAGCATGCCAGATACTTCCAAAGTGTACACCTAGAGCTCTTTGAAGCTGCAGAGACAAGCCTGAAATGCCCTGGTATGCAAAGCCAAGGTAAAGCTTGAGCTACACAGTATCAGGTCGAATGCTTTCAAGAACAGTAACAATATGCTGTCATCCAATCAAGTGGATTTTGTACCAGGCATGGCACCAGTCATAGGCTGTGGGACTCTTGGGATCATAGCTGCATCATCACGCTCCTCGCGTGGGACAATGTCAACCTGTACATCACTACAAACATGAAAAGGCATCTTAGGGATGGTAGCAACACACAAGCAAGCATGCTCTGCAATGCAGACAAAGACAAAGTCACCGTTCAGAAGACATACACAACAGCAAGCTTTGCCCTAATGCTGGTCTTGCACATGACTCACCAAAAAATCAAAAATGTCAGTGCGAGTGATAGCCGCAGCAATGTCATTTCTCTGTAGTGTGCGTCTCTTGTTTTCCTCTGAATGATTCCAAGATCGGAGTGTCAATTCCAAAATGAACATCTCACATGCCTGCATACACGTAGGTCATGTCAGGCCGCTGTCCTTGCTCATGCTGAACGTGTCTGCAAGTCTCACTTATTTGCAAGCTATTTGCCTGACAATAACTTGGGGTTGTAGCACGTGCCACAAAGCAAACTGTAAAATAGCCAGTCCAAATCCTCATGCCAAGCAAAGCTCATACAGGCAATACTTAGTACCTTTGCAAATAGGACAGGAGCTTCAGCACTGATCATTCTGACATCCTCATCTGATTTCATGATCTGCACATGACACTCTTTGAGCAAGAAAGAGTGTAGAGTGTTCAGCTGTATGCCAATCCTTTGTGTGTGTGGAACAATGCTCCAGGCTACCTTCTTGATTCGAGCCAATGGCAGCTGATGATTTTTAAACTCTGCAGGATCTGTACCAACTTGCTGGATCTCCAGGTGCTGTTGCTCCCAAAACATTCTGAGCTGAATACTCTGCTGTTGCAGCTGCTGTGCCATTGCTTGTGAGTATCCAGCAGGGTTGTACTGAGGGACCTATGACATAAGCTAGAATGCTGATACCACGCTCTTTTAAAAGATCTCGACACACTTTCCTTACGTATTGGTCATTTCCTAATACCTTTTCTACAGATCTGCACAGGCAGGGTATGCACGCCAAACAAGACGCTGCGTTGCATGAGGAACCCAACATACGTCGAAGCAGAGCCTTTGCTGGGAATAGGGCGAAATTACAATAGTCATATGCAACTTGCTGGTGAGCGGAGACCTCACTTGCATGCCTCCGGGGACTTGTGGCTGCATCTCAGACTGGCTGCCGACCGATACTTGCCCTGCAAGCCCGGTGGCGTCTGACATTATCCCGGCGATGTTAGCAGCTGTTGCTGCTTGCTAGCTTGACTTCAAATGCGCTGTTGCTTGCCTGAGCACTGTGGCTTCGACACTTGGACACTTCTCAAGACAGCGTGCTATCCGGCGCACGCACGGCGAGCTATGCGTATTTCATGTGCGTGAACCATTCGCATCGCGTGAGTTGCCGAACCCGCTCAACAGTTTAAACGATGTCTACCTTGTTTGCCTGAGTTGCCCGCATAGAGACCAACACCTCCTGACGGCGCTGGGCCTTGCTCAAGGTGAAGGCATTAGGAAAGGCTGTCAACCAGTAGCCCCGTTGAGTATGCTGCGTGACAGTCGGAAACTATCGATCACACGAGACTGACAGGATGCCGGTGCAAACCAGGCAAGCCAGCCAGGCAGCAAGTCACATGATGCAGCATGGGTTCAACGGGAATGGCTCTCTTTACACGCCAGTTCCAGGCGGTCCGAGATCACATGGCTGGCGTGACAGTGGTAGCGGCATGCAGTTGGCCCACGCTCAAGCATTCAGCCACAGAGCTGCGCAGACAACTCCTGCAAATCAAACCTCTACTCAGCGGGGGGTCTGCATCGCAACCCCTGTCGAGGAACGCATGTTAGCTGAGCTCGAAAGCTTCGAGCAAAAGCTGTCTGACAGATATCCTGAGACCTCCGCCCCAGTAGAAGATCCTGACGAATTGCAGCAAGATTTAGAAGCTCAGCGCGAGAGTGACCCGGTACTACAAGAGGCAGAGGCATTGGCTGCAGACGAAGCCCAATACCACCAATCACTTCTAGCTGAGGAAGAAGATGTAAAGCGTGAGCAGGAAAGCTTTTGCATGCACCTACACTATGCCGCAGATATCATGCATGACCACAGCATTTTGGAGACCATGTCAGCAGCAGAAATCAGTCAGGTACAAGCAGCCGCTCATCGGTTGCTCTCAGTCTGTGATGATGCCAAGGATAGCATTCAGCAGAAAGAAGTGCAACATCTGAAGCAAGAAGTACACCAGCTGCAAGCTCTGAACTGTCAAGAAAAGCTGACCTCTGACAAGCTGCTGGAGGCTAACAGGTACAGCCATCAATTACAGAATGCAGGAAATTGAATACTGACAGCATAGTGTAGACCATGAACTGGTTTGTTGCAGGACCATGGAGCAAGAGAGATCAGACTTGATGAAGCGCCTAGAGTCTGAAGCAGAGAAGAACTGCTGCTGCATCTGCATGTCAGCCCAAAGAAATGCAATGCTGTTCCCTTGCATGCATATGGACTTTTGCGTCATATGCATAAACAACACATGGCCCGTGCTGGAGCTTGCCCAATATGCAGGGTGCCAATCAGAGGGGTGCTGCCCTTGCACTTGGTCCAGTAGCATTCCTGTCCTTCCTGCTTACAGCAGTGCCTTGTCTACCTGTCAGTGCTCTCTCTTCACAGGAGGAGACCCACTAGCGCTGTTCAGCAGTAGTGCTTGTGCCAACACAGGCTGAGAGGAACACATTCCAGTCACTTGGCTGTGTCTGGCTTTGTGCATGCTTCAGTGAACCAGAATGTACTTGCACGCTGTCTGTTACAAACACCATACTCAGCTGTATAATGCATCAGCACATTTAGAGCTACTGGTCCTGCACACACGATAGCATGATCCAGTTTGACACAAAGACAGTGAGCTTTGACAAACAGTGCATGACATTCATGCCTGCAAGTATGATTCGACATTGATCCTGAAGCGTGTTTTGCTCGTATGATTCTACCCACTAGGAGAAACCCTAATGGGGAGAAACCAACCCAAAATTAGGGGAGAAACCAGAATTCTGATTAGATCAATTTCTATTGTGAGGCGTCATGCCTGAGCAGGGCGATTGTGTCCGCGCTCAATTGTTTGACTGCAGTGGTGTTTGCATACGAATCATGCCTTGTATGATACATCTATATATGGTACATTAATCAATGTTGTTCAGTTGACAGATGTGCTGTAACTCCACAGACGCACTCAATTGTGATACATAGAATGATGCATCAATCCAACACTTGTATTGTCTAGTTGCTACATCTTGCACATCATGAAAGGTCAGCCAGTAAACTGGCAAGTCTTAGAAGCCTAAGGCTTCACTTGCCTTTGTGCTAAATCTCTGTGGTACAAAAGCTGTGTGTATTGCATGACAAGGATGTAGATCAGCAAAAATACATTGCAACAGACCGGACAACAACCACTCATTGTCATGAGTATTGTCCCCTGCAGCATACTAGCATTACAACTTGTCAGTCAAAGCTAATCAGGGGTGCCTCATCAGCTGGCTTTTGGCCAGGAGCTTGAGAACCGGAACCCCCGGGAGGAGGTTGTAGTCTGACAGGTCCGCTAGCTGAGGCTGTGCTTGTCCTGGTGCTGGCAGGCAGCTGTGGTTCCTGTGATCCTCCTCCGTTACTCTTCTTGAATTCATCTAAGGAATTTGTAAGCGTCTCAAACGCACCCAAGGCTGCTGCAATGGCACTTTCGTCTGCATCTGTGAAATCGCTGATCATTCCTCTCAACTGCGCCTGCAATTTCACAGGTTGATGTGAGTAATGCTGGGGATCTTGCAGCATTGGAGATGTGCATTGTTGTCGCTGCCACTCCAAACTTAGCAACAAGCAGCGAAAGGAATACACTGCACATCTGCAAAATTCCCATAGGGTATGATGGGGATACGCACATGTGATGCCCATATTGAATTCTGACTGCAATTGAAATGGTACAGCTCAGCATCACATGGTTGCTACAAAGCAGTGATAAATGCCAGACCTGAAGCTGTTCAGACTTGGTCAGCATATCAGTGGCAGCATCCCCAGTGTCGTGCATTGCAGCCAACTCCCACAACAAGCCAGCAGCGTCTGATG
>JAABUP010004258.1_pt1 | contig 23678 bp, 17 predicted proteins | sample 5559201 | NCBI WGS metagenome assembly JAABUP01 (sample SAMN10711887, study PRJNA513373) | rock metagenome | isolation source: Antarctica rocks | place: Antarctica
ATTACAGAACCATCTTTCGTCCCACGACGCAGAGATCACATCCTCACTTCTTGAGCTCTCGCAGCCAGGGACATCGAATGGACTATCAGAGACATACTTAATCGTACCCCATACATCATCGCAATCCGACATACCTTCCACTCACGATTCATCTTCGCAGCCCACCACAGTGACTGATATGTGGATTGAACGATGCTTACACCGGAAGGCGTTTGTGCAACCTCAAGATAATGTGACCAGCACACCAATGTCCCGATTCCCTATCTGTGGTATGTGTTATCCCGACCTCCCAATCGCTCATTTCACCGCGCTAAGTATTGGCAGGCTTCAGCGGGATGACGGTTTGTACGACTGCTTTCAGCGGTATAGACTTACTTCACGCCTCAAAAGTCGTGACTCAGATAGGTATGCTTCCACATCTAGATCTCTTGCAATAGTGCATACTGATACGAGGCAGGTGCTACTTACGAGGAATACTTCACTTCAAACGCTTCGGTCTTGATATGCAACTCGACATCTCCAAGCACGGAGAAACTACGACATGCGCTTGAGTGGAATGTCCCAGCTGTATCCGCTGACTGGCTATGGGAGTGCGTCAGGAGTGGCGTCAAGAAGCCTCTTCACCCATATTTGATGAAGTTTCCTACAGAACTCACAAACGTCAGCCGACCACGGACTTTGTCAGAACGATCCGAGAGCAGGTCCGACAAAGGGTGTGAAGCATGCAGGCCCGCGACTGATGGAGTACGCACGGATCGCCGGCAGCCAAAACCCATCAAGCAACAGCAGATTAAGAAGCCAACGTATTCGTTCAGCGGAAGTGTAGATGTTAATCCACGATACCACTCAGCTGAGCCGCAACCGCCAATAACCAAAGCTCCTCTCGTTCCTGACGACGAAGACCGCCATCTAAGATCAACCGACGCCAGCCATGACAAAAACAACAACAAGAACAACGATAACAACAAAGCAATGCCCTCAGAACCAGCTCCTCTCCAAGAAATCTCCCCCAACTCCCCCAGTAAGCCTGCATCAACACCATCGCACACAAAAGACACCTCATCCCTACAACCCGATCCACCAGACCCGTCGCCCGACCCCACCGAACAAGACTCCCTCTCAACCTCCATCGCCGCCCTCCTAGCCCACAATAAACAAACCCGGTCGCTTTCCACCAACCTCGACGATCCACCATCTCGTCCTCAAGCCCCCTCAGCACCCGTCCACGGACGCCGCAAACGCCAACTCCTCGGCCGCGCCCCCTCCAACGTCTCCGCGCGCAGCAACAGCATCAGCATCTCACGCGCCAGTTCCGTCGACACGTTGAATACCGATGGATTAGGCACGCCTATCGAGTCAGCAACGATGTCCTTTGCGGCACTCGATAGTGTGGGGGCGAGGTCCTTGCATGAAGAGCAACAGCAGGAGGACGAGGAGTTGGTGCCGAGGGGAACGCAGTTGGGGTATCATGATCCCGAGGTTGGGGAATGGAGGGAGAGGATGGTTAGGAAGATGGCGGGCAAGGGGGATACTACTGCCAAGGGGACGGTGGAGAGGGTTAGGACGATTGGCACGGTGAGGGATGTTGGTGGTGGTGAGGGGAGAAGGACGACTAGGCAGAAGGGTTTGAGACGGCAGGGTTTTTGATTAGGTGCGTGAATGGAGTTGAGATTTATGTTGGTATACTGTAGTTATAGGATGGGAGTAGGATATATCCTGGAGGGTCCTCGTTTTTGAATGGTGATCAGGTCGCTAGTATTATGAAAGACCGTCGTATGCCCGTCACGGTTCCGATCAGTACGATGCTCGGTTATTCGACGTTTCGTTCGCTGGTCAACTATGTTCGGAGGAGAAGAGTAGAAAAAGTGACGCTTCACACAATCTTTCTCCATCAGCCAACATCCAGCCGCCTCCAATACCAGCCTCAAAAATCCACACACACTCCTCCATAACGCCCGCAGAAACGTTCCAAAGGACCCAACAATCTCAGCCTCAATATAAACTACAAATTCCCAGGGCCCCTCACAACAACTCCCCAGCCTCATACCCTCCCGCCACGCCCGGCGCCGGCCCCTCCAAATCCACGCCCTCAACCCCCCTCTTGACCTCCCCACTCTCCCTGATCAGATTCCCGAAATACTTCCTGGCGACCTCACTCTCGCGTTTGACTTTGCCTGTATTGTGCTGTTTTTGCGCGAGGTGCTCGACGGAGCGCTGCAGGCCGACGCGGAGATTGTCGGCGGGGTAGCGGAGAACTTTGCGGACCTCGGCGGCGATGCGGGTGGAGTTTGAGTGTGGGTAGTCGAGGGCGTGGAGGCGGGCGGAGAGTTTGGTGGAGAGGCGGCGGGGGAGGGAGTGGGGGATCGAGGTCAGGGCGTAGGAGGTTGCGAGGATTACTGCAGTGACGGGGTTAGTTAGTATAGTAGCGCCGGCGAGGGAGGGGTTGCAAAAAGGGGTGGGGATACACGGAGAGAGCTTACCGGCAGCTACGATACCGGGGAGGATGAGCCTCCGCATGTTCTTGCCTCCCACTACCCTAGCCGCGCCCATTGCGCCGTCGATCCAACCAACACCGCCGATCATGCGCCCCCCGAGAACGCCGACGACGGTCATGGCCATGCCTGTGCCTGCAACCTTTTCCTGTCTCTCCCACAACCTGCCTACGTCGAAGAAGTCCCATACCTCGACCTCCGTGTCGACTTGTCTGGCCAACACGTCCCGCTTACGGCGGAACATCATATCGCTCCTGAAGCTCATATCGGTGTATTCGTCGCCTAGGTGCAATATTCCCAAGCTCTTGATCGTAGAGACGCCATTAACAGTCTTTGTCCGCGCTTCCTCCTCACAAGCAGTAACGGACGCGGAGATCTGCTCCAGCATCGCAGCTTTAATGTCCTCGGCATATTGAAACGCGTTCAACAAACCCGGATAGGGCACGCCGAGGTCGAAATCCGCTACGCGCGCAATGGTTGTGGAGAGAGAATCGCGTGTGTGGTTGTAGATATCGGAGCATGTGTTTTCGATGGTTTTGTCGATATCTTCGCTTACTTCTGCGCGAGCTTTCTTGGATTGCTCAAACACCGGCTCGAGATCTGCAAGTTCTTTCGTCACTCTGTCGAGCTCGGATTGTGCTACTTCTCTATTCACGGTCGCCAGGACGTTAAGGTCTCCGAGCACATTGAGGAGATACGTTTTGGCGGGAGCGAGCTTGGAGCGTGCCCGTTTCTCTAGGACAAAGCGGCGAAGGGCTCCTTCAAGTTCTTCGAAGTCTTGTAACTTCTCCTTCTCTTTGCCCTTCCCTTTCCCGCCAGGTGATCCTGGCTCGCCATGTTTGCCAATGGGCGGGTCCTCGTCGTCTGACGGTGGAGAGTCTCCAGGACCATCATCTGAAGGATCTGAGCTTCCACTACCACCCCCTCCTCCACCTGATGTGATGGCGGGTGCCACAGGTATGGCATTACTAGAGACGAAATGAACTAGCTCCGCCGATTCTTTGAAAGTCCGCGGACTCAGGGTGGCGACTTGTTCAAGTATCATGCGCTGACATCGCTCCTTATCTCGGATGTTGTCGAAGCCATTGACGACTATGAAGATGTATGCTTTTTCGTGTGCGGCATTCCAGATGAACTCTTTCGCGGAGAGGGTGAAATGGTTCGCTGCTGATACAACAAAGACCACCACATCAATCTCTTCCTGTCTTGCAAATACCGCCGTTGTCTTGAGAGAATCCGAATTCAGACCTGGAGCGTCGATGATGGAGATATCAACAACGCCATTGTTTAGCAGCGACTCGTCGATCGTCCGAATATCTTTGACGTAGACCTTGCACTGTGTATACTGATCGTTGTCCGTCACAATCTTCTCTAGCTCTTGCAAGGTATAGACATCGTACGTGCTCTCGTCGTTCCGGTTGTATTGTGTATCCTTGTGTACTGCATGTACTTCTTCAATACCTCCATTCTCTCTTGCATCGAGGACCTCGCAGAAAATGCTCGTACACGGCTGTTGATCCTCCGGCAGTACCTTCCGCCGTAAAAGTGCGTTGCAGAAAGTCGACTTTCCTGCGTTCAGGTCTCCTGTCACCAACACCTTACTGGACGTGTCCTCTATCCTGTCTCGTAATGACAATAGGTGCCGTATGCTTTGGCTAATTTTGCCGTCGAGTAACGAAGCTATTGAGTGTTTCTCCAAGGAATGGACTAACTCGGTCTGCGAAAGCGCTCCCAATTTGAGGTCTAACTTCAATATTGAGAACTCCTGTGCTATCTGCGGTGTTAGTAGTCTCGGCTCTGGTGCTGTTCTCCGTTCTGCTACTGCGCTTGATTCAGCTAACGAACTATCCTCCCCAAGAGAGGTCGCCGCTCGGCGTGGGCCTGGTCTTAGCGGAGCTTCCTTCTGGTGGTGGACATTGCCACTTATTGACTGTGTGTGATTGATACCGGGTCTTGGATCTTGTACTCGTTGAACGGAAGGGTAATGTGCCGGCCACGTGCAGTTCATCTCCTGGAGGTCTTTGAGAGTCTCGACTGTACGGTTGATGGCGCGACCGAGTGCGACTCTATTTTGGTTGCTGTATATCATCAGCGTTCTGTATTCAGGTGATATGGAATATTGATCCCAAGCGTACTAGTAAAGCTGGTGTACATGGCTAGCCAGAACCCGCCTCTCGTTCTCCGCTGCGGATGACATCTCGTCAGCAGCTGCGCTTTCAAGTCTCCGTTTCATTTTTATGACACCTACAAGCAGCATTGCTCTCCCCTGGCTTAACAGGTGTATGGCTCGGCGTTGGGCTATCCTCCGTCAACCCCGGGTGCCATCCGCGCATATCTCCGTCATGAATTTGACCGTCGCCGGCGATGCTTCCTCCATATCCAGAGTCGTTGTCCAACGAGGCCATCAGAGCTGCCGCACTAGCCGACGTCGAACCAGACCCGATTGTCATATAATGTGGTCGCGCCGATGACCGGTGTATTGGATTTGTCGCGGAACGCGAGTATGAAGGCCGAGGTGAGGATGAACCTGTGGCGGGGGATTGGCCGCCGTGGGGCTGATAGTCTTGACTCATTGTAAGTTTCGAGTTGATGTTACGACATCGTCTTCATTGAAAGTCCATAAAGGTCGTCCTGATGCTTTAAGATTCGGAAACGATAGCATGCAGTGGCGTGGACGAGAATTGACTAGCGCTGGCTGTGCCGACGGAGAGTTTACTTACAACGTCACCCCGAACGTGCCGATCAGGCAACGAATAGCTTCAAATTGCTCATCATACTTAGCAACATTGTTTGTTTTGATTCGTTCCGATTTCACGAAGTCTCTCTGACTATCTTAGACCAGCCTTTTCTCATCATGAATGTAAGTCACGGTACAGCTGCCCATTGCAATCTGAACTCCAAGTGACGACGATAGCTAGATTGTCGAATGGGCCTTCGGGAAGCGCATGACACCGCAGGAGCGGCTGCGCAAACATCAGCGAGCACTTGAAAAGACCCAACGTGAGCTGGACCGCGAGCGCGTAAAGCTGGAGAATCAGGAAAAAAAGTTGATACAAGATATTAAGAAGAGCGCCAAGAATGGGCAGATGGGCGCGTGTAAGATCCAAGCAAAGGATTTGGTCAGGACCCGAAGGTAATGGGTTCGATTCTGGCTGCATCTGACCAGGAGAACTACGAGGGAAGAATGTCCATGGACAGGCACGCTGATCGCTTTGGTTGAGCAGATACATCCAGAAGTTCTACCAGATGCGGACACAGTTACAGGCGGTATCATTACGGATACAAGTGAGCTGTTTGCACGGTATAGGCACGACTGTACGGCTAACAAGTAGCTCATCCTAGACTGTACGAAGCAATGAGCAGATGATGCAATCGATGAAGGGCGCAACATCACTCCTGGGCAGCATGAACCGACAGATGAACCTACCTGCACTGCAACGGATAGCAATGGAATTTGAGAAGGAGAATGATGTTATGGACCAGCGCCAAGAGATGATGGACGATGCCATCGACGATGTAACAGGCCTTGAGGATGAAGAGGAGGGAGAAGAGGTCGTAAAGGAGGTTCTGGATGAAATAGGGGTGGATCTGGGCCAGGCAGTTTGTTCTCCTACACTGCGTCAAAGGTGCAATAATGAGATGTATACTGATACTCTGCATCACAGATGGGAGAGACACCATCGGGTTTGCACAAGACCGCGGTGGCCGATGGAAGAGTTGCGGAAGCGGTTGGCGGAGGCGGTACAGACGATGACGATCTCCAAGCAAGGTTGGACAGTCTCCGGCGATAACCTTGATTGGATCACCACAGCCGAGAGAAGATTGTCCGCAATATGGGAGAAATATGGAATTAGAGGCTACGGAGTTCGAGGCGTTCGTTGCGCGGAATCCTTTGACATCAAATTTTGGAGACCATGGGAATTGCGCAGTTACTAGGCATTGCTTCATACGAGAGATGGCTACATGCAGGCACCGGCGTTGTAGCTGGCTCCTAGATCATGTCGAGCAAAATTGATCTCCGTCCCTACTAGGTAATCTTCATTTTATGATCTCCGACGAACACATCCTTGGCATCTCATGAAAGAGGAGTATAATACGTAGCGTAGCGGTTATCGTGACAAGATCTGACAGAATCTCCACATGATCCAATTTTAGCGTCTTTGCGTGGCCTTCTCAGAGGTGCCATGAGAGAGGACGTATGTACTGCACCCAATTGCGTTTGACAAAAGGCAAACGTCTTCCTAAAGGATCGATTATTATCGTGCACTCTGATATCAGCGGAGCAGAAGAGTGATTCTTGTGTTCTCTCTACTTGCTCGGAAGGAACACAGCAGCTCCTTTGGCGGCACACTTCATTGCGCAAGCCACCTCTATAAACATAGCTGGCCCACTGCCAACTTTCGCTCCTGGGAAGATTGTTGTTGTACAGACCAAATCCGACAGCCTCTTACCCCAGGTTTTCAGTGAAGCCACCTACCTGCGTCATCCCCGCACTACCTTAAAGACTAACCACGGCTTCACCAAAGGGCCGCGCTGCCGAACCCCCACAGCTTATCAACATTGCAAACTTCCCCCTTCCAGCACCCTGGTACGGCCCCTGGAAATAATCTGTAATGGGTTTCCTCTGCTACGTGTAAGTGAATGATACGAGATTTTACTTGTCTGGAAATCATCTGTCGACTTTACCTACCAAACCCTACATGATAGTAGGCGTATACGGCATAGGCTCTCAGAACTTCCAGAAAGTGGTCAAGTGAGCGGTTACATGTTCCCTAAGCTTATTGCAAACCTTCCACTTCCTTACACGCGCATCCAGCTCAAAACTACTGAGTTGCTTGCATCGATGAAGCTAACTTCTAATAGACAAACCTCTGTTCTTACCGCAAGGACCTAGAGTAACCCTCTAGACGGCTTCACACATTTACCAAGACCGCCGACACACCGCACCTCGAATTCGTAAACTGTTACTGATTAGCAAGTCGGCATCTAACACGTTCAGTACTTCCCATCTCTTACCCGTTCGACGGCCCACCAGATCTGCTCTCTACAAGAGACTTTGTTGATTCCGAACCATCAAGCTGGCAGGGAACAAACGCAGGAGTCTCTCCAATCAGGGAGGACTGCTGAACAGGATGTTCGGCACCTCGACTAGCCCGCCCAAAGATGTCCAGACGGAAGTCGCGTCACAATCACGTCCAAACTCTTCCAGTGGACCTGGTAGCATACCTGATGGCCTTTCTTTACAGCCGCCAGACGAAGGAAACAACAGTGGTGAGAAACGGAATAACGTCGGCGTAATTTCGTCCGGGAGGAAGTCTACAGACGAGGCCAGTCCTGGTGGGGAGAAGAAGAGGAGGAGTAGCGGTGTTGCTAAAGCTAGCGCGCTGTTCTCGAGTGCCAAGAACTCATTACACCTATCAGGATCTTCGAATACCCACGCTGGAGAAACTTCGCAGCCGCAGACTCCTATGCAGAAACTAGGCAAGACAGACCCGGCGCTCAGCGTACCTCAAGGCTCGCTCAATAACTCCGCTGGAGAATCACATCCCGGGCCAAGATCGACCTTTCGCGTTGGTGTCACCGAGGACAAAAACAGGAAATGTAGAAGGACAATGGAGGATACACATGCCTATCTCTATAACTTTTTGAGCACACCTGCACCGGTCCTTGCTTCGGCAGCGACGCCGACATCAAGTAAGAGGTCACTGGTGGACAACTCGGCGACGGAGTCCGATATCAGTTCCGCACAATCGCCACATGTTGTAGAAACGGACAATGGCTATTTCGCAATCTTCGATGGGCATGCAGGTACATTTGCGGCGGATTGGTGCGGCAAGAAGCTACATATACTCCTGGAAGAAACGATACGAAAGAACCCGAACTCCCCAATTCCAGAGCTTCTAGATCAAACCTTTACGACCGTAGATCAGCAATTGGAAAAACTTCCCTTGAAGAACAGTGGATGTACTGCCATCATCGCTGTCCTGCGCTGGGAAGATAGGATACCGAATCCGCAATCTGCGACAGGCTCCACTGCCATCGCTCCCGCTACGGCTGCCGCTGTCAAGGCTGCATCAGATTCCTCCGCCGCCCATAACTCAGATCCGCCATCGCAACATGGCGTCGCCCAGATGAACCCCGCAGCGTCAACATCCAATTCTTCAAACGCTCTTCCCAAGCTTCAGGAAGCGGCTTCCCGTCAACGTGTTCTCTACACCGCCAACGTGGGCGATGCACGTATCGTTCTATGTAGAAATGGCAAAGCTCTCCGCTTATCATACGACCACAAAGGGAGTGATGAGAACGAAGGAAAGCGAGTCTCTAATGCAGGAGGTCTGATACTCAATAATCGCGTCAACGGCGTTTTGGCCGTCACAAGAGCGTTAGGGGATGCGTACATGAAGGATTTAGTGACAGGTCACCCCTATACCACAGAAACAGTGATACAACCTGATATCGACGAGTTTCTGACTCTGGCTTGCGATGGTGTAAGCATCCGTGTGCCCTCCACCACTTATCCGCGTCAGTTAACGATGTTTAGCTTTGGGATGTCTGCACCGATCAAGAAGCGGTCGACCTCGTCCGCCACACGACTGACCCTCAACTGGCCTCCAAACAGCTTGTCGACCACGCTCTGGCCCGCTTCTCGACCGACAACCTCTCCTGCATGATCGTCCGTTTCGACAACAAAGCCCTGCTGAACGCGGTCGAGCGAAAGATCGAACTTATCGGCGTCGAGGGCGATCCACCAAGCAGGGAAAAAGGCGGGATCAGTGAAGCGGAGGCAATTGTTAGGGAGGCAAGGAAGAGTGTTGACGGAGAGGGTGGGGGCATAGACGCCGGGAACGGGAGCGGAAGGAGCTTGAGTCAGGAAATCATTGAAGAGGAAGAGGAGAAGGAGCCGGGACCGGAGTTGACTCCCGAGGGGGACATGAATTTGCCAGGGCCCTCGCTGACGGCAAGGACTTGAGAATAGCATGCCATTCGTGCACGATCACCCAACCATCACCCAAATCATCGTGCTTTTAGCTTTTTTCTTTCTCAATGACAGATCTTCCTGGCGGTACGCTGCGCGTATCTCTGTGCTTTGGCTTTGGTAAACGGACCGGAATGAATATTTCCCCCATCTCTGTCTTCTCACGATTCGTTCGCAGAGATAAAGCAAGCGTTTCTCTCATTGCATGTCCCGAGATGGGCTTGTATAAGGGTCGTATGTAATAGGCATGCCACATTCGCTTGGTACACAATTCTCTCCATTATAGAGGCAATATCATCAAAGCGTCTGTGTGGCGCGGCTACGCGCATGGTCATCATCATGCCCTATGGGAGCAGGCACGTTATCTGGTACTGATCGGTTGCCTGCATACGATCTTCCGCTGGGAGGCGTGATGGAAGCTGGAACCATCACGAATAGGCCGAACGACCATTTGATCGGCAGCCAAACTGTCGACCACCACTCTCTCCACGACCCTTCAACTCGGCCCTTTGCCCATACACGATACAACCGTATGAGCTTGGTTCGCAAAGCCGGGCCCCGCACCACTGGCTCGCCCCTGTTGTTACATTGCTCCAAATACCCCCTTCCGCTCCGCCACAGCGACTCCAGCCCCAGCTCTACTCTACTCTACAAACCCAATCGATCTCGCGTCGAGATGGAGAGTTATAGCACACTACGACTGTTCCGTCATTAGGGAGGGGTCTGAAAGCTGTGGCGCTACGGAGTTCGATTATGGTGAGTTTAGATGGCACGTATGTTACGAAAGTCCTCCGAGTATGACAACGACTGTACTACAGGCCAGATGATCGGCGATCTATCTCCTACGCCGTGAATACCCCAATTTTCTTCAAAATCCTTCAATTCTATACCCCCCGCCCCCCCCGGTATTCACCCGACTAAACAATTCCTCGAAAGAAGCTCAAACACGTCCTCGAACATGCACGTGCAGACTTTCCATCCATCCCGCTCGGCGTTCGGATCTTTGCAGAAGTCCTCGTAAGCACGCCTCCGGCTCCACCGACTCCCGGTCACCCGGCCGATTCCCCGAACCGCGCATTTCGAACACGAGGGTAGTAGTGAGGTACGAGCAGTGCGTCGCGCGAGCGGAGATATTCCCGGAGCATGAGCCGGCCGATGACTGGTTGGACTGCTTCGCAAGGTGTCCGTGGTTTGGTAGAGGGAGGAGTGGACGTATGTAGAGTACATAGTATCGCCGCCGGGGTCGCGTGAGAAAGGGGCGGGGCTGGGCTGGGGTTAGGGCAGATGGTGGCCGCCTCGTACGATCACACTGGCTGCTGTGCGGGTTCGATGGTGCTCGGATGATGGGGTTGGTGAAAGCTGCACGTGGTCGATATGTGGGCTTTTGCACCGAGTCAAGCCTTTCGTCAAGGATAATCTCCGTTCAAGTTTTTGGAGTTTCTGGCTGATTTACTGGTTGCTGCATTTCCTCGGCGTTCTTGTGGAGTTCAGACGTGGTCTGAGAAGAGGAGTTGAGGGCGCGTTTTGGGCGGAGGTTTTGGGCGGGGAAGGAAGAGCGCTGGTGGACGTGGATGGGGTTCTTTGCTTTGGAATGGGGTGTGAGAAGAGAGGGCTTCTTTCTGCTGTGGTGCCTTGAGCGGAGTGTTTTGCTTAAGGAAGTGGTGTTTGAAGGTTCAAGTGTTGGACTGTGAGAGTTAGTCGGACTGGGACGATGATGTTTAGGCATGGCGTTTCGGACTTTTTTTTTAGGAAGGGGTGGTGGATAGGTTTGTTGGGGTCTGGGATTGAAGGATTTTGATGGAGGCAGCGTGAGGTTGACATTGCGAGTGCTAGCCAGCTAGCACGCATGAGACGGGTTACGTGTTCTGGAGAAGGTTCTGAATTATACTGGTGAGGAATGGGAGGCATCATCGACTCTTTCGCGGAAGTTCTAGTTCGTAACTCTATAAGTCCTGCTCTTCCTCCCTCGGTCTGACGGCGTCTTCTCTTTCCAGCCCAGCTCGATTCCGTGACCTGTGCTTATCCAAACACCTCCTCATACACTTAGCCCACTCCCACGGCCTCTCCAGCCCTCCAGGCAAAGAATTGAAATACTCCCACCCCATAACTCCACCAAACCCCTCAAACCTCTCAACCAACGCCTCCAACACCCCCTCCAACAACTCCATCGCCACAAACCCGTCTCCATTGCCCGGATTCGTCACCACACCCACCACCACCTTCTCCACCGGCCATCCACAAGCCGTAATCATCTCGTACCCCACCGTATCCAGCATCGTCCCCCACCCACAATAAAACTGCGTATTATACCACGCAATCTTCCCTCCCCTCAGCACCTCCAGCGCCTCGTAGTCGAAACCAGACAGACTGGGCCCCCTATGCAGCGCCGGCGCCACGGGGGCAAGCGTGAGCAGAAACGCATCTCCAAAATCCGCCTTGAGCCGGTCGACAAGCCGGATGACACCGGACAGCGACATGTCCTCTTCGACGTCGAGGTCGAGGCCGTCGAGATTGTGCGTCCGGATCATGGCTCGGAGAGGGAGGTAGTAGGCTTCGAATTCGGCTTCGCTCTGGTCGAGGCGGGTGAAGCTGCCCTGCGCCGCGCCGCCGAGCATGCCGAGGACTGCGATCCCGGAGTCTTGGAGCACGAGGAGTTCGTCCCAGAGCGGGGTGTTGTGCGGTGCGTCTGGCGGGGAGTCGTTGAGGGTGATGTTGCCCGGCGGTGAGTTGAGGTGGATGGCGGCGAGGATGACGTGGGTGACGCCGGTGGCTTCGGTGAGGAGAGGGAGGATGGAGACGTACTCCCCGTTGTCGCGGTAGTGGGTTTGGTGGTAGCAGACCACCCGCGGTGAGGGCAGCGTAGACGGAGGGAGGGGAGGCATGTCTATCTATTTCTGACAGCCCGGTCTTTAGATTGAATGGTGTTTGATGTCAAACGCCATAACCAAGGGCCCGGAGGCTAGACTTGGTTAGACGGCTCTTGTCAGGGCAGCTCGGCTGCTTCGAGCCTCGGGTCGTCCATGATAATCGAGGGCAGATACGAAGGGCAAGGCTCCCAGCGACTTACGATTATTGTACACGCGAGCTCAAAGAATGTCTTGATGCTATCACAGAACACTAATAATGGTAGTGAAGTAGATATTTCGAGAGCAGTGATTAGGCTGATCTAGATATGAATATAGGGCGATATCGATAAGGTGGCTTGATTGGGGGAGTATTGTGGTTGAGTATTAAGTTCATGTCATCAATGCGCAGCGGACAACCGCATGCCCTAGGAGAGTCCCTTAGTCGAACACGATTGCGTCTTCAAAATCGACATATCGATGTGTTCAACAACCGTACAAGATCTCATGCGCTTCCATGCTTCTAAGAATCTCGCTATATAACTCCATCATCAAGTCATTGCTGAGGATGAGCCAGATAGACCCAAAGCGCGGAGGGATAATAACGCAATGCTTTGCACATCTTGAGAACGGTGGAAGAACAGCAAATACACAGATTTACATCTGAACTATCTTGAGGGCGCATCTGTATGATTTTACTTTAAGACCGACTTCACAATAGTAGTACAAGTACGGATCTACATAAAGGGGTCATTTTCAGAAACTCGCCGCGACTTATTCATATCAACCGCAAACGAAGTAATAAGACGGCTCCAATGTGCTCGAATCTAAGCCACAAACTGCCAGTTTATGCCAACCCTCACCTCGTCAGCTTTCCCTCTCATTTCACTCCTTGCTTCAGCTCTAGCTGTTGTTAGAAAGGGCAAGCTGTGCTATTATGTTCCTCTGCTGTGCTCGGGCCTTCTTAACGACCAGAGGCCTCATCAGGTCAAATGATGACGGCTGTGTGATCTTGAGTTACGTGTTCAGCTGTCCAATCTTCTCTTCCAAGCCTCTGAATCGCTGCGTTGTCGGGTTCGGATTCCAGCGCAGGCCGCCGCCACAGCTGAGACGTCCACGGATTAAGTTTCGGATGTTAGTTGAAGCAAGTACGAGCCCTGACGAGCGGGTTGCTGTCCTGATACACCCGTGGATTCGGTCTTGTCGATCAGAAGATCTACCTATTGTATGTTTGAAAGGCAACGACATCTGCCTTTATTGTTACACTGAGCTGGGTTATTCAATCAATACAATTTATGCATTAATCGGTTTCCATCTTGCTATAACGTGTCAGCTTAACCAACCGCCAGAGAACTGCAGGAAAAATATCAGTGACTCCGACTACTCGTCATTTGTTCCTAATCCTTCTCAAGGAGGATACCAGGAGAAGACCAGTGAGTCTGCAGGAGCCACAGGACCGCCTATTAGCCGCTTTTGTTCGAGCGCTTCTTTCAGGCCCGACGGAAAACGACATCTTCTGGTTCCACTGGCAGGATCTTCGTACCCGTCCGGCACCCAGGCACCCTGCCAAGAGGCCCAAGAACAATCCTTCTATTTGCGGAATCGTCGTTAGCTCGCCGCCATCTGGTTGCGGTTGTTGACGCAGAAGCTCGCATTGCAACTTCGAGCAGCGGCGTCAACTTGCTGATGCCATCCCAATTTGACCAGTCATCGTGCTGGCAAAGCAGCTTCGTGTACTGGTTGAACACTGCATTTGGTGACTCCGAAAGAATGAGGGATGTAGGCAAACGATGGGAACGCTTAGTAGTCCAAGAGGGGTTATTGAGAAGCTATGAGGTTTGACTCGTAGTTTTCAACAAGAGCTTCTAGCCTAAGAATCTTCTCTGGTCGAGCGGCAACGACAGACTCCATTCGCGTTAGGGCTTCGGCGTGGATCCGTGCAGTCCGCACAATCCACGAAGCCGAATAAAGTGAAGTTTGGAGAAGGGGTTGAAGCAAAGGCGGCGCGGAGGAAGAGACGGATGATTAGGGAGTGGTTGTAATTTGTTGACTCTTGTGATTGAGGTGATGGGAGCTCAACGCAGCGAGGCCTTGGAAAGGCAGTTGAGCCTGGATTGCGGTGTACAGGACGGGTATTGCAAGAGATGTTCTACCAGGTTGTTAGATATTTTGGTGGACGAACAGTAGGAACGTCATGAATATTTCTGTATGAGGACGAGGCGTTGATGGTACGTACGCGGACTGGCTTGAAAGCTTCATAGTGACTGGACAATGTGCGGGACACAATGGCCTGTGGAGAACGGCATCTGGGCATCGCACTCTGAGAAAGACCGGTGTCACATGGGAGGGACTGTCAATCCGAAGGAGCTGGAATGAGGAAGTATTGCAGGGCTCAATTGCCAAATGGGGTGAGGAGCATAAGCCAGTCCCTTTGGGAAGAGGTGGAAAGAGGCGAGACGGGCCTAGGGTGAAGCCACGACTTACCTAGAGGAGGCACGGTCGTCTGCACCAGCTAGAGCTAGTAGTTAGTGGAGCATGGTTTCCTGTAAGATTCCTAGAATTTAAATTCCGTGCAGGTACCATCAGAGCTGGAGACTACGGCCCGATCAAGATCGACCGCGGCAGCGGCTTACGCGATGCTGCCGTGTTTAGCAGCTGTTTGACAGATTGACCGACAACCTATCGAGAATGAGCTGAGTGGTCAGAAAAGTGATACAGGCGGGGACAGACAGCAAGGGTACAGCGGCCATTAGGGTTCTGACGGCCAAGAGACGTCGCGATCGCTTCGTAAGCAGTCGTAGGCTCGTAGGGTGTTTCAAGCCGAGGATCAAGGTTCAGCCCGCAACGAGCTGGGGCAGTATCTTCAATGTTGTAATCAAGCGCCGACCGAAGTGCGGCAAATTTAGAACTGGGACCGTGATCGGGATTGGGAGAGCTGCGCGCAATTGGATTTGGGAACGATATCGCTAATCACGAATAGGAAGCGACTTCGCCTGCAGGCGAAAAGATGTAGAGTACAAGCTAGGGAAATCACCAACGGCGTCGATTTGTGACGGTTGGAAAAGTCTGCTATTCGGTAAGGACTGGGATAGGTCGAGAGGGGAAGCTGGAGAAATGTGAAACGGTGATTGTGGCGTCTGCGTGGGGCCCGAACCTTATAAAGCAACCAGGATCAGGCGGGAGAATATTGTGTGCTAATGCCATGTTCCAAGATCTCAAAAGGAAAGCGCTGCGTGTACGACAGGACGAACGCAAAGCTGTCAAACCGAAGCAGACAAGGGTATTGCCAGTGTATAAAGATAAACCATGGCTAAACAGACCAGGTTGAAATCCTCCCAAAACGCCGTGGTGCCCAGCCCCTTCTCTTCAAAATGTCTAAACTCCGGCCGTATCTATATGTCCGGCATCCAGTCGGTTTCCCCGTCTATATGTTGTCTCAAGTATGATGAACATAACGCTGTCTGAGCTTGAAGCAGTCAGATTCGTCCTCGTCCAGATCAGAAAACTCACAAGGAATAGAATACGAACCCTAACAAAGAGGGCAAGAACCAGCAATGACAATGTAGCGTTCATGTGGCCCATATAAGCATCTGCTCTCTTTGCTGCCATCCATAGACGTCTTGAAAAAGTGTACGCCGGGATCTGCACATGCGCTGTAAATGTAGAAGTTCTTGTACCAGTCGCACATGGTGGAAGTTGAGGTCGGAGCAGGAGGCGATGAACGCAGATTGTTCTGGGCCATGGTTAGCCTGTCACTGGGGCAGTAGCTGAAAGTTTACATACGTTAAGACTGACACTGGCTCGATAGGCTCTAATGAATGTTGAAGGCGGTGGGGTGAAGACTTCGAGTTTATGTGTGCTCCCTAGTCTTTTATAGAGCGCTTGGTATGAATTGCTCTGCCATAGCTGGCGTGGCAAATCCTTGCATTGGCCGAGTCGTCTTCTACCCTGGAAGCCGCTCCGTGCAAGAAATGTGATGATAGAGACATCGCAGCTGATAAAGACCGATGTGTAGTCAATAGCACAGCCTCGAGATGGTTGCAGGGACGAGCCGCAACGACGGCCAATTCCCTGTACCGCTCAATGTTCTGCGCGTGTGCTCAGAATTTCGGCGATCTGGAGACGAGGATGATCCACGTTCGTATCTGCTTTGAAGCGCGGCCATCGTGAAGTGTGTGTGCGAGAAACCAGGTGTGAAGAGGTCAAAGCACGGCGACGGTTCGCCCCTAGTCATCAACCTGCCCTGTTCCCAGTACCTCAGTCTAGCCAGAAAAGGGCTCTGACAGCTGTATAGAAGTTAATTAAAGCAGGAGATGGTGGAGTGGTATTCTACAACAGCGGAGGTGAGCATGGCCTTGTCAGATTCAGACCCTTGTCAAGGTAAGCGTCATCGATGGCACCAACGTGCGCGTGAACCATAGCAAAACAGATTTACAAGAGCCAATGAGCATGAACAGAAATGTAGCGATTGCAGAAGCTGGCGGGAGCGGCCTTGCATTAATGCCCTGGGAGGACCTTGGAATGGTTGGCCTTTGGCTTCGTGAGGCGCGAAAACACGAAACGCAGGGTGTTGAGGAGGTTCACTTGCCACTCGGACTCTCGAACGTTTGAGAGGTTGATAGCGACAACGCTGTAAGCAATTGCGATTGGTTCTGGTTAAGAAAGTCCAAGCCCGAGAAGGTTCTTCGTTGCATCTCTAGCTTGAAGGGCATCCCGATCACGCTTTAATCAGCCGCGCACTGAGTGATGGAGGAGAGTCCATGAGACAACACGACGTCGGAGGCACGTGAGATGCACTGATGCTCTGTGTTACCATCATCAGTCATTATTTGAGCTGGAGAGAACGGCGTCGTTTCGCGGGCAACGTAACCCGGAAATATTGGGCCGAAGCCCGGAAGATACCTTATGCTGGCTTTTGTGCAACTATCCAAGCGAGAGCCTCCTTTCAACAGCGAAAGCAAAACCAACATAGAATATCACCACCATCGATAATATCTTCTCCATCCACTACAGCGCGCGGAGCCTACGTTCGCTCCGCGTCTCTCAACACCATCACTCTTTACTACCAACATTTGCTACGACATCCACATTCGCTTCCATATCACTGGTTAACGTTCTTTCAGTGAGCCGCAGCCTTACGCGGCATCTCTATTCCATCATCTCTACGACCACATCAACAGCGAACAGCTATAGCAATGGGGTTCGGGGACTTCGAGACGATATGTCGGAAGACTACCGTACCACTTTGCTCCCTTGTGGGACCACCATCTCCAATCTCGCGCACAGCTGGCATTGAGGCAAATTGCTATGCACGAAGCTTCGAGCTCGCAAATACCATCATTTTCCAAGGCGCAACGGACTTTATGCACATTCTTGCGCTCGGGATGACAGCTATCATGATAATACACGTGCGGTCTAAGTTCACTGCTGTGGGTATGTGTCGGCATGCGGGTTTGCAGGCAGATAGACAAAAGCACTGTGGCTAATCAGCACATTCTATTTTAGGTCGCAAAGAGATTACGACGTTCTTCTACCTTTACATGATGCTTACGATTACTTCTCTTATACTGGACTCTGGCGTCATACCCCCCGGATCGGGAGCATATCCTTACTTCACCGCGGTGCAGAACGGTTTCACCTCTGCCCTGTGCACCTGCCTTCTTATCAACGGCTTTGTTGGCTTCCAGCTCTATGAAGATGGCACGACGCTCTCAGTCTGGCTTCTCCGACTCACATCACTCGGCATGTTTGTCGTCTCTGGCGCCGTTTCGTTGTTGACGTTCAAAGGATGGGCCGGCCTTGGACCTACCAATACTGTCGGGCTTTTTGTGGTTCTCTACATAATCAATGGTATCTGCTTGCTCGTCTACATGGTAATGCAGATCATCCTCGTCACGAACACGCTGCAGGACCGGTGGCCACTTGGTGACATTGCTTTCGGTATCTTTTTCTTCGTCATCGGGCAGGTGATCAACTATGTCTTTGGTGATACCATCTGCCATAACGTGCAACACTATCTCGACGGACTCTTCTTTGCCACTATATGCAACCTCCTTGCTGTCATGATGGTCTACAAAGTAAGTCACCGTTCTTAGTCGAATGATCAGCATGGAGTACTGATAATTCCGGCAGTACTGGGATTCCATCACCAGAGAGGACCTCGAATTCAGTGTTGGCACCAAACAGAACAACTGGGAGGTCAAAGAGCTTTTACCAGAAGATGAACGGCGAAACACCTTATACCACGATAGCGCCAACTCGGAATATGCAAGCAGTATGTATCATCAGTCGAATCATCGCAACTCCGCATACGGGGGCTTCAACTATTAACGCGGTCCCTTCACCTTTCGTCCGTAATCGTCTTCCATGCTTGTCGAGGGTTTTGTCGAGTAGCTGGGTAATTCATCAAGGTTCGAGCATTGGCAAAACGCGTTATGGAGTACTGTTGTCTTTTTGGGAAAGGAGTTTCTCTTCTGATGCCCCGAGCGGCGTCTCCAAGTACGGGGTACTGGCTCATCTTCAACCACGCAAGGTAGGAGTTTGCCTCTTCTGGATACAGCTTGCATCAAGCGCTTCATGTACATAGTGTTCACTAAAACTGTCAGTCTTCGAAGAAACCACCAATCAGCAGATGTGTGGGTACTCTGAGGCAGGCAGCCTATGGCCGGATGAGTACTGTGTTCGGGGGCTCTACGGACAGCGAATTATGGAAGCAGCGTAGTTTATGATAGTGCTTATATCTTACGCTCAAGATTTCCGCGTCTTTCCTGAGTAGGTCTGCAATTAGGGCACAGGACCCGAAACGGACCAACGTCGAACCGTGACTGGCAGAGAAGCAGGTATTTCGTCCAACTTGAGACACCAGTGTTCCGGCATAAGTACATTTTCTCCCAGCCTCTGTAACCATCTTGGAAACGAGTAGTTGTAGATAGATTCAAGCCTCGCTCATACCGTGGCAGTCAGTGCCATCAACGAACCGAGTCGCAACTGCGTCACAGCTCACACTTCTGTCACTTCATCCCCCACTAAACACTCTGCGACGACAACGATGCAGAAGCACACTCCAGGATGAAAAGGACGTTGCTTTTATGCTTCATTCACGGATTCAAAGTCAGTCATCAAAGTCACACAATAAACCTGTAAGAAGAATAAGCTGAGCAGAAAGCTATAGGGCGGAGATGACACCTTCCGCGGCTTCCCCGAACACCTACGCGCGCTAGTCAGTCATGCGCTGCCCAGAATCAACGTCGCCGCGATAACATATCCGAAGTTCGAGACGAGAGGAGATCTGAAGGAGTGCGTGGGGAGGTTCAGAGAATGGTGCGACTGCGACGAAAGTATAGTATAGACGCGGGAATAAGAAAAGGATGCTGACGCAGGATCATCTACTCCGTGGATAGGCTCCAGAACAAAGTCATCGACCTTGAAGTCCTAAATGCCACCCCTTCCCCGACCATCGACCCGTCCGTGCGGACCATCCTCATCGGCCATTCCATGGGTGGCATCGTGGCCGCTGAAACCATCCTCGCTATCACCGGTGAACAACCCATCTCTGGTTCCGCGGAAACTCACTTCTTCATGTTCCCCTACATCCAAGGCCTCTTGGCCTTCGACACACCTTACCTCGGCGTCGCCCCTGGCGTCGTCGCCCACGGCGCAGAGGGCCACTACAAAACGGCTTCCACGGCATTAAGCACGCTGAGTGAAGTCGCCGGTGTTTTCGGTTGGGGAGAAGGCAGTAAGAGCGAGCCCGATATTCGCCAACAACAGCGTAACGCACAACAGGCGCCTATGGCGGCGCTTCCTGTGGGGCCCGAAGCCGCAAGCGCGAGTATCAGTACAAATGCGGATGCGGCAGCGACGCCGGTGTGGCAACGATGGGGGAAATACGCCATGTTTGCAGGCGCGGCGGGCGCGGTAGCAGCAGGGGGCGCGGCGGCGTACGTGAAGCGGGAGACGATCACGGAAGGGTGGAGCTGGGTGGGGTCGCATCTAGAGTTTGTAGGGTGCTTGATGCGTGGGGAGGAGTTACGGAATCGGCTTCTTGCGATTGTGAAATTGGAGGAGGAGCGGGGGCTGGGATTTGCGGATCTGTACTCGAACCTCGGGGTTGCGGCGAAAACGGAGACGGGGACGGTTAGTTCGGGGTTGTTGGGGAGCGAGAGGACGTTTTGCTCGTTGCCAAAGAGTGAGGTGAAGAGGTTTTTCGTCAAGACTGTTAATGATGCTGCGGCTGATGAGATGGTGGCGCATATGAGTATTTTTTACCCCAGGGATAATCCGGGGTATTATGGGATGTGCGAGAAGGCGAAAGAGTTGGTGGTGAAGTGGGCTAGTAATGATTGGTATGAGACGAGTACTGGGGATGGACTTGTTGGGGAGGAGTTTAAGGGGGTAGATCTCAGTGGTGTGGAGGTCAGTAGCCACGATCACGCCGTGGATGAAGATACGGTGATGGTAGGCTAGGGCTTCCTGAGTTTACGGCGTTTTAGAAGGTCTGGCAATCAGTATCGGCGTGGTAGACTATAAAGAAGCCAACGATTGCCGCATAAGTTTACAACGGTGTACCGATGCCTTCCACTCCGCGCAATTGAAAACGCAGGAGCTACAAGAGCATTGTATTACAATGATCTAACACCTCTCTATCGCCTTACCACCGTACGGACGCGCACATCTCTCAGAAACGCCCCGCTCCTCAACTGTGTCGACAGCAACCCGTCCCTTTCCACTCTCTCCCTCTCCCTCCATATAAACCTCAGCTTCCCTCACACCACCGACCCACAAACACAACGCACACAGAAGCCCTATCCTCGCCTGCGTCGTCTCACTACCTAGCGACGCCTCCTGACCCGAGTCATCGAGTACCGAGCATAGCCACGCCATTCCACTCCATCCACTTCACCCACGCGAGTATCAGCACGTAAACACCATCACTACCAGGAAACGTTCCAGATGACCGTCGGCGGCGAAGCAGCCGCTCCGTTCGTGCGTCCATCCATTTGTTTATTAGGGTTTGTGGTATTGGATTGACATGAACGCAAAAGGGAGAGGCGGTGGGTTGGCTCCGCTTTCGCTGGCTCTGTACCGAGCAGAATCTCTTTCGAGGAGTTGATCGAAGTTTATGCCCGGCTGTGTTTCAATTTCGTCCCTATCAGGGCCTGTGACGATGCGACGCGGCGCTTTTAAAGCTCCCAGCCTGGATGCAGAGTATTGACTGCTGTCTGGGTATGAACCTTGTCTGTCGTTCGTCGATACTGTGGCGGAATGGGCATATTGTTCGCGCTGCTCATACCTATGCTTCCAAAGAAACTCGCGCTGTTGGCGAAGAGTTGCGTCGTGGCTCACCCGCGTAATCGGTTTCGGCGGAGAGTTCGACTATCAAAATATCGAGCACGGGCCGCCTATTGACGCTATATACCTTTCACTGGGAAATCGTTCTCTTGGACCCGTGTAAGGATTAACGATCGAGATGGTCGAATACTGAGCAAAGCGAAACCCAAACCACTGCACATCTAAGCCCGAGCGCCAAGACACGAGCGGAAGAAAGGAGGGTGCCATGTATAGATACAATCACCTTTCCTTTCTATGACACACATGTTGTGTGTCTATCTACCCTCTCCCTGCAACTCCCTGATCAAACGGCTCTTGCGATTCAGCTGCAAGAAGAAGAACAACGGGATGATAAGAGGGTACAGTACTCTGCGTACGCAGGGTGGAAAATCAATATTAGGAAGAAAGCAGCACCAAGGCTAGCAGGCTACGAGCTAGGTTTCATGTTGAAGGCGGGACGGACAGGAGAAGGGTCTCACCTGATCCTCGCTGCGTTTCACGTTATACTGCCCTGAGTTGCTATGTGAGAGCAAGAGCAAGAGCAAGAGCAAGCAGCTCAATATAAGTTAGGGCGGTGTGACTGATTGTATAGTACAAGACGCAGACCATTTACCTGGAAGGACTAACGGCGGCGTTTCACACTATAGGCCTAATACAACGACTCTAACTCATCAAAACCTCGTGCGCACGGTGAAGAAATACTCTGAGAGAGATCACTCGGGACGATCTCGTTGTGATAGAGACTCTCCAAAACCTTCAAAAGTTCGCCAAGCCTCCGGATAGCCAAAGCAGCATGCCTTTGTTTCCCTCTCGCGGACAAATTCCCACACTCGATACCACGCGATCTCATAGCCACGAAACACGCCTGGTCCGCGGCGTAGCCAAGGTTCTCGAACCGGTCGACACACCTGTAGGTCTCGAGGAGACTGGCGAGCACACGGATCCATTTGAGCGAGATGAGGATCGGGTCGCAGATTATCTTCCAGGCCGTGGCGGACGTCTCTGTGCCGCTATCTGTATTACACGACTGTCGTCAGCTGGGTCCACCCCCCATGAGTATGGGGGATTCGATTCGTCGACATAGATGGAAGCATCACCCAGGTTTAGTGGTGAGCACGGCTGAACCCGTTCTCTATCCTTGTTTTCAGAGCGCCGAGCGCTTCGGCTAGACTGTCGACGAGTTGTTGCATTCCCAGAGCTTGTAGGGTCCTTAGGGCTTGTCCCTCGCACGTTCGGTCGTGACTTGTGCTACTCATCTCGGAGAAGCGAAATTTGGGAAGGACTGCGATGGTCTCAGGGTATCTTATGCTGTATGACTGGAAGCTGCCCGAGGTGTCGATCTAGACCAAGGATCCGCGGACGCTCTTATAGAGTTCTCAAAGCCGTTTGGCAAGGGCCGAAGCAATAAGCAAACTTCTCAAGATGATGACGCGAGGCGTCCATGAGAGCTGGGGATTCTGACGTGCACCGTATTTGCAAACAGAGATGGCCCACCAATTAGCAAAGTTCCTTGATGTGTAGTATGAAGACATCATAGGGCTAATCGATAAGGAGATTCTTCTTTTCTGCTAATACCTCATGATGTACTCGCTATTTAGTATCTGTCCACAACGTATCTCCTTTGAGATTCTTTGGCGTTCGCCGTCCGTCGAATACAGCCCTGCCAACAATCACCGTTTCCAACATGTTGTTTGTCACCTCAAGACCTATCGACGTGTATATTCGCCGTCCGTTTTGCTTCGCCGCAGCTACCACGTTGGAACGAACCCGAGCCCCGGTATCTACTGATGCTGTTTGCCATAAACCAACTCCAGCTCACTCATCTCCAGATCCATTCCTCCAAGTGCCCTCAAACGTCAGTCATGCCCCCCATTCGTCGAACGGTCCCATATCGCAATCGAAACAACCGTCTACGAATCATCATCCGCAAGCCGAGAAGCAGACATATCAACCTCTCAAACCGGACCTCGTATCACTACCATTCCAGACCTCACCGTCCCCTCAATCGCCCAGGCATCCGAACCTCACCATCACGCT
>JAABUP010004259.1_pt1 | contig 23675 bp, 25 predicted proteins | sample 5559201 | NCBI WGS metagenome assembly JAABUP01 (sample SAMN10711887, study PRJNA513373) | rock metagenome | isolation source: Antarctica rocks | place: Antarctica
ATTGACCGAAGCAGCTCGTGGCGGTTTGAAGCCTCCCCCTACAGGACGGCTCCGAAGGGTCCTCCTTCATCTCTCGTACAGCATGACGCTCGCGCGTCTTCTTGACACAATGCGATCGAGCTCATAGCGTCGCCCCTTCGAGCCTGCGGAACCTCGATCCGTGCGCCTATGAAAGCTCTGATGTTGCCGGCACGGATTGATCACCCAAGGGGGTCGTCACTCGTGACCGCAGCAGGTAGGGACGCGATGACAATGTCAAGATCCCGCCGGCGATCAGGACGGCCGCAACCAGGTAGAAGCCGCCAGCATAGCTTCCAGTGCCGTCCTTAATCCGTCCGATGGCGATCGGGATCGTAGAGCCGCCGATGCTCCCCAGCATCCCCACCGCGCCGATCGCCCCCGGTGCCGCGCTGCGGGACAGGAAGCTCTGCGGGATGGTCCAGAAGATCGCTTGTGTGCCGTAGACGCCCACGTTGGCGATGGCGAAGCCGCAGATGATCCAGGCCACGCCCGTCGCAGACCCGGCGATCACGAACCCCAAAGCCGCCAGGCCGAAGGTGGCCGCTGCATAGAAGAAGCGTTCCCCGACCCGGTCGGAGTGCCACGACAGCAGTATCATCCCAGCCAGCCCGACCAGCGGCGGGATCGCGGTCAGCAGGCCGACCTGCGACACCGACAGGCCGTGCGACCGAAGCAAGGTCGGCAGCCACGGCAGCAGCGAGGCCAGGCCGCAGAACAGGCCGAAATTGCACAGCGCGAACAGGATCACCATCGGCTGCGCCAGGGTTTGCAGGATGCCCGCGCCATGGACCGTTCCCATCGTGTCGGCCTCGCGCTCCAGCTGCGCGGCCAACCAGGCCTTTTCCGCCGCCGTCAGCCACGTGGCCGCGCCGGGGCGGTCGGTGAGGTAAAACATGCCGATGATGCCGAGCAGGATCGGCGGCACCCCCTCGATCAGGAACAGCCATTTCCAGCCTGCGATGCCGAGCGTGCCGTCCAGTTCCAGGATAGCCCCCGAGATGAGCGAGGCGCAGACGTAGGAGATCGGCACCGCGTAGCTGAACATCGCGTTGTAGCGGGCGCGGTAGGCGAACGGGAACCACAGGCTCAGCATCAGCATGACGCCGGGAAACAGGCCGGACTCCGCGAAGCCGAGCAGCCCCCGGAACAGATACAGGGTGGCTGGACCGGTCGTGAACGCCATCAGCAGGGTCGCGATGCCCCAGAGCACGGCGATCCGGGTTAGGGTGGCGCGGGCGCCGAAACGGGCCAGGAGCAGGTTGCTCGGGATCTCGAACAGCGCATACGTGAAATACATGACCCCGACCGCGATGCCGAACATGCTGGCGTTGAGGCCGAGCGCCTTGTTCATCGAAAGCGCCGCGAACGAAATGTTGCCACGGTCCAGGATGGCGAGGAAATAGAGCGCCATGATGAACCACATCAGCCGCCACGCCACTTTCCGGACGACGGCGGCACCATCGACCGCCTCAGGCGGGGAGGCCCGGTTCCTTGCTTGCTCGATGGTGGACATGGTTCCCTCCCCTTGGATTGCTGCCCGGCGTTCGGCGCCGGGTCAGGTCGGCAGCAGGATCTCGATCGCGTCGCCGGTTACTCGTACCGGGTAGGTCGGAATGGGCACCTCGGCCGGGCTGGACTTCGCCTCTCCGGTCCGGACATCGAAGCGGGCGTTGTGCAACGGACACTCAATCTCGCAGCCGTCCTGAAAGCCGTCGGACAGCAGCGCGTAGGCGTGCGTGCAAACATTGCCGGTGGCGAAGTACTCGCCATCGACCTTGAACAGCGCGACCTTCAGGCCGTCAATCTCCAGCGCGAAGGGTTCATCGTCTGTCACCTCGGCCGTCGTTGCGGCGCGGTGCCAGCCAGGCATCGATTCAGACATGGCGCTTCCTCAAATGCTGTAGAAATCGAGGACGGTCGGCACCTTGTCGTTGACCAGGGTGATGACCTTGCGGGCGATCAGCCACTCCCCCCCGTGCCGCACCAGCGTATGGGCGTAGCGGCCGTAGCGCGTATGCTCCTTCGCGAGGCGCGGATCGTAGACATGCACGGCGAACGTGGCCTCGCACGCGATCCGGTCGGCCTCGACCTCCGTCACTTCCAGGTTCCCGACCAAATGCAGCGTGCGCGGGATCGGCAGCGCGGTGATGGACTTGCGGGATTCGATGCGTGCGATGCGCTCAGCCATCGCCGCCCGAGTGTCGTGATAGATCAGCGACACCTCGGTGCGGACATCCGTGGTCGTCCGGTACTCGTCCAGCCATGCCGGGACCCAGTACACCGCGTCCTCGCGGTACATGGCCAACCAATCCGTCCACTGGCCCTTGTCGAGCAGCCGGGCTTCTCGCGCCAGGACCGAAGCCGCGACCGTGGCGGCCGGCGCTTCGGCAAACACCGTGGGCACGTCCATCGTCACGCCTCCCGCATCGCGGCCCGCATCAGGCGGGCCCACTCGCGGTAGCCGGGATGGAAGTTGGTCTCGCCCCCGAAGGCCACGGTGCCGAAGGCGGAGTCGGCAGAGGCAAAGCCGAGTTCCGCGGCGTGGCGCGACGCCGGGGGTGTCTCGGCCGCCACGCCCCGAAGATAACCCTGGGTCGGGCCGGCACCCTCCGCCTCGTAGCCGGTCTGGCAGAACTCGTACATGACGTTGTCGTCGGAGCTGGCCAGGCCCGTGGGGTTGAAGAAGTCCTCGTAGTTGCGGATGCGCAGCGCCCGCGCTTCAGCGCTCTCGCCGACCGGCGCCAGGCAGTGGGACGACATCTCCGTCCTGCCGGCGGCGAGCGGCCGCCACGTGCGGAGCTGCGCCGACTGGATGTCGATGACCTGCAGGTTGGGGAAGATGGTCAGGTTACGCTGCCGCAGCATCCACTTCACCCGGTCCGGCCCAACCCGGGCGCGGACCTCGGCAAGGGTGTCGGCATGGAGGCCCAGCGGCCGGCCATAGAGCTGCGTCGATTTGACGGACCAGTTCACCGCATGGCCGTAAGCAAAGTTGAAGCTGCCCTGCCCGTTCTCCTCCCCTTCGGGCTCCTCCGTGAAGCCTACGCCGGAGCCGGCTGCCTTCCGCCGCTTCAGGATGTCGACGTAGGAGCTGTGGGTCGAGGCGAAGTGGTAGTAGTCGAGGCCGTTCTCGAATTGCAGCTTCCAGTTCGCGTCGAAGGTATACGACACCTCGCCCGGCACGATCTCCAGCTCGCCCGTCGGGCTCTGGTCGATGACCAGGTCCAGGAAGATACGGGCATCGCCCAGGTGCTCCTCCAGCGGCGGCACGTCGGGCGACAGGCTGGCGAAGATAAAGCCGCGGTAGCTCGCCAGCCTGGCGACCGGCACCAAGTCGTGATCCGCATCGACGAACGAGGTTGGATAGTGCCCAGCGCCCTGCTCGGTGATGGACACGTTGCGGCCGCCGCTGTCGTATGCCCAGCCGTGATAGCGGCAGACGTGGAACTTCTGCCGCCCGTGCTTGAAGGGGCAGACGACCGTGCCGCGGTGCCGGCAGGTGTTGAGGAAGCCCCCAAGCCGGCCGTCCTTGTCCCGGGTGAGCAGCACGGGCTGCCGGCCGACATACGTGGTCAGGAAGTCGTGGGGCCGGCGGAGCTGGGATTCGAGCCCGACGTAGTTCCAGGTGCGCTCGAACAGATAGCGCATCTCCGCCTCGTAGACCTGCGGGTCCGTGAACATCCGCCGGTCGATCTGGAACACCTGGTCGGCCGGCCGGTCGTCGACCAGCCCGCAAAGCTCGGACAGCACGTTGGCCGGACGGAACGGAGCGTTCATGCGGCTATTCCTTTCGATGGCATCGAGTGCAGCCGTTCAGGCAGCGATGGCTTTGCGGAGATCGATCCCGGTATTGGCAGCGCTGGCCCGGTCCAGCCGGGTGCCGGACGCGATCAGGCGGCGGGCGGCGGCGAACACGCGCGGCGCGTCCAGGCAAGCGGCGCCGACCAGCGCCCCGTTGCTCAGGTAAAGGCAGGAGGCCGGGCCACGGTCCAGCACCTCGTCCGCGGCGGCCGGCGTGCCCGCGACCTGGAGCGTGTGGCCGAACTGGTCGGTCCAGAACCACGGGACCTCCGCCACGGCGCGCGGCAGGCCGAGCAGCACCCGGGCGGCGACGCCGGCGGAGCGTTGGGCGTGGTCCCAGGTTTCCTCGCGGACAGGTCCGTCCGGTCCTGGCCAGGCGGCCGCATCGCCGATCGCCAGGACTGCCGGATCGGCCACGCTGCGATAGCTGTCGTCCACCAGCACGCCATCGCCGCAGGGCAGCCCTGCGGCTTTGGCCAGGCCTGTGCGCGGCAGGATGCCGATCCCGACCACGACCAGGTCGCACGCGAAAGACCGCCCGTCCTGCATCCGGACACAAGCACCTGCTGGCGCGTCGGACACGGCGGCGACCTGCTGGCCCAGGTGGATCTCCACACCGTTGGCGGCATGGAGCGAGGCGAGCCAGGATGCGGCTTGCGGGGGCACGTTGCGGCCCAGCAGCCGGGGCGCCGCTTCCAGGACGTCGACGCGCAGGCCCCTTGACCGCAGGCTGGCCGCCACCTCCAGCCCGATCACGCCGCCGCCGATGACCACAGCGGACCGTGATGCCGCGGCAGCGTCCCGCAGGCGCCGCGCATCCGTCGTCGTCCGTAGCGTGTGGATCGTGGCGCTGGCCGGAAAGCCGGGTGGGCGAGGCTGGCCGCCCGTGGCGAGCACCAGCGCATCGTAGGAGACCAGGGCCCCATCTGCGAGGCTGACCGTGCACGCCGCCCGGTCGATGCCCGCGACGGGCGTGTGCAGCCGAAGGTCGATGCCGTCCCAACGCGACGCGTCCGCAAGGAAGGTTGGTTGCGCCTGGTGGTCCACCAGCATCGACTTGGACAGGGCGGGCCGCTCGTACGGATGCTCCGCTTCCTCGCCAAGAATTGTGATCGTGCCCGCGAAGCCGAGCTTGCGGAGCGTGAGCGCGAAAGTGCCGCCAGAGTGGCCCGCACCCACGACCACGACGCGTCCCGTGCTGGTATCCAGTTCCATCCCAACCTCCCTTGTCGTGCGCAGAACACACGGGGTATTGCAACCTTGATAGGAGATATGACACCTATTGTGCAACACCTTTCGAGGTGGTCAGAAGCATTGTCGGCGGCCTGGTCGGTTCCGGTGAAATCCACCTAGCGGGAAGGCCACGCCCCAATGGCCCGACAGTCGGTCCGGAGCGAGGCATGAAGCAAAGACGCGCAACGACCCCTGCCATCACCGAGGACGCGCCCCGCCAGGCCATCGATTTCGACCGCTACCTGCCGACCGTGCTGTCGCGCGTGATGGGCCGGCTGCGTTCGTCGGCCAACGAGTTCTTCGGCAAGAGATACGGCATCAGCCTGCTCGAATGGCGGATCATCTCATTCGTGGCCGCGCAGGGTCCGTCCAGCACCTACGCGATCTGGACGGAAGGCGCGCTGGACAAGGCTGCCGTCACCCGCGCGCTCCGGGGATTGCGGGACCGGGGCTTGATTGCGGTACAGGACGTCGTCGGGCAAAGGCGGCGCAAGACGGCGGTGACCCTGACGGCTGCCGGAACGGCCTTGCACGAGGCAACGTTCGGGGAGGTCGTGGTCCGCCACCAGCGCCTGCTTCGTGGCCTGTCGACGGAGGCCGTCGAGCAATTCATGGCCACCCTTTCCCACATCGAGCGGCAGATCGACGCGATGGCTGACGGTCCCACCGAACCCGGGCCTGCTTTCCTGCCGACAAAAGCCACGGCCGGCCCTCTCCCGCCGATCGATGCAGCCCTCGCGCCCCGTCGGATTAAGCCGTAGCCGGGCAGCCCGCGGCCAGCTGTCCGCCAGGGCCTTCAAAGATCACCCCAACGCGAGCAACCTCATCCTCAGGCTTTCGGGAAGCGTGGCCAGCCACGCCGCCTCGTCGCCCGGTGGCGGCAGGACACGGCCATACTCGGCGATGTTGTCCGCGGGTATGTCGCAGATGTACACCCAGACCTCGTCCTCGGCGACGCCGGTGACCGCACAAACGTCGTGCAGAATCCGCTCGATCATCCTGCGCTTCACGGCCGTGGTGCGGCCGCTTCTGATGTCACCACGGATCCACACCTGCCCGGCCGGCGCAGCTTTCCCGCCGATATACAGCGAGTGCGGCTGCACCTCGCAGAACACCACCTGCACAAGGTAACGCGGTGCACCGGTCTCCTCGGCGTGGATCGCCGTCAGGCTGTCCGCGATCTGCAGTCGCTGGGCCTATGTCAGCCGTCCCGCTTCCGTCGAGCACACGTAGGTTAGCATTGTGGAATTCCCTGATGTTTGGAGACGATCGAACCGGGACCGATCTTGCACCACGATCGCGGCGATACGAAACCGGCAGCAGCTCGGCAGTCCAGAGACGTTGGTGATTAGCGACGCGTCGCAAGCCCGGCAGCATGCCCATCATCGGTTCGAACCTCCGCCATCGCATTGCCGCCCCAGGACCAAGCTGGCCTTCGTCGGGCTGAGTTCGCTCCTGACGATCGGTTTCGTCATTTCTGTAATTCGCCCTTGCCTGCGCCGTGACCAGGCTGATAACACCCGTCCGACTGATGCGGGCCGGACGCAAATTGTTTTGCGACGTGATGGGAACCAGATGATTGCACCGTCGGTGTAGCCGGGCGTAGAGCGTCCTCGTCCGCGCCTGGCGGACGGCGGCAGGACGCGTGCCCGGAGCATGGCCGGGAAAAGCGGGCAGGCCGGCCCGATCAGGAAAGCGGCGAAGAACCGGGGAGGCGACCATGGACACCGCGCAGACTGACTATCAGAGCCTGACCTTCCGCTACGCCAGGGCGCTGGAGCACGATGGCGCAGCGCCGGTGCGGCATCCCGTCATCATCGTCGGTGCAGGCCCCGTGGGCCTGACGGCGGCGATCGACCTGGCGCAGAACGGCATCCGCGTGGTGCTCCTGGACGACGACGACCGGCTTTCCAGCGGCTCTCGTGCCATCTGCTTCGCCAAGCGCACGCTGGAGATCTTCGACCGGCTGGGCTGCGGCGAGCCCATGGCGCAGAAGGGCGTCGGCTGGAACACCGGCCGCGTCTTCCTGCGGAATGAGGAGCTCTACAGCTTCAGTCTTCTCACGGAAGCCGGGCACCACCGCCCGGCCTTCGTCAACCTGCAGCAGTACTACGTCGAAGGCTTCCTGCTCGACCGCGCGCAGGCGCTGCCCAACCTCGATATCCGTTGGAAGCACCAGGTCGTCGGCGTCGTGCAGAATGCGGACGGGGCTGAACTGACGGTGAGCACCCCGGACGGGGAGCACGTGCTACGCTGCGAATACCTGGTTGCCGCCGACGGGGCCCGCAGCCCGATCCGCAAAGCGCTGGGCCATGAAAGCCGCGGGCAGACCTTCCGCGACCGGTTCCTGATCGCCGACGTGCGCATGGAGGCGGCATTCCCGTCCGAGCGCTGGTTCTGGTTTGATCCGCCGTTCCACCCGAACCGGTCCGTGCTGCTGCACCGCCAGCCCGACGACGTCTGGCGCATCGACTTCCAGCTGGGCTGGGACGCCGACCCGGTGGCGGAGCGCCAGCCCGAGCGGGTCATCCCGCGGGTGCAGGCGCTGCTGGGCACCGACACCAAGTTCGAGCTGGAATGGGTGAGCGTCTATACGTTCTCCTGCCTGCGGATGCAGAGCTTCCGCGACGGGCGCGTGCTGTTCGCCGGCGACTGCGCGCACGGCGTCTCGCCCTTCGGGGCACGCGGCGCCAATTCCGGCGTGCAGGACGCGGACAATCTCGCCTGGAAGCTGCGCCTGGTCCTCGATGGACATTCGCCGGACAGCCTGCTCGACAGCTATGCCAGCGAGCGGGAGTTCGCGGCCGACGAGAACATCCTCAACTCCACGCGCAGCACCGACTTCATCACGCCCAAGAGCGCGGTCAGCCGCACCTTCCGCGACGCCACGCTCAGCCTCGCGCGCGACTGCCCGTTCGCCCGCAGCCTGGTGAATAGCGGTCGCCTGTCCACGCCTTCGACCCTCGTGGACTCGCCCCTGAACACTCCGGACGAGGACAGTTTCGCCTGGCTGATGGTGCCCGGGGCTCCCTGCACGGACGCCCCGGTCAAGGCGGAGGAGGATGGCTGGCTGCTAGAGCAGACCGGGCCCGACTTCACGCTCCTCCACTTCGGCGATGGCGCCGGGATCGCGGCCGAGCTTCTGGCCGCGATCCCGGCGCTGGAGCACGGCACGCCCCCGGTTCGGGTCCTGGTCGTGCAGCCGAGGGGCACGCTCCCGCGGAGCGGGGAGAGTTTGCGCATCCTGCAAGAGGACGGCCTCGTCTCGCAGCGGTTCGATGCACGGCCGGGCACGACCTACCTGCTGCGGCCGGACCAGCATGTCTGTGCGCGGTGGCGGGGCTTCGATGCCACGAAGCTGCGGGGCGCGCTCGCCCGCGCCACCGGCCGGCCATGATCGGGGGCGACGCCATACTCGAGACCGGGCCGAAGATCTCCAATCCGGACGACTTCTATGAGTTGCTGATCGAGATCCATCGCGGCCTTTCGCGTGAACAGAGCGAGCTGCTGAACGCCAAGCTGATCCTGCTGCTCGCCAACCAAGTCGGCAATCTCGGCGTGCTCAGGCAGGCCATGGCCAAGGCGCGCGAGGGGATCACGCCGGCCGGCGATGACGTTCTCCTGGAGGCGGTGTCGTGAGCGGATCCGCGATGCCGCAGCTGCACGGTTACTTCCGCTCCACCGCCGCCTGGCGGGTGCGGATCGCACTCAACCTCAAGGGCTGCCCGGTGGAGCACAGATCTCATCACCTGCGCCATGGCGGGCAACGTTCGCCCGATTACCTCTCGCTCAATCCGCAGGGCCTCGTGCCGGCGCTGGACACCGGCGACGGCGCCGTGCTCACCCAGTCGCTGGCGATCTGCGAATGGCTGGACGAGACCTATCCCGATCCGCCGCTGCTGCCGGGCACTGCAACGGAACGGGCACGGATTCGTGCCTTCGCACTCGCCATCGCCTGCGACATCCATCCGGTGCAGAACCTCAAGGTGCTCGCGCGGCTGCGGGCGGTTCCGCTGCCGGAGGATGCCGTGACAGGCTGGGCGTGTTGGGTGATCTCGGACGGGCTCGCCGCGTGCGAGGCCCTTCTGGCGAACCAGGCCGGCCCCTTCTGCTTCGACGCGTCCCCGACGCTGGCCGATCTGTGCCTGGTCCCGCAGCTGTATAACGCACGCAGGTTCGGGGTGGACCTGCAGGCCCTGCCCCGCCTGCTGGCTGCCGAGGCGGCCTGCAATGCGCTCCCCGCCTTTGCCCGGGCCGTTCCCGATCAGCAGGGCGACGCCGAATAGCCGTCCCCACGGCCTCAATCCAGAAAGGAACAACCATGTCAGGTTTCGCCAGCACCACCGATCTCGCGGACAAGAAGATCTCCTTTGATGAGTTGGCCCCGGGCCTCTATGGCTACACGGCGGAGGGCGATCCCAACTCCGGCGTCGTGATCGGGGACGACAGCGTGCTGGTGGTCGACGCGCAGGCGACGCCGGCCATGGCGCACGACGTGATCGCGCGTATCTGCACCGTGACCGACAAACCGGTCAAGCACGTGGTGCTGAGCCACTACCATGCCGTCCGCGTGCTGGGCGCCTCGGGCTATGAGGGGGCAGAGATCATCGCGTCCGACGTGACGCGCGACATGATCGTCGAGCGTGGCCAGCAGGACATGGACAGCGAGATCGGCCGCTTCCCACGCCTGTTCCGCGGCAAGGAGAGCATTCCCGGCCTCACCTGGCCGCACATCACCTTCCACAAGAAAATGACGTTGTGGATGGGCCGGAGGGAGGTGCAGATCATCCATGTCGGGCGCAGCCACACAGCGGGCGACACCGTTGTGTGGCTGCCGGAGGAACGGGTCCTGTTCGCCGGCGACACCGTGGAGTTCGGCGCCACGCCCTATTGCGGCGACGCCCATTTTGGCGACTGGCCCGGCACGCTCGACGCCATCCGCGCCCTGAAGCCCGAGAAGCTGGTGCCGGGACGCGGCCGCAGCCTGGACACGGCCGCCGACGTGGAGGAGGGCATCACCGGCACCGCCGCCTTCACCAGCGACCTGTTCGGGATCGCGAAGCGCGCCGTCGCCGCCGGTATGGACCTGCATGCCACCTACCACCAGGCGCTGGAGGAGATGAGTCCGAAGTACGGGCACTGGGTGATCTTCGAGCATTGCATGCCCTTCGACGTGTCCCGCGCTTATGACGAGGCCAAGGGTCTGGACCGGCCGCAGATCTGGACGGCCGAGCGCGACCTGGCGATGTGGCGCGCGCTCGAGGGCGACCGGACCGTGAAATCGGCCGAGATCCACGGCTGAGCGCTGCCTCCTGCACAGTGGCGCTTCCATGACGACGATCGGATGATGACGATTCAAGACCTCGACACGACGCACGATCCTGCCCTGCGGAGCTGGGTGGTTTCTGCCAAGGACCACGGCGACTTTCCCATCCAGAATCTGCCGATCGGCGTCTTCAGCCCCTTGGCCGGCGCACCGCGGGGCGGCATCGCCATCGGCGACCATATCCTCGACCTGCCCGCGCTGATTGAGGCCGGGCTGCTGGAGGGGGAGGCGCAGTCGGCCTGCCAGGCCTGCGCCGGGCCGACGGTCAATCCGTTCCTCGCGCTGGGTGCCGGGCCACGGCGGGCGTTGCGCCAGGCGGTCAGCAAGCTGCTGGCGCAGGGCGCGCAGGAGCGGCCGGAGCTGCTGCATTCGACGGCGGACTGCCTGCTGTACATTCCCGCGCGCATCGGGGACTACACGGACCTCTATGCCGGCATCCATCACGCCACCAACGTCGGCAAGCTGTTCCGGCCGGACGACCCTCTACTGCCGAACTACAAGTGGGTTCCCATCGGCTACCATGGCCGGGCCTCGTCGGTGCAGGCATCCGGCGGGGAGGTGCGTCGCCCGAATGGCCAGCGCAAGTACCCGGACCAGACCGAGCCGAGCTTCGGCCCATGCGAGCGGCTGGATTACGAGCTGGAGCTGGGCCTATGGGTCGGACCCGGCAATGCGCTGGGCACACCCGTCCCGATCGGCCCGGCGCATGAGCACATCGCGGGATACTGCCTGCTGAACGATTGGTCCGCGCGGGATCTGCAGGCCTGGGAATACCAGCCGCTGGGCCCGTTCCTGTCCAAAAGCTTCCACTCGACGATCTCCCCCTGGATCGTCATGCCCGAGGCGCTCGCCCCTTTCCGGGCCGCCCAGCCGAAGCGGCCGGACGGCGATCCGCAGCCTTTGCCCCACCTCTGGGACGATGCGGACCAGAAGGCCGGTGCGCTGGACGTGGAGCTTGAGGTACTGCTGCTTACGGCCGCCATGCGCAAACAGGGTATGGCGCCGCATCGGCTTTCCTTCGGCAACACGCTAAATCTGTACTGGACGCCCGCGCAGTTGCTGGCACACCACGCCTCCAACGGCTGCAATCTCAGTCCCGGCGACCTGATGGGCAGCGGAACCATCTCGTCCCCCGCCTCCGACGGCTACGGCTCGTTGCTCGAGATCAGTCAGGGAGGCCGCCAATCAATCACGCTGCCATCCGGCGAGACCCGGCGTTTCCTAGAGGACGGGGACGAGGTCATCCTCAGGGCCCATGCCCGGCGCGAAGGCTATGCCCCGGTCGGTTTCGGTGAGTGCCGGGCCACCATCCTGCCAGCCCTGCCCGTGCCGGGATGAGCCTGGCCGCCGGGTGCCGGGCAAGCCGGACATGCTCTGGCCACATCGGCATGGCCCGGTCATAGGATGACCAGGATCCGCATACCGGGAGACGGGCATGGACGAAACCAAGCGGGGCGTGCAGTCCATCGAGGTGGGCGGGCGCCTGCTGGCGGTGATGGCGTCCGCCGACGAGGCATTGATGCTGCGCGACATCGCTGCGGGCGCCGCCGTCACACCCGCACAGGCCCACGCCTACCTCGTGAGCTTTCGGAAGATTGGGCTGGTTCAACAAGCTTCGGCGTCCGGCCGGTACTCTCTGGGTCCCTTTGCGCTCCAGCTTGGTTTGGCGCGCCTCCGCAGCATCGATGCGCTGCGCCTGGCGGGAGATTCAATCGTCGAATTGGCGTCCGAGTTGGGGGTAATGGTGACGCTCACGGTCTGGGGGTCGTTCGGCGCCACCGTCGTGCAGGCGCAGGAAGGGGCTGGGCAGGTCCATGTGAGTGTACGGGCGGGGACGGTCTATTCCGTCCGCGGAACGGCCACCGGACGGGTGTTCGCGGCCTTCCTGCCGCCCGCGATGGTCGCCGAGCACCTGGAGAGCGAGATCAACGACGGCACGATCGCACAGCGGGTCGGCTACGCGGCAGCCGATGACCGATTTGCCAAGAATGTCGCCCGCATCCGGCGCGAAGGTTTCGCGACCGCGGTGGGCTCGCCCATCCCGGGCGTGAACGCGGTCTGCGCACCGATCTTCAACCATACCGGCCAGATCCAGCTGGCAGTGACGCTGATCGGACCGACAAAGGCCGTGGACGTCGGACCGAACAGCCGGCAGGTCAGACGCCTGCTTTCGTTCACCGAAGCTGTGTCGGCGGAGCTTGGGCACGACGGAAGCATGCGGTCGCCCGATCCGGAACGGGTTCCGGCTCCCGCTCCCGCAGTGACCCACCCGGGCAAACTGGCGCCACGGCGTCCCGAGCGACGTGCGTAAAACATAGCGGCCCAGGCCACCGCGCGGCGGAAACCACCGCACGCCCCGGCCCATGACGGCGGGAGGGATGAGACTCGCATGATGACCGGGATCAGCGGCAAGGTCGCGTTCGCGACAGGCGGGGCATCGGCACCCGCGCCGCCGTGTCACGGTTGCCGGCGCAGTCCGGCGCGAAGGTTGCGATCGGCAACCTGAACCTGGACCACGCCACGCGGCTTGCCGACAAGAGGGTAGCCGAAGGGCACGAATGCAGTCCGATCGAGCTTGACGTTCCGTCCCGGCCGGCGACCGAAGCCGCCGGTGAAGGCGGCGCCATCGGACCGGCGGGATGCCGACAGGCTCAGTTTGTCGCGCAGGCCGGGGATTGCGGCAGGAACGCCTGGTCCGGACCGATGCGGCCGATGGCCTGGTAGTAGTCGAACGGAGCCTTGCTGTCTCCCGGGGCCTTCACGCGAGGCTCTTATTGGGTTCCGGGGTGGTGAGACCGGTACCGGAAAGCGGGACTGGGGGCCTCTGGTGTATGAGCAAAAGCGGGAGTAGGTGGCCTGCTCGCGCGAGGAGCTTGTGTCATAGCCGCATCCGACCTGATCAACCTTTCCGGCCTGATGGACGACGCCAAGTGCTTCGCCTTTGTGCGCCAGCATCGCTGGCCAGAGGGTGTGCGCTGCCCCGCCTGCGACAGTTCTTCGGTCATCCGGGACGGGTGTGACGATACGCAGCCGCATCGCCAGCGTTACCGGTGCAAGGCGTGTGCGTCCCGCTTCGACGACCTCACCGGCACGGTGCTGGCCGGGCATCACCAGCCGCTGCGTGTGTGGGTGCTGTGCCTCTACCTCATGGGGCTGAACCTTTCCAGCCGGCAGATCGCGTTGGAACTGGGTCTGGACGGCTCGGACGTGCAAACCATGACGGAGCAGCTGCGCCGCGGCTTGGTCGCCAAAGCGCCAGAGGTGGAGTTGTCGGGCGAGGTTGAGATCGATGAGGTCTACATCGTGGCCGGGCACAAGGGCCAGCCGGCGGCTGTTGCCAAAAGGGGCGGCTCGGACGGCGCCGCAGGCTGGCAGGTGCGCCGGGCCGCGGCACGCTGGAGAAGGACAAGCCGCCGATCCTTGGCCTGATCCAGCGCGGCGGGCAGGTCGTGCTGCGCATGCTGGCCAACGTGCAGCAGGCCACGGTCAAGCCGGTCATCACAGCCGCCGTCGCCCCAGGCACCCTCGTCCACACGGACGAGTATGGCATCTACGCTCGCCTGCCAGCCTGGGGCTACCTGCACAAGACGGTCTGCCATGGACGTGGCGAGTATGCCCGCGACGAGGACGGTGACGGCTTCTGCGAGGTGCATGTCAACACGATGGGGAAGGCTTCTGGTCGCTGTTGCGCTCCTGGCTGCGACCGCACCGCGGCATCTCGCAGGACAAGCTGCCGCTTTACCTCGGCTTCTTCCAGTTCGTGCACAACGCACGCCGACGCGGCAAAGCCCTGCTCGGCGCCCTCATCGCCGGCCTGGTTGCGTGACGGACCCGTCACCACCCCGGAACCCAATAAGAGCCACCTTGGTTTGCAAGAACCCGCCACCCGCCGACACGACGGCCCATTGTCACCGATCGTGAGCACAACCCTCCGTTGGCGAGCACGAGCGCCGATGATTGCGAGCGCCTACACCTAACGGTCGGAACACGTTGGTTTATGAAGAAGCACGTCGACCCGATACACGTGGGCGGGATAAGCGAGTATCCGGTTCATCCGTTCGACGTCACGAAAGATATCCCCTCCGCCGCCTGCCACATGCGCGTTGCGGCCGGCGATGTCCGGGAAGGCTTCGAAGATGCCAAACGTCGTCTTGGAATAACGTACGCCGAACCAAGGTCCGATCGCGGGCTCCTCCAACACGCAAGCGAAGATGTCGCGCAGCATCTGGACGACCTCGTCCTCTCGCCCGGGCAGAGCCTCGATGTGGATGTAGAAGGCTTTCGGACCGTCCTCGCCGTTCTCCCCTGTCACCATGACGCCTCGGTGAGGCTGCTCGAAGCGTTGGACCTCAGGGTGGGGGTCTGGCCCTGGCGCGGTCGCGAGAGCGTCGGGGTCAGTGGAGGGCGGGGTCGCGGCCATGGTGTCGTCTCTCGTCAGTTTCGCGGAGGAGCTTAGCCGTCGAGCCGAGGGTGACTATTGCCATGCTCGGACGAGCCTTGCACATGATGCAAGGCGACGCGATGCGAACCGCGTCATATTCACCGTCCAGGGGTCGCTTACATGCGCCTACCCTCCACCCGGTCGCTGGAAGCGCTGGCAGCGGCGTGGTTCGAAGCCGGGTCACATGTGAAGGCAGGTTGGCGCTGTTAGAAGGAGTAATGGCACCCTCACGCTTTCATCGGTGGTGCGAGTATGGATCGATGCGTTGGCACAGCAGCGAGGCTGCCCGAGAGCGACCATAAGGATCTGGCCGTTCAGGCCTTGGCGCGATCGGAGATGGTCAGCGACCTGGCGGCCCGGCACGGGGTGAGCCGCAAGTTCGTCTACCAGCAGACGCACAAGGCTCGCGCTGCATTGGCAGATGCTTTCTCGCCTGCCGTGCCGGACGACGAGGTGCTGTTCGAGTTGGCGGTGACCAAGGTGTAGCTGCGCCAGGTGATCGTCGGGCTGACGCTGATCTGCCGTAACTCATACCGCGCCGTCGTCGAGTTCTTGCGTGACCTGCTGGGTCTGTCCGTCAGCGTGGGTTGCGTCCACGACGTGCTCCAGGCGGCCACGCGGCAGGCGAACACGATCGACCAGGGCCAGGACCTGTCCGGCATTCGGGTTGGCCTGCACGATGAGATCTTCCAGGGGACCACAGGCTTCGAACCACGCCCAGGCCACAGTGGTGAGGCAACCATGAGGGGTGAACAGTTACAGTCGTTGTCGATGTCCAGCTCGCCAAACTCGTTCACGATGACGGCGTACATTTTGCTGTGCTACCCGGCCAATATGCAGTTCAGGAGCGTCGTCTTGCCGGTGCCGAGGTAGCCAATCAGCATCGTCACGGCCAGCTAGCGAGGCTTGGCAACGGGATTGATCGTTACAGACCTCAAGGCACCTTTGAAGTGATCACCCGGTCATTGATCTGACCTGGGATGGATTGCCGGAATCCCAGTGAAAGCAGCCTGCATGAGGCCGATCGCATCAAGGATCGTCTCTGACGCCAACGCGGTCTTGTGCCCTTCGCCGTCCAGGATCATCAGCATGACCCTGGATTGGTAGCGGCAGAACGAGAAGACAGGCCCAAGACCCGGCGTTTGGGCTGGCGATGCAGACGCCCACGCGAAAGCATTTCCCGCGGGTTCGGTGCGGACCTGATACATGCCGGGCAGCCGGCTGGCGGCAAGGGCGATCAGGTCGCAGTCCCGGCCACTCAACTCATCGACACCTGCAACCGCGAGGTCGTCCTGCTTCTGCAGACGGCTCATAACCATCATGACCTGCTCCAGACTTCACGGTGACCGATACTTTATGTTAATTTTGCCTGTCAAGCTCCATCGGCTGCCTGACGTAGGCGCCAAGTACCTGGCTCGGGGTGGTTCAAAGCCAGGTCACACGTGGAGCTGGGTTGGCGCTGGCAGGACGGATGATGGCACCCTCACGCTTTCAGTGGTGGTGCGAGTATGGATCGAGGTGATGGCGCGGCAGCGAGGCTGCCCGGGAGTGACCGTAAGGACCTGGCCATTCAGGCGTTGGCCGGTTCGAGGACGGTCAGCGATTTGGCCGCCCGGCACGGGGTGAGCCGCAAGTTCGTCTACCGGCAGACGCACAAGGCCCGCGCGGTATTGGGCGACGCCTTCTCGTCGACCACGCCGGACGATGAGGTGCTGTTCGAGTTGGCGGTGACCAAGGCTTGGCTGCGCCAGGTGGTCGTCGGGCTGACGCTGATTTGCCGCAGCTCGTATCGCGGCGTCGTCGAGTTCCTGCGCGACGTGCTGGGCGTGCCCGTCAGCCTGGGCTGCGTCCACGACGTGCTCCAGGCGGCCACGCGGCAGGCGAGCGCGATCAACCAGGGCCAGGACCTGTCCGGCATTCGGGTGGGCTTGCACGACGAGATTTTCCAAGGTGCCACGCCCGTGCTGGCCGGGGTCGATGCCCAGTCGACGTATTGCTGTCTCCTGGCTGCCGAGGAGCGGCGCGACGCCGACACCTGGGGCGTGCATCTGCTGGATGCCGCCCGGCAGGGGCTCGATCCTGACCACACGATCGCCGATGCCGGGCAGGGCTTGCGCGCCGGGCAGAGGGCCGCCTGCGGCGGCACGCCGTGCCATGGCGACGTGTTCCACATCCAGCGCCGGTGCGAAGGCCTGGCCAACACGCTGGCACGCCTTGCCACGGGCACCACGTCGCGGCGCATGGCGCTACAGGCCGGGATCGGCCGCGCCGGCCAGCGGGATCCAGACAGCGAGCTTGTCGTCCAGCTGGAGCTGGCCCGTCATACGGAGGCTCGGGCGTCATGCCTCGCCCGCGATGTCCGAACGCTCACCCAGTGGCTGCGCCATGACGTTCTGGCCCTGGCCGGCCCGGACCTGGCAACGCGGCGAGAGTTGTTCGACTTTGTCGTCGAGGAACTCGCGGCCCGCGAGCCCGAGGACCCACGGCGCATCCGTCCGGTCCGCGTCGCGCTGCAGAACCAACGCGACCAACTGCTCGCCTTCGCCGGCGTGCTCGACGCCAAGCTGGCCGCGATCGCGCAAGCCCACGCCATCCCCGAGCCCCTGGTGCGGGAAGCCTGCGTGCTGCACCGCTTGCCCAGCACCTCGCCCGCGTATTGGCAGGGATGGAACCGGCTACGCGCGCAGACCGGAGGCAAGTTCCACGTCCTGTTCGACGCCGTGAGCCATGCCATGGCGGACACGCCGCGCAGCAGCTCGCTCGTGGAGAACCTCAACGCGCGTCTGCGCACCTACCTCACCCTGCGCCCTCACCTCGGCGGCTCACTGGTGCACCTTCGGGCTGTCGGGTGCTGTCTTGGAGATTGGGATATCATCTGGCAGCCCGAGCGCCTGCCGTGATGGTCAAGGAGGCTCGCCGCTTGACGGCCCGTACGAGACCAGCCGCACGGCAGGTGCCGGGAGACCAGGACGGACCACAGGGTGGAGCGCCAGTGCTTGCCAGCCAGAGCGCCTGTCAGTGAGCGATCCGCACGATCTCCCAGCCCGGGCGAGACGACCGCAACCCGAGGAGGTCAGCACATGCCATATCACGGAGGTTTGGACTGGGGCGGAGCCGCCCATGCCGTCTGCGTCGTCGATGCAACAGGTCGGATCGTCGCCCGCATCGAGGCCCGCCACGATGCGGCCGGTCTCGCCGACATGCTGGCCCGGCTCAAGCGCGTGGCGCCGCCGGCCGAGCTGCCGGTCGCCATCGAGCGTCCGTCCGGCCTGATCGTTGATGCCCTGGTCGAGGCCGGGCATTCGGTGATCCCGATCCACCCCAACGTGGTCAAGGCCTGCCGCCCTCGCTACCGCGCCGCCGGCGGCAAGTCCGACCCGGGCGACGCCTACATGCTCGCCGACATCCTGCGCACCGACGGCCATCGCTTCCGCCCGCTCATGCCGTTGTCGGACGACATCCGCGCCCTGCGCGCCCTCGTTCGCGCCCGCGACGACCTGGTCAGCCAACGCGTGACGCTGGCCAACCAGCTTCGCAGCCTGCTCGAAGGCTTTTGGCCGGGTGCCGCCGCTGTCTTCGCCGCCATCGACAGCCCGATCGCGCTCGGCTTTGTCAGCCGCTACCCGACGCCGGACAGCGCCAGCCGCTTGGGCGAGAAGCGCATGGCCAGCTTCATGGCCCAGCACGCCTACTCCGGACGCCGGACGCCGGCCGAGCTGCTGGCCCGGCTGCGCGCCGCCCCCACGGGCCTGGCCAGCAACGCCGAGGCCAAGGCCATCGCCTCTTGGCGATCCGTCTGCAAAGCAGCCGGTGGCGGAGCCACCGGAGGGGGCGAGGTCGTCCGCGCCCTGGCCAGCCTGCTTGAGCGCCTGGTAGGCGAGATCGCCAAGCTGTCGTCGCGGGTCGAGCACGCCGTGGCCGAGCTGCCGGACGGCAAAATCGTCATGTCGTTCCCGCGCACCGGGCGCATCAATGCCGCCCAGATCCTTGCCGAGCTGGGCGACGTGCGCGAGCGCTTCCCCACCGAGGATCAGTTCGCCGCCGAAGCCGGTGTGGCTCCGGTCACGCACGCTTCGGGCAAGAGCCGCGGCGTCGTGTTCCGATGGGCGTGCAACAAGAACCTGCGCCAGGCCATCACCTGCTTCGCGGACAACTCGCGCCATGCCTCCAACTGGGCCGCCGACATCTACGCCCGCGCCAGGCAGAGGGGGTGCAAGCACGCCCACGCCGTCCGCATCCTGGCGCGGGCCTGGGTGCGCGTGCTTTGGCGCGCCTGGCAGGACGGCACCGGTTACGATCCCGCCAAGCACAAGGCTGCGACCCGTATCGCCTGATCCAAACAATGTTCCTTGGTTCGGCTGGAAAGGTCGTTCCTTAGTCCCGGCCACATGACCCCACGCCGGGGCGGCGCGGCCGGGGTCAAGGATCGCCAAAGGCGACCGGCGGCTTCGCCGGCGCGAAGCGTCCTTGAGGCCGGGCGCGGCGACACGGCAAGCTTCAAACGCCAAGGACGTTGACACAGGGTGTCTCGTACCTGGACCTGCTCCGGTTCTTCCTCAACCACCGCCGCTTCCTGCGCAGCCGGCATGCCGAGCGCCAGGGCAAGAGCCCGCGGGAGCTGATGACCGGCTACAGCCATCCGCACTGGCTGACCCTGCTGGGCCTGGGACCGCTTCAACTCCAGCGGGCTTGACCACGGGGGAGGCCGGCCGCCTCCCGCACAGGACACCCTTCCGATCGAAACCGGCCCTCACAGGCCGGCGGTCTTCGCGCGCCCGTGTAACCCAAAAATGGCAGATTCTGAACCACGCCCCGGAACCCAATAAGAGCCTGCCGAGATTGTTCAGGACCGGTTGCAGACTTCATCAGCGTCGAGTAACGTTCTCACGCGTTAATGGGTTTTCGGCCCCCGGAACAACGGTTTCCCACCCTCGTTCCAGCAGTCTGAGCCCCGCCTTCAGTTTCCTGAGCTGGCTCGTGTCCAGGCCCCCTGCGTCCAGTGACAGGTCGCTCACCTGGGCCATTGTCACCATTATACGGTCGATCACGGCAGCCCCGGCAAAGCTGATCTGGACCAGCTGGCTCCGTCGGTCGCCTGGATCGTTGACCCGGTCGGCCAATCCCTTGTTGACGAGGCGTGCGATACGGGCAGTAGCTGCGCCGGACGTTACGTTCAGCAACCTGAATATCTCGGTTGGACGCAGCTGGTAGGGCGGTCCGGTCCGACGGAGCGCGGATAGCAGCAACACGTCGTCGACCTGGATACCCTCTGCCTCCGCACTCCGCGCGAGTTCGTGGTCGATCACCAGCGCAAGTGCGCGTATGCGCAACGTCAGCTGCAGACCGCGATGACTCAGGTCCGGCAGCTCGCACACCCAGCTGTCGGCGATCTTCTCCGGCAACGTCTTTTCCTTGCCCGCCGATGCGGATTTGCTTGTATGCGCACGCGTCACTAGTTATCTTAGCTCCTAAGAAATCTTGGGAAGGAATGGATGCTATGCTGACCGCCGAACAGAACCGGCTGCTCACGGACGTCTCGCCTGGCTCTCCGCTCCACGCCTACTGGAAAAGGCATTGGATCCCCGCCCTCCGCTCCGAGGCGCTGGTAGTGGATGCGGCGCCGACCAGGGTTGAACTCCTTTGCGAACACTACGTTGCATTCCGCACCTCCGACGGCAGCGTGGGTTTCCTCAACGAGGCATGCCCGCACCGCGGCGTGTCGCTCGCGATGGGGCGCAACGAAAACAACGCGTTGACGTGCATCTTCCACGGATGGTCCTTCAACGCGGACGGTGTCTGCGTGCGCATGCCGACCGAGAAGACCACGGCGCTGTGCGCCAAGGTGCCGCGTGCTGGCTTCCCGGTGCGCGAGGGTGGCGGGGTCGTGTGGGTGTATCTCGGCCCCGGCGAGCCGCCGCAGTTCACCGACTACCAGTTCACCCACCTGCCGCGCAAGCATGCCCGGCCGCGCGGGTCCTACAACGCGGCGAACTGGTTCCAGAACGTCGAAACCCTGCTCGACTCCGCTCACATCGCGCTGCTCCACTCCGATGTCGTCCGGGACGCAAAAGCGTCGCAAAACAGCCTACAGATGACCGCGGGCAACGACACGCCGAAATACACCTTCGAGGAACGGCCCTACGGCCTCCGCTCCTACTCCGAGCGCGCCCAGGCCGACGGCGGCACCTACCTGCGCGTGACGGAGTATGTCGCGCCGGGCACGGCCTTCATCGGCACCACCGACGCGGAGGCGGGCATGGTGATTATCGTCGTGCCGGTCAACAACACACGCAGCCTGCAATGGTACATCTATTGGGATACGCGGAACGACGTCGACGACACCCTGCCCGCGGGCGCGATTGGCGGCACGGACCCGAGCGATGACGATTTCGCCGGGTCGCGCAGCGGGCTTCCGCTCTACGGCCAGGACCGCGACGCCATGGCGAGGGGCGAAACCTGGACCGGCATCCCGGGCGTGATCTTCGAAGACTACGGGGTCGCGGAAAGCATCCGGGTCGTCGACCGAACCAAGGAGTTCTTGGGCAGCGGCGACATCGGCGTCGTCAAGATACGCCGCGAGCTCCTGAGCCGCATCACCGCGCACGCCCAGGGTCAGCCGGTGCCGGAGGACGCGGACGGCATCGACTACCGTGCCCTGCGCGCGCTGGCGGTCATGCTGCCGCTGGGCGCGGACATGCGTGCGGTCGCCAGCAAAAGGCAGGCGGAACGCCGGTCCACCTTCGGGCAGGTGGAGAAGGTGTTCGGGCAGGTGGAGAAGGTGATGGAGACGGCCTGAGCCCGGCTTCTCCCGTCACCACGGTCCGGCCCGGGCATCCATGCACGCCCGGGCTGGACGGTCCGATCCGCTTGGAGCCGTCCTATGGCCGAAGCCGAAACACTTAAACTCCGGGTGCAGTCAATCTGCTTCCAAACCGATCAGGTCGTCGTCTATGAGTTCCGCGACGTGAAGGGGCGGTGCCTGCCAGACGCCGAGCCTGGCAGTCACGTCGATGTCCACCTGTCCGACAGCTTCGTCCGCAGCTACTCGCTGATCGACGCGGAGGACAAACGGAGATACCGCATCGCGGTCGCGCGCGAGCAGGGCGGGCGGGGTGGATCGCGCTGGATGCACGAGAACGTCCAAGTGGGTGACCTGGTCGACGTTTCGGCACCGCGCAACAACTTCGCGCTGGAAGCCAGAGCCGCGCATTCGATGCTCATCGCCGGCGGAATCGGCATCACCCCCCTCTACGCCATGCTGCAGCGGCTGGAGGCGCAGGGGGCGTCGTGGGAACTCCATTATTCCACTCGCGCGCCGCTCAGCACGACCTTCCTCCATGAACTTTCTCAGCGTTTCTGTTGCGGAACAGTTACGTTCTATCATCCCAAAGGTGGCAGCGGCAGGATCGACCTGGCCGCGCTCGTCGGCCACAGCCCATCGGGATCGCATTTCTACTGCTGCGGCCCGGCGGGGATGATCGACGCTTTCCTTGCGGCGGCTTCCGGGCTGCCGGGAGACGTGGTGCACGTCGAACGCTTTTCCGGCGCCGTGCAGGTAGCCCAGGGCGGGTTCGAAGCCGTTCTCGCGCGCAGCAACCGGACCCTGCGGGTGAGCAAGGGTAAGACCATCCTGGGCTGCTTACTAGAGGCCGGCATCGACGTGCCGCATTCCTGCAGGTAAGGGGTGTGCGGCGCGTGCGAGATCAAGCTGCTGGAGGGGATCGGCGATCACTGCGATCTGATCCAGAGCGACGCCGAGAAAGCCGCCAACAATAGCATCTTCGTGTGCTGCTCCGGCAGCCTTACCCCTTCTCTTACATTGGATATATAGCGATGCCGACGTACGCGTGCTCCTTCACCGCAGGATGCCTGACGCCTGCCCAACGGCAACAGATCGCGAGGAGCATCACGGCGATCCATGCGGAGGAAACCGGTGCGCCGGCCTACCTGGTGCAGGTGATCTTCCAGGAGGTGCAGCTGCACTCGCACTACATCGGCGGGGAAGCGGCACCGGTGGGTCGGCTCTGGATCCGGGGCGACATCCGGGCGGGGCGTACGGAAGCCGTCAAGCGGAGGATGATCGAGCGCATCCTGCACGACACCTGTGAAACGGCCGATTTCCCGGCAGAGCAGGTCTGGATTTACATCTGCGACGTGCCCGCGCACGGCATCGCCGAATACGGCCGCATTCTGCCCGAACCCGGAGCGGAGGCGGCCTGGGAGGCCACGCTTCCGGAGCCCCTGCGGCGCCGGCTGCTCGTGCCGGGCCAGCGCTCGTGACCGTTAGGAAGTAGGGCGATGCCGCACATCACAGTCGAGTATTCGGCGAACCTCGAGACGCAGGTTTCGCCGCGCCGCCTAGTCGACATGATCCACCGCGCGGCCCTCGCGACGCGCGTGTTCCCTATCGGTGGTCTTCGCACTCGGGCTGAACGCCGGGACGTCTATGCCGTAGCGGACGGCGACCCGAACAACGCGTTCGTGGCCGTCATCGCCCGGGTCGGCGAAGGCCGCGATGCGGCAACCCGCGAGCGGGTCGCCGCCGCACTAATGGCGGTGCTGGAAGCGGAAACCGCCGAAGCGTTTCGGTCCCGCGGCCTGGGCCTCACGGTCGAGGTCCAGGAGATCGACGGCACCGCGTCGCTCAAGACCAACAACCTGCACGAACGGATCAAGAAGGGAGCCGTGCCTTGAACCAGATGTCCGACCCCAAGTTCGCCGCCAACACGGCGGCGGCCGAGCGCTTCATGGAGCCGTTCCGGGCCGCGGTCATCCCGCACTTAATTGGCGGTAGGCGCGTGGGTTCCGCCTCCAGCGCGACCTTCGACACGCTCGACCCCGCGACCAACGAGC
>JAABUP010004260.1_pt1 | contig 23673 bp, 23 predicted proteins | sample 5559201 | NCBI WGS metagenome assembly JAABUP01 (sample SAMN10711887, study PRJNA513373) | rock metagenome | isolation source: Antarctica rocks | place: Antarctica
ATAAGTTAGATTCAAGCTGAATCTATTGGCTCCTGCGGACACCGCTAGCCTGAGCCCTGAAGGTATCCAAAGTCCGCAAGCATGGTTTCAACTTGTTAGTTTAAGATATGTGGCAGGTCTTCAATGAGAGATCTTCAGTGCCAATATAATTGACTAAGGCAGATGTGTTGAATAAAGTAACTGAGCGCATCCGCTAATGGCATCTTATATGATCGATGAAGTTGACGCCAGTCATGTTTCGCGTTCAACATCCATCATTGATCATGCAATTAGGGCATCTATGAGGTCACACCTGGCTTAATATTCCGAAAATCTCGATCTTAAGCACCAGAAGCTTGCCATGGGCCGTAGACATCAAGTTCTCGGGCTATTTCGATTCATGTTATCACCCTCGCGTCTCATTCGTGTGACTGCCTGATGAGGAAGTCTGACCTCCCTCCCCCTTCCTCCTGCCTCCTTCCATTCTTCTGGTATATTAAATTATTTTCAACGAGCCTAATGGCTAGTGGGTCTGCAGCCACTTCCTATATGATAAGCCGGTCGCCCACTTTTTTGTTTACTTCTTCTTCTCCTCTTCATAGTACGAATGCTGGCTTCCAAGACCTCTCGACGAACTCAGCGCTGTGAAATATCTTCTTGCGCCAAGCACACAAGACAAGCACAACCACAACAACCTCCTTCTCGTCTTATTTCTTGTTATCTAGGAACTTCCTCGACGATGGATTCCTCTCTCTCCGACCGCGCGGCAGCTCGTCTTGCTCGCCCGCGTCCATGGGCCCAGTCACAGCCCACGTCAGCCGCACGACCCCTGCCTGAGGCACGTCGTCAGAGGCAATCACAACCCACACCACTGTTGCCGGACTGCAGCCCGCTTCAATTGGGGAGCTCGGTGTCGACAGCTCCGGGGCTCGGCGTCCTCGAGAGACTCGACGCTCGGCGACAGCGGATCGCTGCTCGAAGTGCTGCTTTGCAAGCACCTCGACAGCATCGTGAGTAGCCCGTATCAGCAAATGGTGTGTATGCTAACTCAGACTTAGTTGAACGGCCAGGAACAGCCACCCATCCCAAAGGCATCCTTCGGAAGAAAGGTTATCGGCGTGGGGGAATACTCCGGAAGGGGTTTCATCCCACTGGGAAGAGCGTGAACTGGGCTTCCTCGACCGAGGAGGTCATTGTCGTTAGATGGATCATCGCAGCCGTGCATATGCATCCTGAGCCACGCAGATAAATCGATCTCCCATTCCACCACCCCCGGCGGGCTACTTTGGGCGATTTAAGGTGCTGCAAATCGTGGTGCATTCTTCTAGGCTTCACTTGGGTGCCCTTGATCCATGGACTAGTCTTAACCTGGATCCTCAATACTTCTAATTTGCCCCCTCTTCGTTGCTGGACTGCAGCCAGCCTCGAATGTATAGCACCTCAGCAGCCGCTCATCACCCGGCTTTCTCTAGACTGCGCGACGGTGCTCCGCGGACCTCACAGGAGTCAACAGTAGGGACCTCTGTGTCCGCCGGGCTTCGATACACCCTCCAATTCGACAACCTCACTCACCGCGACGCCAAGCATAAAGGACCTTAGGGCGTGAGCGCGGAACCAGAAGGGTTGTTAAGGAGCTATCAAAGCGATAGGCCGGGCCGTACCAGCTTGGTGGTAGCGTCGGAGATACCTCTGGAAGGCGGCTATCTGCACGAGCTCATTTCATTTGCTTTCCAAGAAGAAACCTTCCTCAAAGCTCCAAAAAAAAGTTCAAAACGCAAAACAATCATCAAAAGATTTCCCTTGAAAGAGGATTTATGTGTTGTCCACACACTGCCTCTGCGGCATCGGCTGTTCGCAGTCATTCTCCTTCTCGTTTATTTCTATTCGGTGTTTGGCAGTGCAGTCCTCGTGGTGACTGGGTAGTACGTAGAGGGATGGCTGTGGGCCACAGGCGCTGAGGCCGTACTTACGGTCCGAGTGAGCAAGAGATAGACTGTCGTCGAGAGCGGTCCTCGTGTTGACCGGCTTGCGCAGCAGGACGGTGACTTTTGTGAAGTGGGCATTGCTTGCTGCGAATAGGTAGAAGCCAGAGACATCCTCGTCACTGGTTGGAGGAGCTCACTGGGAGCTCGCTTGAAGGGATTGGTTATTCTTCAGCATGCAATAGCTTAATGACTTCACTGCTGCCACAAACTGAATTGTGGATATACTTTCCAATTATTGCATGCTACTTACGTTTCTTCAGGGCTGTCTGACTAAGCCTCAGCCACCAAGATAGGCCGAGGGCTTGAATCTGAGATAAGAGTTCCCTTTATGTAAGCGAACATAGCAACATGTCCGAGGTTGGGCGGCGTAGCCATTGCTCCTCCACGCATTGTTCTTCCTGCACCATTAACAATTCGACTGTTGAGTCGTCATGACAGTCAATAACGGACCAATAGGACCCCGCTTGGCTGAACGGCTGAGATGATGACTTGACCGGAACACAACATCCTGAAAAATGTAAACGTCATCTCTTGAACAGATCGTCGCGTCATCTTCACCATCCACCCGAGAGAGTAATAGCATATATACCGCATCCGCTTCGTTCTGCTCTCTGGTTAACTTAAAACAACACTCATGCTGAAATCAAACTCCAAGTTCTTCTCCTTATTTTCGCACCGAACACAATATCTTCCCACGAGGACTTTTCAGACTACATCTGTCAACATGCAGAACGAACACGGCCAAGGGACCTCTCACGCCACCGGCGGCTCGAAAGTTCCTCAGGCCGCTCAGGACAAGCTTCCCAAGAGCGTCGAGGAGAACGTCCCTAACACCCTTCATGACACCGGATCCTCGGGCTCCAAGAGCCACGCCGTCGGCGACAGCAAGGTTCCCAAGGCTGTGCAGGAAGCCGTGCCAGAGAAGCTCGAAAGAGCGCTGCCAAACGCTATCCATGATACCGGTGACAAATAGACGTGTGCCCTAATGGTAGGTCATCGTGTTCCAACTTGTTGTCTACGATGATGGTAGCTTATCCAATTAGGAGCTCGACTCATCGACCATGGACTTATACGTGGCTTGGCCTAGTTGTGGATGGTGCAGCGAGACTCCCTTTACCTGTAGTGGAGAGATGGGACCTTGTACTGATAAGCTGATGGCCTAGTATGCCGTCTCTCATCCTGGGGTAATATTATCATTCATTTCCAGGAGCCCTCTATAGTCCCATACTCTCATCTTGTGCAGATATAGAAGAATGGAATGATTCAATCAAGATGTATATTGCTAGTTCACGCGTACATGTGATAAATGGTGATTTGAGGAAGTTAGCATTTAACGTCCATCGCAATTCAACCTCAACCTTAGTCAGCACGCCATAGATAAGGTTAGATTGACATCGTTGACGGCTCAGAAAGTACCTGGTACTATCGACTCTTAGCTGGTCGAAGCCAATTGCTCTTCAACAGTATGGCAGGTATAGTAGCTTCTCCAGCAGGCAATGCGCCAAATGCAACGTAAGTAACTTTCTGCAAGATGAACAGGTTCCGCAGTTGATAGTGAACACAGGGTCTACGTATGCCATGTCAACGAGCAAGTGCTGTCGTACTAGAACTAAATTCACTCGCAGGTTCGAAACCTAGAAGAGAGAATCAAGGTCGATCAGCTCAAGGAAGCATTGACGGAGATCTTCTCGGAGTACGGCAATGTCATCGATCTCATTGCGAAGACCAACCTCAAGGCCAAAGGACAAGCCTTCGTTGTGTTCGACGAAGTCGAAGCCGCCGAGCGCGCAATCAAAGAGATACAAGGCTTCGAACTTTTCGAAAAACCGATGCTCCTTGACTTTGCAAAGACAAGGAGCGATGCCATAGTCCGACGACAAGACAACGCGGAAGAATTCGAGGCCCATCGGAGACGGAGGCTTGCCGAGAAAGGTGTGTTGGCCCATGTTGCAAGAGAGTCACAAGTTGACTAAAGCTGACATGACGGATAGAGAGGAAGCAAGCACACGAAGCTTTGGAAGCGCAGAAGAAGCTGAAACGACCGGCTCCTACGGCTGCTGGCGCGCCAGAAGCCGCGGCGGGACGACCGGCGAAAGCGTCAAGAGGTGCTGGTCTCAAATCATCGAATCCTGGGGCTGCAGCTGTGGTTCCGGACGAGTACCTACCGCCGAACAAGATCCTGTTCGTGCAGAACCTACCCGAAGACTACGACATAGACGGCTTGACCGCAGTCTTTGGGAGATTTGAAGGGTTCAGAGAGGTACGGCTGGTTCCGGGGAGAAAAGGGCTGGCTTTTGTGGAGTACGAGGCTGAGGCCGGCGCCATCAGTGCAAAAGAGAACACTGCAGGCATGACATTAGGCGGTGACAATAAAGTCATCAGGGTTACATATCAGCGTCAATGATGAGGGGGACTGCTTTCCGTTGGCGTGCCTAGACCCTTCGAGTAGTATCGTTCGCTTTAAAGACATGTACAGTAAGTAGGTGTGAGGCGCGAGGCATGGGCGAATGACCCACTTGGCGTTGGTGGGGAAAACCGCTGGACTAATAAATACAAGCAGGCCCGCAGAATGGTACTAGAAAGTAAAGGAGCCCAAGCTTACGGAGCGTGATGAAGCACGCTTGACGAAATAGATGCAATGCACAACCCGTCGCACACTCTAGAATATTACGTCTTGATCCTCCTGCTCACCAAGGACATCGGATGGGGCAGGGACATCATCGTTCTCCTTATCGCTGCCTCGTCTTTTTGATGCCATTTCGGCGTCGGCAGCGGCACTGTCTCTTTGCTTCTTATTCGACACCTTCATAAACATTTAGCACACAGCTAATGGTAAGGGAGCTTCTTCTCAGTCTTCGCTGGGTACCTTTTTCAAACGGTAAAATTCTTCTCGGTCAAGCTCATCGAGCTCGGAGTTGATGTCTGCAGTTTGTCAGGCCTAGAACCTTGATGATAGAGAGCGGCCAACATACACTTGATGGTATTCTCGGTGCGTGGTATTATGACCTGCATCACATTCAGAATTGCATCCCAGAATAGATCCCAGTAACGGAATACTTACGTGCTCACTTCGTCAAGGAAATATAGGATGTCAGTGGTAGATCTCACATGAATCACGGAAGGAAGAATTGGCCAACACTGACATCGCGTTGACTATGAAAGTCAAGTAGTCAGTGACATGTTGAGATCCCGGTCAGCGCTGCGACATACCTCTCCTATTGACGACTTTGATCACCTCGTCTAAGATCACAAAGGCCGTCTGATTTGCACACGTCAGTCTCCCAGTCCTTCAATCTCTTTTCGAGATATCCCGCACCTGCAGACTGGCGAGCTCCACCAGAGTCTCCACAGCCCTGGCATATGTTTCTCGGCATCGCTGAACCTGCTGCCCACCCTTGCCTAAGCCTGTTAAACCGAAATCATTATTCCCTTCCGTCGTGTAGCTCTCAAACTGCGGTAGGAAAACCCCAGAAACATTCTCTTGTTTGGTCCGAACTCGAAAGCGGGCGGACTTGGCGGACTCTTGAATCTGATAGCCGATATCTCCTCCAACAGCGTAAGTGACCTCGGCGAGGGAAAAGGCTGCAATCTGCATTACGCGGCCCATTTTGCGCTTGGCTTCGTCAATACGCCGAGTGATTTCTATATACATCTTCAGACGTATTCAAGCAGGCCAGGAACTCGAGATTCGTGGTGCTTACCGCGGAAACGTCTATCAACAAGTCATGGCGTTAGTCACTGATCTAACTCCAGGTTCCCTCAACATACTTTGTCAACGCTTCGCTCTTCCTCTTCAACAAGCTATGGCCCGTCTCGGCGGCCTTCAGCTTGTTCTTCATGGCTCCCAACGACTGTCGCGTCGGAAACACAGCCTCTCTGTCCTACAAAGAATGGTAAGTTCAGTAGTATTCGGAGCGTTCTCCAAAGGTAAGAAGCGACGAACCCCAGCTCCCGACATTATGCGAGTTTAGGTCTGTAATCTGGAATAGAAGGCTATCGAATGAGGTACTTGATTGTGCAGGACTTGATTGTAAGTTGGAGTCGAAGGCTACTGTTCTTGGGTGCCGGGTTGATTAAATAGTGTATCATAGGCCAGGGATTAGGGAGCTATCCGGCTGCTCTCCAGAATTAAGGTTATTAGTCAGCAACCGTATCGCGCATCCTGGGCTCAACTACTTCGATCTCACCTGTGAGGAAATTCGACTGCAAAACCTGCGCCGTCACCACTGCTTCATATAAGCCGAATCAGGTTGCGGCTCAAGATGCCTGGGGAGCTCTTGCGGAAGCTGGCAATGGATGACACCCCGAACCCACCGAAACCTTTTTCAACAAAGCCAGATCTCGATCTTTACCTCATTGTGAGCCATTACCCCCAGCTTGCTGTAGGGTGCTGTCAGATGCTAACGCTCTGCGTAGTCTGGGGAGGACATCATATACGAGCAGGACATTCTTCGCGACGCGGGGAGCACAAAGCCATGGCTGGGTTATATGGACTTCAAGCGGCAACATGGCACTCTGCTTGAGCAAGCCTTTGTACGTCTAAACTCCACCTATGGCCTTCTCGCAACACCTTGCACATCAATATTGACTTTATTACAGGTTCTTGAACGCGCTTGCACACTATTGCCTCGCTCATACAAACTCTGGAAGCTGGTAACAGCTCCGGCGGTGATCTCCTGACAGAGACAGTTCTATGCTGACTTTGATTACTGCAGTACCTCGAGCTTCGGGTGAAGCATCTTAGGAACAAAAACCCAGCAGTTTACGCGGCCCAGTACACCAAGGTCAATTTTTTATTCGAGAAAGCCCTCGTGTTACTGAACAAGATGCCCAGAATCTGGGAGATGTACCTCTCATTCCTCATGCAACAGCCACTGGTTACAATCACTCGCCGGACATTCGACCACGCTCTTCGTGCCCTTCCTATCACTCAGCACAACCGAATCTGGGCCTTGTACCGACCCTTCGCCAATTCAGCGTCAGGAGAAACCGCTACAAAGATTTGGCGGAGATATATGCAGATACATCCTGAAGATGCTGAAGATTTCGTTGAGCTTCTGATGGAAATGCGCCAATATACCGAGGCAGTGAGAAGTTATATTGGCATTCTTAATAACCCTCGATTCCGGAGCAAGGATGGGAAAAGTCAATTTCAGTTGTGGAGTGAGATGGTGGATCTACTGGTGACATATGCGAAAGAGGTGGAGACAGGGAATTCTGTTGGGCTCGATGTCGAAAAGATTATTCGTAGTGGCATCGAGAGGTTTGCGGACCAGAGAGGGAAGCTGTGGGCCGGTCTAGCAACATATTGGATTAGAAAAGGCAGTTTTGAGAGGGCTAGAGACATTTTCGAGGAAGGCGTGACCACTGTCATGACTGTGCGCGACTTTACACTGGTATTTGATTCCTATGCCGAATTTGAGGAATCCATCATTGGAACACTCATGGACACAGCGGCCTTGCGATCAGATAAAGGAATAATCGACGAGGACGCTGACTTTGACCTGGACATACGGATGATGCGGTTCGAGCAGTTAATGGATCGGAGACCTTTCCTGGTGAACGACGTCCTACTGCGGCAGAATCCCAACAATGTCATGGAATGGGAGAAGCGGGTCGCCCTATGGGGCGATAATAACAAAGAGGTTGTCCAGTCGTACTCCGATGCCCTCGCAGCCATTCAACCACGGAAAGCGATTGGGAAGTTCCATGTATTATGGACGAATTATGCGAAATTCTATGAAAGCGGTGGCGACCTGCGGAATGCCCGAGTCATCATGGAAAAGGCTGTCAAAGTACCTTTCAAGTCTGTCGCAGAGCTGGCAGAGATGTGGTGTGAGTGGGCAGAGATGGAGCTAAGGAATGAGAACTTCGACAAAGCCGTGGACATCATGGCCAAGGCCACACAGGCTTCGAAGCGGTCCACCGTGGATTATTTCGATGAAACCTTGGCACCGCAGCAGCGCGTCCACAAAAGTTGGAAGTTGTGGAGCTTTTACGTAGATCTGGTTGAGAGCGTCAGCACTTTGGAGGACACCAAGAAAGTATACGAGAGAATCTTCGAACTACGTATTGCCACGCCGCAAACCGTGGTCAACTACGCCAATCTTCTCGAGGAGAATAAGTATTTCGAGGAGTCGTTCAAGGTCTATGAGCGCGGCCTTGACCTCTTTAGCTACCCCGTGGCATTTGAACTTTGGAATCTTTACCTGACGAAGGCCGTGGACCGGAAGATCGGCATCGAGCGACTACGAGACTTGTTTGAGCAGGCAGTCGAAGGCTGCCCGCCGAAGTTCGCGAAGGTTTTGTACCTCATGTACGGCAACCTGGAAGAAGAGCGGGGTCTTGCCAGGCACGCCATGCGTATCTATGAGCGCGCAACACGAGCAGTGTCAGATGAGGACAGATTTGAGTTGTTCAGCTTTTATATCACGAAGTCCGCGTCTAACTTTGGCCTCACATCGACCCGCCCAATCTATGAACGAGCAATCGCGGCGCTGCCGGATAAGGAAGCCAGGGACATGTGTCTGAAATTTGCAGAGATGGAAAGACGGCTCGGCGAGATCGACCGTGCCAGGACTATCTACGGTCATGCATCACAGTTTTGTGATCCGCGCACGACGCCAGGATTCTGGTCGAAGTGGGAGTCCTTTGAGGTCCAACACGGGAACGAAGATACGTTCAAGGAGATGCTGCGGATCAAGAGAAGTGTACAAGCGCAGTACAAGTGAGTCGAGTCACCCATTTTTCATGTTCCGTCGGTGAGACTGATATTTCATAGTACGGACGTCAACTTCATTGCTTCGCAAGCCCTTGCCAGAAGCCAGCAGAAAGCTGAAGACCACGTGAACCACGACGCTGGCGCGGACGTTGATGAGCGCGCCGATGCAATGGCGGCACTGGAGCGCCAGGCTCGAGCACCTCAAGGATTTGTACCCGCCAGCAGCGGCCCCGAAGGAGGGAACCTACCTCAGAATGAGAAGCAGCCTGTGACGGTAAATCCTGATGCCATCGACGTGGATACTTTGGATGACGAGTAGATTGCGTGCATTGGGCATGCGCTGCCTTGGTGTTTGGCGGCAGACTTCGGGTCTAAGTGGACCCTTTCCGGCTATAAAGATCCTTCTTCTTCTTGTTCTTCTCCTTCCTCCGGCGTTAGAAAGAGAGCATTGGAGCGGTGTTTGGTGATGGTCAACTTCAAGGCCGAGACAGTCCCATCGCGGTACACAAACTTGTACACCACCTCCCTTTCTCGTTGGTTCACGGCTTACGTGGATGCTCGGGAAAATGTACAAAAGCTGCCAAGATACAGCTACAGCTAATGGTGTTGGTACTGTACAATAACGCAGGACTCGAAAAACGGCAAGGAAAGACCAACTTGGGCAAGATGGGGTAATCGTCAGACCAGTCGCGTGTTTTGCATGCTTAGCTCATAACCAACCCTACCATATTCGATCAGCGCCGAGGCTTTGGATGGGCAAGCGCTTAACCCTGGAGAACACACCTTCTGTTTGAGCTTCTCATGGAAGCTCTGGTCCCTGTCTTTGCCCCTCGCGGTGTGAGCGTCCCGAGAGCCTGGAGTAGCATAGATGCTCCCTTCTCGCTTCTGGAACCTCGACGGAGGAACTTTGGAAGCATCTGGCACACCTTTAGTCTGCGTTTTCGCCACACCAAGGACTCAAGGATGAAGTTACCCCATTCCTTACTCATGCGCCGGTCACGAGGCATGGGCGGGGAGTCTGCGGAGGGCGAGGTGGCAAGGTCAGGAATTGTGTCACCCTCGTGTTGATTCGCGAACGGGTCGTTATCTGGGGTCCGTTGAGCGGCAAAAGGGTCGGCGTTCCCGTTCGCGTTGGCACCGCCTACGTTGACAGGCTCGCTGGAGGCGGTGGTGGTATTGGTCCCTGTCAAGAGAGTGGTGAGCAAGCAAGAAGCCAACATCAGTGCTGCCGTGCCCCTTCGAACCTTGGGTTGCGAAATCCTGGGTGCGGGGCTCAGTTGCATCCATGATGGCGGTTATTTGCTGTCGTATCCAGCGATCAGAGTCTCGTGAATGTTGTATGTCCGCACGGCAGAGAGTTACAGATGTCGGTGATTGCCACGGTCCTGCTTGCTGGCGTCTATGAGTGGAAGCGGATGTTTCCCTACATATGTAAGGGCGTCCACACGATGGCTATATAGCAAGCTCTCTTTGGGAGAAGAGGGGCATTGATAACGCGACCAAATAACTCGACCGGATGAGCTGTAGACTAAACTAATCCGTCCTGGCGTAGATACGGTACCTTAGGCATGCCTACACGTACGCGTACTCTTAACCCTACCTATATACCGCCTTGGCTCCGAGGTCACTGTCACACTTCACAATCTCAAGGTTGATGCCTAAGCTTAATAACGCCGGCATCGAATCACAACGTCTCGAATAAAGCCCGATTGCTCTGACGTCAAAAGCAAAAAGGCGGTTGAGCAGCTCCCTATGGCTGGCGATCAACGTGAAACCATCACGACGGACGCTTCTCATTCGTCGGTGGCAGCCAGGGTTGAAGGGTGGAGGGCGGTGGACGACCGCTGTGGATGGCGCTTGGCCCATCAGCTCTCAACGAGAGGGCAGAGGAAGGCGATCGTCATTCGCTAAGTTAACCGGTCCCTTGACTCCCTTCCCCCTCGTAGGCGGCCCCTCTTCCCCATCTTTGATATCATCTTTGCCCATCTCACATCTCGCATCGTCCGTTTACTTTCCCCCGCCTTCGGCCAGGTTCCAGACCTGTCATCGTTTAGACCTTCGATAGTCGTAACTTTATCGCAATCTCGCGCTATCGGTTTAGACGCATCGACGGGTCGCTGATATCGAGGAAGCTTAGCTTCAAAACGTACTCAATCAGGCAGCAATAGCCGAGGGGGGTTTCTTTGCATGTGCCGCCATCTTTCAAACACAGCAACGTGAAAGATTATGCACGTGGAGCCGAGGGTAAGGGCATTGGACTGCGATCGGCCTTCCATATGTCGTCTGTGGTCTTGAAAGCTGCCTGACAGTTGGACTTCGAGGGTATTTGCACTTCTAGCCTGTGTGACAACTCCTTTTGAATCTGCAAAATGCCGCTGATATTCTATGCCAATCGTACAAATTGTTGGCCCTGTTGGCCGTGAACGCCGCTGGAGATGCTATCTATTGCAAAGGCTAAATACTCCGAACGTAAACGTCACATGTTCCAACCAGCAAAAGAATACTATTAGATAAAAGGAGCATCAGTGTACATGAAAATACGAGGTCGTCATCCGGAAAATTGAGTAGGTATCTCCTGCGCAGCTTCTTTCTGGTCCGCCTGCGGTGTGACGTCCGCGCGTGGCTTCTGTGCTTGCTCCGGAAACACCTCTGCGAAGAGGTTCGGGAGGAATCTATCCAGACGTCTCCATGTTTCTTCCCATATTTTGTTGTCCTCCGCTTTATGATCCGGAGGTACCAGGTATCCTCCGTCTGCCATCACCAGCAGGATATTCTTCAAGCTCTCAGGCACAGCCTCCTCCTAGACAACGTCAGAGATGGAGGTATGGGACCACAAGATGGCATTCTCATGGATGATTCTTCACTTACAAGATTATCTCCTTGTCCGCTGTTCATTAGTCTATCCATGATGTCTAAAATCCTAAGCCAGAGATCAAGCATCCCGTCCCACTCCGAGAGCAGTACGAGATAGCTGAGGAAGATCCTGCAAAGAAGTGTCGCTGCCTGGACTCTCGTCTCGCTCATGCCGACAGGGTCAGACTGGTAGACTTCTGGCTTGAGTAATCGTATAATCAGGGGGAAGAGGACTTCGCCGAATATTGCCGTCCACTCTTGATGATCAGTCGATGCGAGCTCGGGAGAAAGGAGTGAGCGTTGCAAGGATGAAAAGGCCTGGTGTCTGATTTCACGGCATGGATTGACGCATTGAGTCGCCAGTGCCCGGAAAATTGGAGACCAGTAGGCTATCCAGGCTTCTAGCTCGTCAGCGTATGTGTGGGGGAAAGGAGATATGGATGCTGTGCCAACCTTCATTTCTGTCGAGGTGAGACTGCTGGATTAGGGCGGGTACGCTGCTGGTTAGCTCATAGACGATGCCGACCGCCTTGATACCCTGAGCCACAACCTCGTTTCCCCTAATTGTGATCAGCACACAGGCGGTTGTTTCAGATGATCATAGCTTACTGCGGCTTCGTCGGCTTTCCGGATTTAGGTCTTCGCGCGGCCTTGTCCAATTTCTGTTCCTGGACCGCACCGACACTCCCGGCAGTGGCATAATCGTTCAGCAAGGCCACAGCGGACTCATAGTTATCTGCACTAATAGCCGAAGGCCTGCCAACTGTGACATCCTCCAGGAGCTCGAACACAACACCCGATGCCTCTTGGACCTGATGCAAGCTTTGCAGGATAGACCAGAAGTCCGGAGAGTTTGTTATCTCCTTCCTGAGCGGAGTAGAAGCTCCAATACACCGCCTGAAGCCCCTTAGTATTGGCAGGGCTGACTTCTCAAGTGTGGCTTGTTTGAAGCTCGAGATCGTATGCAATATGACAGGAGCTCGAATGAAGGATTGTTCCTGTGATGTGTCAGTCTATAGCTAGCCCAAGGGGGACTTGTTCGCTGACATGGCTGACACAGAGAATGTTCAGAAGATAGAAGACGGCCCTCGACACAACAACGGGATGTGAACTTGTAGCATTCCGGATCACGTTATGCAAGGCTTCAACAACATCCTTTCCTAATATCCTGATTGTCTCCTGGTCTCTCAAGACGATAATCGTGGCAAGTTCGAGCACATAGACTATGGCCGGATCGTACCCAGGGCTATTGGAAGTCACCCTGTGGCCGTTTGGTTTTGTTGGGCTATGAGCTGGCAGCGCCGGCTTCACCACAATCACCACAGGTGATGATTCCTCTGGGAGTCGCGCAAGAAGGGCGGAGAGCAGCGATTGTAATGCATTGGGTGGCATGTGCCTAGCAGGATGAGCATGCTTGTTCTCCAGGCACGAAGATGGGACATACATGATATTTGAGAAGACGTCATCGATGGAGCAGGCATTGATGCAGTCCACTGTACACAACGTACTATCCAATTCTTCCTCCGAGGGCTCCGGAGGGTCATCGGCCGCATAGCTCGATAGATATGACGTGAACGCTTGGAGGAGTCCACTCTCACTCGATCTCTCACCACGGGCAATGACTTGGGACGGATTGTGCAATGGTATAGGTGGGATATCTAGAGCCGCTTGAGATTGAGGGAAGAACGGCGGGATCAAGGAATTGAGGACAAGGTTGAGCCACATCCGAACAATCTGGAACAAAATCAGCCGGCCATCAAATTGAGCATTGACCTTGTACCCACGTATTCCCAGCCCTCTCGGATCACTGCTTCGTTCCCATTCACCAAGCCAAACAGTACCACAGTGGCAAGTTGAGCCTTATAGTCCCTGCCAAATCTCACAGCCAATTCGCTGACCATCACCCTTTTGTCGCCTGCCTGGACCTCGGTGTTGAGACTCGTATTCGGTGGTGCGTCTGAGGCAAGAGTGCTGATCGAGCTCAAACAGAAGATGATATGATCCAAGGCCTCTGTCAAGCCGTAACCGGCTGCTATGCGCGCGCATTGATCAAATCCGGTCACAACTCTGGTAAAAACGGCATCATCCGAGGCAGACATGAAGACATAAGAGAGTGTCGCAATTACTGGCTTCCATGTGGCGCCAAACATATCCGCGTCAAAGAGGTTGGTCTCACAGATCACCAACTCCCCTCCGGACTTGGTATTCAATAGCAATTCCTTCCACGCATAGTCGAAGGCTTGCTTGTTATCGTGCTCGTCTGGCAAGATGATCTCGTTGGTCTTGATGGAGTCGTAAATCCCCTGGAGGTACTCTGGTGCAAAGTCTCCGTTCCCGTTCACACCTCGCAGGTTTTTGGCAAATTGGTCATGGGACATACGATTTTGTGATTTCACTTTAGGGCTGTGTTGATCGGTGTTGAGCATGATGATGGCATATGTCAGAATATACACGGCGTCCTTGTCCGCGACACCTTCGGGTGTGGAATTGGCGCAGTACTTCTCCGAGAAGACCGTCAATATTCGTTCGATCAACGCCGACTCTCCTGGCAAGCGGAACGACTCGAGAAGCTCTCGAAGCGCCTCGTCAACCCGCTTACCAGCGAAGTCGAACAGATCAAGGAAGGCCTCCAAGATGTGCTCATTGTCCTTCTTCGAGATGTATTCGCCCAAAATCTTCTTCGATATCCTTGTCGTGCCTTTCAGAAACTTGGTGACTGAATGAGGATCGTCCGGTTTCTCGATAACACTTTGAGCGGCTAGATATGCAATCCCGGCTTTGGGGCTTTCATTAAACTTTGTAGCGCCCTGTATGATGATCTTTTTGCGAGCCCGCTGGTCCCTTAGTTTCTCTCGGTCAGGATAGCCATCAGGATCTGACATTTGATCCAAACGTTGGGCGATGAACTGAACATAATTAAGTAGAGCGTCGAGGCATAATGGTGGCACGTTCGTTGTACTCCAGGTCGCCGAGTCTGGAAACGCGTTTCTTGAGAGCAGACCAATTACATCTTCACACAAATCACTCCTGTCAACTTCACAGTCGTAGTTGACAAAGAGCTCCACTAAAAAACTTGGAATCCTTGCCAGCGCTCCAATGCTCTCTACCATGGCTTCTCGAGCATCTGGTTTCCTTGAGCCGCCTTCCATGCCAAGCTTCTGTCGATCTTTTACGGGCACTGGAGTCGATCGACCACTGCTCGTCTGCGATGGAGGGGGCTTAACAAGCTTGGGAGCACGAGGAACGCCTTCATAAAGGGCTGGGTCGATCCCGGACTCTTGAGGGATTTCTACACGCGGATGAAGACAGGCGATGAGATATGAGAGGAAAAGCTCCTGTTGTAATCTTAACGCACCTCTGCATGTAGCCAGAAGCGTGCCAGCTACCCGTAACGATTCATTCAGAAGGCTCATATTCTCGGAGCGAATCAGCTGGAAGAGATGTCGACATAAATCGTCCTTCGCAAGCATCGCAAGGCTAGGGTGCTTCGCTATCGAGGGTCCTGCAACTTCTAGAGCAACGTCAATGATCCTCAATGCCATGACTCGCATGCCATCCGTGTGTTGTCGGTCATGAGGCTCCAGAAGATCTACCAAGACTCTGAACAGTTCGCGAATCGAAGGTAAGGAATAGGGTTTAACCTCTGTTGAGTTGTCTTTACCATGAACTTGCGAGAGGTCGACGGCGGAACCATGGACAACACCGGCGGAATCATCTTCACCGCCGTCCGGAGGCGTTTCAAAGCTCGCTGAAGACCGTGTGTCGTTCGCAATTCGCTGCGGTGATGTGATGTTATTGCCGTTCACGGACGGATCCATCTTCACCGTGTCCATATCATCCTTGGTAATTTCCTCCAGAGCGCCTAGCACGTCACCAGCCACTATCTCCAAATGTTTCAAGCGCTCGAAGATAATCTGGCACATCGAGACCATCGACATTTCTGCGGAGCGACGCAACAGCTCCGAGAGCCTGATTTGACAGCACATGCTCAATCCCGTTTCCATAATCTGGCAGACGCTTTCATCCCCAAGAGTTTCTCCTCCGGGACCTGACAACATGCCTTCCATAAGCTTCAGTATTCGAAGGAGCACAATTTCGTCGGCGGCAGAGTCGCTGGCCTCAAAACGACAATGGGTGATGGCGGCAGAGAGAAGCTGCATGGCCAGAGATAGTCGGTGCGACACCCGGCTGATGAGGTTGTACGCAAAGAACTTGGTAATGGCAACAAGAGCGAGTGATGTTATGGGGGCAGAGGTCGACGAAGATCGGATTACCTGGAGGAAGGGGTGAAGCAGCGAAGGCGTGTCAAACTGCCGTATGTCTAGACCAATTATCAGCTTCCCGCATGTACTCAAGATTTGGGGGCCTGGCGGCCAATACCTTTGCAGCCATTCAGATCACATCTGAGCCGCGCAAAGGCCGCCATTAACGGGTTATCCTGTATGCTTCTACCTTTCTTTCCTCTCAACCCCCACCGGTTCGCCAACCCAGCTTCACTTCGTGCATCTGCTGGAAGTGAATGCCCATTCCAATTCCCTCCCCTACCTGTAGCCCCGTCTCGAGGAGTAGAAGGTCGAGAAGTCTCTAGCCGATCAGTTACAGAGCCACTACCTCCTCCAAGTATTGCCGACACAGATGAATGGGCCCAACGCGCGTGCTTCCTCATCGCCGAAGTCACGGTGATACATTCTGTTGTTATCAATGCGACGGGGTCCACCGCCACCGAAACAGCAGTGGACGTTCTGAATGTGAGCGGCATATCGAGGACAGGTTCATGTGCTGCTTGGTCCACCCGTGCTATCGGATCCTCGACGCCTGCTTTGTGTTCTCCGTACTCGGGGATTGACGAGTAATGGTTTCGAGGAGCTTCTCCATTGCTCATGACTTGGTCTTGCTACTGACGCCCGAATTAGTAACTGAAGGTGGTATCCGTGCCTTCAGCTCACTGCCCTTAGTCGGTAACCGGCCCATACAGGTGTCATACCTTATCTGTGAAACAGAAGATATGAATCAACAAGACATTGACTACGCGGCTTATGTCCGGCTTGGGTCTCTCCAAGCTCACATGTCTTCAGGGCTTCCTAGGCAAGTGCCGAAGCTGTCATCAAGCATTGGCGCAAGGATGCCTTTAGGCGAGCCAGACAAAACGCGTTGCTAGTATAAGATGACACCTAAATTGAATGCTGATTGATCTGCGATCAGGCAAGCCAAGTCAAACCAAAGTGATCATGTTTTGATTTGTTGCAATCGAGGAGTCGATCTTACAATGCTTACTACCAATATAGCGTAAGTCACCAGCCACTCCGACGGAATATACATATTAAGAGACATCAAGAACCCGCTACCCATGCATTTGCAAGACGGAGGGTCCTCTTGCGTTTGATCCCGCTGGCACGCCAGCATGCTCCAGAAGAGCCATCTAAGGTGCACTTTCCCCAACTCCATATTGTACTACATAATGAAATGTATCCCGGATAGCCAACCCAGATCGACGATATGCGAAGACCTGGTCTGTTTCAGCACACCTGATACATGGCACGTCTATTGCCACGGAACCTGGAAGTGTAGATCTGTGTAGCTCTTCGAGACCAACGGCTTTTACGAAATCGAGATCTCCTGCATTTGCTCTATACTCAGTCTGTCTGCCAATCAGCGATCAACAAGCGAGAGTCGGAACACAACAGGCTGTGCGTACATGTTCAATAATCATATTCACCCCGTAGCGGCGGTTTCTTTGACCGGCTGAGCAACGGGCCCCTGAGCACTCCCGTCTTCCGCAAGCTTCTTGTTCTCCAGGTCCTTCAGAGCCATGTTTTGGATGTCATTTTTATCCTTTTCCCACTGGCTATTTGGATCGTTGAACTCCTCTTTTATCTTCTTCATTCGCTCAGCGCGCTCTTTCTCCTCGTTCTCGCGAGCTTGTCGCTCCTGTTCCATTTCTTCCATGTGCCGAATATCATCGACACTTGGTTCATAAAGATGCCAGACTGTGTAATGCGGCAATCCAACCACGGAAAACTTCATTCTCTTCGCCATCTACAAGGGGTATCAGATTAGCAACGTAACGATACAAAATCATGGAGCAAGATACCTTTCCGAAACCTTCCGTCTCCGCATGCTTTTCAAAACTGAATGCTGGAAAATGAACCCCAGATCTGAAGACTCTGGCCTTCGCCAGAATGCTGACCCCACCAACACCGTCGATTTCCATCTCCATATCGGGATCGCCATATGGGTCCCTGAGGTAGGCGAGATGTGGCCGCCAAGTGGCATACTCTGCGTATCCCTCCACAATGACGGCATCCTCATCCAAGGTATCGGCCAGCGCTAGGGCGGTCTCGGATTCTTGCCAGGAGTTGAGATCGTACGGTTGCTCGCCACCAAGCCAGTCAGGTAGAGGTCGCCATACATCTGCAAGCCATCTGTCAGCCTGTTCCGCCACATACTGTTTGCTTGAAACAAGTCACTCACTTGGGACGATAACGTCTTTATTGTGTCTCATCAAGTCTTCCAAGATTGTGAACGGTGCAGTCTCCACATCCGCATCTCTCCAATACACCCAGCTATGATATGGACGGAGCGCCGCACTCAGGAGCCAATTCCGTGCCTGCGCCATCAATTTTCTTCTTCCAGCTTGGGCCGCGAATCCATGACGACTCTCCACATCTTGATTGACCTTTTGCCCGAAGTCCTTTTCTATCACGGATATCTCGCCGTACGGCTGTTTTGGATCCGCGTCTTGCTGAAGCTCCTTGAGTAGCTGGGAGAGTAGCGGAAGCGTACGGTCCTTGGAGTCAGACACTAAGAAAGCCAAGTCTATAAGATGGTGTGGGTACGTAAAGTTACGAAGGTGGGCGAAGAACATCGGAAGATGGGATTCGGCGTCTCGTAATGGAGCGCATAATAAAACCCTCTCTTCTCGCTCCCAGCCTCTCGCCGTGCCCTGCACATTCGACAAGTCGTAGTATCGTACGGTCTCGAGTTGAAATTCTTCAACGGAGGATAAAAGTCCGAGGGAAAGTGTAGGGATTATGGCGGATCTGAGAGAGGGGAAGAAGAGTACGACGAGTAGAGTGGAGAGACCACCGACTAGTGCTAACCGTATGAGAAGCTGCCTTCGTCTCCGCAATGCGGGTTGTGGCCGTGGTTGAAACCTGTAATCCCCCAGATGGATTAGTCGACCCGTCAACATTGTTGTTCGTAGCTTGTGCCATTGCCAACGACCATGATCCTGATAAGCCCTACCTGTGGGGTGATATTGAAAACGAGCCACTTTCTCCTATAGGGTAGGCGGTGTGCCCGTTAGAAAAGGCGTGATGCCTATTCATCTTCTTGAGACCAGCAATGCATGTGTCGCTAAGAATACTATGTATGGGATAAAGTCACTCAGAGGTCCCAAGGAACGAACTCCGAGTACCCCTGATGTAACTCGACTTGATGCCAGCGGTGCCGCGCGACAAGTCCCGAGTCCAGATCTCACAGGCTCCGGAGCACATGTAGGTACAGATCTGATGGGGATCGCTGTCGGTATGATTGGACTGAAGTTGCTCGCAATCGACTCGTTGCAAAGTTTCGTGGTCTCTTGCAATCTGCACGGGAGCTGGTTCGAGATTTCGGTGCAACCTTGATCCCTGCTACAAATCATCCGACCATCTCAGCCTCACTGCAAGATAGAGACGCTATTTATATCAGAAGCAACTCAATCGTACTGAAAACGCCAAAGACATCTGATCTCTGTGCCCATATATATACATATTTGAAGTGGTCATTAACGCAATCAGTGATGGATGTCTCTATCCACTCTAGTGTGTTGTGCTTATATTGGAATGTCACAGGCTTGCCACTTGGGAGTGATCCTCCTCACAACTCATCTGAACCTTCGTGGACCCAATTCTGCAGAGATGCGAAGATTGCAACTCATAGGTAGCCGTCTGTTGATCAGATGACCTGTCATGCAAGGATCTCGGAAATTTAAGCTGCTACTAGTAGATGCCTTATTGTCACTTGTGTCCTCGATAACACCGACTTTGGCTATGTTTCATCAGCTTGCAGTAGGATGCCTGAAGCCAACCTTCACTGACAGCCGCTAACGTTCTACCATAAACAGGAATGACTAAAGGCGACAGTGCCGTCGCCTGCTACCACATATTATATGACCATCTTAGCCAGCTGCTAGTCTATGGAACAGAACGTCTTGCTGCAGGGACCAGTGTTCCCGACTGCAAATGACCTACCGAAGAGAATAGAGATCCTATTGACCGATCAGTTTGTAGTCTTCCACATGATACAGAAGACGAGTAAGTCAATGTTATTGGCGCTCAGAAAAGCCGGTTTACTCAAGCCCCTCCACCGGCTTCTTGGTCTCTACAACTCAAGACAAATCGTATGGACCTAAAGCTCTGAAGCCAGCATCAAATGCGTGCCGCTTCTCAACCCGAAGGAAGTAAAAGAGACAATGCACAACTCCACAACCTCTCATCCCGGGTCAAGGTGACCTAGTCCGGTGCGGGAGGGTGGCTCGGCAGCAGAGGACTTCGTGGAATGGATCGACATCTGTCATCTTTGCACAAGCGGAGGTAGAAAGGAGAAATGTCTCTCACCCGATGAAGAACTTGTCACCACCGGACATAGTGCCTTATGCCGCATCTATGGCTTCAAAGGCGGTCAGCTGTAATCCAAATCAAGTGGACATTATGGCAAACGGGTGCAATTGCGAGGATATCAGAAAGTTTGGTAAGATTGGTATAAAGATCTCATCAATGTGGTTCAGTAGCAGAACTGATAATATAGGATTTCATCACAATCCAATAGGGTATATAAACGTAGAGAAGACGTACCCAATGTCGGCGACAGTTCGGTGGATCAGGTCAGATGGACTACCCAATTCATATCAGCAAAGTTATGGTCATGATTGAAGATCTCAGAAGTTGTGAAAAGGGTATCGACTCGTCAGATGGTAGTGCATGTTGTTCAATGGCTCACGGAGGAATCTCCAGAACGTGTGTGATGTGCTTTCTTCATGTGAACCTGAACCTCAAACAGCCAGAATGGAGCTCTCGAGCACTCACATATTTGCATGTCACGTCCTCGGAGCTGGAACGGTTCCGGGAGCTCGGTGTCACACTAAAAAGATCAAACGCATAAGGTACGCTGCTTCGTACTTCCGACTTTGTAGTGTTGGAAATTGAAGTCAAGCGATATTTTCCAGTGGACGTCCTCGGGTTGCGGCTAGCGAAGCGAGAACCAGGGGAGCTTGGAAATCGCGACCACGTCTCACTGGAAACCGAAAGTGGAAACAAAGGAGCTCTCCATAAGTTAAACCGCAGAATTTCTTCTGCAGCTTCGTCATGGACTATAATAATGTCTGACAGGCGACGAATCAATGGCCCCTCTGGCGGCACTGCACCCCCAGTGTACGCTTCTTCACTGTCTAAAGCTAATATTGCACCAAACCGACCGCTGCGCGCAAGGCGATCAGACGAGTTGAGGAAAATATGTGAGTATCATAAGACATGATCGAGGATTACGCAGAAGCTGAGATAGAGTTGATGCTGACTTGACCCTTGGTTCAAAGTTCTAAAAACAGGCTTGACGCCTTCGGCATCTGGCTCAGCATACTTTGAGTTGACGCGTTCACCCAGTAGCAAAACACAGGCGCTCTCGTGTCAAAGCCCGTCTTCGGCTCTCAAGCTGACATGCACCGTTCATGGCCCCAAACCGCTTCCGCGTTCGGCTCCGTTTACTCCACATGTCCTCCTCTCCACACACGTCAAATTTGCACCATTCGCGGCGAGACAGCGCCGGGGCTACATACGCGATGCTAGTGAAAGGGATTTATCGGTACATCTAGAGACCGCCCTGAGAGGAGTGATCATCGGCGATCGATGGCCGAAAAGCGGAGTCGAAGTGGTCATTACTGTTCTTGAAGGTGACGAAGACCGCTGGCGAGGCGATGAGGCAGCAAGGAAAACCACAGGGTCAGGCGGTATCGGTGGATGGGCCATGATGAATGTTCTTGCTGGATGCATCACTGTTGCTTCGGCGGCGATTGCTGATGCCGGCATAGATTGCGTGGACCTCGTGTCTGGAGGTGTTGCCGCCATCGTTGGACCGTCAGGTCAAGAAAAGTCCGGTCAGCAGGACAATATCGCACAGAGCGACAAAATTTTGCAGAACGGTGCACACGTGGTCCTGGACCCATGCCCTTGTGAACATCAGGATGTGATAGCTGCTTGCGTTGTTGGATATTTGGCGGGCCGCGATGAGCTCACGGAAATATGGCTCAAAGGCAATCTATCGAGCTCTTCTAATGCTACACTGGCCAGCGCGTCACGCCAAGAGGCTCTAGTGGATCACGCGGTTGCCTCGGCTATGGAAACTCGTCTTGTGCTCGAGGCTGCTGTGAAGGAAGCCGTTGAATACAAAAGCCAGCGAGGCCTTGCCGACGGCAGTGATGCCGGTTCAGTGGGAAACAAAAAGAAAGCGGAGGACGTCGAGATGGGTGGTTGATATGCTGTTGCAACTGAGAAGCTACAAGCATACTCCTATATGGTGTCCTAATCTTCATTGCATAGCGGTGGCGTTAAGATATATCTGAGGCCGCACAGTATCTTGATTGAAATCAATGAGCGTCAACTTCCCAGGCCCGGAATCCTGACCTCCACAATCTGCACTAAGTAATAATACCATTGCCAGTTTAAACCTATCATGATAGTCCACTAGGGAGTACTCCGTTGCCGAAAGTCCGCTTACCCGCCTTGCATTAGCTACCGGTCGCCGGATTGGCGCCGGAACGCTTTTGAGCATTTTAGGGTTGTTTGCTTTGTTATGCTGCCGGCAGATTCCTGCTTTGTCCTTGCTTTAAAGACCTTCCATATCTCAGTTCTGGGGTGAGATCAAACATTCGCTAATCATAGCAGTCCCATCGCCATTGAAAAACTTATCCATACCCAAATGAATCAGTCATTCCCAGTGTGTTTACCTTGCACACAGCAGTGACGATAGAGACTACGACGCCTATGTTTCAGCAGCATGCCTTCGAAGATCCAGCTTGATGAGAATCTCTGGTTTCTTTATATTTGCTTGCAGAAATCAGACTACAAAGCTGTAAGTCTAATGTCTAGTTCGCTTTATGCTATACCCAATGTCGACGGCTAAGAGACTTGAAAGATTGATTTCAATGCCGTTGGCGATGCTACCAAGCTCAAGCCTCCAGCTGCCCGAATGCGCTACACGCGCCTTCGCCGCGCTATTGAAAGTGGGACGCTGATCGGAACACACGGAACCCCTTTCCAAGGGGGCGCAGACAAAATTGTCGAAGCCCAGAAGAAGCGCAAGAGGCTTATGCGTAATGCTCGCTTGGGACAAGAAGATGATCTAGGTCCAATTCAGACACGGAGCGGAAGTCTCATTGATAGAAAGGCGAAGGTGGAAGATGACTCGACCGACGGCTATGATACAGATCTCTCGACAGAGGACGATGGGACTCCATTAGTAAAGAAACGAGCCGCGGCTTTGAAGAGGGAGGTGAAGGCTGAGAAAAAACCGTCTGAATCAGGCATTGATACCTGTTCCCCGGAAGAACGTAAACAAGCGTCAGGCAGTCCTGCTTCAATCGGAGAAGTAGGCCCTCTCTCTTTCAAGGGTTCTCAGAACCCTCCACTCAAGGATGAGCGCGATTGGGAGAAAGATCCGACGAATCGCCCAGGGGCACAGGCTCCCACGACACAAAACACAATCGCGATTGTGCAGCAAAGACGGGGAAATGATCTGGCATTGGAGCCACCGGGCATCCGAGAGCCTCGCCCTAACATTGAGGTCCAATCCAAGAGATACCCCACGGTAAAGTCTGAGACCGGGCCCAGTCCTTTGACGGCTTTACCGCCTTTGCATGTCACCGTGGGAAGTCAAACTTTGACCGGCGCTGCAACTACACTTCCAACGATGTCATTGAAGGCGGAAGACGACGAGAGCAAGGCGGAGACGTCTTCGGTCCAGGCTGATATAGTAAGATTACCAGTGGCTCCGGATCGCAAACCTTCGAAATATCTGCTAGACGCGAAGCAGGAGATGAAAGTGCCCTTAGCTTCCATGATTCCCGTCTGAGAAGGAGTAGAGAGCATAAGAAGTGCTCAA
>JAABUP010004261.1_pt1 | contig 23672 bp, 28 predicted proteins | sample 5559201 | NCBI WGS metagenome assembly JAABUP01 (sample SAMN10711887, study PRJNA513373) | rock metagenome | isolation source: Antarctica rocks | place: Antarctica
ACACACACACACACACACACACACACACACACACACACACACACACACGCACGCACGCAAGGCAAAGCAGGGTCCAATATGCTGTTATTATTACAATCACACTGTCGTCTTTCTGAAAGCAGCCACACGAGAAGCAATGCATAACGTGCTGTGCATACTGCAGAGAAAGGGTCAAGAGCTACCTGGTTGTAATGCCAGAGGGCACTGAATGCTTCCAAGGGGCCAGTACTATGGTGACCAGCTTGAGATGAGGGCAGATGCGGTCTATGACTCTCCCTTGCAGCTGCCAAAATTGCTAATGAGGCAAACAAGACATGCAGGGACGCCATGTGTATCACCTGCAGACAACACCCAGGCTGACCCTGTTTGGGATTTTCAACGGAACATGCAAGATGATACAATGTGTGCTTGTCTACCGCTGTAAAGTTTGATGTAACGCTGCACATGCAACATGCATGCAATGTCATAAGCCTGGAAGGCTTGTCATAGAAGACTGCTTTTCGTTGAAGACTGCTTGTCAGCGAAGACAATTCAGCAATGTGAGCTCGTGGAAGTCAAGCTTTTGTGATGGGGCAATATGATGTGAAATTACCTGAGCAGCAAGGATGTCAGCAGGGTGAGAGTGATGCAGATGGTAGATGCCCAGCCACGCTGAGGCAGCATGCCACAAAGACCTTCGGATGAGGTCAATTTGCCACAGGTACAACACCAAGATGTGTATGCCTGCAGCACAAGCATGGATTGACCAATTGGCAGGGCAGGGCAAGGCAGTGCGGTACAGGCAGGGCAGGGCGGGGCGGGGCAGGGCGGGGCGGGGCAGGGCAGGGCAGGGCAGGGCAGGGCGTATAAGGGGGCAGGCTCCCAGAGAAGCAAAAAGCAAACAAGAATGGTAAAACAGAAAGCAAACCTGCATAGACCTGAAGGATGCGCATGCTTCTACTTCCTGCAGGGCTGGGGGCTGATGCAGACCATGCCAGCATTGCCCCAGCAAGAAGAAGAAGGTACGGCAGGCACAGCAGGGAGGGCCAGACCACAGCTGCCAGCCCTAGGGAAACAGCAGCCAAGATTTCAGCATTGCTATAACCTACAAATCAGACACACAGCTGTCACACAGCACTCCACATACTTGTCACCCAGGACACAAGCATGAGTCATCAGAACATCATCACAAAGCAGTGTTTCAGATTTTAAGTGTACAATTTTATGGTGCATGTGCAGATGATTCAAGCTTCCAAAGCTAGGTGACTAGCTTTTGTATGTGCTTGACCATAACATTGTTGATCTGCTTTTCTCCTGAATCATACAGCACGGGGCTGTTCGTATGCTGTATAGCAGAACATGCTTCAGACCAGAAGCTCACTTGCTGCTCTGACGATGGTGGGAGCAACGGAGAATGTACTGCTGGTGCGCTCTAGGGTGGAGGGACCCAGGAGGGCCTCCTGGGGGGGTGGGGGACCGTGCTGGGGGGTCTTGCTGCCTCTGATCTCCATCAGGGCAGCAGCCAGGGCTACAGCGGGCGCAGCAATAACCTACATGTGATGTCATTTGAGTTTAAAACAGATCAACACAACGGTGACTACACCTTTTCATCTATGCTACAGCTGCTGTTGATCTGAACGTGATCATGATGCATTCAATTATGACCTGTTTTAGTTGTCTGCATCATGTTGATCTCTGGCCAAGCAGTGTGACATTGGGTGTCAGCTGTTCACAAAACTGCAGCTGACAAGCCAGTGCAGGATTAGCACAGACATTTGCAACATATCACAACTTGCAGTTGGCATTCACTTCTCACCAGAATGATATGCATTGCACCATCGGCTTTTGTGAGCCCAAATAACTGTAGCACTCTCTTTGTGTGGGCATCTGTGGCCCATCCAGCATTTCCAGCAGCATAGACAATTTGCAGGATCGTCTGACAAATCAGCAGAGCTGCTGCACCAGCAGCCAAAGCGCCCCAGATCGACTGGCCCACTTTACATGCTTTTGACCTGGTGTGACTTCTGATATATAACAGGCCCCAACAGAAGAACACGCCCAGAAATGCCACACCTGCGTCATCAATGCCGTCTCAGCAAAGATGCAGTATAAGCCGATGTCCTTCGACGCGTATGACAGGCTTTGGCAAGACAAGTCGACTGCAGCATAGGCGTTGTCAGGCCAGGAGACTGAGACATCGGTGTTCCACTGCTCACCTACAAGACTATTGTTTGTATACGCCACGAGCAATGTTGATGCGCCAGCCAGAAGGGCTTGCCGGTGAGGTAAACCGGCGACGATACTCCTTTCGTTGTAATCCATCTTTGGCAGAAACCGGTCAAGCGGGATACGTGGAAAGCACTTCTGTCTTTACAGTGTTACTGTATGCCGCCAGTGACTTCCGAAAATGCCGGATATCGCCATGCGACGCAGACCCCGTTCGGAAGCATCAGCCAACGGAACACTATGATCAGCAGGCGTTCACCCTTGAACAGTTGAGTGTTCCGACAACGCTTTGACACGTTCTCACGCACTCACTGCAATCGCATCGAATCGCTGCCAAATACAAATCGTAGCGAAAGGCTGGCGTCGCATTCACGTTTGTCGGAAAAACCGACTGCTGTTACGCTGTACGACGCAATGGTAGATGACAAGAGTACCAACTGATGCATTTGGCAGTTCACACTTTTGCCTTGGTTAGCTTGAGGCTTGACAACAGGTCAATGCAGCTTGTGCACTGCTCTGCTGTGCAAATGGAGACTGTGCATTGTTGACTTACAATTGTCCAATGGTGCTTTTGCTCGCCTGAAGCGAAGGCAAGCTGGTGTACCTCTTCACAACAGGATATGTATCTGTGAAGCTTGAGGGATGTTGCAGGCTCATGTTCAATATGTTATCAGCATCAAAACAAATGTCCCAAAAGTGACATCCTCAACCTTGTCTTGCTTCCCAGTAGAGCCAGACGGTCAGTGACACTATCGAGTGACACCATTGAACTTGGCATGCAAAGAACTACTGCTGTGACAGCTGCCTGTTGCGACTTGACTTGATTGCAGCTATCTTGCTGTCAGAACTTGGAGTATCTGGTATAAGGCTCTTTAAATTCTTCTGAGCAAACAGGTGCATCCTCTCAGGCATGCTCCTCCGGCGCTTGCCGCAAGCTGACTCTGCTGCCTGCAGCTTGGCCAGTCTCTCAGCACGCTGCTGCTCAAGCCTGAGCTGTTCACACACCTTCTTGCCCTGATTGATCCTCCTCACCTCTTCAAGTTCTGGAGGGACTCTTGGTGTGATCTTCTTCAGCTGCAGACCAAAGGTGCAACTGAGTCAGTCAACCTCACTGGTCAAGGGCTTCAAACATCAAAGCTTGTGCCTCACAAGCAATGCTAGTCATGCAATATGACATGTCAGAACCCTGACAACCAAGACTGTAAACTGAAAGCACATGGTCACACTGCTTTGGTATGAGTGAGGAGAGTGCCAGTTCTCTTGGAAACGTTGTAGTGGGAGGCGTACTGATGGAAGGCATGCTGGTGGTGGTTGGAGCCCCCTTGATGTTGGGCTTAGAGGTGTGCAATCTTGAATGGAAGTGTGCAACATGTTGGCAGCAAGCAGAACCTGTGAACGAAGCTCTTCCTGAGAAGGAATCAGCTTGATGCATCGCTGCAGCCCATTCTGCCTGATGTTATGCACCAAGGTTTACTGGTTGTGCAGCGAAAGGTAGGTAGCCTCATCTATTTTGGTGAAGCCCAGGCTGGACGAGGTCCAGACTTTGAATGCATTGGTGTCAGCTGCATCTAGAAAAATCCTCAAAACACCAACCTGCATGTACACCATGGCTTGCCTGTCAGGCCGAGTGCAGACCTCATGCATGCTCTTTGCAGCACTTCTTGGATAAACACCAGTTGGACAAAAGATGCAGATTGGCCCACAGACAGTGCTGCAGGTAAAGTCAGCCTAGAGCGTGATTACCATTGGATAATTTGTGAGCTTCGTCAAAACAGTACAGCAATTCAGATTGAAGTGACACCTTCTGCAGCTGCAACTGCACAGAAGACATGAGGATCTGGAGGAGCTTGCAGCCCCAAAGGTCAGGGTCTGTGCCTGCATACAGCAGGTCTGCCAGGTCTGGACCTTGCACCCGGAAGACTACTGTTGAGACCGGTGTACAGTCTTGCAGCAACAAACACAGGCTTCAGGAAGCGAGTGCATGTTTGCAAATACGCAAAGCTAATGATGAATGCAAGCCTTGCAATGCTGTAGAAACCTTGTGTTTGTGCAAAACAAGATTGTGACGGCAAGAGAGCCTGCTAACAACAGTGGAAGGCATGCCTTCAAGTGCAGGTATAAAAATCTGCACAGGACCCTGCAAGCTGGCACAGTCTGATTGACATTGACAAACCCATTGCTGGGCACATTCTTGAACAGAACAGCTGTGTATGTCTGGTTGAAGTACCAAAGCTTATGGCATCTGTACACAAAACCCTTGACCAGCTGCACTGAGCCACAGCTTGCCAGTTCCCTGTGGTCATGTGCAAAACTCGGTAGCAAGCTAACAGCTGCTGGCAATATTGTGTCTGTCTGGGAGTCTGTGCTGTTGTCTTGGCCGGCTGTGATGGTGACAGTAAAGCCGGGGGGATAGTCAGGGGAAGCAAGGCAAATTGTCCCCTTTGCCCTGGACTCCTGAACCAGCCTGTGCATGCCAGAAAGGATCTGTTGACAGCCTTTGCTGCAGATGATACGCCCTGTGACCACCAGCAACAAGTCAATGTTTTGCCTTGGACGTTTCATCATGCAGATTGCAGATTGCATTACTGTGATTTGTGAATTCAGTCGGTGCACCGCAGCTGCAGAAAGGCCTTCCAGCAGTTCAGCCACCCAAATGGTGGTGTCGACCATGCTGACAGTAAGCATCTGCCAGTCACATGCCAGATCTTGATCGGTCATGGGCACTGTGTCTGCCATCATGATTCGAAGGACAGAGAGGTTTTTTTTGGGGTGACGCATGATTCCCTACCTGCACATGATTTCACTGAGCTCTTGCTGATTCCCCTAAAACTAGAGTGTAATGCTCTTGCACCACATACTGCATGTGCTGTGAGGGTCAGGTGTGCATCATGTTGTTGTTACAAGTTCTCATCAGTCAAGGGGACCCTGCAGTACTTGCTGCACTCAGTGCATACTTGCCACCTGCAGAACGCATGATGCATCTGTCATACGCAGGTCTGTGTGCAAAACACACTGCAATCAGCTGGAGACATGCCACATCTTGCTGGAAAGGTGCAGGTTGCAGCTTATCCTGCTGACAACATGTTGCAACCCATAGGAGCATAAAAGGAAATTGTACCAAACAATCAGTCAATGCAATGACTTGCAGTCACGTTGGCTACATTGTAAGCTACAATGATGTGCAGCTGCAGTATCTGAGCATAGCAAAAAGATTGCTGACTGCTTTCAAACAAAAATGTGGTGTGCTGACAGATGCCTCACCCTTCTATGTTGGCAAAGTTTGCATCACAGTCTGAGCACTCCTTAGGACGCCTAATGGATGGAACAAGCGCTGGAAAGCTGCTGTGAGAAGCTGCTTCTCTGATGTTGCTGGTCACCAGTGCTGGGTTTTTGTACCATGGCTTCAGCTGCATCCACTGAAGCCATGGCACAAAGCTGTACCATCGCTTCAGTGGATGCAGCTGAATGCCTGTCACAATGTAGGGGAAAAGCCAGCCAGTAATGCTAGCCTGGGTTGCTGCGTTCTTGTAACTTTGGCCTGTACAGACCAAGCAGAACTATTTATGAACGTGACATTCACACAGGATGGCCATGTACATGTGGTGCACCTGTAAGCAATTGCAATTTTTGCGGCAGTAGCGTTTCAGAAATTTGTTCTGCCTGAGGTGTTGCCTGTGCAGGAAGACTTTGCAACAAGCAACTTTGCAGCACAGAGTGACTCTACCACGAGTAGCTCAGTCCAATTCAAGTTGGAGGTAGATGTGCCATTGACTCAGCTGTACAGCCCTGCCAAGTAGCAAGCTAAGCAGGCAAGGCAGCTTAGAGCAGAAGCCAGTCAACTCATGTGTTGTCACATGTTCCAGATCAGACCTCAGGTGGCATTACCCTTGCATGCCTTTGCAAAGCTATGGACATGGTGACTTGAGTATCAGAGCAAAATGGTGTCATCCAAGCATGTGATGGCTCATGCCTGCTGTGGGGATGTTGACTATGGCACAGGTATGCCCAGGTGAGAATTGGCAAACTATGCAAGCACTAGTGTGTAGGCTTCAAGTTCTGAACTGGGCAGAGGTGGCCTTCCATGCAGCAACCTGTTTGGGCAGGTACTTGCACTGTCAGGCAGACACCTGCAACAAGGCTAGCACACCAGACATGTGGATCAACAGTACTGTACCACTAGTGTTAGAAGTGCAAAAAGCAGCTTTGGCACCATACAATGGCTCTGCAAGTGACACCGTCCATACATTTGTGCAACATTGGTAAATGATGGAATTTAGCAATGGCAAGCTGATTGATTCTGAAGCATCAGCTGAGACATCAAGTCAGACAGACCATAATTATGGATCCATCCCTATCGCACGGAAGTAATGTTGCTAGGTGGTGCAGGCTTGTGCTCAGTAAAGCTGCAGTCTGGACAGAGTAAGAGGAGCAGTCTCAGAGCCTGAGTCTCTGTTGAGCAGTCCTGTTTATGCCACACAATACTGCTACAAGCAGCAGTAACTCGACATTGCTACAGCAACTTTGACACACAACAAGCTGGTGGCAGCGCCCAAGACGCAGCTTTTACAGAGGTCAGAGAGGAAGATGCCTTAAAATCCTGTACAGCTGTCAAATACACAGATTAGTGTATCTTTGTAAGCTTACCACTGGTTTTTTGGATTGAAATCGAAGTATTGGCTGCATGCAAGCCCTCACCTAAACCTGCGAATTGTCTGTGCTGTTGGCTGGTACTTCTCTTTGGTAAAGTACAACGCTTGAGGCCTTACGCGCTATGTGACTGCAGCCCCAGTGCTGCGCTGCCCCTTGGCGCAGAGCCGTTGTTTTGCTGCTCTTATGTATCAAACATGCTTGTTTTCCTGCGCAGCCTCCTATTTATCACTTGGAGTCCTTTTCTTCTGATGACATGACGCCTTGTCTGCCTCATCATGCATAGCAGGTGATGTCTGGTCTGCACCTTTCTCACCAGCTGGAAGCTCCTGTTCTTCATCTGAATCAGCAGCTGACCTTGTTCATCACCTTCTTTATCAAATGCAGGTCCCCACGCGAGCCTGCTGCCTTTCCTAATGCCTGAATGCAAGAGTGGCTCCCAGAGGCTTCTGCATTGTCACCAGCTGCTTAGGGCTGGGACAGCCTGAGGCCAACTGATCTCTTGCAGCAGATGCTGTGGACATTTCTGCCTGCTGATTGCTGTTCGGGAAGTATGCCTAGCATACTGTGCAGACCTGTGCATCGCGTCTTATCGGACACTTGCTGATGGACTCCGTGCTTGCTTGGTGCCATTGGCATGTGATGCATCATCATCTTAATCAATAGCCACTGTATTTCTGCTCCTTTTGGTGCCAGTTGGAGCAACTGTGGCAGCACATTTTGCTTGAGAGGTTGTACTGTCACAAAAACACAAGCATCACTTGGTCTGCTCCATGAAGCACTACACTGGCCCAATTGGTTGCAACTGGTGTGTGAAGAAAGGCTGGCTTTGGGGCCAAAGACTTCATGACAAGAGGCCCTCACATTTGCAGACAGGCTGCAAGGGCATTTCAATTGCAGAATGCTACTCATCATGTCAGGGTACTGAGTACCTGCAATGGCACCTTGCAAGGGACTCCCTTTGCGAGAAACCTCACTGCTGGGGAGTAAGTGGGTGAGTGTGTGAGCTGGTGTTTGTACCAACTGCCTAAGATTTGCGACGGTGTGTATCAAGTACTCTTTGACCTGATTCCTCACACGGGAAATCAAGCAAGCTGCTGCAATGCCTTTAAAGAGCTTCATTTGTGCATCATTATGCACATTATGCATAAAGACGACCACATACACAGCAAGCTGGTGTGTTACAGAGTACGTGTGTTTTTTTTTCTTTCACACAGTGACCTGTATGCACGCAAACCTTCAGCAGGGTACGTCTGTTTTCAGTAGCCTCAGCAACTTGAATGGCCTCCCTAGCTGGCACAAAGTGCATTATGCCACGTCTTTTGCCAGCCCAAACATGGCAATCTTGCAGGTGAGACATGAACAAATGCTGCCTTGCATTTTGCTGCAGTCTGTGCTAATTGAATGCAAGTCAAATACAGTTGCTTGCTATGCACTTCGGTCTATTGCTGTCGTTGGCTAAGAGATCAGGCTTGGCTACTGGCTCAAAATCGCTACAGTTCACCTCTTTCCATTCCTTTTGAAGCCCCGGCTTGCTCTTGTCAAGCAGACGTCGAATCTGCAGCAACAGATCGTCCTTGACGTCTGCTGGCGCCGCTGGCGCAGTCATCGCCGTATGAATCGTACGCATAAGGTCACGTGTGAGAAGGTGCTGTGTCAGCAAGCTCAGCCCCAGATTCCTTTCATGTTCGCGCCCACCTTTCGCAAAGCATAGCATCGTTGCCTGTCACCGCGGCGACACTACAGTGCCCTTCACTGAACATCCAAACTCCCCAATCATGAAGGTAGGAGTAACGAACTCTGGAGTCCACGCTCACAATCGGGAGTCTATGTTGTTTCTTCGAAGAAATCCTTTACCCAGGAACTCGGCCAAGCGCGGTCCCTCTAAGAACGCTGCTGCTTCTTTCAGGTCGCATTCACTGGAGCGATCTTGGCAGTCGCTGCCTCGGTGATGCTGTCAGCCGTGATAGTGCAAGCAACAAACTACACGGATGTAGACATCCTCAACTTTGCACTGAACCTTGAGGTATGCCTGACCACCAGAATTGCTCATACTTGGTTCAACAAGCTTTTGCTGCTGATGCTGTTGGACTGTATGTCATTCTTGCTTATCTGCCGTGGGCCCACCATGTCATTCTTGCTTATCTGCCGTGGGCCCACCAATACGGATCTTTTTATTTTTCTTCGCGTTGCTTCGCGTTGCTTGAAAGCTCCGATATGTCTGCTGCAGTGCTTGGAGGCTGAGTTCTATTCATGGGTGGCATATGGCGAGGGTATCTACACAGTCGATAGCAGTTTGGTCGGTGAGTCAAAGCGCAGCCTTGCTCTAACAGAACGATGAATTTATGAGCTTTCTGTATCGTTGCTGAAACGACGGTTCGTGTCATTTTCACGATTTGGGTGACGCGTCCAGGGACTGGAAGCAACCTTACTGCTACTTCCTCCGGGGTCACGACTGGGGGCTCTCTAGGCAGCACCACTGCAACAGATCTTGCTATCGAGATAGCGGAGAACGAGATTGCACACGTTAGATATTTGAGAAAAGCCCTCGGCTCCGCAGCGGTCAGTATTGTTCGCAGTACCTAAGCATGGGTATTGACAACAGCTCCTATGCATACAACGTATTTGGGAAGTACAACCAGAGGTCAACACTTCAGTGTCTTACCGCAGCTGACTATACTGATACTTGTTGCATAGGTGCCATGCCCAGAGCTATCCCTCAGTGTAACCACATTCACTGCGGCAGCAACAGCTGCAGTTGCTGCACTTGGGGACACCCTCACTGCAACCACTACAGCACAGACATTTGATCCCTATGGCAGCGCTGGTGCCTTCTACCTGGGAGCATTCATCTTTGAGGATGTAGGTGTCACTGCCTACAAGGGAGCTATCCAGAACCTGCAGGTCAGTTGTGATGGCTCTTGCAATCAACCCTGATGACTCTCGCAATCCCAGTGCGCAGTGGGCATTGATCTGCTCATTCTTTGCATCACGTATAGTGTCTTCAGTAAATATGACAGTATGTGCATTTTCTGGATGCAGAGTTCCACTTATGCAGCTGCAGCGGCTGGAATTATGGCTGTCGAGGCCGGTCATGCTGCCGTCATCCGCCAGCAATTGAACACGGTAAGCACATAGTCTGACTTAGCAAAGCTGCCCATCCTAGCCATGATATGAGCTGCCTGAGCTTGTGTGTGAATGACTGCTGGTGCCCTTCCTGCAGTTGTATTCAGCAAACACCGACACTGGTCTACTCGTTGGAGCGTCACCAGGAACTGCTGTTGACTTCGCTACAGCTGTGAAGGCCATCACAACTCTTCGTGACAACCTGGGAGGCACATCTGCCAGCTCCGTGGAGAACCTCCTGACTAGGACTGCAACAGCACAAGGCACTGAGACAGCAGTGACTGACCAGCCAGACCTGTTTGCAGCTGACAGCAATGCAGTTGCATTCAGCCGTACCCCCACCCAGGTACTGTAGATGGTCTGTGACTTATCACTTGTCAGTGTAATAACTGGGGTCATATGCAAATGTGTCACTGTGCTCAATGCGGCTTCTTTTGTCTTTGCAGGTTCTGGACATCGTGTACTTCAGCAGCACCACTACACCAGGAGGCTTCCTTCCCCAAGGAGCAACTGGTGCGTCACCAATACTGTTCAGATGCTGCTTTGGTCATCCCTTAATCTGCTACATCATCTTGTTCAGCCTCCTGGCCACATCTGCACATCAACGCTTGGAATCATCAAACTGCTGCTAACTGTTCCTTTGTGAACTTGCAGGAAATGCCGATGTGCTTCAGATCACTGGCAACTCAACCAAGACATGCACCAGTGGAGCTGTCAACATGGCCTCTCTGTCCATCTTGTCTGCTGCTGCCATGGCTGTTGCTGCTGTGTTTGCATTGTAAGTGTTGCCTAGAGGCCCAACACAAGTATGCCCTGCAAATTTGAAGCATTTCAATTGATGCACTGATGCTGCACAGAGTGTCAGGAAGTTTTGATTGTCAATGATCAGCCAAATAGAGTCACATGTTCTGAACTTCTGTTTCTGTGTAGCGATCTGCCTACATACATGAAATCTGCCCACAAAGAAGTGTCGCTACAGCAAAGATACATGACCTTTTCAGAATGGGTGGCCCAAATTTCTCCATCCAACATCATCAAGCTGCTGAATATATGTTGACTTGACAGCATGCTCAGCTCAGCAAGTGTATCACCAATTTTTTGATGTGCTTCTCTCTGGCTTTGTCTGTTGCCCAGCCGTCAGGCTTTCCAGAGCCAAGTCCAAATTGTTACAGCCAATGTGCACACTGTGAATGCTCAAAGCGCATGCCTGCAATGTGTGATCTCAATCAAGGATGGATGCATGGGCTCACATCTCTGTGGTCAGGCATGACCGGTTATGTAGCTTGTCATGATTGCCAATGTGACAACTTTGACATTCTTGGCAGCTACATCATAATGATCATGTCATTTCAGCTGCTGCAACTGGCATATGTGGCTGCTGCTGCTGGGCCTGATGGTGATGCATAAGCTTGACACAGAGCTTGCACAGTTTCATGCTGGGATCAGCATGATGGCTTTTATTGCCAGCAGCGGTCTTTCCATTTACCAGAACACACTGATACTTGTTCAGACTCTGTCGTCCTGTCGTTCACACTATCAAGAATCGTTCTTGCGAAGGTCAACCAGCTGGTTGCGCTGCAGAGCAACGGGCCGCACTACGTTAAACATGCATGTATGGTGCCTATCAGACAGAGATATTCTGCGGAGCAAGCTTTGAGCAGTATCAATTGGCAAAAAGTTACGGTTTAGATGGAGGATAAATGGAGAAACTTTACATGTGATTACATTTTTCTCAGAAATGCAAGCAGTTCTTCATTCTGACAGGCTCCTCCTAGGAACAAGAGCTGCATGCACCTACAACACCTGCATCACCTTTTTGAAATCGAGGCTCATGGTGCAAAGTTGAAACTCTAGAAACGCTGGTTCACAAAGGGCAGGCCATCAAGATTAACAATGCAAACAGACAATAGCTATACAAACAAAGCCAGACAGACCAGAACCTGTCAAGCTGCTCAAATGGTGCCTGCAGTCAATCAGCCAAGGTGCTAGGCCTGGGTTTCAACTGACTGTTATTGCCCAACACCCTTTCTTCACCGACTTGTCGATCAAGCTCATTGACACACACTGAACAGATTGCTGATCTCTAAACAACCTATTGCAGAAATGACTGAATCCTGCATTATTTACGAGCATTCTGTTTGTTTGTAAGGGTACAAAGCACCTTATGAACTACCAGGCTCACAGACACCAGAAAAACGGCTCTGAAGACACCATAGACTTGACTGTCAATGTAACATGCATGCATATGCCTTCATGTGCCAAATTGCTTGCTGGCCATCACTGCTGCACAAACTGCCCTTGATGTGCCCCTGCTGCTCTGATAACATCTTTCACGTGCCTTCCTTTCCTTGTGTTGCTAAGCAGACAGAGTGGTCGCTTTACTGCAGTCTGACAGCCCTGACCTAAGGTTGACATGGAACAGCGCTGACTTGCAGTATGTTGCAAACGGGCAGCTAAGACAGCCCTTACTTGGGCCCAGTCTACTGACTGCTCTGCCCTGCGCTCTCAGTACTTGCAAGAGGCGCCTTGTCTTCTTCTTTCAGCCGCAGAGGCTTGTGAGTGTACTGAATGTGGGCATCTTTCTCTACAGTCTGCCCATGACCCCTCAGCAGGAATCTGGTGGTCAGCAACCCCTCCACCCCTACAGGACCCCGGGCATGGATGCGGCTTGTGCTGATGCCCACCTCGGCTCCGAGACCAAAGCGGAAACCATCACTGAAGCGTGTTGTTGCGTTGTGGTTGACGCATGCTGCATCTACCCGGCGCAGGAACTCCTCAGCAGTGTCCTTGTTCTCTGCAACAACATGCGCACAGTGATGGTGATGACTATATTGATGGTGATGGTCATGAGGCATGCTGAGTGGTGCAGTGTTGCTGAACACCTGGCAAGTGCAAGTTTCCAGCATAGTAAACACACACATCAGCATTGCTGTCATTGTTTGCTCGGACTGATGGCGCATGTCCTGACCAAAGCCAGTATACCTCAATATATCAGTTATGTTTTATCATTCTGCATATAACTGGTACACTGCATCTGACAAATGAAAGCATGCAGACCACAGCATGTGCATGAGGTAGGTGTTTACACACAGTTTGTACATTGCCTGTACACAGCACACTGCAGTGTGCAGTGTGTGCAGAATGCATCTCAAAGTGCAGGCCCTGGGACTCACCAGTGATGATGCACTCAGTGTGGCCTGAGCCGTGAGCATGCAGGTGGTCTATGGCCTCATCCATGCTGCTCACCAGCTCCAGAGTCAACTCAGCCTCCCCATACTCATGCCTACAATCACATGGACGTGTCATGTGTACTATGCTGGTGGACAGATTGCTAATGATGCTGGCCAGCACAGTAGGCAGACCCTCTGCAATCATTTGCAGCAAACAGGGGTCTTAGAATAGTACTTGTCTGACCAGAAAGACACAGGTCAACAAATGACTGAATGAATGAATGAATGAATTTGCATCATTGCAGCTGTCAATGCAAGCTGGGTCATGCTGATGTGGCACACAAGTAAATCAGCGAAGCACAGATGACGCTCACTTATTGCACATGACCTTCAATTGTAGGACACCAAGCTGTCATACGTTTGCCCATGCATTGTGAAGGATGGGAATCTGATATCTGTCCATGGTTGGAAATTCTACACTTGACTGTGATACATACTATGATGACGCAGAGGTGTTTGATGAACACACCTGTCAGATTTGGCTCGTTCTAAGCTCAAGTCACGTGACGCGCGTTCTCCACCATACATCGTCACTCCTGCTTCCCTGAGTGCTGACTGAAGCTTGTACAACTGCAGGTGCAATGCCACATGACACCAATCCAAAACCTTCCTGTCATTGAAGTGCCACATTACTGCCAACTCAAATTCTCCTATCATTGAAGACAAGCTTCCTTATGACTGCCCACTCAAAAGTGTGTGTCAATGAAGACATGCATTGCTGCCGATGAATAGCATGCAGTCCATCCAAGAGAGCCGTGTCATGTCACACAGCTACACTGTTGAGATAAGCATGCTCACAGCGAGATTTCACACAAAAGCAGCAAAGCTGAGCATCTGCATTTTGGTGGATCCTTGACAATGCACATCTGATTTAATACTTCAGCAGAAGCTTTTCCAACAAAAGGAAGAATGCAGGTCAAAATCCTTACCCTGCCATCTTTGGCCAAGGCCTCATGTACCAAGATCTTCTCCACAGCATTACATGCTGCTGGGTAGTCCATCTTGGAGTCTATGCAGATCTTGCAGGCCATGTCAATGTCGCAGTCTGGGTCAATGTAGATGTGGCAGATGCCATCGGCGTGGCCTAGCGCCGCAATCTTGGTGTTCTGCTGGATATGAGTCACCAGGGCATTGCTCCCTCGGGGAATGACTAAGTCAATGACGTCATTGAGCTTCAGCAGCTCGTCAACATTTGCCCGAGTTGTGATCAGGCTGATGACGTCTCTGCCAACCTGCAGCAGAAGACAGACAGCAGATGAGCAGGAGATGAGCGGAAGATGAGCAGAAGACAGACAGCAGATGAGCTGAAGATGGGCAGAAGATGAGCAGGAGATACACAGCGCATCATCTGACACCGCGCAGCATGGTTGAGACCTTCATCTGCTCTGACACAAACAGTGTCTCAGACCACCAGGAGTCTCAAGACTCACAAGTCCTGACTCACCTCGGGCTGTTGCTCAGCAGCTGTATTAACAGTACTACTGTAAAGGCAGGAGCTGCCATGACAATCAAACTCACTGTCCAGTCTCTTGCTGTAAAAGTACTACAATTGGCTGTGCCCAGCCGTGGCCAGGGCACGTTCAGACTCACCTCAACTAGCTCTTCAGCAGTGGTCTCACTGATGGTCTTGCACAGACAAGCATGGACTTGCAGCCTCAACAGTATCACAACACACCAATGCACATGCTAGCGTGTACAAACGAGCATCGCAATTCTGCACAGCACAGACCGCTGTCACACCCCTGTACAGCAGAGACCTGTTAGAGACACAGACTGACCTCAGGCTGTTCCTCAGCAATGGTGTCAGTGATGATCTTATGGAGGCAGGCGTTGGATCTGGCGGCCTCCTTGCCACCCTTCAGCAGCAGGCCATTGCCGGACCGGATGGCCAGGGCAGCAATCTGGGGCAGGGCATCCGGCCGTGCCTCAAAGATGATCAGCAGCACCCCAATGGGCGCTGTCACCTTCTGTAACTGCAGCCCCTCTGCAATCTCCATTCGGCTAAGAGTCTTGCCTATTGGCTCATCCTGGGCTGCTATGGAGCGCAGGCCATCTGCCAGCTGCTTGATCTTCTGAGGCTTCAGCTTCAGGCGCTGCATGAGTTGGTCGCTGATCTTGCCCTGGGCTTCCTGTAGTCACAGCACACCACCTGAATTGATGCCTGAAGTGCTACATGTTGAGTCAGACCCTTCTGTGTTGCAGAGCATGCAAACGCTGTGCGGGGATTCCATACCGACACCCTTCAATACGCAACAGCAAGGTAGAACTGGTCATCTCTGGAGTCATCCGGTGACGTCATGCAGAATGAAGTGAAAGTGAAAAATTTATGTAACCAGTCCATGATGGCACTTGTACAGCACAAGATCAGGGATCACAGACATTCAGCAGCAGATGCAGCAGCACGACCAGGCGGTTTCAGCACAGCTTCAGCACCAGCCGAGCTCAGCACATGCACGACACCAAGACTGCCAGCGCTGATCTGCATATAGCCCAGCTACATGCAATGACTAGCCACACAAACCACACTGGTTGTCCAAAGCATCCCACCTGGCAATCCTTGTCATTCTCCTGCATGATTTCATCCTCCTTTGCCAGCAGGTTCTCAGCAATCTTGTGCAGCAGCTGCTCACGCTGCTTGGACGACAGATTCTGCAGCGCCCGGGAGGCCGCGCGTGCGTTCACTGCCATGTCCCTGGGAGCTGTGTTGTCTATCTGCACTGGCTTGTTGGAGTCTGCAGTCTGCTCTTTCTGGGCTTCGAGCCATTCCTGCTTGACCTGTTGGGCGGCCTCCTTGCTGAAGAGAGTGCCCACCTTGTTGCCTGGGGCAAGAAAGCAATGTGATTTAGATCCAGATGCCGGAGGACACAAAGGGCCCAGATACGATCATCCACACATTCATTTGATCGTTGATAGGTAGACTGCTTACACTGTACAGATCTGAGTAGATCCCTATATGTTGTGATCTGATTCTGTAACTTACTACTGAGTTTGTTTTGTCAGCCCTTATACTATGATTGTGACGTTTATTGTCATTATTACTACTATCTGTGTGCTGTCAGCACTTGATTCGCAAAAAAGCAAATTGCTACATTTGTAGTATATCGTGCCTTGCAATCCGCATGCAGCCTTGAGCATCCTTTTACAGAGAAAGCCAAGCACTGCAGCCGTAATCCAAGTCCAACTTGACACAGACAAACAGACAGATAGATGGACAGACGGACGGAGAGATGGACACACAGAAGACAGGCAAAAAAACAGACAGAGAGACAGACAGAAAGGCACACAAACGGCCAAAGCCAGGTGCATGAACAGATGGAAAGAGGAACAGGCGGTCTGCCAAAACATCAGATGTTCAGAAAGGGTCACACCTGCAGTGACTTGCAGAACTCCATCCTTTGCCTTGCCAGAAGCAATGACAACAGAGACACCAGCTGATGCTGCCATCCATGCTGCATCAAGCTGAGCCACACCAAACAGGATTATCAGTCACTTTGACACAGACACAGGTTGCCTCGGCGTGTGGTGGGACACTCTCAAAGCGCTGATCAACATGCAACAGGCTATACAGACAGAAACAGCTTACGTGCAGAAGGACTCAGCCATGGACACGCATTCATGTGATCAACCAGCAAGCCCCCTTATGGCAGTTGGGCAGAGGCAAATGAACTTTGGTCCAAAAAGACAGACGACTGTACAATCAAACAAAGCATGCTGGCAGATAGGCAGAGGCAAATGAAGCTTGGTCCAAACAAGAAAATGACTTAAAACCAAGCAAAGCATGCTGTACACAGCCTTTCCAGAACCAGCCGTCTTCCTGGTTCATCTTTGACAGGCAAATCCTTGCCCTGATGCAGAATGGCATGCAGACATGCACAAATACATGTGCACCTTTGAGACCATGCCACCCCTGCCTCCCTGGGAGGGGTCCCCAAACTTGATCAGCTCATCATGCACCTCAGGGCAGTAGGTGGGTATGAAGTTGGATTTGGGGTCAGCCGGGGGACCGTCAAAAAGGCCATTCACATCTGTCAGCAAGACCAGCAGATCTGCCTTCAGCTCAATGGCTAGCAAGGCAGCCAGGCTGTCATTGTCTCTGAAGGCCACTCTAGGACCTTCTTTCTGCAGCACAAAGGGCAGGACGTCACAAGCATTGTCTCTGAAGGCCACTCTGGGACCTTCTTTCTGCAGCATAGAAGGCAGGATGTGACAAGCATTGGTCTCGTAGTCTCTATCTACAGGTTTCTTTGATGCTGCTGTTACACCCAGACACATTGTTGCCCAGCATAGCTCAGCCCAGCACAGCAGGTCCATGTGCACATCAAAGTGGCACAGGGCATCGCAGCAAGCCTGAACAAGATTGCAGAAGATCTACAGCCTGAAAGACCACTATGGATACATTTGAGGAGTCTGCATGACACTTTGACGACATGATGGACATGATGTCACAACTCAAGTGTTTTGAACAGGATCTGTGTAAGCCATGCAAGTATGATGCCTTATGGCCAGGCTCACCGTGGCTTTCACAACTCCCTTGGAGATAGCATCATTCTCATTGAAGACAGGAACCACATTCATGCCCAGCAAGTCTTCCACTGTGGTCACCAGATTCTCCTTGAATGTGGGGTCTGCAGCAACGCTGGCATGTCATGGGACATGATCATTGCATGCATGTTTGAAAGATGCTATACACAATGCAGCACATCATGTGTGCCTGCCTTGACTGCAGATCACATCAGGTCCTGCTCTGACAAGCCTTCTTACGCGCAATGCAGATGGCTAACTCTCTAGGATGCACATGAGGTCATAAGCTTTGCACTTGTTGACTTGGTGTTTCAGATGTTTCAAACTACACGCTAACATTCATATGCATGCAGCTGCAGGTTTGTGGACACGTTTACATGGCAAAACCCTTCATCACCATCAGATCATGGTGATCGAGGGTTTCACTGTATGGCCTCAGTAACATAGCCACAACCCGCAGCTGCATGCTCATGATTGTGGGTGTGCAAATCAGATAAACCCTCAAACAAGTCAGCATAGAGTCCTCATACATAAGTACTTTACACCAGTCTGAACTGCATTGTGTGCAAAAGTCTTGCAAGCCACATGCATACCAGACAGCAAACACATGTACATCCATCCTCAAATGAAGTTTCTCATCACAGCTTGTGCGTCCCTGAGACCCAACCAGTAGAACAGACAGTCATGCAGAGCTGTGCATACTCAGCTGTGCAAGGCACCGGTATCAAACCATACCTGTGAAATCATTTCTGGTGACCAGAACTTGTGCAGCTTGCAGGTCCATCATACCAAACAGGGAGTCATACAGGGCCATGAGCCCGCTCTGCCCTGCGGCTGCTGCAGCCCTGCTGGGGACTTGTCCACCCCCAGCAAATTGCATCTCCAGGGGACTGCTGTTCAGCACCTTCTGCTGCCGCAGCTTCTGCCTGCCAATGCTGACACCACCTGCACATCCAAGTGTGAATAACATGCAGATAGCTCTCACACTGCTTCTTCCCCGAGTATGTGCACCTTTCAAACAACATGAAAAGAAGGCTGAGATATGGGATGATACAGAAGAGCTGTAGACATGCGATGCCAACAACAGATCTGAAGTGACCAGGATGATCTCTCTGCCTCCTCTGACCAGGGTCTCCAGTTGCTCCACCAGAGCTCCCAGTCGGCCAAGGGCAAGCCTACTGTCCTGTCCCCTTGTCACACAGGCTGTCCCAATCTACAAGCATTTCACTCTCAGGCTAAGACTGTGAACAAAATTGCAATCATGTGCTTTGCTGTGGATTTCTGCACAGCATTGAGTGTGAGGTGTGAGCAGCAAGATGTCATGCTGACCAGTAAGCCATCAGCCATACAGTTGAGCATGTCAGCCTGAGTGCAGTATGCATATTGACCACATAGGCAGTGCCTGTCTAGCAGGGCAGTGTACCTTCACAACCACTCGTCTGGCTTGTCTGACAAGTTCTCTGGATGGGTCATTGGGACCATGCTCGGATTCAAAGTCAGCTGGGTAGCTGTCTTTGAGATCACTGAAGCTCAAGCAGGTAGGCACATCAGCCATGAGGCCAGAGAAGGTCCTGGAAGCTGTTCTTGCAGATGACATCTTGCCATTGCCGGATTGAGGGGGGGTTTTAGGGGGCTGCAGAGACCAACATACATTTCAACTGCATGTTTACAGCATATCAAACTAGGCTAGGGAAATCAGAACTAGATGATGTGTATGGCCGCTCAACTGCTGTCTGTTGGCAGCTGTGTAACTGAGCAGCAGCGCAAGGCTGCTGGGCAGCAGGGTAAGTGCTAGTAGAGGACTAAGGATCTGGTGACACAGTCTGGCCAGCTTCGTGCTGTATTTGGATAAAGGTTTGTACCTTGTCACTGCTGCTATTGCCGACTTCCGCCGCGTGCTTCCTGCCCTCTGCGGCAGGTTGATAGGCAAACTCGGCCAGGAGTTTTTCCTGTTCAGTTTTTCCATTACTGGTGACGTGCGTTGTAGACGAACCTTGCATGCTTTGGGTCGCACGGCCAATTTGTCCAAGATTATTTCTGCCGCAACGTCGCTTCCGACACGATCACCTGGCCGAAGGATATGCTGCGCGCGGTCCCAAGTCACTCAGGCGATAGCGAGATCGAAATGAAACTGTAGCTTTGTACGCTGACGCGTTTTTTTCGTAAACGACGGACTCGCTTAGTAGAGTGCTATGACTGAATCGCCGCTTTGGACTAAAACCTTGCCCTTACCTCGCCGTTTGATCTTCTCCTGATCCAACTACCAGCACGAACTATCTGCAAAAGTTGACACATGACTGCACGTTTTGAGTGCGTTTGACTGACTCGGACTGCAGGCTTTCGCTTGGACCTCGCTTAGACGGCGAAGAACTTGCTCATTAAGCAGACCTACGAAGCGAAGCAGTCACACCTGTGTCGCAACAGCGGGTGGCCAGCAAATTGGAAGGCTACTGGGTACACGTGCCAGCCGGCGTCGGCCTTGCAACCACGGATCGTTGAAGCCGGCTCGGACCTGCGACTATTTGCTGCAGTGCTGGTCATGGCGCCAGCCAGGAATGGCAATTCTGGCATAGGTACGCAAACGACAGCCATCACCAGACTGCAACCTGTGTTATTCGGGGCAGCCTGCAGTGTATTTTGGACGCCACATATGGCCCGCCGTATGCGAGCAGTCTGCAGCTGCCTTTTGCATCTGACGTTGCGTACAAGTCTCGAAAGCTTGCCGGTCAAGCATAGACACCCGAGGTGTCAGCACGTGTCGTTCCCCACGTGGGGCTGCAAGGTCACCTTTTGGATAGCAACTTCTGCTTGCGAGTTGCGCACTGCGCCTAACGACCCTGACAAAGTCACCCCCTGATTTGAGCAGATAGCGGCAAAGTCCTTTTGTGTTTGCACCATCGGAACGCCACTTAAAGCTCGTCTCAATCACAATACAGGGGCGAGCAACTGGCAAACAAACCCAGCAACAGCAGCAATCATGCCACTGCATCGACGCGGACGTGAGTCGGTCTGCATATCTGTACTGTGTTGGAAATTGATGCTGCTATGTTAACGATTGGCGTGGTCTGCAGCTGCCACCATGTCCATGAGTGACATAGCTGAGGGCTTTATCAAGCACACAGAGCAGACCTTTGGAGCTGCACATCCCACACGTGAAAAGGTCAAGAATGCCAGACGAATTGTGGTCAAGGTGCGCCTTTGTCAGTAACTGTCAGCACTGATATCCATGCAGGGTATCTGCATGTGTGTTTGCACACCTGCAGATTTACGATCGCTTTGCAGGTTGGCACGGCGGTCGTTACTCGTGGCAAGGATCAGAGGCTAGCCTTGGGCAGGCTGGGTGCATTGGTCGAGCAGTTAGAAGCCCTTGTCAGAAGTGGCAGGCAAATGATTCTAGTCTCATCTGGAGCAGTCAGCGTGGGTCGTCAGAAACTCAGGCAGTCGCAAATCCTGAACAGCAGCCCTCTGGAGATGCAGATCTCTGGACCAGCAACAGTATGCAGTAAGGCTACTTATCAAAGCAGCATCATCTGCAGTAATGCTGACTTGCAACGCCTTTGAATGCATACCAGCAATTTCAGGAGGTCCCTGCGTACCCACTAGGCTTTGATGCAGCAGCTTCATGTCCATTGCTTTTCATGGCTGCCTCTTCTTGCTGGCTGCCACTCTTTTGCCTTGCAGGACATGCTCTACCTCAGCAGATAACTCGATCAAGCCCATGTCTCATTGAGGCAGCCTGTTGGCTTGATCGAATTATCTGCTGAGGTAGAGCATGTCCTGCAAGGCAAAAGAGTGGCAGCCAGCAAGAAGAGGCAGCCATGAAAAGCAATGGACATGAAGCTGCTGCATCAAAGCCTAGTGGGTACGCAGGGACCTCCTGAAATTGCTGGTATGCATTCAAAGGCGTTGCAAGTCAGCTCTACTGCAATAGCTTGGCCAACTTGTTTGTGTCTTTCAATACTGTTGTGACGTACACAGGTTCTAATCTGAGAATCTTCTTGCTGGCTGCCACTCTTTCGCCTCGCAAGTCATTCACTACGTCAGCAGATGCTTCGATCATGCCCATGTCTCATATAGGCAGCCTGTAGGCTTGATCGAATTATCTGCTGAGGTAGAGTATGTCTTGCAAGGCGAAAGAGTGGCAGCCAGCAAGAAGAGGCAGCCATGAAAAGCAACAGACATGAAGCTGCTGCATCAAAGCCTAGTGGGAATGCAGGGACCTCCTGAATATACTGGCATGCATTCAAAGGCATTGCAAGCCAGCATTACTGCAATGGCTTGGCCAACTTGTTTGTGTCTACCATTACTGTTGTGACATACACAGGCTCTAGTCTGAGTATCTTCTTGCTGGCTGCCACTCTTTCGTGTTGCAAGTCATTCACTACCTCAGCAGATGCTTCGATCATGCCCATGTCCCATGCAGGCAGCCTGTAGGCTTGATCGAATTATCTGCTGAGATAGAGCATCTCTTGCAAGGCGAAAGAGTGGCAGCCAGCAAGCAAATACTCAGATGAAAACCTTTGTACGTCACGACAGTGATGACAGATACAAACAAACAAGATGGCTAAGCTAATGCAGAACATGTTGAAAGACGTGTACTGGCAGTGATTTCAACAGAAATAAGCTTTGCCGTCTGTTACTGAAGCTGTAGACCAAGAAACGTGCATCTGCATCTGCAGCTCCATGCAAAAGAGACACAAATGCGACTGAGACACAACTGCGACTGAGACACAACTGCGGCTGAGACACAAGTGCGACTGAGACACAAATGCAAATGAGTAAGCCTTTGGTGCGGTGCAGGCCGTGCTGCAGCAGCCGCTGGGCAGAGCGGGCTCATGGCCCTATATGACTCCCTCTTTGGTCTGATGGACTGCCAAGCAGCCCAGATTCTGGTCACTAGCAACGACTTTGCTGATGCTGACTTCCGCAAGAACCTGTCAGCTACCACAGAAGACTTGCTGAGCATGAACGTGGTGCCTGTCTTCAATGAGAATGATGCCATCTCAAGCAGAACTGCTGCAGAAGTGGTGAGACTGTGGCTAGTTTGCGACAGCTTTGTGGGTTTGTGATGCAGATGGTGCAGGACACCACACGACACATCCTTTGCCCTGACGTAACTGCTTGTTTGCATTGCGGATCGCATGTTCCTTTTTACAAGGTGTCAACATGGCATTGCCACAGCGTGTGTCAACATGGCATTGCCACAGCGTGTGTGCATTTAATGTTTCAATATTTAGGTACACTGATTTTTTCCCCCCGGGAGGACTATGGATCCCTTTTCAGTTATGATTTTATAGGAATAAATATTCTTTAAGCTACTCAAAATGCAGCATGCAAACCTGCCATGTTCGCACAGCTGTTGTTGACATATGGGTGTGCCTGCAAGCTTTTCTTGCTCTGCACATTGGCAACGCACCTTCAATTAGCAAGTATTGACCAGTCTTGACCAAGAGAGACAGCCTTCAGGGTCCCACTGTCTTCTCAGTGATCAGCAGGACCGTTGTGCCTGGATAGACAAGCTCTCAAGAGTTCATAGACATCACAAGCTGTGCTTGCTGTCTTGCAGGGTGCTGCAAGTCCCTTCAGAGACAACGATGGTCTGGCAGCCTTGCTTGCTGTGGAGCTTCAGGCAGACCTACTGGTGCTGCTGACAGATGTGGATGGCCTCTACACAGGACCACCAACAGCTGAAAGCTCTCTGTAAGCTGCAGCCTATTTTTGCGCCATATGCTGCAATCCCCATGCCCCCATGCGTGCAACGCAGCTGTGCGAAAGCAATCATTCGACAATATCTGTGTATACAGTCTATATTTGTCTATTTATCTTAGTGTCACACACACACACACACACACACACACACACACGCACGCACGCACGCACGCACGCACGCACGCACGCACGCACGCACGCACGCACGCACGCGCGCACGCGCACACGCGCACA
>JAABUP010004262.1_pt1 | contig 23671 bp, 18 predicted proteins | sample 5559201 | NCBI WGS metagenome assembly JAABUP01 (sample SAMN10711887, study PRJNA513373) | rock metagenome | isolation source: Antarctica rocks | place: Antarctica
TTCTCCTTTTCCTTCCACATTTATATCTATCATCTACTACCAAATACCAAAACATACCAAACATCTTACCATTTGTCCCATAATCTGATTTCCTCTTGTAGATTGTAGACCGTAGATCGTAGGCCGTAGATTGTAGATTGTAGATTTCCTTGTGTTCCTCTCCTTCCTTTTCTCGCTTTCCTTCCTTTCCTTCTTTCCTTCCTTTCTTTTCTCTTCTTTTCCTTTCTTTTCTCTTCTTTCCTTCTTCCTTCTCCTTTTTTCCTTGGTCCCCTCTGTTCTCCTCGCCACCAAGTAAGTCTGTCTTTCCCACGATTTTGGGACTCTCCTTCTTGTCAAGTAAGTCTGTTCTTCCCACGATCTGGGTCTCTTCTTTCCACCAAGTAAGTCCGTCGCTCCCACAACTTGCGATCTCTCTTTCTCATCAAACTAAATACACTATCCGCCACGATCTCCGCCCTCTCATTCACACTTACCACCACTCTCCGCTCTCTCCGCAGAGGCCAGTCCTCTTCTGACTCTTCCGCTCTCCCCAATTCCACCATTTCAACAAACGAGACTGATCCCGAACCCTTCTTCCTTTCCTTCCAGCCCGCATTTTGCGCCTTCGATTCAATGCACCACTCAGACAGTTCCATCTGCAAGGAATCCCAATCCAATCATATCATAAACGCAGATACAAACCATCGTGCTTCAAAATTGAGCCTAACCGTTATACTTATGACCCCAATACCCTTAGAGCCACACAGCAGTCTTTCGATCCCTCTTTCTCAATTCAATAAAGTCACTGGCCTCAGCTATAAAAGCCATAATTACAAGTGTTCGCCTAATCCCTGCCATCCCCGACACCACCATCCAATTGCCCCATCATCCAAAAGCAGCATCACATTCTCTTCTTCACTTCCACCAGTAAAGCACCCGTAATCCCTCTTCATCGCTTTCTCAGCTAATCCTCCTCCTTCCTACCCAAAGCATCTTCACGATATTGCTAACCTCTAAAGTCACGAGTAGCTGCTTTGCAAATGTCCATCATTGTCAATATCAATCATCTGAAGCGCATGACTCATCTAATGTTGTTACCACGTAGTAGGCGCAATACATATGAATGAGGAAATAAAGTTTATCAAGAAGAGAGCTCTAACCATGTACGAAAGGTATTCTTTTATTCTATAGTCTGCGCGAGACGTCTATATTACTTTGCATCTGTATTATATCTAGTAGTGCTTTGTGCTGCGATGTGCTCGCTAAATCTATTACCGAAATGTATATCTCATCTCTAGTTGCTATTAGCCATTGTTATCCCATATGTCCTTCATGCAACATCCGAACGCAGAAATCCAGCCGCCCATGCAAATTAAAACAAATCGCTAAAGTAGCATCCGCTCACGCATTTTGCTGCCTTGAAAATCATTAGCATCGCATTCTCAGGGACCTTCCCTCAAGGCTTCGTAAGCTGCTCTTTCCGAAACCATCTAAAGAACCCCGCACAAATGACCAATTGGAAAATAATCGTGATCCAGAACCACGGATACCTCAATCCGTCCAGGCTCATCGCCAGATTTGGAAACACCGACCCAGGCCCATTTCCATCCGGGGCAGTCGCTCTTGCCACAATAGTTGCCACACTGCCCAGCACCTGCGCGCAAATAAGGGCAAACACCACATGGAAACGCGTCAAGGTTTGCAACAAAATCATGCCAAAGCCTACGCCCTGGATGGCGTCCAGTGTGCCTAGCCAGAGCCACAGCGTACGACCGACGAGGGCCCCGGCGAGGGGGGAGCCAGCCCAGGGAACCCAGGCGCCCATACCCGAGGTGCCCCAGAGCATTTGGCACCAGCGGGGCGCGCCAAGGCCGACGGCGAACATGGGGAGGATCCAGCTGTGGCGTTTCGAGAGGGAGGAGAAGACCCAGAGGAGGGCTGCCCAGAGGAGTATAAAGAAGGCGACGATAAGCAGCCAGATCGTCCATGCAGGGGCGTGCTTCGAGGAGAAGAGGTACCGCCAGTTGCGGCCGTAGGGCGCGGAAAGGAAGTAATTTTGGATGAGGACGGTGATGAAGAACCAGAGGACGATTTTGCGGCGTGTCACGGAGGTGTAGAAGGAGGGGATCTGGCCGGGGGTTTGGCGGTAGTAGTCCGGGAGGCCGAGGTAGAGGACTAAGCCGATGGTCCAGAGAAGAACAGCGATGGGGATTGTGATGCCGGTGAGGACAGGGCCATAGATCGTGGTCTCTTGGACGACGATCCCTTTGAGGGTTTCTTGTGTCAGTTGAGAGCCCCAGAACCAGAGGACCACGACGTAGATTTGCTGACTGCCTTGGATGACGCAGGCGCGGAAAGACCATGTTGCAATGGGGACGCTACCTTCGCTGCCGAAATTGAGGGAGAAGAAGAAGGCGCCGCTGGAGGAGGCGGCGGCATAGAAGGCCGTGCCAACGTTCTGAATCCAGCCGCGACCGGCGACGGTTGTACCGTAAGGCGCCATACCTAGGAAAAAGAATGCGAGACCATAGAAAGTGAATGGGAGTGCGAGAACAAAGACCGATTTGCATGTGCGAAAGATGGTCCACCAGACGATTGAGGAGACGAGGTAAATGCTGGCGAGGACATAGAATTTGATTGCTGCTTCGCCTACTTCGCCTGTTAAAAGGGTGATTTGATACGAATTTGCAGCTATGATCTGTCCAAAAGCGAGCAAGAACGAGTAAAGAGGCCACTGTCCGACCCTGGTCATGAGTACCCTCTTGATACCCGTTGGGGGACGATAATCTTCGCTGAGAAGGTATTGGTCCGCCCGATTATCAGGTTCACCAAGATTGTCGGTACTAGAGGTTGAGCTTGATGAATCCTCGTGGGCCATTGGAAGTCTAAAGACAGACGAAGCTGGAGTCGACGCGGCCGATCTGCCCATTTTGACGTTTCGGAAACGATTGAACCAGTCTTTCTCACTGAGAGTCAGATATTGCTCGATACACAATGGGCCTTCCGATGACCTCCCAGTCAGCTTGTCAAGTTTCTTGTCGAAAGCATTGTAGTATAGTCCCGTCGGATCATTGAAGAAGGGTTCAACGCTTTGCAGTTTGTAGTCCTTTTTACCTTGCAGGACGGAGCCGAGGCTGAGGTGGGGGGCTGCGGGAGCAGGAATAGGACTGTTAGATCGTGAACCACTGCTTGAGTCGATCGGAAGCATTCTGTCCTCGGCGCTGGGGGTGCCAGATATCGATCCATTCTCTCCAGATCCTGAAGAACTTGATCGGCGAGCGAAGTGCGCTCCCGAAGGCTCACCGGTAGCGCCTAAAGACAGTCGAAGAGCAGCTAACCTACTTAACTTCTTCTGATTCTCTCTTTGCTCCGGGTTGAGTAAGTATTCATTAAAAATTGTTTCGTTGCCGTTGTCTTCTTGATCAGTACGCTCGTTCTCACTGTCTTCATTCATGTCACCGCCAGGAGCGCTGCTTTCAACAATCGCATCATCTTGGAACATGAATCCTCGGATGTCGCCTTGGCGGGCGGTGCTAGCAACAATCTCACCGTCATTATCGCCTTCAGCCGATGGGGTCACTTTTCTGCCAGCAACTTGTTCTGGTAAAGCAGGCACTGACGGTACATCTTCTACAGTCATACCTAGCGCGCTAGCGCGGATTTTGCTCCTGCTCTTCCGCTTGAAGAAGTTTGACGGGCTTGAAGATCGACTGCCAGGAGCGGTGCTAGTTCCGGTTGGCGAGACAGCTCTGGAGGTCGGCCGTGACTTTGTGAGCCTCTTGCGTTGTCGCGTCTCAGCCTTTGGAACATGTCCAGGTCCAGTCCTCAGACCGAGCGAGAGTACGCCCTTTCGGCCACGCTCTGCTCCTGTGGGACTGGGTGCACGGGTCGATTGTCCGCTTGGGGGTGCAGTAATGTTTGGTGATGCCAATTGCCCGCTCCAGTTTCGGGGAGTAGAAATGCCGGATTGAATACCGGAGTGGATGGCCGAGAATCGCGACATTGTCTTGTTCTTTTGCTTAGACGTTTGTTTCTCGCTCAGAGCGATAGCTGTATCTTGCATCACGCTCAGGTCTTCTTTCCACTGGGCAACCGGAAACCGTTGCTTGGCAGCTCGTGCTCTCATCTTCGCCCGCATGTCGCTCTTTGAAGCTATGGCCGCCTGGATAGCCATCTTGAATTGGCTGATAAGGTGCTTACTAGTTGTGGATTCGATCGTAAACCACCATCCGGGCATATTTCCAAGACCACCTACCCGAGCACCGACGCCAAGAGCTCCTTTCCGTCCGAACTCGACAGCAACTAGACCGAATGGTTCATCTCGTGAAGGGATCAGCGCAAACTCAGCACCACTAAATATATAGGGCGGTAGTGCTGTAAACTCTGGCTTCGAGTACACACGGTTTGGATAAAGCTGCATAAGTCTGTCAAGCTTCAGAGCAGCAAATTTTCCGTAGAGATCGATCACCGGACCGATGCAAATGAGTTGCACCTTCGGGTGTTCTTCGAGTATAGCTGGGAAGACATCTGCGATAAGATCAACGCCCTTTTGGTGGCTCCAACGACCGACGAACACGAAGAGCTCCGCCTCCGCATCTACTTTGAGGCCGGCCCACTCCTGTGCTTGACGTCTAAGTTCGCCTCTGCCGGCTTCGACAGTCTCATCAACCGTGATGTCTTTTATTTTGAGAGGCTGTCTATCCCAATCTTCGGTATCGCTGGGATCAGGATTAGGTAAGCTTCCGACCTTGTTCAGACCCCACAAGATAGGATATCGTGCAAAAGATCGTTTGCCATATTTTGCTGACACTCCTGCGGCGCCATAGCCCTTTTGCCAGACACGCAGATAACTCGCGCCGGCATGCAAGAGATTGAAGACTTCGCCAAACTGCACGTAGTCACTGACCACTTCTGGTTTCAAATTGTAGATACTGCACAGCTCGTTGAATTCTGTAGGTGTTCGCATGGGCCATAAGCCTTGGAATTCGGCATTGTGAAGTGATAGGCAGCAAGGTATAACGCGGGGAAGTAGGTGTAGAGGTGCGACTGCTCCATGATAGTCGTTGATGTGGTAAAGATTGATGGGAAAGCGCCTAATGATCTCCGCAATGCAAGAATTCCATGCTGAATAGTATACAGCGCTGTCGATGTCATCCATTCTTTCCGGGTATGGATTCTCCTTAGTCTGCTGGCGAAATACCGGGGCATCCAAAAGAACATAAGTGATATTTCTCAGGTGGTGATATTGGACCTGGATGATATAGTCTTGTCCTAAGACTGTGACTGTGATTGGTTTCGCTCGTTGGTCGGTCGGATAGTGTATGCCGTCCACACAAGGGACAACCCAGATCAGGTCTTGGTGCTGAAGATGCTTCGACATTGTCTGAGCCATAACCCCCAAGCCGCCGATTTTGATCTTAATGTCCCAGTCATCGATGTCGTATTCCATGGTCGCGATCAGAATGGTTTTCCGGTTTTCGTTAGCCATAGCGTTGGACTGAGTGGCTTCAGTGCCTCCAAGGAGAATGGACGAGCGCTTTGGACGCCAGTTTGTGAGGCGTAGCTTGTCTTTCACTGCCATAGGGAGTATGCCGGGCTTCTCGGACCTGCCGATCTTGTTGAACTTGACATCATAGAAAACGAATAGATAGAGCCAAACAGCAACAGAGCCGGTAAGAATGGGTATGGCAATCAGAAGAGCATAGATGGCCGATTGTCTCCATTGCGACCCAATGGGTGTTAAACGGTAGCGCATGTCTCCATCGTTGAGGTCGATTTGGTACGCAAGGTGAGGAGAGGGAGGGTAGGCAGAGACATTGACCACATTCTTCAGAAGGGAGACCGGAGATATCAGGTCTAGTACACCATCATTATCCACGTCTCCAAATGCTCGCGTGATATCTGGCTGGCCGTCTGGATTGGAGCCCCACACATTAATCTGAAATTCGGACGGCCATTCGGTCATGAAATCGTACTGCCAAATACCACTCTTATCCTGGGCCATTGTCTCAGACGATCCAGAATCAAAGCCATACTGGTTGAAGCTGCCATGAATGAAGATATGAGGGTATCTCCGGACTTTCTGCTTTGAGCCAGCGAGGTTACCCTGCTGCTGATGATTGCTGCTGCCCGTCTTCTGACTCCAGTATTCCACTTGGACATGTTTTCCGGTCCACTCTTGAGATTTAGTACCTGACCAAGGCTGAATCTTGATGCTGAAGTTGCCTCCACCATAAGGTAGCCATTCACTCCAGGTCGAACCCCAATTGGTCGAGTAACGGAATTTGTCAGCACCAGCGGCTTTGTGCGAGATGTATAGGGATTTGTCAGCTTTCTCATGCAAGAGGCTTTCGGAAATGTTCGCGCGACGCGGAAAGACCATTGGGTTATCGATTTTCCCAGCCCGGAGAAGAAAGTGGTTGATTGCATTAGTAGACGCATTACCCGCCTGAGTACTGACATTGCCAACATTCACGGAGTGGACTCCGTCCGCCACATTCGTCAAAGTACCCTTGATCTTCCATAATGCCGGGATTTGGCCCGTGATTGTGCCAGTGTACTCGGAGACTCTGGTAGCCGTGTCGTTGATGGTGGAGCAAGAGAAGCTATCAAGCGACGGCACGGAGTTATCCTCGGTTGTTGAGGTGATCGTCATAGCCTTTTGGACTGCATCGCAATTCATCTCATCCGAGAAAAAAAACTCGATGGTTACGTTCTGCCGATCGTCTGCGCTTGAACTGGAAAGGATTCGTGCATCGTGTCCAGGATTAAATTTCGTAATTACGGGTGATGGTTTCAACCATTTTTCGATGGGGACGAAAGCCTTGAAGCCATACGCTGGCAACGTCATGATACCAAGGCAGCCATCTGCAGTCGTGGAGTTGGTCAGCTTCAGCTGGTCAGGCGATTTGCCGAGCTTGACTTCGTCATATGGGTAGAACAAGTTCTTGACCGTGGTCGCATCATTAAAAGGAGCAACCAATCCGGTACCGCTGCTCGAGCAGTCAAAGATGTAGTCGATCTCTTTGTCGTCGTTGTGGAATATGAGCCAAATATCTTGGAGCTTGGTGCCTTCTGTAGTGAAGTCTTGAACATCGGGCCACCCTGAACGACGAACAGACCACAGACCTGTTTCTGTTACAATACCCGAGGAGCCCGGTAAGTAAACAGGACGAGTCTGTTTGGCGATGGTTTCAAGATAGAAACCGTCATTGAGGACTGGAAATCGCTGTCGCATTTCGAACATCGTTGTCAGAATGTTACGAATTGGGTGGGAGGGATCCCTATGATCAAGGCTGTTCCAGTCGTCTTTACACCCTTCAAGGCAGCTATCGGCAGGCCAGGTAGAGAACCTGGAGTTCCCAACGGTGTAACAGCCATGGTCCTGCCAAGCTGTAGCAGAAGTCATGCTCTGGCGGCCAAAGACGTAGTTATCGGCGGTACTGTCCAAAACGTAGTAAGCCTGCTCTTCACCCCATTCGAGCATCGGAATACCGGGCAGGAGCATGGTTGTTACATAATTAGCAAGAATTTGTTTTTGAGTGCCATCGGTGATAGAAGGCCATCTGAAGACATCTTGATTCTGGGCTCCGTACATATGACGTGGATCAAATAGCCCAGTATTAGGATTGATTAGGTCGTTAGTTTTGATAAAATCGTTCCATGCATTAATGAAATCCGTAGGTGATTCAGCTTTTGCGCCCAGATCACCATCCATACCAAGAAATCTTGTTAATGCACGGTAGGTGGAATAGTGGAAGCAAGCAGCGTCGAAAGCGTTCTTACCCTTGGTGCGGATGAATAGACTGTCATCTGCGGTATCTGTAGTCAACTGGACGGCTTTATTCGTGTCGTTCACGGCCTTTCAATCGCTGTCGTCAGTATTCGAATGGCCTCCATGGGCGTGTGGTACTCACCATTGATGGTTCCTTGCCTCGCCCCAGGTAGACCGCTCCGAAATCATTCCCTGACACGATCTCGCCGGGGATAAAGAAATTCTTCTTCCCGAATCGAGTAGCACATTGGCGGATGAAGTCTGCGAATTCTCCTTGGGCGTCGACAGTAATCTGCTGACCTTTGTCCATGCGAAAGCCATCAACGTCGAGCATGGCAATTTGGATGCATGAGAAATGTTGGATTTTCTCACGGACAGAAGGCTTCCATTCCCGTAGGCGATCCTGAACGGACGAGAACTTTGAAATCTGACGTCTGCAGGGACAAATCACTTTAGCATAGAACGGCTATTACGATAGTTCGACTTGCTTCGAGTGCGGGAGCGGAGAACGTACTGCCACTGTTCAAAATCAGCCTTTACTTTGGCGCATTCTAGTATCATCAGGCAAGCTTACTTCAGGGTAATCATCAAAGGCCCCAATGTCTCCATATTGATCGAATTCGCTGTCCCGACAGCCTTTGAGACGCTCACTACCATTACCATAGACGCGCTCGCCGTCTAGGATATGTCAGCTAGTGTTCGGAAGGGGATCGGTGAAGGACAGACAGTCGTCCCAAAATCTGGGGTACTCGGTATCACAAATTTCCAGCTCGGAATTATTAAATTGGAAATCGTGGTATCTCCTTGACCCCTTCCAGATATCATTGTATTCACCATAATTAAGTGGGGTGGAGACGTTGAGGAAGCCTTCAAATCCGATCAAGTCTCCCAACGTCGCCATTGTATTATCGAACATCACATACATCCCACGAGAATGCATCTCATCGATGCAATCTCGCCACGCCTCTATTGTCCCAAAGTGGGGGTCTAGGAGCGTGAGATCTAAGGGACTGAAGCCATCTGAACCCCATGGAAAATTGATCATAGGGCTGCCGGCGAGGTAGATCCCTTTGATGCCCATGCCAGCAAGGTAATCCAAAGTGTCCTGCAGTCCTTTGATATCACCTCCGTGTCTCAGTTGTGTTCCTGTGAGGTCGTGTTCCCATGCAGTACCATTGGCATTGTCATTCGTAGGGTCTCCGTTGACAAAGCGGTCCAGCATCAAAGTGTAGAATGGGAATCGCCAATTATCTGGAGATGGGTAGTATGCTGCAATTGATTAGTGATAGTTCTTATCAATAGTCAGTGACCTCACAGTGGTTCTTCCATTCTCCCCAGTAATCTAAGGGGTCCCTAGCACTCTCATTTTGGTTGAGGTTCCATAGCACCTGGTCGGGTTCAAACTTTATACAAAGAGTAGCGGTGGTAAAAAGAATCACTACCAGGGCCACTGGCCTGGAAAGCATGGTGGAAAACGTGATACAGAGAACAAAGAAAGACTCACGCTCCAAAAAGAAGTGAGGACGAAAGACAAGCACCAACCTGAGATGCAACAGGTAACAAGGGTCAAAACATGTAGGAGATTAAACGCAATGGGGAATTAAGTACGTAGGAGTGCCTACCCGACTGCGAGATGGCGTCCATGCTGGCCATCTGCCGGAGAAGTGCGTGGGCCTATAGAGTACAGATCTCTTCTGATAGCAAACAATGCGGTGAAACTCAGTGGACATGGAAAACCCTCGAGGCCCCTGTAAACACGTGCATGCACATCCCGGTACAGATCCACCACTACCACACGCGCGCATGAGTAGCGGCTCACTGGCTTCTGTAGAAACGCCTTCCTCTAGCATCATACAACAAAGACCCTTCGATTCCAGAAGTGACAGCGTTGCCATGAGGATCCTCTCGAACGTGCCGTTGCTGGCAGATCGAGGCAAAGCGAAGTGCGTCATGGCAAACTGCAGCCCGTCGTGATGGTTTTTTTTAAGCATCCGTCGCTCGCTGTACCTATCCTGGGGAGTGCATGAAAGCGAAGAGCTGCCGATACGATACCATGACGAGGCAAAAGGTTGATTCTAGCGCCAGGTGCAGCTCAAGGCTTGGCGCCGGGATTCGCATGGCCCAAAAGGGTCGGGCCCTGCAGGATCAGTGTCGAAAACGCTGATGGCAGGCATAAGGCACGAAAACAGAACGATCGACAACCTGGAATTAGAAAGCTCTAGAGTATTGCGGGAGAGATAGAGCTCACTAGTCGGCGATGGTTGATAGCTCCAGCGCTTTGTGGGATCATCAATATTGGATCTGACTTGCTAGTTCCCTCACCCCTTTTATCAAGCAGTCAGGAATAGTTGATTTGAAGGAGGCAGCGGACAGAGGAAGAGGCCTGCCGTGCGATCATAGGTCCAATAGCCCCTTGCATTTGCGCCGTGCGTCTGGTTCTGGCCAGTGGACCTGCAGGAGCCCACATTTCCGTGCAGTGGAGGCACCGCGATAGGCCTGCCGACTTGCGACAGATCCCGATTGGGAACGTGCAACCAAGCGCCTTTCGCTCGATGAGGTCAGGTGACGGTTTCAGCATGACAGCCGTAGCTTGAGATGGGCTGTTGAACGCCGATGATTTGTTGTGGCCGGAAGAGTTAGCGGAGAGGCGGGATGCTACTCCGGCTGGTAGTGGTGGTGGTGGTGGTAGTGGTGGAGGCGATCTGGCTCGTCTGGAATCAACTTTACAGGTGCGGGTAATCTCGTCACAGCACGCTGTCAATTTATTTTGGGAATTCCAAGTATTTCGGTAGATGTCCCTTAAAGGACTAGTTCGAAGTCCTTCAGACCTCGATGCCCGTGTTACATCACCACCGGCGACGATCTTTCTTTTCTCGTGCTCTCCTACCCAGGGTCGGTCAAATAAGTCGTGGCCGGTGTTTCAACTTCAAGATTTCTACTTGCGCGGGGTTTCACCAACGACACCAAGCTCCAAAAAGTTCGAAAAAATTCTAGAGCAATCCCAGACTTCTCAAACAGATCACCTGAAAGTTTGAAGAAAATTAGAAGTGTTGCGGTGGACTTATTTGACTGTGCAAACATCGAGGTCCTTCCGCGCTACCGGCCACGACTTATTTGACCGACCCTCGTACCGTTGGGACTCTTGGTAGCGGCGCATTGCTGATCTCTGCCTTCGTAAATACTTCGACACCTCAATTGAATATCCCAACATTCACGGCCAGCATCTGCTGGGTCTCGGCGCCCGGCTCAGGGCAGCCTGAACGGAATGACCTCCGTAAATGCCAAGTCTGGCACACTCGTGCATCACACGGTATTTCCAATACCCGCATTGCATGGTGTTGCTGGTCCACGAAGTGTCGTATAGCCCATCGTTGTAACATCCTCCGCCTCGTAACCTCTGATGGTTCTATTTTTCAATGCAGTCAGCAAGCGTCCAATGGGACACTTTGAGTCTATGAAGTTGAAACAGATAGACACCGCCATTCGCACTGACCCGCCACGCATCAACTGTACCTTGGCCGCCTGAGTACCAGCTGGATGGTACCCTTCGCGTCTCCATGTGGCCCCCCAGCATGTCAGATGTCAGGTTCCCTAAAAGGCCACGTTGGGTGTCACAGTCCCAAGGCGACGGAGCAAATACGAGCATTCGTGTGGCGTTCGGGCATCGATATTGAAATTCGGGTACAGCGACCCTCTGAATTACCAGCGACCAACAATTTGAAACTTGTTGCAGTCATCGTTCCGACATCTGACCAACTTGAGGCCACGAGCCGGTACACAGCGGTACACAGTAGTACTCTTTGTTTCGAGCCCCAACCTCTCATATCAGCAATGTAAATCGTGGGGAATTGGCATTCCCGAAGCTGCTCTGAATGGGAAACTGGTAGCCGAGGCCATTGGCTGTAGCTTATTGAAATTCATCGAATTCAGTCGCAAACTGGAGCGTTCGAGAGGTCACTTGTCGGCGATAACCAAGATGGACTGACCTGGTCTAGTCGAATGTCCACGCATGCCATTTGCAGGGTGAATAGACTAACGATGGACGGCGTATCTGAGTCTCGATATCTTAATTTCTTCGCTTTAGCTATCACCATATCACCATGAAAACGTCCGTGGGATGGTCTGCGCTGCAAATGGAAGGCAAAGCATGGTCGGGCTGCTCGCGGGGAAAGAGCCTCGGGCCCGAGCTGGCTTCGGGCGCCACAGCTCTAGCCGCCTCCTAGTTCTACCTATTCTTCTAGCTGTGCTGGAAACATCACCAGAACCAGAACCAGAGTGATAACGAATCAGGATGGGGCTGAGGCTGAGGCTGCGGCTGATCCGATTGACGCTCACTATTTTCACCTGGTCATGAAGTGTCTTCAATACTCAGTCCAGACTGGTCGATCGCCCTCTCGTCACCCGGCAGAATACCAAGATGCAGTCGATGCAGAGACGGTTTGGGAAATTCCTCCCTCGCACCGCAGATGAGTCACAGGTGGGCGTGCTGCTCAAGGACTTTGACGACGCAGACAAAATGCTAGCCAAGGTATTCTTGGTTCCAAGGGGGCTTGTCACCACTCATTGCTGATACGGTACGGAGCAACCAGATTATCGATGCGTCCAAAGCGTGGCGGGATTCTTGGAGAGACATCCTGGGAACCCAGCAACGACTTGCACACGGCTTTCAGACCATGTACGCCCCTATCGTGGGAGCTAACGAAGAATATTCGGGCCACGAGCCTGTCATGACACCTAAGCACATCCTAGAGAGGACAACGAAGCTTCACACCAACTACGATGACCTTCGTACCGATCTACTTGAGGAAGTTGCGATGGTTGACACGAGGATCATCAAGCCAGCTCAGGAAGCCAAAGACTGTATTCAGCCTATGAAAAAGGTCATCAAGAAGCGTGGAGACAAGAAGGTTCGTCAACTCGTCCAGCCGAATATTCAAGGCCCCTGGCTGATGGTATTAGTTGGACTATGAGAAATATCAAGCAAGGGTGGACAATGGGCGGAAGAAGACCAAACGATCAGAAAGAGACAATGCAGCTCTTGATAAGGCTGAAATTGAATTGGTTCGGGCGAAAGATGTACGTTGACGCTTTTCTTTGGCAAGACTTAACGGCCCAATGCGCATCTATGCCATGACCAATTTCCCAATGCCCCGCAGGCATGATCAATGAGCCCATCAGCTCTTCAGTACGTCTATGCTAATCGACCAGCAGGAGTACGAACTGGCAGACGACCACCTCAAATCAAGTCTACCGCCCGTGATCACCGCTGCTTTTTCGATACTCCCACATTTGCTTGCATCCCAGATCATGATGCAAAATACCCTCCTCGCGCAGTGCTATACTTTGCTCCACGAGTTCTGCACCGAAGAGAGCTTCCCCGAACCTCCACACAATGCTAGTCAGATTCTGTCCACATGGGACGAAGGCTTCCGACCAGTCAAACTCGAGATCGAGACTGGTCTGAGCTGCGTTGCCAAGGGCAAGGCTGTTCATACTTCTATGCGTGTCGAGGACAAATCACACGGTTCGGTGACCGGCCTCAACATTCGTAATGGTGTTTCTTCCCAAGTGCACCGTCGTCCAAGCAATCAAGCCGTCATGGACGAGAGGCCCTACGGCTCCTCAATTGGTTCAAATCAACGGAATGGTGCTCCACAGCGTCTACCAAGTAATCAGTCGAGCTCATTGAAACCACCCTTATCGCCGGCAATCAGCGCAACCTCAGACCCACCTTCACCAGATTACAGAGACATTGGCCGGCCGAAGATTTCATCAGTACCCTCACAGACTTCACTAGGTCTGGCCACGCCCAATTACAATTCTTCTACCATCATGAGTCCATCAACGGGAGATCCGGCCATGCATGCCCCTGCTGGCCCTCGGGGGGACTACTTCACACGTGATCGATTGCCCTCAGGCTCATCCATGGCCTCGATTGCGGCGGGGAAGAAGAAGCCGCCACCGCCTCCACCGAAGAAGATGCCTTCGATGCAAGGATTCTGGGTGACTGCACTGTACGAATTTGCTGGCCAAGGTCAAGGAGACCTGGCGTTTCGCGAAGGTGATCGAATAAAAGTTGTCAAAAAGACTGACAGCACGGATGATTGGTGGGAAGGGGAGCTTAGAGGAGTTCACGGAAGCTTTCCAGCGAATTACTGCCAATCTGTATAAATAATTCTTACCTTGATTGCGAGAACTGTAATGCAGATCGCTTTAATGAACATATTGTCAGACTCGCTGGCCATTGAATTATGCCTCGATATCATTTGTGTAGTGACTTTCATTCCAGCACCAAAGCACGACGCAGATGACTCATGTCCCGAGGTATGTAGGACAAGTGTTTACGATGATTCAGGCGCTAGTTATAGCCTAAACATGATAAGCGAACGACATCATCTCAAATGTATTATGAAATTCTCTTTCTCGAGACACATTCTTCTTACCTTCAAGCGGAGTCAGCATGGCCGACGAGCTTCTTCGGAAGCCTCTTTATGGTATGAACGAACATATGCGCTGAATCATGGATGATACTGACATTACGCTCAGTCTTTGACTTACCCCAAGAACTTCTCGTCACCCTCCACCTAAAAGACCCCTCAATACTGCAGTCTATTCAAGAGCCTGATGTGCGACTACAGCAGACCGATGCACAGCGTGATAAAGAGTCCAGCAACGGCGATACCAGACTCTCCACAACCTGCCAGCTTTGTAGAGCTGAGTTTCCTAACGTTCAAGAACAGCGTTCACATGTAAAATCCGATTGGCACAATTACAATTTGAAGCAGAAAGTAAGGGGAGGTAGCCTGTTCACAGAACTTGAGTTTGAGAAGCTGGTTGATGAGTTGGATGAAAGTATATCGGGTTCGGGATCAGACACGTCAGACTCTGAAGTGGACGGGAATGGGGGAAAGGAAACGACGTTGACTACGCTGCTCAAGAAGCAGGCCAAAATCAGCCATCCAGATCAGGAGGAAGATGCTTCCATATCTAGCAAGCGAAAGAGAGGAGCGGGCAAGCCCCCGCTATTATGGTTTTCTACAAGTCTCCTTCCTTCAAATACATCCCTGGGAGTCTACAGGGCGCTCTTCACCAACGCTGAGCAAGAAGATTCTGATTCAGTCAATGTTCTCCACCAGAAGCAGCTCCGTCCCAAGCCCTCAAAAACCACAACTCCCGATGGCTCCAACGGGGTTCCTTCGCCCTCTACAATGACCAGTCCGTCAATATTCACGTGCATGATAGGTGGCGGCCATTTCGCCGGTATGATAGTTTCACTTGCGCCAAAAATGAGCAAACAATCATCAGGTACCGATCAACGCCAGGCGATCGTGATAGCTCATAAAACGTTTCACCGCTATACGACTCGGCGGAAACAAGGAGGCGCACAATCTGCCAACGACTCCGCGAAAGGCGCTGCCTATTCCGCGGGCTCTTCACTACGACGATACAACGAAGTAGCTCTCGAACAGGAGATCCGCGCGCTCCTTGCTGAGTGGAAAGAGATGATTGGGAACGCCCAACTCATCTTTGTCCGGGCTACAGGCAGCTCAAATCGCCGCATACTTTTCGGTCCTTATGACGGCCAAGTCTTACGCCAGAACGACCCGCGTAATCGGACTTTTCCATTCAGCACTAGGCGTGCTACTCAAGCAGAGCTTATGCGTGCCTTCGTCGAGCTCACTCGCGTTAAAGTCAGTGAAGTCGACGAAGCAGCTCTTGCAGCCGCCGCCGCAGCAGCAGAAGTAGAGGCTGCTCACTCAATTTCGCAGCCCAAACCAGCCCCAACATCTAAACCCAAACCCTCCAAAGAAGACGAAGAAGCCTCTCTCCACACATCCCAACTCCAAGCTCTAATCCGCCGCTCCAAAGCCCCTGCCCTCCTCTCCTACCTCTCCACCAACTCCCTCTCCCCAAACTACCCCTTCCACCCCCCCTCAACCCAAGCAAACCACCACGCCCCCACTCCTCTGCATCTCTCTTCCTCTACCAACACCCCCGCCCTCGTACTCGCTCTCCTTACCAAAGCATACGCCAACCCCACTCTCCCCAGCGCCGAAAAAAAACCCGCTTTCGACCTCGCCGGCGACCGAAGCACACGAGATGCTTTTCGTGTCGCGAGATCTGAACTCGGCGAGGATAAATGGGATTGGAATGCCGCGCATATACCGCCTGCGCTCTCGAAAGCTGAGGCTGAGAGGCGAGATGCGAGGGAGAAGGCTGAGGGTGAGAAGGTGGAGGCTGAAAGGCGGAAAGGGGAGGAGGAGCGCTTGAGGAGGGAGGGGCCTAAGGAGGATGGGGGGGTGAAGAAGGGCGGGAAGGCGCTAGGTGCATTGCCGAAAACGGCAGAAGAGCGAAGAGAGGAGGATGCGAGGGGGATGACGCCGGAGATCAGGACGAGAGTTGAGAGGGAGAGGAGGACGAGGGCGGCCGAGGAGAGGATGAAGAGGTTGACTGGAAGGTAGATACGTATCTCATGAACTGCGAATCTCTAGCATCTAGCTAAGACATATCATATGACCCTCTCATTTCAACGAATCAAAGACAAGCCAGCACTTTCACTTGCATCCTCTCGGATCCTTTGCCTTTTTTCTACGAAGCGCGAAACGCTCAGGTGCATGATGTAGGCAATTTTGCTACGGAGCTCCAAGGGGATGGGATTTCAGTCAGGGGTTGCTTCGAAGCGTTGGCTTGGTTTTTAAAGGGATGCAGGGATCGGGGGGTTCTTGGTTTGTATCACATTTGCGAATATAACAAAGCAACAAGTAATACAGTCATAATTACATGAGAAACTCCGAACAGAAATTTTTGAATTGCAAGACGTTCTTTTTCAATTCTCTCTCTGGGTCGTCATGCCACTACGCGACTACAAAGAATTTCAGCAGAATTAATCCTTATATCCTATTTCTTCATACTTTATTCAAGGGGTATCAAATGCACTATCCAATCCCCATCACCCATAGCGCCGACGCCATGTTAACCCAAGAAATCATCAGCTTCATGACTTTAATTCCTGGCCATTTCCTTCTCTAAAAGTAGCGTCAACAGCCTCAACAGGCTCCAAATCTAACCCACAAACATCCATCCTCCGATCCCTAAACCTCTCATAAACCGCCTCCCACGCCCTCCTGGCCTCCGCTTCCGCAGGCATCGCCCCCAGAAAATCCCGTCTTGGGATATCGAATTCCGGTCCCGGTAAGCCCGCATCGTCGAAATGCACATATGCCGTCATATCTAGAAAGTCCGTCGCGTTGAGCGTAGCCGATGCGTCTTCGCTCTCCAGCAACGACGTCTTGGCTAGCAAATGGACGCGATTTTCTGGATCTTCGGGGGCGTGCTCCACGGGAGCTTTCTGCAGGAACTCTGTATCTGGATATGCGCCTTCAGGCAGCATAGCAGCGACGTCCTGATAGGTCACTTTGGAGGGTTCGAGGAGCAGAAGGATGGGTTGGCGGTCTTTATCCTGCGGATCTGAAAGGCCTAGCATCCGTTTCTCCATCGGCAGCGTGAATAGCAAATCCAGTGGCGTGGGATCCAGGATCAATCCAGGTTGCTGCAATACCAGCACACGATTGTAATGCATCAGACTCAGCACATTCAGCAGCGGAAACCGTTCTTCCTCCGTCAATCGCTGCCTAGCACCGTCTGTCTCCTGTTGTTGTGTTTGTTGAATAGGCTGCAACATAACCTTACTCTCCCTCGCCGCCTGTCTCAACAACCTCCTACTCGTCTGCACCCTCCCATCCCCCTTTTGTGTCTCTGCATCCCACTCCGCTGGATACATGACAATCCTCTGCGCCATACTCTCCCCCCTCGCCAACTCCCGCATCCCCATCACAGCCCCACACACCTCATGATGTTGTCTCACCAATTGCACATATGCTGCTTTTGCCCAGCCGCCCTTTGGCCTATTCGAGGTGAGGAATTTGTCGTAGAAGCCGGGTGGTTGGCCGAAGTGTTTGGCTAGGGTTGGGTTTGTGGTTGGGACTGGAGGGGGGGTGGGAGGGCGGATGGCGGCTTGGAGGGAGTGGACGGTTTGTTGTTGGAGGATGTAGCCGGAGAGGAAGAGGAGGGTTGTGAATGTGAAGACTGGGGGTGGGTTAGTTTGAGGAGGGATAGTGGGAGGATGGTAAGTACCGACGGAGGAGGAGATGGCTATAGAGATTTGACTGCTTGTTAGGAGCATGGTCATTGGGCTTGTATTAGGATCATGGCGAGCGTAACTTCGTCAGATCTCTTGGCTGAGGACTTGAGGTGGAATCAACGACTCATTTACTTGCCAAGCCTCGTTGGCCGGGCGACCAAGGCCCGCTAATGGAGATTGCGGTGATAGAATCATCTCTTAATTCTGGGAGAGAACTTACCCGATTTCCAATTGAAATTCTCCCATTGTCTCAAATATGGAGCGTAAGACACGTATATCAAACACAAAAAAGTCCTGATATCCGGCGACGGGAGCAACCTACAAGCTTTGATTGATGCTCAGCGCAATACACTTAGGCATTGCACCATTGTTCGGGTGACATGGAATCGAATCGCAGCGCATGGTCTTGTGAGAGCAAAGGAGGCCGGAATTCCCACATCTTATCATAATGTAGACCCTATCATCCCAGGAGCGGAAGTTTGATAGAAATTGACGAAGGAATAGCTGGTCGCATATAAAAACTGCTATCCAGAGAGTATCGACCAAGCGCGCTCGGAATATGATCGAGATCTTGCAGCAAATCTTTTGAAAGACCAACCAGCTATAGTCGTGTGTGCAGGCTTCACGTAGGTATGAAATAAATTCTTCGAAAATTTCTTACTGAGTGAGCCTCTTCTAAGGCACATTCTGGCTCCGAGTTTCTTGGATCTCCTGGCCGCCGCGAAGATTCCAGTGATCAATCTACAGTGAGTCCCGTCTGCTGAAATTGGTATAAATCATGGAGAATGCGGAGACTGAGAAAAGAATTGTGAAAGTCCTTCCTTGCCAGGTGCTTTTATTGGGGCCGGGGCCATTGAACGAGCGCATCGAGACTGGCTAGATGGTAAGATCGAACACACAGGACTCATGATGTACGTTCAAATCTTCAGGTTTTTACATGTGTCATCTTCGGGACGACTGACTCATTTCAGACACTATGTCATCTCCGAGGTAGACATGTACGTCACCAGCTCTGCAGTCTTCAGATCACATCTGGATTACAATAGTAGCCCAATCAACTGGATTTAGTGGAGAACCCATACTCGTAACATCAATTCCATTCATTAAAGGTGTCGATGAAGACATTGAAAAGTTGAAGGAGAGGATGCATGAGAAGGAGCACGAGGCAGTTGTGCTCGGCACGAAAATAGCAATTTCGAGGCTTCACTAAGGCTCGTCTACTGGAACGAAGCCCGATGATTAGGCTCCACTAATCGCTTACCACCCGTTGGCTCGATGATAGATGATTCAGCGCTCCATACCAGCGAACAGGTATGGCGTTTCTCGCTTTGACCTACAGCAAGGCAACTCCAGCGCTGAAGCACCTCGAGCCTGGATGTTTTTTTGAGGCTCTCTATGGACAATGAATGAGGCCGGCGAAACGCATCGGCGGGACGCTGCAAGATTTGAGAAGGTCACAATAGGCTACTGCACTGGGTCCGTATTGCAAACGGCTTGCCATCGCAATGAAATCTAGGAGAAAGCTCCCATTGACAATTCGTTTTCTACGAATGCGACCAGGGGACTACTTCTACGCTTTGCTGTCCTGCACGCAGGCCACGCTTTGCGATTTCCGAGTCACAGACGAAAGCACCATTCTTGTGCGACCACTGCACTCATTGCGACTATTCGATTCGCGGTAAAGAAGAAGGTTGTGAATCTCGAAGAGTTTTTTCTCACCTGAGACTGCAGAGGTAACTCCAGGAAGGTTATCAACGATCGAGCTACTCACTAGAAATAGTCTTCTCGTACGGGCATCCACAACCTCTAATCGGTCGCCTATGTGGAGAAATATCCTTATGGAGCTTCTGCTATGATATGTTCTCACAGCTACAAGATATTGCGAGACCTTTCGCAACTGGCAAAGCATTGACCTTCAACGCTTCGGCTGAGGTGGTTTTCCTCTCAGTGAGACTGTATAGTCACGCAGTCTGAAGATCCTCGACCTGACTGCGGATGACTTTCAGGGCGTTGAATAATGGAGGCGGCTGGCTAACGAAATATTCGTCTGTGAGGATGGATGTGTGGTGTGGCACGAGAGCGTATTTGGTGGAGTGCTCGGAAGTCCACCAGAGGCGAATGTTTTGCAGAATATGACCGTGCTTTACATGAAGCTCAACAATAGGATAACGAAAGTTCCATTGTGACCGTTCAAAAGTGTCCAATCAGACTCAGGACCTGCACCTCGCTTAGCAAACACTAGCGTCTACAGAATCGCGTAAAGTGCTGTCAAGCAAGCTCATATCTTCCAAACTCCCACGCGCAGACTGCGAATACAACGCGTCACAGCTCCTGAAATGATTTCTTGGGTACTTCACTTTGATATCTTAGCGATCAATGGATGCTGCGCATTCCATGCGGCCATTCATTGACGCGTTTCATCTGACCTTACCCACTCCGCTCCGTCCAGTGATCTCCCCCAGCCACCTCAAGCGTTCTAGTTCTTCAATGCTCACCACAGAGATCAGACTCTCTCGCTAATCTTCAACATTACTACGCTTGCTACCTCGCTGTTCTATCTGATTGTCCTCTCTACACCCATCATGCATTCATATCCATCCCCAACACTCGGCCCAGCCGCCGAATCCATGATGTCGAGTTACCGCAATCTCCCACCCATAGGGTTACCTCCAGCGCCCTCTCCCACCTCAGCCGTCACCTCTTTCTCTACTCTAAAGGTACCTCCCCAAATGTTGCCCTATACATCGCTAGAACTAACGACCCATCCCCAAACACAGGGCTCATTCCCAGCACCAGCACCAGCATCCTCCTCACGAAGTCCACCCCCACACCCTCACGACCCCATCATCACCCCCCAAAAAGCTCCCTGCTACGTCGCCAGCGCCGTACTGGTGACCAAACTCCCACCAACTCCAGCAACGACACCCCAAAAGGGCTCGAAACGCTCCTCCCCCTCCCATCACCACCACGAAGCTGCAACCCCTCCCTCTAAACGTCTCCGCACCGACGCTGATGCCCCTTCTACGCCCTCGCCCTCCACACGCCGCACCCTCTTCCGCCGCAATTCTTCAACGCCGAAATTCTCTATCGCATATAAAGCCCCAGCTTCGCCAACAGCGTTTCCGCATGCACCGCGTTCAGCGAGGGAACAGTCGCACAATGACATTGAGCCGGATTTTGCGAGCACATACAAGTCCACGCGCTCTGCATCATTGTCTAAGAAAGCAAAGCTCGGGGTCTCACCACTAGAAATAGAGCGGGTGGCGGAAAGTGTACTCAGACAGGTTGACTGGGAGGAAGTGAGCAGAGATGTAGCGGGGAATCGGGCTGGGAGGGTGTATAGGCGGGTCGTGGGGAGGTTGTTGCTGGGAGAGGGAGTTGAGGAATTGGGCGAGGAAGAGCAGTGACGGAAATCAATCTTTGAGGATGCAAAGAGTGAGGAGATGGTTGGTGGAAAAATGACATGTTGGCTGCACGTCAGAGCAAGCTTGAATGTTTGAAGAGTGGGAGAAGAGACAGTATGATGACGCTGTTGGACGTGAATAGCAATATCCGCTATTCTGCTCGTTTTGAGGAATGCCTCCAACGCAGAGTGGTCGCTCGGAATAGGAAAAGGAAAAGGAGAATATACACCGCAAAGGCATCATCCGAGCCCATTGAGCCATATCATACAACCCGACTCTTCCACTTAAAACCCAAACCCAATCCTTTCAAAACGTACTCGTAGCCAACCTACTAGCCGCATTCTTCGCATCCACCCGATCATCATCCGGCTCCTCCTTCACCCCCTTCAAGCTTCCCGCCCCACTAGCCGCTCTCTTCCTCCCTCCCTCCCCCTCCTCCTCACCCACACTCGGCGATACCCCCCCACTGACACTCCTCTCCAACGCATCCTGTCGTCTCGGCACCCCGCTCCACGCATCGCCTCTCGGCCCCTGGCTGGCCGCCATACCCGTCGATCTGCGCACCACAGGATGTGTTTCACGGCCTAGGCGAGAGAGACCGCCAGTTGCGTCGATGGCGCGGACGTCAGGGCGGACGGATTCGAGGGTCGCGAGGGTGCGGCGCTCAGCTTCGATTTCACGGAGGACGTATTCGCGGATACTGACTCTGAGATCTGCGGCCGTGCGAGCGAACCAGCGACGTTTCTCCTGCAGCAAGTTCGATGTGACGCGTTGGGTTTTCTGCGCGAGGTAATGCTCGTGACTTCGAGCTTCGTCCAGCGCGCCGATGGCTTCGTCGACTTTCTCTCTGCGGACCGAACTACTGGCACGGAGTCTGTCGGCGGCGGAGAGCTTGGAGCGGGTGGCGGATTGGGCGGTCAGGAGATCGCGGAGGAGGATGTGGCGGTTTGTGAGGGTTTCTTTTACTATGAGGGCGTCAGTGGAGTGGTAGTTAAGTGGGTCGCCGAGGGTAGTGGCTTCGGCGGTGCCTTGGGCGGCATGGTAGTCGCCTGTTGTTTGGATGATGCGGCCGAGTTTGCGGTAGGCGCTGGCGAGGCCGGGGTGGGTTTCTTGGACGTGCATTGAGCCGAATTTTACTCCTAGGTCTGATTCTGCTAGACCGAGCCCTAGGATAGATTAGCCTTCAATATGTATGTAGAATGATCGAACGTGTATTCACCTCGGCGGGCTTTGACGACTTTATCGACTTTCTGCCCCGTCTCCATCGTACCCAAGTAGAATAGCTTGACTATCGGCCGAGCATCATGAAGCTCTGGTGTGTCGTCTGGCGGCGGCGCGAATTGCTTTATGACCTTTCTCCTCACGCCAGTTGCTGGCTGCTTCATCCTTATCATGGGACTGTACCCAGTATCACTCTCAACGAAGAAAACCATCTCGTCATCCCTCATCAGTACATCATTGTTGCAAACATTGTTCAACCACCGCTGCATCGCGGCCTTAGTCCGAGCTTCATCTTCATCTGTTCCTGCGCCGGCAGACGTCAAAGCTGGTGGTACTGCGGGCACGAAAGCCTCGGGATTTGAGGAGATAAGATGGTCTGCCAATTTGTTAAACTCAGTATGCGTGCGCTTGATGTCTCTGGCTTGCGTAGTCCGGAACTTGGGAAGATTGGTCTTCATATGACATTAGTTTTAACGAAGTACCCTCAATTTGCCTAGATCTTACATGTATATCGAACCTGATCGCAGGATCTTTTTTCCCTGTTCTCTCGAGGCCTGTGACTTTCGCTTGTAGTCTGTACTGCGGAGGTCTTTGACCCTGGCGGGCAGCTTGCTGATGGTATCTGCCAGGCGGCCCCCTCTGGTGCTGTTGTGCATGGAGCGTTTGCTGATAACGTTCTTGCTGTCTCTGCTCATAAAGCTGCTTTTGCCGGAGCTCTTCTTCCGTTAGAGGCTGGTCTTGGAACCGTATGTTTGATTGTATTTGAGGTGAGTTGGAGCTGTCTAATGCAGCAGGGACTTTCCCTATTCCATTTTGCTGTGGAACGATATCGTCACTCATAGAATTGGTCGGGGGCTCTTGATCGCTTTCTTCCAGCCCGTCAGGATTTTGGGTTCCAGGAGTGGATGGTGTGTGCTTTGCTAATGGAGAAGAGGGTACATCCCCGGATTCTGGGGGATTGAATGTGGTCCTGGATGGCTGGGGGGACGACTGCCATGGATCAGTACCGGCCGGGTGATCTGGGTCATTGGGTGATGATGAGTAGTCCATTGCGCTCTCTACAACATTGAAGTATTCATTGGCAGGGACTTGTGCACTTGAAAATACGAACTTGAGACTCTGGCATAAGAAGCTTAGTAAGAGGGCGGCCGC
>JAABUP010004263.1_pt1 | contig 23671 bp, 32 predicted proteins | sample 5559201 | NCBI WGS metagenome assembly JAABUP01 (sample SAMN10711887, study PRJNA513373) | rock metagenome | isolation source: Antarctica rocks | place: Antarctica
ATTTTTTTTGGTTTTTTTTTTTTTCCCCCCCCCCCCCCCCCCCCCCCCCCCGCCAACTTGATTACCAGCAGGTGCTGTAGTACTCGCTGCCTGCACAGCGCTGCATGTCACATGAACAGTCATGCTTTTGAGTGGCCGGCGTTTCTGGATGTCAGATATGGCCCATAACCCAGAATATATGAATTTCACAGCTCACTGGCATAGTCTGCAAAGGGTGTGACTCAGTCTGCTGGTCGTAGTCATCTTGGCTTGATGCTGCATTGGTTTCCATACAGGTACATTACACATGGCCAAATGGCAGAGGGTCTCTGCTGATGGGGGTAGAGCCTACCCGCCCCTCCTACTCCCGCCTGGTTGACATGCTGAAGGCAGTGCCCAACACAAGGGCCAGCCGAAGTTGGGTCGACAGAGTGCTGGACATCAACAACCTCAAAGGTATATACATACTGTACGGTGATTTGTGCTGTGCGGTAATAGATACATATGAAACGCCTCCACATATGCGTTTCAACCTTTTGATCAGGTGCAGGTGATGACACAGGCTAGAGAATACTGTAAAGGACAGGTGTCTGTGTGTCAGTGCGTCAAGCCTCTGCCAGGCTTGGTTGGCAAACTAAGCACCGGGCTGCAACAGAATGTCTGCAAGACTTTGCCTTGTGCAGGCGTGTCCGGAGACTCGAACTCACCCCTCACACGAGGCTCATACTCTGGGGGTCTGCCCTATGATGAGCAGCGCAAAATGGCAGCACCAGCGGCACGCAATGTTGCACCAATGACATCAGCATCAGCATCAGCATCAGCAGCTTCTGAAGCAGCACCAGCACCGGATGCAGCAGCTGCCCCAGCAGCTACCGAGATGGCAAAGGGACCATCTTTGCGGCAAAGGTTGCAGGTCAGTATTGTTTGGACAAAACATGATCATGGCTCCTGGTTGTTTTGCTGCATGCATTCGTTACTTATGTTTGCAAGAGTAACAAATGTATGTCTGAAGCATGCTGGCTTCAGACATGCAATGTGATTGCCAGTCATGCACATGTATCCACAGTATGCAGGTGGCTGTGGACTTGTTTCTTGATTACCCCAGCTTGCAATGCAGTTTGCGTGTGGCACTCCCTGCAGTGCTGCAGTACTCTGGCAGTCATGCTGCATTACATGTCAGGCATGCAATTAGCTAATGCAGGTTGGTCACAATGCCAGTGGCAGTGCACATAGCAACATTGCAATCAACAAGCACCGCACCCTTGAGATTGAATTTACACCATAGCAATGTGCTTGTCAAGTATGTAGAACCCAGGACATACAAGCAAATGGGGTAAGTGTTTTCCATTGACAACTGCCAAATGCAGGATGCTTTTGCTGAGCAGAAGCAAGCTGCAGACCCAGCTACAATATCTGGTGGGGATGAAACCAGTGACAATGGCTCAAATAGCAGTGGTAGAGTTGGTAGCAGCAGCAGTGGTGGCACCAGTGATGACTTGGCAGATGGTCACAGGAGTGCTGTACAGCTGGGAGCCCTAAGCAGTCAAGCAGCTGGTGCACTCAAAAGTGATGGTGCAGACAGCGTGCCTTCATTTGACCAGCAGCACCAGTTAGTCGCTTATGCTGTCAAACAGACTGTCAAGGCTCAAACAGCTGTCAGCAAGTTGGATGGTGATCAAGCTGATGCACGGGTGCTGAGCATTGATGGAGACGATGATGGCATGCTAGATAGGTTTGGAAGTGTGGATATCATCACAGGCAAGCCAGTTAGAGACTTGAAGCTGGACCCTGTGTTGCAGCTGGTGAAATGGCGGGCGTCTCTTTTTGGCAGCAGAGATTCTGTATCTGAGAGTCTTGACAAAGAGGACATCAGTGAATAACTTGCTAGAAGCATCAGCTATGGTTTTGAGAAGAATTCTTTTGGCCGTAGTGCCCATGTATGTCTGCTTGTGTACTGTGTTGGCTGTTTCCTTGGCTTTGACTGTATCGAAACTTCATTGCACTGTTGATTGTACTGACCACACAATGAGCATGCCTAGGAAGGCCACAGTTGTGGCAATCATATGAGCCGCAAATTGATCTTTCTGCCTGCGGTAGACTGAACCTGCCTAGGCCTGGTCCGTAATAGTGTTTGTGGCTGTCATGATTTCGAACTCATAGCACATGTACCGCAGACCTGTCAGTAGAGACTCCTGACGCATACAGAGGTCTATGTTTTGGCCAGCTTCTAATGCACATGCCATGGTTTTCTTGGTATCTTATGCGTAATCAATTGCTCTGAAGCCATGCCGCTTTCGCCCTGGGCGTTTTGGGCATGTAACCCCAGACACACACACTGCATTGCAGACTCCACCAGACTCAGGCGTGATTTCCCGAGCCCTGCTGACACACGATTCCTCGTGACGGCCCTTCACGGCTACAGCACTGCCAGCTATGGCAAACTTCACCTGGACATGTAATCTGGCAAACTATTCTGAACATTGCATCAGTGTCCACATCAATTGCTGGGCATAGGCACCACGAATCGCACTAATGACACGGTCCCCTACATGCATACAACTGCACCTGTCTGCACATGCCTGCTTGACAAACTAAATATAGATAATGCATTTTACACTGGCAAAAGATGATCAAGCATCATACATGTTACCCAGCATGTCACACAGCCACATGCTTGAACACAGGACTCAATCAGTGCATCCTGAAAATGTATCTGAGATCTGAGCCATCAAGGAACATGAGACTCAGAGTTACGGCTTCAGATTTTAGTTGAATTTGCTTGGTAGGTCTTTATATAGAGTAGGTGTGCATTATGCAGGTAGTGCATATGCTGCCATCTTGCCTGACAAAGTCAGCCTTCGTCTTTGCAGGAAAGCATGAAGATCGCCTTCAAGCCACTCTGCGCAAACTTGAGCAATGCAGCATTTTGACTGCTGAATCAGTCAAGGTTCTGCTGTCATACAGGCGCGATGAGCCATGTGACCATACAGCTCTAGCAGGTAGCTTTCACACTGTTTGATGAGTCACGCAGCAACACCATGGTGCAGCACTGGCAAAGCAAAGATTGAAGAGGACACATTGATGCACTTGCAATCAGTTCCAAGGCCTACTTGCCTTGATCTGGATCAAAGTCATCCTCGACTTGTCAAATGTGCTTGTTTGCCCAGCATTGAGCAGTCAGAGCCTCAGCATGGCAATTGTGTTAAATGCCTACATTAAAGCAGCCTTTCACTGTCAAGCAAACGCAGCAGAGGCCATTGGCTTGACCCCACTGCATTTTGCAGGACTGTCTTACTCCCAAGTGTGCACATGCCACCATGCTCTACTAAAACACTCTACCTGTACTTACGCTGGACCCTGCTAACCCTAGTGCATCTTTGCGCTCCCGTCAAGGACCATGACTCTCAACTTGTTACACCCTGGACATGTGCATGAGTGTGTTCATGCAAGACAGCAATCCTGTCAGCTGTGGTATGCTTAGCTGTGTGCAGCTGCAGCTGCTTGTGAACGTAGTCCAAGGGCATGTATAGCGCTCAGCCTAGGTGAGATTGCTGGATGCATTTAGGCCAGAATGTCTCTGTTGTGCATCACTGTGTCTGTGTCTGTTTGAGTCAGAGTGTGTGTCACACAGTGTGTGCATATGTCTGTTTGTGCAAGTGCCAACATCTCGCTTTGTTATGCAACTCGTTTGTGAGCGCGGCAGATTTCATGTCAGAATTCCAGGGCGCCATGTGCCATGCGTGAGGCCAGGCAATGAGCCAGCACCTGACTGGTGGCTGATGTTGCCGCCCACATAGTCTTTCAAGGGACAGAGCAAGACTGTTATACCAGATAGACAGATTCCTAGCATGATGGATGATAATGCGTTTTGATGCGTACTTGTAGACTGGCACTTATCACTACATTGTTGTACAAGCTGTCTTAATGTGTATGCTTTGCGGAGCTGCCTGCCTGTGCAGGGCAAAGCAAGCCCACACTGCATTTTGGACGAGGCAGCACAGGGGGTGACTAGTTTCAAGGAGAGTGCAGCAAGATAAAGACTGACTGGGAGGACTTTTGTCACGTGTTGTTTGTCTTTGTGACAGACAATCTGGCACAAACGGCAGCCTCAGCAACTGTTGTCGTGGTGAATGCTGACAGCTTGAACACGTTTGCTGGTCCTGTTACCTCTGTCGTAAGGCACGCAATGTCAACCTAAGATCGCGACCAGATTCAAAAAAGCACAGAAGTGTGCAAAATCTGACTGTCAACATGTTCCTACTAGGCTAGAGAAGGTGTAAACCATTCAGATGTCAGCCAGTTCATATGCATTATGTTTCTGTGTTGCGCCGCGCAAGCATAAGTCGCGTACACACCATTGTCAAAGACGCCAAAGCATGTAATCTTATCGTTCTCTCAGTCAGTTGCATGCTAGAGTTGCGTAGTCCTGACTAAATTGCTGTTATCCACATGCATCAGCCATGTCAGCATGTCAGCAACGACACATCACAAGTGAAACTTGTGCGCCGCTTGCGGGGTCACCTCAATCGTCGAATACATTCAACATCACAAGGCACAGCACAGATTGCATAGGAGATTGCAGCAGTAAGAAGCGCTCGACCGCTGTTTGGGTAGTCTGTGACTGCATTCGAAACCGCCTTGTGTCGTCGCTCGACCTTGCTCGTTGTTTAGCCATGCTACTGCCGATGACACTTGCCGCAACATGCATTTATGGCGTCGGTTTTGTGTGAGCAAGGTGGCAATTCAAAGCTGAGTCTGAGTGCGTTGCTTCTCAGGTACAGCATGTCGGTGCACCCCCAAGCTCAAGTGTTGCTGGACCTGATGGCACAGAGGCCCCAGGTGCAGCCTACAGATCTCCCAGTGGTCGAATATAGAGCTTATATCGAAAAGCTATCAAGGTAGCAAAGCCTTCTTGTTGCATAGCAACTATCTACAGCTGTGTTTGAGTAAGGCTGAGCCTTGAAATACAGTCAGAGATACAAAGCTTGCTTGCGTAGTCAATATGCCAGCATCTAAATATACCTACTGTGCAGGCCCAGAACAGTGCCTGAGATTGCAGAAGTCAAGGACATTCAACTTCCTGGGGCAGCAGGACCTATGCGAGCCAGAATATACAACCCCACTCCAAATGCATCTGCTCCTCAGCCTGCACTGATCTATATCCATGGCGGTGGCTGGTGCCTCAGCAGTGTGGAGTCTCATGACTCCATTTGCAGAGCTCTTGCAAGCCAGGCGAACATTGTTGTCTTGTCTCTAGACTACAGACTTGCTCCAGAGCACGTCTTCCCAGCTGGTTTAGAAGATTGTTACGCAGCCACAGAATGGATCTCCAAGCATGCAAACGAGCTGAATCTAGACCCTGCAAGACTAGCAATGGGTGAGCAAACAGCCTGTGCAGCTTCTGTGCAGTTCGTATTCTGCTTCTGCTCCCTGACGGTGTATTCTTGTGCCTGGCATTTAAACAAAAGCATAAAAAGCTGTGAGAGTGCTCTTACACAAACAACAGAGAAGCATGCCTGTCGTTAGCTGATCATGTCAAGCACCTGTGTAATCAGCTTGCATGTATGCAGGTGGTGATTCTGCTGGTGGCAATTTGACAGCGGCCACATTGCTGCTGACATATGAGCGCAAGGGTGCTCCAATTGCCTTTCAGCTACTGCTGTATCCTGCTGTTCACACACTTGCAAGCAATCAGTCACGGCAGCAGTTTGCCAATGGTTTTGCACTCGACAAGACTCTGAGCAATTGGATGTTCCAGAGCTATGTTGGCAGCGATAACAAGACTGCACTCACAGACCCCAGAGTATCGCCTTTGCTAGCTAAAGATTTGAGCTTCATGCCACCTGCCTTTGTCTTGACAGCGTCACATGACCCGCTACGGGACGAGGGCAAGGCGTATGCAGAGCGCTTGCAACAGGAGGGCGTCAAGTGTTCGTACAAATGCTATGAAGGCATGCTGCATGGCTTCTTGAATCACACATACCTGCTGCCACTGGATGTAGGAGAGCAGGCCATTTCTGAATGCGCCAGGCATTTGAGGGATGCTTTGCACACCACTAATGGCAAACTCTGATCAGCATTGATCAAAGCGAGCAAATTTGTTCATTTGTGACTGTAAAGTTTCATCCAAGTTGTTCTTTCAAGTTTGCTTTGCAAGAACCAATGCAGTGGCTCCCAAGGTTACTGTATGCACGCGAACATTGGATGGCTGTGCAGACATCGAGGTCAGCATGTGCTTACATTCCATTGACTGTGTTGCTATCATAACAAACATGAAGTTCTTAGCATTGTGGCTGTTAAACATTTGTAGTTCATGTGCAGTCACTGAGTCCTGAGATACAACAAAAGGAATTTGAGCTGATGCTGTTTGCTTATGTACAGTTGATATAACATGCGATAATTGTACCAATGTAATAGACAATTAGCTCAGAAGACAGTCAGGACTACCAAACCCCACTATGTTAATGGTGTTTTCCCAAAGAACATAGACATGACTGTGGCTGCTTTCGAACATGGCAGCCACATCTGACCCATTGGCATGTACGTAGTGCCCCTGTGAGGCCACTGACTCTTGCAGAAACACTTCACGAAGCCCTGCACACCATGACCAATGTTACCAATTCACTTTCTGTACAACCCGTATGATATAGAATATAGGTACGGTATGCATGTGAATGCACAAGCCGTACTGCTGTAGTTGCTCTTTGGTAGGTTTGCGTGAGTCAGACAGGGTATGATATGCTTTGCATGCAGGAAGGCAGCTTCTACCACTACAACAATGCCAAGAGCAGACACAAGCAATTTTGCCCATGCACGTCTCCATCTGGTTGCAGTACACCATCCCACTCACGTCTGTCTCAGTGCTGAGTGTGTGTGCATGCGCCCATCATTCAGCAGGATGCTACTCACGTCTGGCCAACAATTATCAAATGCATATGGCAGTGGGACATTGCTCACCTAGAAGGTGCCTGAGTCTTTCGCCTGTTGTGCCTGACTGGACCTCTGTCAGGGGAGCTGCTAGCTGCTCTCTTATGTCCCTTACCACCCCTGCTGGTGAGTGCTTCCTTACTGCCCCTGCCTCTGCCCCTTCCCCTGCCTGCTGCTGAAGAGGCCCTGGCAACAGTCTTGCCGCCCCTGCAACGCTTCACACTCACACCTTCTCTGCCTTGGCGGGATGCTGAAGCACGATAGGGGCCTCCTGCAGCAGAGTGACTGTCCCTCATCTTCCCTCAGACAAGAGATTTATCTGGAGCAAAGCTACTTAATGATTATATTGTTTATAAGTATAAAAAAGATTACGATAATAACTAAAACAAGGGCTTGGCCGACAGCTATATACAGCAAAGGTGCGCATACATGTGATGCAGTGCATGACCTATGCGCTGGAAATAAACATGGCACTTTGGCTCAGGCTGCTGAATGTAAAAGTGCAGCCATCCAGCACAGGCAGAGAGGCACTTGTCAGAAAGGCATAGTCTCACATCAATGCCGTCTGACTATTTGGCATGTGCCACGCGCAAGGAGACTCAATGCACCTCTGCTGAAGTCAGAGGCGTCCTGGCGTATGTACTATGCTAAGAACCACAGTGTACAGCTGTAGTGGGCGAACTGTCAGTCATGTGCCAGGTGCAAACAGCCTCAATGTGTCAAGGGCCCCAACGCATCAAGGGCCTCAATGTGCAAAGAGCCTCAATGTGTCAAGGGCCTCAATATGTCATTATAGAGCTCAACAAATGTGGGATGGGAACAGCACCTTGGTCTGTGCCACTCACTGCGTCATCATCTGAGTCCGACCCTTCTTCTGCTTCATGCGCCTCCAGCTCTGGGCCCAGGGCGCCAAGCAGCTGATCCATTCCAGTGTTCCCTGTATGCTCCTGTGTGTCACACCAAACAAATTCTTCAATTTCGCAAGTCTGAATCACGTCCTTTCCATAAACTGACCTCTCAAAACAGATGCGATATGGTTTTTCTCGCTTGTGGTGAGAATCTGCAGCGAACTAGGATGTTCCTGCATTGCCGCCATGGGCGGCTCCCATTGTACTTGACAATAGGCCACTACTTTATATATCATCACCTGATATGGTATCCTATATTATGGTTGATCTGCACTATGAGGCGGACAATGTCCTCTGAAATAGTGCTCTTTCTACACGTCCAAGAGAGACCCCCAGACTGGAAAGCGTTTTAAATATTATTATTATTATTATTAATATCATCATTATTTTTATTTTTATTTTTTGTTTATATTTGAGAGAGACCCCCAGGTCTTGGAAACTGACCTGATGTAATCTAGCAGCACTGGCAAACTGTCTGCCAGCAATGGGCCCTCGCTCCCCAGACCGCCGCTTCTGTGGGATGGAATCCCAGACCACCCTGTCGCCCTTTTTTGAGGTGGCCCCCTTGCGCCCTTTGGCTGCTGCCGCCTTGCCTTTGGCGCCCTTTGCTGCCTTGCCCTTCGGTTTTGGTGCCAGGGAGGTCACGCTGGAGGCTTTGGCCAGATGTTGTTCTGCCTGACGAGCTGCAGAAGGCATCCTCGGCCGGAAATCCTGCAATCAGTCACACAATGTGGCAATTTACATCGCACATCCTCCTGAAAAGGAGCATTGCCGTGATCCTGTATGCTGCAGGTATATAATCTGACTGCTCATGGCGCAGTATAATCTTGCACCGTCTTTCTGTCGTCCAACACCTTGGCTGGCGCGTTAAGCTGCAACAGTCGCTTCTCCCCATTTGAGCCAACAACACAGTGTGAGACAGTGTTGAGCAGAAACTACATGATACGCAAGACGTCAGCCAGCTGTTGAACATTCTGGCCCAAGGGTTGATAGCACTCCTGTTGAGGTTGCTTGCACAAAAAGCCTTTGATATCTGGTGGTTGCATGACACAAGCATAGTCAGGACGCCTGACACTTCTAGAGAGTTCCCCTAGGTCAGCAGGCAGGGCAACCTACAGGGCGGGGCCATTGGCCACACTGCCGGGTCTGTCAAGCTGTCTGTGCTGAGCAGATGGGGCAAAAGGTTAAGGGTTTCTGGTGATACTGTAAAGAACATGTTGCAGACCAAGCAGCAAGACCAAAATTCTGTTTATTAAAGCACCAGCTTGGCAGAAAGTTGAGTTATACAGCAAGCATACCTTTGGTGGCCTGCCAATCGGTGATTTCTTGACAAACTGACACTGCAGAACATTGCGCTTGGAATCCTGCATGAGGCTCTTGTGCCGGTACACCTCAGCAGCAAAGACTTCCAAGCCAGCGAATTTCCTCTTCTTTGGCTTCTTCTTCTTCAATGGAAAGGTGGGAAGCACAGCGTCCTCAGCAATGATGTCAATGGCGTTCTTGGGCTGTGGCGCCAGCTTGGCAAATGTGAAATGCTCCACATTCAGCGGTGGCCGCAGTACTGGCCGCGGCTGGGCTAGCTGTGGCGCAGCTGCAGCATAACGCTGTGCAGCTGTGGCAGCATATCGCTGCTGTGCCGTCGCAGCTGTGGAATACTGGGCCTGGGACTGTACACTGTATGCTGGCGGTGGCTGCAGCTGTGGCTTGTATCCGGACTGGCTCTGTGCCACATATGGCAGCTGTGAAGGTGCTATGTAAGGTGTGTGCGTCTGAACACTGTACGGTGGCTGCGACAGGGAGACATACTGTGATTGTGGCAGAGGGCCTAGGGCTTGTGACTGCGCAGCATAGGGTCTGGGCTGGGCATTGAAAGGCGGCTGCGCCTGAGCACGTGCACGATACAGTGCTTGTGCCTCAGCACTGTATGCAGTTGGGCCTGCAGCACCGTAGGAGGTGGCCACTGCTGGCTGCGGTACTGGTCTGCCCGGAAGAGCAGTGCTGATAGGTGCTGGCGCTGTGAGGCCTGCACCAGATGGAATGTGGCTAGGCAGGTTGGATGAGGTGGCCACAGCTGTGGGCAAGCTTGCCCGAAGGCCCTGCCTGGCAAAGGCCTGGTGAGAAGCAATGTGAGAGTGAGAACCCTGGAGGTGGCCACCTGTGCTTCCAGCTGTGGCCACAACTGCGGCAGCTGGAGGTGCACCTGAGGCAGCAGGTGGGGCCATGCTGGAAGCTGCAGCCAAAGCTCCAAATCCTGCTGCTGACTGTGCTGCATTGGCAGATGCGCCAAAAGTGGTGTCGACCCCAGAAGTAATCAACGGCCTGCTGGAAATTGCAGCAGATGCTGGCAGTGTGAAGCCAGAGGAAGGGGTGGTTGATGGGCCAGCCAAGTTTGAGCCATCTGTAGCTGCTGGAGCACCTGCAAGGATGTACATAAAATGGTGATGTTTGCTGGCCATTCATCACACTGAGAAAGGCAATCTGACTCCAATCCTAAAGAAAAGAAAGGAAAGACTGCGCCTTTTGGCATTGATGAGCTTCCCTGTGGCGTACTACTTGATGGGAAATGAGGATACTACTCTTATCTCAAGCCTGGCCTCCAACCCTAAACGTACTGTGATCAGGGGACATGTGACAGGCTGTCAAACATCTTTGCGCCTGCATTGTTCTTCATCATGATACTCCTTTTGCACGGCACAGTGCTGATGCAAAGCACAGCGGCAGTCTCAACACATGCACTTTGAGCTGAAGCCAATAGCCAGCTCGACCCTTGAGTTGCTGAAAGCAAACAAGCAGATTCTTGGTGAGTTCATCGACCATGTGAGCACATGAGAGTCAGGTTCCAGAACCAATTAAGCCTAATTAAGCCTCACCAGCGTTAACAGAGCCCTGCTGCAGCAACGGTGACTGTTGTGACTTAGCCATGGCACGACTAGCTTGGAAGGCCGCAGCTGCCCTGGCTGCCGCAGCTGTGGTGGCTGCCTGGTGACCCACAGAGGGGTTTGGCGGCCTAAGGTTAGCAGTGGCGGCCAGACCAGCGGCCAAACCTACCTGCCAGGCAGTGTTTGAGCCACGTGGCAGGGAGCTGGGGAGCATCCCAGGGACTATGGCATGAGCGTTGGTTAACCCATGTGACTGCACGCGACAAGCAGTGTGCTCAGCATGTGCTAAATTGCATATGATATGCATATCATACCATTGCAGCAAGCCGGTGATGCATGCAGAAATTGTGCATTGCTGTTGCATCTCGCATGCTGCCTCTGTGAGCAATGGTGTTCAATAGTCACACTGTACTCTGCATGAGAAAAGTGCAGCATTGCTGTATAACAAGAGCGGAGCAGCTGCCACTTTCAAACCCAGCTGCAAAACAGCTGCTGCAGTGTGCAAGCTGCAGTCAAGCCATGATAAGACAGCAGCCACAGAGTGGCGGTCACGGTGTGCGTTGCAGCTTCATATCTCACCTGCAATGCTTGCATTTCCATTGCCATGGAGGCCTGGGCTGCCAGCTGTGGCGGCTGCTGAGCTCTACTGGTGGTGGGGGTCACTTGGGCCCCAGCAGGCAAGGAGGGGTGAGCATGGGGGCTGGGTTGGGGTTGAGAAGGCGCCCCTCTGTAGGGAGGCTTTGCATGAGGCCAGGGAATCTGTAAGCAAGCTGTTTCTGAGCCAGCATCTTTGGCCACATGCAATCGTACAAGTTGCTGCACAAGAATGTAACAACGCGATAGGATGCTGGACCTGGTGCAGACACATAGACACTGTACAGAAGTCTGATGCTGAGCAATTCAAAATGGATGATCTGCTGCGGTGTGGTGCCACTCTGTGTTGCCAGCCACACACGCATGCAGTGTCAGACATTTGGCTTGAGAAACAATGGACTCACCTGAGAAGTGCCCTGGCCCAAGCTTTGGTAGGCGATGCTGGTCTCTGGGCCTGTTGCGTGTAGCCCTTGGGGCCGGTAGCTAGGACTCAGGGGGTTGCCAGAGGGCTGAGGCCCCAAGGATTTGCTTGAGCTAGGGTTTGGGACAGAGATTGACAAACCTGGGCCTGAGAAGTGGGACCCAGGTGCAAGTGGCATGCTGGACCCTCTTGGATACATAGGGTTTGAGCCGGCAGCAAACCCTGGCACTGTATTAGGGTTCGCAGCTGAGGAAGAAGGGACAAAGGTAGGGTTGGCAAAAATTCCAGCTCTGGAGCTAGGGTTTGATGAATTTCTGAATGGCGCAGGGCCAGATGGCAGATTGAAGTTAGGGTTGAGAAAGGGTTGAGACCCCTGCATGGACCCATACCTGGGGTTGTCAGCAATCTGTTGCGCTGGAGCTGGCATGCTGGGATTACTCAATTGAAGAGGGCCTGAGGCTGCCTGAGCAGATGCAGGAGCAGCTGCTTGAGCAGCTTCAGTACTGCCTTGAGCAGAAGTCATGCCAGGCTATCCTCTTCTTCCTTGCAGATGATGCAGCCCATGGCATTGTAGGCCATGAAGCGCTTCTGAGAGCTGTCACCTGTTCACACACATGCTCAAGCATGAGTTCATTCAATCATGCAATCATCAAGTCGAAACAACAATCACAGAATCAATCCAGCTGTATTCCATCAATTTTGGCTTTTCAATGACACTGGATCACCCATACTACAAGCAAGCGCCCCTGGGTCAAAGTGCATGTATTTTCATGAAGTCTTCTGTTTCAAAAGTATTTGAGTGAATGGTACAGACACATAGTTTCAACTGTATAAGCAGTGTTGCTGGATGCAGGCATGGTTAATGAAAATGCATGCAGGCATCTGCCTGGTCATGCTGGATCGGGCAACAGCAGCACCTGAAGGCGTTGCGCCCGGCTGAATGGCTGCCTGGGGAGTAGCGCCTCTTGACATTCCATAGACTGCCCTTCCCTGAGGGCCTTTGCGTCTCTTGGTGGCACTGCCCGGGGCTGTTTCATCGCCAGCCATGTCATCTTCCATGTCATGGTCTATAAAGCTGTCCATTCCTTGCTCTTCTTCTTCTGTATGGCACCACAAATGTGGTGTGGTACAACCTTAGGAAGAGTGGGTGCATCATGGAGGAGGGGGTAGTTCAGCATGTGGCGATATTGAACTAGCAACTTCCTGATTGTCTGTCTAATTGCTTCCTTTGCAGACAGCCCTGGAGGTTTGAGACAACTCCAGGGCTGTCTCAAACCTCAGTGACATAGACAGCTGCGCCAAAGTGAATTGACCTGCTACAAGGCATATGTTCAAAAAGACACTTCACTGTCAACAGATTGCAACTATGCTGGTGATGTTTCTAAATCAGCCTTTGCTTTGTCATGCCTCACAACATGGAAAAGCGCCCACAGGAGGGAAGTAGCTGCTGATGCAAGGACCACAATTTCTAACAGCTCATTTCATGCACACTGCAGCCTGTGCTCAAACTCAGCATCCAGTTGCTGATGCCTTGTGCATCCACACATGTGCTTGCCTACCTAGGGGGTCTACACTACCAGCCCTCTCTCCGCCCCCCTCTTGATGGGGGGCCACACCATGGGCAGGCAAGCTGTCAGGGCTGACATGGGGACCAGGATTATCCCCAGGCACAATGTCAGACCAGACAGCAACACTGCCCTCTTCAGACACGCATGCCAGACTGTTGTGGTCTGGGTGCCAAGAGACTGCAGAAATGGTGGCTGGGGTGCTGCGTTGGTTCAAAGCTTTGCGCTGGCTGACATCCCAGAGAACCAGTAAGCTGTCTGTACCGGCACTGACCAGATACAGCCCTACAGGCAGGCAGTGCCTTGCTGCTGAAGCACAACTGAAGCCTGTTTGCCCATTATTGAGCAGGCAAGAGATGGGTTCAGCGAGGAAGGCAAAGTTGCAGGCCATTGAGCAGCAGTATCAAGTGAGCAGCTTACACAATAAAGATGCCCAGCTGACCATTGGAAAAAAAGACCACATGCAAAGGGACCCTTGATCTGGAAGTCAAATACCAGCATTTAGGCCACAAGTAGCTTGCAGAGTGCAGCTGCCAGCTTACCATTGGGTGAGAAGGAGACCAGATTGATGGGGGCTGAATGGGGCCCTTTGAGGCTGAAGGCTACTGACCAGGATAGGCGCTCAAACATGGAGACGTCGTTTTCTGTGCCAGGTACGGCCAACAGGCTGCCACCGTCCGGATGCCATGCAGTGCCGCTACGCCTGGCAGAAGTTACATCTACCTGGACACATCATGCATGTCATATTGCTCATGCCTGCCCCTCTTATGATTATGATCAGCAGTGCATGTGTTGCTCAGTGACTCAGCAAGGGCGTCATATATTCTGGCCACTGTGAAGATGATGATGCTGCATTACCTGGCTTAACCATTATCTTGGGGCGACAATGTATGCGTAGCTTTGTAGGCAATAATGAGCATATGCTGACTCACGCTACACATGCATGGCACAGGAGTGTAGATGGTGTGACTGACATAGGGTACATATGTGGCCAGCCATTGATTCTTTGCACAAAATAAAATTGTGTAAAATCAGGCAGCATTGCATAACAGCCTTAGGCAAGTCACTTGAAGTGCGGTGTCTGTGTCAGCATGGTGTATCCTGACAACGGTTGCTGCAAAGCTGATGCAGAGTAACCAGTGTATCCAGAGTAAACAGTGTAAAAGCATAGCAAGGCAGAGATGCAACAACATGCCACCTTTGGTGCAACTCTCTTCTGAGCATACTTCACTTTGCCATCTGCCATATCCCAGATCTGAAGTGTGCCTTCTGCTGATACAGATGCCAGGAACTCACTTTCAGGGTCAAATGCAAGACTTCGGGTATAGGCACCAGCCCGCAAAGTCCGAAAGACCTGTGACATGAGTGGCAGCTGTTGCTGGCTTGGCAATCTTTGTCCAAACCCACATCAGAGTAACAAACTGATTGAGAGGAGGTGGGCATTAGCTTCTTCTGTCTTTGAGCTGATTGCACAGCATACTCCTGAGGCTTTGTGCATTTCAGCTGTTCATAAGGCAAACCACGTACCTTGCTTTCTGCAGCGCTGATCAGCTTGATGCCTTCATCATCCCCCGCTGCAGCCAGGTTAGTTCCACTTGGGCTGTATGCAAGAGCACGCACTGGCAGACTGAACCTGGTTGCCACACTGTTGAAGGTACCATCTGGAAGCTTGTAGATCTGCACATGCATGGATAGACACTCTATGCACTTATGCATCAGGAACACTTGCCAAAAATAGCAGCTTTTGCAGTCGCAGATACAGCAGCATACCTTCACGAAGTGCGCCTGATCCCCAACTGCAAAGTTGTCTTGCATCGGGCTGACTGCCAAACAGTGACATGCAACAGCTTCAGCTTGCATGCTTTTGGTGATCTTGTCAGACAAGTCATCTGCCTTTTGAGTGCACAGCTGGCCATCTTGCCCACAGGATATGACTTTCAAACTATCGCCTTTGCCACCGTAGCCAATTCCTGCCATGCCTGCGGCATGGGCGGACACAAAATCGAGAGTGGCAGATGCCATGCCTGGCCAAACAGTGTACGGTAGTTTCAAAAGCGCGAGTCTATTCTGACAAAAGAGCAGAGCATGTGCGCAACCTGCAAAGCGTATGCGTCGCTGCGGGGTGCGGTATTGCGCAAGAGATGACTTGTACAATCGGTGTGGCGGACATGCATGCTGTGTTCGAAAATTCAAAGATGCCCATGCATGTGACTATGCTGTTGAGTGAGATGCAGTTTAAGCGCATTGTGTACAAGATGTTTTGTGGTCTGGCTTGCAGTGCTGAGATGAAATGGAGCTTGCACGGCCCTATCACATGTTGCAGCCACACGTTGCAGCTACAATAGCACCAAATTTCACTATTTTTTGGCCATCTGACATGCAGAAATGTCTTACTCAAAATTGGCAGACTGCTGAAACTGGAATAGTGATGTGGCCGCAATGTAAGCTGTCCTCAGCATTGTCATATCTTCTGCGATGACTAACACTCGTTATCTCCTGATGTCACATGGATTGTCGAGCATTCCTCTTCAGCTTCCTCTCTAGGCCAACATGAACCTCAGAGCATCTTGACTGCAGAAGCAAATGCCAGGCATGTTGACCGGGGCTCTCGGCGTCCGGCCGGCAAGGTTCAATGCATCCTGCACGTTCAAGTCAAATGGTCACCACAAGCCATGTCGCTCGCGCGTCTTGTCGGTTCATGCAGAAAGTCGTAGGTGCGACAGCACAGGCTAGTAAAGCAGATAAGACATGTGGGTGGCTTCCCGTGACCTTGTTCGGCTGTACAGGGAGCTGGTGTTGCACAGCGTGAACGTGGGTGTCCTCGGAGCTCTCTTCACATTCGGAGCTGCCCCCAGACCGCAGAAGCTAGGTACACAAGCAGTACATATGGCATGTGATCCTGCTGTTTGTAACATCACCAAAACTTTTGTGCCGTTGTACAGTTTGTCATCGGCAGGGCATTTCACAAACTTTGACGGCAGTGTTGATGCTGTTACTGCTGGGCGCAACTTGCTGCCTCCTTGCAGGTGTGCAAGACCTGTATGGCACACCCTCGCTGGGACTGTGTCCTTCAACACCAAACTGTATTTCCACAGCAGAAGAGGCCAACATGAGTGAAGATGTCAATGGCGGTAAAAGCCATTATATCCCTCAATGGTATGCATCGCATGGTTTCACACCAGCCCTGACGGTTGTTACATTTCATAGTCACTGCAAGTGTACACGTCAAGCAGCAACTGGTTTGTGGCTGATACTGCAGTACCTACAACCCCATTCCTGGACGTGGCCGGAACAAAGCTGTCAGCCAGCAGCAGGCCATGGATGAACTGAAGTCAGTGGTACGGTGCTGTGCTTTTGCCATCTTTTGCCTTCAGAGGTGTAAATGTTGATGGAATTTGCTGCAGTGATCCACACACAGCATCAGATCTCATGTGAGACTCCATGTATGTTCACCATCGGCATTTCATTGCTGAACATTGCCAGGGTCGGCAAAGTTGATGACAAATGATATGTTGTCTTGTTGTAGTGACTCAGCAATGCATGCTGTGCAGAACTGAGTAAAACAACATCAGATGCATAGCATCTGATATGTGCCTTTGCAGGTGGCAATTATCAAGCCAGACAACTTCGCTTCCACAGTTATCCAGCAGACTGATGACTACCTGTACGCTGAGTTTCAGTCTCCTACTTTTGGTTTCATCGATGACGTCGAATTTTGGTTTCCAGCAAACAAGCAGAAAGATGGCATTTGTGAGTACCGCAGTGCATCGCGCATTGGTGAGAGTGATGGAGACATCAACCGAAAGCGAATCAAAGCTATCAGATTGGAGCTTGAAAAGAAGGGCTGGAAAAGCATTGGCTACTCTTAAATGCAAGGTCTAGCAAGGCCTAATGCGGCCATCAGCTACATGCCATTCTGCCTCATTCCTTTCATGAAATCTGCCAGTGTTCTGTGTGTTGGTAGACCATTCCGGTCATTGCAGGCCACACAATGATAGGACTCAGTAGTCAAACCAGGTCAACAAACAAAAAGGTGCACCTTTGCAATAGGGCCTGAAGTTCACAACTCTGACATCAATCAGCTTAAGCTTGCAAGTCATGTATTTCAGCACAAACCCATGGCCAGCCTGCTTGAGTGTCTGCTCTGCACAGCGCCTTTTACATTTTGTGCTGCGTTCTGATGTCTTTCCAATGCTTGACCTTGGCACACATGTACATTCTGCATGCTGCTGGTCAGCCTAAAGATCATGCAAAGCTGTGCAACTGGCCCGTAACAAAGCAATACTTTATATCAGACCTCAGACATACGTGCACGCCTAGCAAGCGCTCAGCATTACATCTGGTGCATGTCGATGCTTCCAACAAAGGGGGTACTGCAACAGTTTGAATGCTTGTCCACGATAGCACCGATGCAAAAATTACAAGATCCTGTACTTTGTACTGCAAGATCAGTCCCAGTCATGCTGTTGCAGTCTCCGCGCTCTCTGTCTTCGTGGCACACATCTGGGCTGAAAATTTTCGCCATCATGCCAGCCCCCGTCGTGTCACAGCATACAGAGTGAGGTCACACTTACTGGAAGGGCGCCGTTGCAATTGAATGCAGGGCCAGCAACGCTATCTCACGTAAGAAAATTTCAAACGGCTTCCGCAGGTCCCCTGTGGCATTTGTCAATCGCGGCCAAACTTCTGCTCCTAAACCCGCTCCGGTACCTGCTCCCGCGGTTGATCCCCTGAATGAGTCAGCGCCTGGCGGTGTAAAGTACCAGATTACGTCAGGTCTGCCTATCACGTGTGCAAAAAGATGGGCTCCTGCTCCTGTGTTCAGTCGTCGCTGCAAGTCAAGTGTTTAAAGCAAATTCTCTTCTTGGTGCCTTCGAAAAACTGCTAACCTGCCGTGGAGAGTCGCACACCAACACAATGTCGTCTGAACACAGTAGCAGCTGCGGAAGTGCGCATCCAATGACAACATCCGGCAGTTCCGTAGCGGAAGACACGCCAGAGTCTGAACATGCACTGTCGGTTCTGGACTTCGCGCATCAATATGCGCCGGGGACGCAGCAAGAGGTATGGCTCGACTGGCACTCGCATCTTGTGACAAGTAGCACTGTGTGTGCTTGCTGCCAAAGACCTGCTTTCCTCTCTGCAGTGCCAAGGGCCTCGTTCAAGCAGACGTAAGAGACGACGAGACGGCCCGTGTCAGGATGAGGAGCAAGCAATCAGACACTCTTGCGCTTATCAACAACGCCATCAGACATCAGATGGCCGTGCTATGCAACGCTCACAGACAACGGGGCTATCGAAACAGCCGGACTCAGCTGCAGATTGCCAGAAGAGCAGCTCAGCTACGTACTATGTTGCCATCTATAGCTGTCTGATTCCATAGATACCGTCAAGCCATCCAAATAGCAGACCTGAGCGCCCAAGGTCAAGGCGCTACAGCGGTGCATCTGGCTGCTTGTCTTTGGATCGCATCCAAGAACGATGGCAATCGTGCCTGCGTGCCCAGCAGGACTTTACTCACAAGAGCCATTTCTGTCTGCCCAGAAGAGCTCAGCCAGGCAGAGTTAACAGTATGCTGCCGGTTGCACTGGAACCTGTTCAACTCTCAGGTTGCCTCTGCCTGTCAGCACTGACAGAGCTGATTGTGCAGAGTTGTCTGTGTTGCAGAGATATGCCATCAATTGGCACACGCAGCATGCTGACCACCAATGTGCAGCATGCTGTGTTCTCTGTAGTACAGGTTTCTGCTGTGAGTTCTCCGATCGTAACAGAGCTATTTTGAACGAGGCAGTGTGCGCATGCACAGGTTGACAAATGAATGACCTATGTATCATATTGAGTGAATCAGTTGCTGCTGGCAATTTCCAGTATCACCCAGTTTGCTTCGATAGTCAAAGTGGTGTGACAGGTTGAACAGCGTTGTTGCTGAATTCCGTACTGAACTTTCAGAGATGTCAGTTGTTGTGTTCTCAGATAGCTATGGTACACATGCAGTCACAGGCTGAGAGTACAAATGTCTCTTTCTTGAGGTTCAAAGTAGGATTAGCTTTTACAGCTTTTGCTTAGTAACTACTGCAAAGAGCTCCACCTGATTTTCCTTTTAGTTGCTACAGCAACATGTGCCATATGTGCCTCACGATTACAGAGCGAAGTATTGACCTGGCACCTTTCAAAATTTGCGTAAGAAATGTTTCTTCCTCTTGACTTTTCGTGTGAGGGTCGTTGCAAAGAAAAGGTCTGCATGTCTGTCAGCAATGGTGTAGCATGCAGCCACCAGCGAAACAGTCGTTCTTTCCAATTCAATAATTGGTACCTTCAATCCCGCTTCATTTGTGCAATCTTGCGCGCACTGCAGCCTTACAAGACATCTCATGAAAACGATTGTAGTGGGCCTGCAAAAAAGATGCACCAGTTGTGGCAGGGTATAATGAGCTAAAAGGCATCTACAGTGCCATGTGGGATTTTGCATCACAAAACCAGTCTGTACAGGTGATTGGGCTCTCGAAATTTCACATGACAGTACACTATGCACACACAGTCTGGGGTCACACTGCTGAGCTACTTCTTGCGCCTGTTGGTGCGTGTGTGCCTGCGCTCATTTGGGTTATGCTTCCAGCTTGCCAGTGCAGCAGCAGCTCCCTTGTACTGTGCTGCGCTGCCATGATTCTTTTGGAACCAGCTGTCAGGTCCATACTCTGGAGCAAACGCATCCACAGCCTCATCCTTAGGCTTTCTATTGCGCCGCTTGTTCAGCTTTTGCATCAGGACATCCTCACGCAGAATGTGTGCATTCTTCTGGTAACCACCCTGCACAATCACTTGCATAATCAGCAAAAACAGAGATGGGAATCAGTGCTTTGCCTGATGTACATGCCGGACTTGTCACAGTAGTGCAATGATTGTAATGCATAACATGCATATGACAAGCTGTGCAAGCTCGTGATGAAGTAAGAAATGATGAGTCAGCATGGGCTCACTTCATCAGCAGAAGCAAGCTAGCCAATGCTACACTGAATCTCAGATAATGTGCCATTTCATTGGACAGAAATCAAGATTATGGGCATGATAATAATCAATGTCAGAACGAAAAGCATAACAATAACAGGGCGCTCTTCTGGACTATACATACCTGGCGTCAAAGGAAGACACAAAACAAATAAATGTGCAAGCATAGGATTGAACAAACGAGAAAACAAAGAGGTGAGGGTCACTGTGCCCTCGAGTGCCTCTGAGCAGATTTTTCACATGCAAGCAGTCAGCAGTTCTGACAAGGCGAACAACCAAGCACAGGTACTTGCGCAGCTCAGCAGTAAGCACCTTGGGCTTAGGAAGGGAGTAGCGAGTCCCTCGTGTGTTGAAGCGCTTCCTGACACCATACTGCTCAGTCCCATCAGGCCCAATGACTGCCTCCACTTTCTCCAAGGTGGAATTGCCACAGTGTGGACAGAACAAACGGCCAGGCTCCTGAATTCACAAACCAAAGCAGTGCATACCAGCTTTTCTGCTGACTACATCAAAGAATGTGATTGCTTTGCAGGTAGACCTCAGCCCTGGCTGCATGTGCATACATCATGTTTTCTATAGCACCGGTAGATACCTGAGGCCATGAATGACACAATGCAAGCATGTGCAGCCAAGCAATGTGACTGACTCACACGATGCCAAATATGGTTGATGCATGACTGTGATTCAGCTCAGACTGCTAAATGCTAAAGCTAACTGCTATGAATGTAAGACAGCAAATATTGGCACCGACAACGCAACACTGCATGGCTAACCTTGGTGATCTTGAAGCAAGCTGAACAGCGCAGCACCCAGCGGCTGAGCTGCTTGATGCGCATCCCATTGGGCGCAACCAGCCTCAAGCCCATCTGCAGAATGACATTCTGCATGGCAAAATCTGCTGTCACACTGGCCACAGAAGACTGGGCTGCACTTGCATCCTCTGCCTCTGAGGGCAACTCATCATCTGAGTAATCCTGCTCTGAGCCAGAGTCCGCATCATCTGATACGTCTGAGCCACTGGAGGCTGACTCATCATCTTCTGACTCTTCATCTTCAAGTTGAGAAGACGCAGCTGAGGTACCACTGGCAATGCCGTGCTCAGCATGGGTTGTGCCGTGCTCGGCATGGGTTATGCTGTGCTCAGCATGGGTTGTGCCGTGCTCAGCATGTGTGTTGTGCACAGCCTCAGGGCTGCTTGCCTGTGTTGGGGCGCCAGTTGCGGCCATTGCATCGTTTGATACCATCTGAGAGGCTTCTGACGCATTTGTAACAGTCTGTGTGTCAGTGCCGGTTCTGGCATTGATGACTGACGTGTCTGATGAGATGACAGGTGCTTCTGGCAAGACAGAGCTTGCTGGATCCGCCTGAGATGTCTCACTGACTGCTTGCACAGCAAAGCGCCGCTGCTGCTTGCGTTTCTTCTTGCGTGCTGCATTGTGACTGGAGGAGGCTTTCTGCCAGTCATCCTCATTCTCCCCAGCAGCAGCAGCACCACCAGCAGCAGTAGTGGACTTGCCATTGTATGGCTGACCAGGTCTGCTATTCTGAGAGGCATCGGTAGCACCTTGAGATGCTGATTCGCCCCGAGGGGAGTGGCTGTGCAGCACACTGTCTGGTGAAGCAGCTAGCTGTTGTGAGCCATGCTCTGATGGTGCTCCAGGGCTGTTGCTGATGTCAAGAGACTGTACTGCCTGGGACACCTTGCTCAGCAGCCCTGTGCAGCAACAATTAGTAGTCTAATATAGGTCCTCACAGGAACACCTGATCAGCATTTGATGATGACATACAATTTGCAAGCAGCTAACCATGAGTTGATCATAGCCTGGAAATGCAGGCTGCTGTGAACAAGGTGAAAAGAGTCCTGAATGTGAAACTATGCATGCGGCCAGACACCGCTATGCACCATGCCTATCACACATTGCACATGCAAAGGCAGCAAGCTTGCCTGCAAGCTCTTGCTCTGCAAGATCTTCCTCTGCAAGCCTATCCATATCAGCCCACTTGTCCCCAGTCTCGTTCCATCCAGGCAGCTCCTTGGCAGCAGGCGCATTACCTTTGCGCACAGAGGGCAGATCTGGGAGGGCTCTCAAGGCCACGTCACCATGACGTGCAACCTCCAAAGTATGCGCAAGGGCTATGAGCCTGATGTCAGCTGTGGAAAGGGAGTGCAAATCCCCAGTAGCACGAGCAAATCGCAGCACTGCAGAGAGACAACCTGTCAGTCTGCAACCTTGTTTGTCTTACAGACGTTTCATCACATTTGGGCACGCCACACGTTGAAGCAAGCTTGGCTGCAAAACAACAATGTGCAGAACGCAAGCTTGGCACCTGCTTTTACAGACTCTTCTGACGGCTGCTGACACTGCAAGGCGAAGGGCAAGTTCGCCAAATACTGCCGCGTGTGCTTATCCCGGACTTCAGACAAGACTTCGGGGATGGTGACGGCCGTTTCTGCTATGCGGTGTAACTGCAAACCGCTAATAATCGCGTTGGTGTCCACAACAGCAACACTAATATCAGAAGCCTCGAGTCCACGCGCAGTGGGCTGCGCTTCGGCGGCGTCAAGTTTGGTGACTGCGGCCCAAGTCCCCATGCTGCTGTTGGATCTTGCGAATCTCCTGCTTTGCAAGGGTGTGTGCGGCTGTGCCCGTGTACTTGTCGTTCTGTGGTTTCGGAGCACATCGTAACGCCTGCTGTACGCTGCAACAGCTCTCAGCTGTAAAAAAGAATTCACCGAAACGACAATGCATTGCATACTCAGGCGTGGTCCCCGAGCTCCTGCTCAAACACGATCCCTCGCGATCGCGCTTGAGAGTTTATTTTAAACAGCTCTCAGCTGCAGATGTTGAGTTGTGGTATGCACTCGAGTGGTATGCACTCGAGCTCGGATTGAATCAGTCAAGTCATTCATGAACTGGTTATTCACAGCTGCTTCAAAGGGCCATGATGAGCATTCACATGCCGCTGCATGTGTATGCTGTTTTTTGGTTAAGCAATTGATGATATTCACATCTAACTGAATGTGCCCTTATGATACATGATATTACTATTGGTACCTTATGGCGGCGAACCCAAAAAAAAGTTACAAGTTTGAATGAAGTTGTTCAAAACAGAGCAGGAGGTTTCACAGTCATGCAGAACACCAAAAAAAAAAAAAGTACAGTATGTCAGCGGGCACAACCCAGAAAAAAGGGAAAATACAAAATACAAATAAACACATAAACTGGACAGGCCTTTTCTGGCTGCCTATTGTACAAGTCACACATCTGTGCAGCATAACGCATTTTGTTTGCGCAGCTCTAAAACGTCATCAGCATTAGCGCCAGCCACCATCTCAGGCAATAATGCACAGGGCAACTCAGCAGCTAAAACAGATAATGCATCATCTCGCAG
>JAABUP010004264.1_pt1 | contig 23671 bp, 22 predicted proteins | sample 5559201 | NCBI WGS metagenome assembly JAABUP01 (sample SAMN10711887, study PRJNA513373) | rock metagenome | isolation source: Antarctica rocks | place: Antarctica
CAGAACCCGTACCCATCTCCTTGATATTGGCACTCGGTTCACTCATGCCATCCCCAAGCCTAACCTCCCTCTCCATAGTCGGCGTCCCATCCAACCTCGCCCTCCTCAACATCGTCCCCGAACTCTCCGCCGTGCCCGGCCTCTCGTCGTCCACTCCTTCTTCTCCTTCTCCTCCTCTTTCCCCCTCCTCGATCCCATGCGCAAGATTATAGTTCCGTATAAGATAGCCCTCCAACCTCCTCGCCTCTCGATCCCACCGCTCATTCAACGACCCCACGGCCGCAAGCACGTCTTGCTCCGTGTACGCGGTCAGCGCCGTATTCACCGGCGGTCGTGTCGACGATTTATTCCCACCCATCGCCGCGCCCAGCGTGCGACGCACGGACGGTCTACCTGTGATAGACGCGGGCGTATGATGCGAGGAGGGATGGTTACGGATATTTTCGATTTCGCGCTGGACAGTGTGCAGGGATTCGGCGCGGTCGCGGTCCATGGAGGGCAAGTGGAGGAGGGAGTGGTTTTGCTGGAGGCCGTTGACGAGGACGGTGAAGCCTTGCAGGTTGATGTCGTTGTTTTCGCAGTAGATTTCTTGCAGGGAGGTGTTTTCTTCCAGGACGGACGCAACGGTGCTTGCGCCTTGGAGTCCGAGTTTTTGGTATTCGATGCGGAGGACCTTGAGGGCGGTGTTTTTCTTCAAGCCGGTTAGGGCGTGGTTTAGGCCGATTCCGAATCGAGCGACTTCTAGATGGGCGTGCTCGCCTGAGATGTCTAATACTTCCAGTGTTTTGTTCTCCGCAAACATACATTGGAGCGCTTCGCACGTCTCGTCGCTCGCATCGTACGGCAGGGATGCTTTTGAGATGTCGAGATATTTCAGCGTCGTGTTCTTTCGCAACGCCTGTACCAGTTCTCGAAAGTGACTCTCGCGTGTATATTCCACCATCTTCATAGTGAGATGAGTGGGAGTCATGCAACGCTGGACTGCATCAACGAGCATATCGTGGTCCTTCTCTAGATGATTCTCGCTCACAAAGAGATGTAGCTCTCGGCCTTGTCCGGGTTTCCTAGTCATCGAATGCATAAAGACGGCTACATCCTGACCTGTCAGTCCACACTGATCGAGGCGAAGTTCGCGAAGGGTATCGGATTGAGAGCTCGCAAGGTATGCCGATACCGAATCTACGGTTTGTTCGTTCATGGGCGTTTCGCTCAGGAAAAGCTCTTCCAGTTTCCAAGTCATCAGTGTTTCTGGAGCAATGAGAGGTTCTGGACCAGATGTCCGATGTACCCTAGAGAGATTGATCTTCCTTATAAACCCGAACTGGCCTATTTGATTCTGGAAACTCGAAGGATCCAGCCGAGCCAGGTTCCCCGAGACATCAATCGCCTCCAAGGTATTCTCTTGAGCTTCCAAGGCTTGAAGTATCAAATACATGGTCCTGTCGGTCAGACCGCATCGACTGACCTCCAAGGCTCGAAGATGACATGACTTTTCCACAGCTGCGGCGATCAAGTAATCAAGGTCCGCGTCTGCTAGGAGAACACCATTTAGTACAACCCAATCAACGTTTGTCAACTGTCTTTTACAAAGCGGGAATACCGCCTCTGCGATGCAACAGCCTGGATCCCTGTTGTCCGGATTGTCTTCGGGTTTCCGCTCGAGGCAATAGGATAAATCCAAGCGCCTTAATCTCTTACTCTTCAGCGCCAGCGCTTGTAGCTCTAGCACGAGCAGGCAAAGCTTTTCTTGTTCTGGGGTGTTCAAAGATATGCCAGATCTTGAAGTCCACGGCACGTGTTCGGATCCGTGGTTGTCGCAAAGGCCATGCAAAATATCCAGGCCGATTTTGTGGAAAGATATTGAAATGAAAGATTCATTAAATCGTAAGGCACGCATCACGGCCAGCAGCTCAAGGATAGAATACTTCGGACGACGAGGATTTGTTGGGGGTAGTAGCTGGAACCTTGGGGCGTCTTCGCAATTGTAATTGATAGCATAGCGTATATTCGAGGTATCCACCTCATATCCAGCACAGTAGGCGATCAACGTACGGTCGAAGCATCGATGATCCTCCAAGTTCGGAGGTAGAGGTGGAATATCATTTTCTAGGCCACGAGGTACCTTGAATTTGATAGGCTGCTCCAGCCATTCGGGTCTCAGGTATTCGATGGCATGACGAACCCAAAGAGCGATTTCTGGTGCTGAGGAAGACGCCAGGTGTATTGCAGTAGGACGACGGAGCGGTATTCTGCGGCGCCATAAGCCTCTTTGTTATCAAGCGTGTTGAGGATGACATACCTGAACGTAAGCTGGAACGCATCATCAAACTCCTGTATGGAAAGCGATGTGAGTGTAGTAAGTCCGTATGATCCGTTGGTGAGATCCGTCAGGGATACATTTGACGACCGCACCGCGGCCTTGTGTAAGGGTATGAGATGAACCTTATGTACTCCAATGACCAGATAACAAATGGTCGAGGTCAATTTAGCCAGATCATCACTGGAAGATCTCCCAGTTGATCTATTCGAGGCGCGTTGCACTACCCTAAACATTCGAAAATGGTTTGGATCGTAGTCGCGCTCCTGCTCTAAAGCTCGCGCGACGTACTCTACAGATCTCTGACAAAACGGTACGGGATCCACCAACCGCGCGTCTGCTGCAGCTTTTTTGATAGAGCTCAACCAGAGATCGGATTCGCGGGGATCGCTCAACTGCATCGTCATGGAGGAAACCAGGTTCGTCTCCTCGTCCATATGGGCTATTTCAATCGAGAAGTAAGGCTTTCCGTCGTCGAGATTATACACGGCAATGATTTGATGTAGTGGTATTCCCTGATACGATTCGGTCGAGGAGCTCGATTGAAGGTCTTGAAGAGACGAGATAGATGCTATAGAGGAATGCCGCATGGTATTGCTCCTACCGAAAGACGCGGGTATGGATGGGAAAGTTTCTAAAGCCCGTGCCTGACTTTTGAACCTGACCAAGTGTGTATCTGTGAGGACAAGATATTGGCTTCTCTTCCTGAACATGCCGCCTGTTGTCTGCACTTCCCCATGTTGTCGCACCGTCCTTCCAGCAACGTTGCTCATACCACCGATGTCCGCTTCCTCGATAGATGACGTTGTCGACCTTGTATGCGTAAGCTTCTCCTCGTCATCGTTGAGGGAGTGTAGTGATCGGAAAGATCCAAAGATACTGGATGGCCTTCCAGGCTTCTGAAGTGTGCGCGGTCGATATTTGGGGCTTGCGGGACGGTCGCCATTGGTGGAGCTTATACGATCGAGATCTGGGCTTGAAGGTGTAGTAGGCGACGAGGAAGCAGAAGAGGTGAAGAAAGAAGCTGGTCTTCGTTTCTTTTTGAGCATTGTTGGAGAGGTCTCGGGAACATCCTTCTCGTCGTGTACGGGCGTCAAACTTGACAATGATGGTCGAAAGATTGTCAAGCTCTTCCGCCGCCTTCTTTCGTACATGACTTGCGATGGAGGATCTTATGGGGAAGTTCTGGAAGCGGTAAAAGGTCACTCCCGTCCGCGCTCGGTGGGAAAGAGCAGAGCAAAGTTAATGGAGCAGGCACCTTGACCCTGATGAGCTGGAGAGAACCAGGTCAATGTCACTCAGCTCGTATGCTGGTGAATGTTCAGAGCCCGATACAATGGTTGAGAGCAGACAAAGAAGAAGACGATGGTGGGAGGAAGAGGACGGCTCAAGCGTTCGGCGACTCGTTTTTCACCTCAATTTATGTGCAAGAATGGCATTGACTCTGGAGAGAGATTGACAACGGAGGATGCGTACAAGATCGATGTACAGGTAAGTTTGTACAGTCGCAAACAACGAGCTTCTGTAGCATACCGCGTACCTGACGAATGACAATGCGGATCAGCGTTGCATCATCGCCAAGCGCAGTTCGTCGTTTGGGTCCACATCATCCTTGCGCTCATCTGTCGCTCAGAAGGTCAACCAATCACATGCTGACAGCTATCTGCGTGAAACGGGCGCTTGTACTTTTGTAACGTTTTACCCGAACTGAATAGTTGAGACGAACCCCTTTTCGTGCGAGGACATATCAGTCTCTACTTCATACTGAGTCTTCAATGACATCCAGTGATGTGATGATCACCAGAGCTTACAGATGATCACAACTCATAATCAGATGTGCTTATAATACAGTGCAATAGTCACGTATTGGAACAACAAGAGTGCTGTTCAGACTTCAGCCCCTAAATACATTTACGAAGTAATATGACAATGTTACACTTCGTAGACGTTAACAGAAACTCTATGCGCTTACCCATCATGCATTGACGGACCATCCGTGTGTTCTGGGTTTGATGGGCTCGACCGGTCCAACACCACCTTATCGACCTTCCCCTCGATCTCGTCCTGCTTATTTCTCCATTGCCGCCCCCGTTCGCTCAGTTCTCTTATCCTCCTCAGATAGTAGTTCTTCGCTACATCTTCCTCATCTGCCCCATCATCATCCAATTTCTTCTTTCTGCGCATTTGACATGCTCCATAAAGGTTCCAAGCACGGGACTGGCTCTGAATTTCTGCCAAGGAATATTCCACCGACCACTTGTTCGATGCGCCTAGCTTCTCTGGACGAGGCACGTATTTGCCGTTGACCTTGTTACGAATGGTGAGCGTCATGGCTAAGAGGTCGCTGAACTCCTTTGGAGTCTTCGCGCCGGCTTGCTCCTTGTCGTTTTGCGCGGTATCGCCCTGGGTTTTGGACTTGGTAGCCGTCTCTTCTTGCGGATTGTCCACGGTCTCCTGTTCCACCTTGCTATCTGAGGTTTTATTGATGTCTTCATCTGGTGGTGGCTCACTGGCCGCAATTTCTTCGTTCATGGCGCCCGTCGTGTCACTGTCTCTTTCCATGATATTTTCCTCCTCTCCGGCGGTCCCACTAACGTTCTCTTCTTCTTCTTCATCATCTTCTGCGTCGTCCCTCTCCTCATCATCGTCGCTTTCCTCATCTTCCTCCCCGTCCTCATCCTCGCCATCGTCGCCATCATCATCCTCATCATCATCATCCTCTTCCTCTTCCTCCACCTGATCTGTAGCGGAGGCCGCAGGTTTCTCAGATTCCGCTTCAATAGATCTTGGTGCGAACAACGGCCCTGAATCAAAAGTTGCAGGAGCATCTGGTGGTCCTTCAGCTCCAGCGTCATTTGAAGGCCCAACTGCTATCATACTATCAGGCTGTTGCGTATTCGTTGCGATTCCTGATGATAGCTCGTCATTCTCCAATTCCTCTTCCACTTTGGCTTGGATTTCCTCCCATTTGCTCGTGTCCTCTTCGGGGAGCTTCGCAGGCGGAACAACTTCGTCCTCTTTGTGGAGACCGAGGATGTTGCGTTCAAACTCCACAATCTTTTCTTTGTTCTTCGATTGTATCTCCTGTACCTGTTCCTCGGTCACAGGCTCGGCGATGATGTACATAAATGGCGTCTCCACATCACGAGTCTCGAAGTGAATGCGTAAGGTCTGCACCAATCAGCAAATGCAACCATGGTTAGGCCTAAATGGCATTGCGGATCCTACCTGCTCTGGAAATTTCTTCGTCGCACGGTCAAGAATCTTGTTCAGTAGGTTCAAACTGAGCTTGAATTCCTGGTCACCAAGAGAAGTGTCCCACTGCCCATGCAAGCAGTGGTCCATTTCCGGTAAGCTTACGTACTGAAAGCCGAAGATTCTCTCCGTGTTGTGGAAGGCAACGAATATGCCATCCATTCTACCCATACGAACTTGCAAAGAATATTTTAAGAACGCGGACCGAATCATGTCAAAGTACTCTCGCTCGAATGATTCCCATTCGCCCTGTCGTGTCTTGATCTGATACCCAACCCCGTGTTGATAGTGTTTGGCATCCATGCGGATAGATACTACAGCCCGGGTTTTGAGATCGAACATGCCTGTACCAGGTAGACGGGCATCGTGCGCATCAAGTTGTGACCGCATCAGGAAATCTCCTATAGTGCAGTAGTGGAATGACTCCGGGGAATTTCGTTCTTCATTGGATATTTGTTCTGAGCTGGACTTCCGATATCGCTCATAATCGTCGGTAGGCAAAGTTAGCAACTTCTCCATAGACTTCCCAAGCATGCTCAGGACGTTTGCAGTGTCGAACTCTTTATCGGCATCGATGGCGTAAGTCCCATTTTTCCATCGTAAGAAGATGGCAGATGGACATCGCTGTAGAGCGGTGAATGTTCTCAGCTTGTCTGGAAAGCCCTGCGAGAGCATTGACGTATTAATCTGTCGCCACTGGGAAAGGAGAAAGTGGAAATGCGCAAGCGCTCCTGTCATGCTTGATGATGATCCAACGTATTTCTTGTTATGCTCCTGTGCGATGGTCTTGAGCGACTCGTCCCTTGAAGACGTAATGTACTCCCTCAAAGCATTGAAATCAAATTCAGCGACCGGCATAATCGTTTGCAGGTAAGGGTCGAAGTTGAAGACACGAGACCGTGGATCCTGAATGTGGTATACTCCCGGACTGCATTACGTCTTTAGCATCAGGCTCTTCGCGCAGCAAATTTCGGAGCAGCTTACTTGAATAAAACTCGCTCAAGACCATACGACAAGCTTGGGACGAGCGGTCGGGCAATCTCGATCGCTGGTCAGATTAGTTTCATGCTTGCCGTGTAGCAATCAATTGCAAGACTTACGTGCTATGATCAAATCCTCTGCCTCGACCTGGTGGATCTCACTATTGATCGTACCCTTCAACTCGATATTTGCTTGCCCCTTCAGAGCCTCCTTGATCGGCTTGTGACCATCGATCTCCGAGATGCTCTTCGAAGAGCTTCGCGATCCCTTAAGAGCTTTCTTAACAGTCGACTTGGGTGATCCATGATCAGGCGCAACAATGCCTTTTCGGGATTTTTTCGCCGGTCTTGTCAAGGATACCTACAAAGCGACAAATTAGATCAAGTAAGTGACTGAGTCGATGCAGCTTCTGACCGTTTTTTTGGGCTTGGACTTCTTGCTCTCCCCATCTTTCTCAGCCTTGGGAACCTTCGTCCGCCCTTTTGCCTTGGTTTCGATGACTTTCTTTGCCTTGTCCTTGACCTTTAGGGCTTCCTTCTGAGCATCTAAAGACGACTTCAAGGACGTTAACAAAGTTGATTTCTTTTGCTGTGCAGCGAGCCCCTGTCCTTTCAATTTCAGCCTCTCTTCTCGCGCGCGCTCAAGCAGCTCCGCAGCTTTCGCAATGCTCGTCTTTCCCCTGATTATCCCTGCCACGTTCCGTGATAATTTTCGAGGGCCAGATGCAGCATGTAAAGTCGATGACGTTTCATCCTCGTCCTTCTCTTCCAGAATGCTTATGTTATCGAGATCTTTGAGGGCTTCACGTCGTTGGAGGGGTCCAACAAGTATAGTCTTGCCATATCTTCGAACTTTGTGCACGAAATTATCGTCGCTTTCATGCTTGCGGATCAATGGTTTCGATAAATCGCGGACTAATCGATTCGAACACTTGCGGATTGATAATGTCGAAACCTTGGGGCGGATCAGTGGTTTCGATGACTTGACTTGCTCGTGGCGGCTGATCACTCTGCGTCCAATTTGTCTTCCTCGAACAGCATCTGAGTCCGTGGTATCTGGAGCTTCAACCTTCTCGATCAAGCTTGCCTCCCCGACGTCTGCGATCTGTTCTGTGCCTTTCGTAGCGTTTGGTGTTCCCTTCCTAGCCCCAGGCGCTCGACGAGGACCCTTTCTGCCCTTCTCCGGTTTCTTTGTCTGCCCATCTGCCTTCTTCGGTTTCTTTGTCTGCCCATCTGCCTTCTTTTCGGTAAGGTTACTACCCGCATTCTTTCGACCACCTTTTCCCCTTTTAGCACCCTCTTTCGCCGGCTCTTCTCTCTTGGGTGGTTGCGGTGCGGCATTGGCGTTGGGAAGTAGCACGCCGTCTGAAGGTTTCCCTTTAAGATTCCTCAACGCACCTCCTTCCACTGCAAAGCCACTGTCTGTAATTGACGATGTCACGGACTGAGTCGCCGTGCTGTGATAGCGCAGGCTTCGGCGAGGCCGCACGCCGTGTTGCTTGAGGAGACATGAGAGGCAGACATAACCACGATCAGGCTTTAGAATGCCTCTCCAAGGATGACCACTCATTCGGCGATGTGTAGGTGGAGTTGGGATGCAGAGAAATGTTGTAAGTCTAAGTCCAAAGCACGATCCTTACATGTTGCCGACGCGCGAAAGTTCGGAAATTGACAGGGGTGCTCGGTTCTACCCGGACGATAATCCTATCATGAAGGTAATAATATACTCCGAAACATCTGTAGGAAAAACGGACAACACATGTACGCGGAATCTCGTAGGCTTTGAGTGGTGCTATTGGCTCCTCTGAATTATAACATATTCTTCTAGTTGTCCATGTTGAGAGGCACTTCTAAGGAGACTGCATGAGTTCCTCCTAACATGACAGCTCAGTATCTTGATTCAAGATATGTGTCGTGCCTAATATTTCCCACAGGTATTCTTTCAGATTGGGAAGAAATCACATTTACTACTTGTTACTTATCTACACCATGCCATTATATACGCATCTTCGAACCCAGTCAACCATGAAGCGGAAGAAGCTATTACCCGCTTGATCAGACGATGTTGCCCTGAGAATAACAACGAGTGAAGTGCAGACACAATTAAAGCGACTGCTGGTACTAGATCAACAAACCTTGGTGCCAGTAGAGTTGCTTGTAGAACGCGCCAACCCGAAGCAATTGGCCATACCGAAGAAGATGTCAATGGAATTATAAACACCTGTAGCATGCCTCAGTAAATCTGCTTCGTTGTTGGAAAGTACTCGTAGATGTGGGAGGTACTAACCGCTGAACATCTCCTGGCAGGGCCCCATAGCAAAGACAGGTACATCAGTCAAGGAGTGCACACCCTGATCGTTTTCGATGGAAAGGGTTCCGTTCACGATGAATCCAGAGACAGCATCCTTGTAATTGACAAAGTAATCATCCTTGGGGAACCCCGTGATATTAATAGCAGGCACGCGAGGACCATCCTTGTGAACCTGGTAATTCTCCCTACGGTCTGGATCGGCGCCGATTCCGGAGAAGAGCGTGTACCTCGGGTCCCACTGACCTGGAAAGTGTACCCCCTCAGAGTAATGGAAAGAACTGTTGGTCTGCGTAGTGTACTGAGATAGACCAGAGTTGAAGTACGTGCCGATGGCGTTACGCTTTTGGCGGTCGCCCTGCTGAGCGTTGAGGTATTTGGTATCAACTGAACCCATGACATCAAAACCGTGCCCGTGATCGGCCGTCACCAAGACAAGAGTGTTGTTGAGCTGGCCCATGGCCTTGAGCTTCGCAACGGAAGCACTGACAGTGTCATCAAGCTCAAGAAGCTCACCGAGAGCACGATCATAATCCAGAGTGTGCATTTGTTTGTCGATTGAGGCAGCCTCGGACATGATGAACCAACCTTTGTCCCCGTTTCGAGCCTGGAGGATGTCGATGGCTTTTAGAGTCATCTCTTTGAGACCGGGTTGGTCGAGAGCGTCGCCCTTCTTGCCATCGGGACTGTTACTCTGGTTTCGGAGATTTTGTGGATATACATTGCGGTCGAGCCACTTGGCCATATTAAATACGGAGAAGATTCCAAGGGTCTTGGTATTGTTGGCCGTTTTCTGGAGAGCTGTGTTGTTCATGACGACGTTATAGCCTTTCTTGGCGAATTCGGCGTAGTAATCCTTGCCCATGTATGAGGTTTTGCCTGGATAGAACTGCTCGGCTCCACCTCCGAAAAGAACATCGGGGCCTGTCCAATTCGTCCAGGTATAGTTGGTGATACCATTCAGGTATGAGTCCACAACGGCTCCATACTGGCTACGATCGCGGGTGTGAGCTGTCAGCGCAGCCGGAGTTGCATCGGCGATGAACGCGGTGGAGACGATGCCAACACCTCCGGTCCAGATCCTCTGGAAGATCTCCGCAATGTTCTCAATCTTAGGATCATCGAAAGGATTCTTTGAGGAGTCCGCGTAGACACCCAGAGAATTGACGGTGGTTTTGTGACCTGAGTAAAGCGCAGTTGCGGAATTTGCAGAATCGGTAATGTAAGAATCCATTGAATGGGTCATCTGGTGGCCGAGAACTGGAAACTTATCCATCATCATTTTGGTTTGATATCTGCCATTGACGCTCTTGTGGGCTATCAAGCGAGCAGCGGTTATCATGTTTGTCGTCATACCGTCACCGATGAAGAGAAGAATATTCTTCGCCTTCCTTACGGTGGCAAGATCGCGGACGAGCCATTCGGCGACCGTCTTAGACCCATTATAATAGTTGAGTGTCGCCGTGTATTCACCGGGCTCATAAAGGGCAACTCTCCGGTAAGCCTTCGATGTGACCTTGACAAGAGAAGGTTTGCCGGCATCCTTGGCAAATAGGTCTAGGGGGTAGATTAATATATGTAAGCTTAGCGGAACAATGGAGTGTCACTTACCCTCATACCAGGTGAAGTTCCACGTCTCAAGCTTGGGTTCTGCAACCTTGAAGAAGGTCGAAGCACTCTGGGGAGCAACCCCCTTCTTTGCCACGGTGAAAGCGAAGTTAGGGTCTGGTACACCTCCATTGGCTTCGGATCCATTGACTGGAGCGTGGACCTCAAGCCGTATATCGAAGTATTGGCCCGCAAGAAAGTCGACCCTTTTATCAGAAGAAAGGTTAGACACGTAGAGCCTGTTTGGAAACATTGTGACTTACTGATCAGGGGGGAAGACACATCCAAGGGTAGGGCATCCACCAAGTCTTTGGAAAGTCTGAGCGATGGCAGACGACACCAGTAAAGACGCCGCAGCGACAACGAGTGGAGTAAATCTCATCTTCAAGATTGCGATAGCTTCCCAACTGACTTGGTAAGAGGTTGAATGAATCCCATCGCCAGCGCTCAGCCGGCATATCGCTCCTTCTTAAGATCATGTCGTCTGTCTTGGCGACCTGCTGAGAGTAACACACGTGCTGGGATGAGCGTCGCTTTATGGCGTACCTCGCAGATTTCCGATGACTTTGATATCACCATTTGAGAGAATGACCTGCCAGATCGGAAATCCATGTTCCTGAAGTTAACGGAGACCCAATCATACTTGGCCCACGTGGGGTTGCTCAGATTCCCGGGTCAAGCCTTATTGATTCTAGATCTATTGGCATGCTATTCCCACTTCTACGCACTTACTCCCAATCGATTAGACAGAGGCTGTCATTCGGCTGTCTCATTGACTGTCGCAGGTACTGTTCTATATCGCCTTATTGACGCCGTCGCTTGATTCGACCAGCTCAGGGGATTTGATTCGTACCCACTCACAATGTACGTAGTGTCCGATAGTCAATAAGATGTTTGTGTCGTTGATCTCGGTTCCCCAGCTCAAAGACAAGTCTAAGATGCCAAAGGTAAGAGGGACAGGGGGTAACCCGTACACTTCTCTTGCCGCTCTTCACCAGATGTCATCCTCCTAAGAGCTTCAAATGCCCGAGATCTAGATAGAGAGATCTGACAGAGGAACCCAGACTAGTGCCCTTAGGGATTGGATCATTAGATTTTCACCGCAGAGAAAGGTTTGAGACCACAATGTCTCCCGAAGGATCCCAGTTGATGTGTCTATCCATGGGCTGTGATTCTCCAGTAGGGAACCTGCGTCCTTAACACAGGATGTGTCCGCTTGGCTGGCGACCTGGTTGTTGGGGGTTGTGCCCTTGAACATCGGACTTTAGGCTCTTGTGATATGATCTTCGTCCTGTACTACTGGGGTGCCTCTGATCTTGCGACATTCTTGTCTCACTGATGATTGCCATGCAAGTCGTGCTGGATCTTAAGGTTCTCAGGGAGGGACCCGTGAGTATATTTTCTAATGGAACTTTTAACGGTGCACTGCTAGTCCAGGTTGTAATACTCAGATACGCTACCCCTGCAGCAAGCATTGGTGGTCTCTTCTTGACGATCTTTTAGTTCCGCTGCAGTCGTAGAAGTCATCATCACACATTGACGGTCGAGGTTGCTTCGCAGTGATGCCCACTCCTGGTATACAAAGCAGGGTCGACCTTAGTTGCTGCCGTTCATGATGCGTACTCGGGGAGCCCCAGACAATAAGCTGTTTCTTGTCCACGTCGTAGACACCACCTCGCAAGCTACATACTTGGCCCGACAAAATGCAGCACATAATAAATAACATCCTTTCGAGCCCTCCGGTGTAGAATTAACGACTCTAATTTGCGACGCGCCCTGCGGCAAGAGTCGATCTTGATACTCCTAGTGCAGTGATAAACACCATGACATACTTTGGCACGTGAGCAATCACCATCACAGCCCTATGCCTAAGATGCGCCTTATATCTTCCGAATGACGCGGAGAGAAAGTCGGCGTCGATTTCCGATCTTGTCTATCCGTAAGTAGCTTAGGTAAGGTAGGTACTCGCTTTCCCGCCCCATGCTCTTCTCATCTTACGATCGTGCGGCTGACTCTTCGAGCCATTAAGCAACCAGATTACTGTCGAACTCTTCACTGCCGCTTACAATCACTCTACCATCAATGTTGCTTCTCCGGGTTCGATAGCAGCCACCGATTCTTCAAGGGGGCCCACCCACTCGACACCTTACCACTCAAGTCCCATCTCTAATACCCCGACTCCTCCTCCACCGCCTCTGCGTACTACTTCACCGGACCCTGGTCATGCGTCGCGCCTTGCTAATCTTCTTCCTAATCAACATCCTCATCGTTGCATTCCTCGTCCACGCTTGCTTCACCCTCCTGTCCCTTCTCCTCGAAGACGGCGCAAAGGACGCCATTCATCGTGCCGAAATCCCTGCGCCAAACTCTCCTCTAATCGATAACCGGCCGCAGTTAATCCCCAAGAAAATACACCAGACCTACATTAATGAGACCATACCGGAAAAGTGGCGGGTGGCGCAACAAAGTTGTATTGATTTGCACGCGGATTACGAATACAGGGTGTGTCACACGTCCGAGCTGGCGATGGTAGTGTCGCGAGGAGGAGAATACAAAGGCTGACAAAGTGGATAAACAGTTATGGACGGACGCCGGTTCAAGGGAATTCATAGAGGCGGAGTATCCTTGGTTCCTCGACACCTTTGACAACTACGGCCACAACATCCAACGTGCGGACGCAATACGATACTTTGTCCTTGTACATTTCGGAGGCATCTACATCGATCTCGACGACGTAAGCATCCTACACATCTCCCCCTTTCCAAACGCTCCACGCTAACCAACCCTCAGGGCTGCAACCGCCGCCTAGACCCACTCCTCTCCTACCCCGCCTGGGTACACCGCACCGTGCCGACCGGCATCTCCAACGACGCTATGGGAGCCGTTCCCCAACACCCATTCTTCCTCCGCGTCATCGAGGCCCTCTCCGCCTACAATAAAAACTGGCAACTCCCCTACATAACCGTCATGTACAGCACGGGGCCACTTTTCATGAGCGTCATCTGGAAAGAATACTTGGCCAGCGGTCTCAACGTGGGCGATGGTATCGACGGCGGTCGAGTCCGCGTCCTCTCACAAGGCGACTATAACCAGCATGCCTGGAGCTTCTTCTCTGAATACGAGGGGAGTAGCTGGCACGGGAAAGACGCGCGGCTAATTTTCTGGATGGGTGGGCATTGGATGCTGCTTACGGCCGGCGGGTTCTTACTCGCGGGTATTGTGGGTTTGTTTTTGTGGTGGGCGTACGGACGAATGCTGCTGTTTGGGTCGAGGAGGGGCCAGTCGTGGGCTGCTGGGAGGCGGATACCGATGTTCTGGAGACGGGCGAGTCAGAAGCAATATGAGCTCGTCGAACGGCATGAGGTTTGATCTGGCCTCTCACGCCTCTTCCGAGTGTTTTGGGGGTTGGCGTTTAATAGATGTGGAATGTTCTCTTCGATAACTTCGGACTGGCCCGGAGTTTCTGCATTACCTGTCATTATAACATGGCAGGTTTTTAATCCTAATCCTGCCTTGATCGCTTTTGGCATCCAGAGAGTCGTCGTTGGTTGGGCGATGACATGCAGGTAAGGAACAGAGCATTAGGGCTTAGTTTACTAACCTCTGTATACCCATCTCTCCGAGGATCATAGATGACATCTTTTCGCATTGATCATCGTGATAATACATCCTGGAGTCCCCCCTGCCTTCCTCCTTTCCACCTGCCCGTCCAACCACGCTCCTTTTCCTTTCCTCCCTACACCTTCTCCATCGATTCTCAGACAGCTCTGGCGGACCCCAGCCCCTTCCAACATTCCAATCTAAGTCCTCCCAACCCAAATCCAACTCGATCCGCAATCTTCCGGGGGTCACCCGCAAATCTCCCGACACTGCTACCATACCAACGTCGCGGAAAAGACCATCGATAGCTGACATATACCTGGAGGTCTCCGGGATAGGCTTTGGTGAGTAGACGGAAGGAGAGGCGGAACTTTCTGGTCTCTGCCTCTTTCAAGGCGCCCTGGGTGGAGAATCGGTTCTCTCCTACCCATACCACAACCTTGCAGGCCTTGTTGTAGGCTGCCTTCTTCGGTTATAAAAGGCTGGTCGACGCCAATCTGGATTTGATGGTAATACGCTGGGGGGTACTCCAACCTGGAAGACGACGTGGCGAAATCTGAGAGTTAAACTCTGCAGTAAAGAATGAGAAAACAGTAGTGCGAGGCACTCTTGAGTGATGTCGGAAGAGGGTTCGTCGGTTGAGACAGAAAGTGAGAGTTAAACTCTGCAGGAAAGAATGAGAAAACGGTAGTGCGAGGCACTCCCGGATGAGGTGAGGGATGAGGGGTTGTCAGCACCAAGAGATAAGCCCTGAGGTGTACTGCCGCGGAAAGAATGTAAGAACGGTAGTGCGAGGCACGCCCAGAGCAGACAGACACCGAGAGATAACCTCTGCGATGAACTGTCCAAGGAGTTTGGTTTGTAGAAAATGGGTAGTGCGAGGCACGCCCAGGGGACCAGTGGTTCTCCCACTTCATCCCAGCAAACGCGCAGCAGGGGCTACTTGGCAGGAGATTGGCTTTTGGATCCAGCGAGCAGATGGTGGACTTATAGATAGTAATTAATCAAACATATATCACATTTAAAGTTCTACTGTGACCAATCCGATAGATGTCATTGCTCGATCCTCGCGTCAGGCCCTCGATCTATTTGAGGTGATCTTGGCAATAGTAAGATGTTGAAGCTACGTGGTGCGCAAAGGACCTCGCAAACCGGCTCAAAACCAAAGTCAGACATAAACTTGAGGGCCGTCGATGAGGATGAAGAAGACCGTCATCAACACCTTGGTCAGAATGTGGAGGGCTTCCCGCACAATCAAGGAGTCAAGGTCTGGCATCACGCCCGATAGAAGCGCGATACTCTAGGGAGTAGAAATATCCAAGATGTGCTAAAATAATAAATAAATTGTATGTAATATGGGTGTAGTGCTCGAGAAAATAATGTATTGATTATTGCGGTGTTCAACAAGCGCACGGCGACTACGGTAAGTTGCACTTACGATTTACAGGTGTGAGGACTACGGTAAGTTGCACTTACGATTTACAGGTGTGAGGACTACGGTAAGTTGCGCTTACGATTTACGAATTACAGGTGTGAGGACTACGGTACAGCGGTTCCTAGAATGTCGGTGTCAAAGGTCATTTAGCGAAATTTTCTAACAAAATGTATAGGAAACCTGCGAAAAAACCTTTCCACCACCCACCACCCACCAATTTGACCTCGCTGTCGCCCCCATTGTTGCTGTCACTATGCCGCATACCCATAGACTCAATGACATTGCCAAGGGCCAAATACAAATGGAATTGAAGTGCGGAATGGCACCTAAGACTATAGCAGAGACCACAGAACATAGTCAAGGGCACATTGAGAAGATGCAAAGAAACCTATGACAATGAGGGTCAGTTACTATACCCAGATTGGCTAAATTGAGGGCTTCAAGACTACTCACAGCTTCTATGACAGAGGTAGATGCTGGTGTCATTCTTGCATACCTTACACCCTATTTACTCAACTACAACTCTATCAAGAAGTTCTTTAATGAGCTAAAGACATGAATGAGAAGACATAAGACATTGATAAAAAGATATAAGAATGAATTTTCAAAGTTTATTTATATGACAGTACAGAAATATAATGCTGAGAACAATGCAGAGACACATTTTCATAACAGCTTTGTTAATTGTACATAGATATAACATTATAATGAACTAATTAACATGCTTCATTGTCTTTAATGCTTGTAATGCTTTTATCTCATTCATATAATCATATGTCTTCATACTCATGCCTTTCATGACTTCTGCTTGTCTTCTTTTCTTCTGATATGGGTGTAGGGCTTTCTTTAGCTGTCATTCAAGATTCACTGAAATATTCAACTTTCTTCATGTCTGCTCAGTGATCAGTTGTATACCTTGTGCATTATACATCTCTTTTAAAAGAGTCTCATAACAATTCATTAACTGTTCTTTTAAAGAAGAATTCTTTTACATAAATCAAGTGAAGAACTTCTTCAGTCACATGCTGAAGTCAGTATTTGTGTTGATTAAACTGCTGAGTAGCAGTGCAGATGTAAGTATAGCTGATAAAGATGTGACAGAACATGTTCTCTGTAAAGAAGGTGAAGACTGTGAAGCCTGTGAAGAAGAAGAAAAAGAATGAGAAGAATGAGAAGAATGCTGAAATGCTGCAAGTAGTGAGGTTAAAAGACCTAGAATAGCCTTAAGATCACTAGATTGATGTGAGAAGATAGAGATTAATGATAATGCTGATGCTGATGAGAATGCAGTGTATATTTGTATAAAAGATGTAAACATCAACAACAGAGATGTAGATGAAGAGAGTGTAAAGAGTGTAAAAGTTGTAAAAGTTCTTTTCTTTAACTGCTCAGCTGACATTGTCTTCATGCTTATGAGTAAGGTGTGTAGTGTTGCTTCACTGTTAAACATAATCTTCAATCATGTATTAATGACTGTGAAGTTAAGAACTTCATGAATGCTGTTATAAGACAAACAGTAGTGACTGTGGTTGAGGCATGCCTTGTCATCACATTAATACTGATTAACAATGACATGTGATGTATAACTCATGTCTTTTAAAGCAATTGCATGTTGATCTGCATTCTCTTTGTGTTTTACTGTAGCTGTTCTTTAATATTTGTTAGTAGAAACATGTTACAACCAAACTGTAACCAGCTAGTATGTTCTAGAGAATACACAAGAAACAGGTATACCTGAACATAGGCTTGCACAGCTTTATATGCTTGTGGTGAGCTCAGTGAGACAATAGACCCTTAGTAGGTCTATCAGCTCTATTGCTCTATAGTGAGCAATGCGAGCACAGCAATTCTATAGTATATAGTAGAATCATTTCCTCTATGAAAATGAGTCATGTTCAACTCAATACAAGTTATCAACTACTGGTTTACCCTACACTGCACACTGAGATTCTTATATCAACAAGCACAAACCTTTAGCCCTAATATCTGAGGCATCTCAGATCAGGATGTAACACTTTGAACACTCTTACAATATAAGAATGACAATCAGTGCACAGAAGTCAGCTTTGACAAGTCAAGTCAACCTTCAAGGCCTTCAGCAAATGATCAATGTACTCAAGGTACCAGCATTCAATGTGTTCACAGGTGAAAGAGGGAAGCTGTGAGCCTTCTTGATCAAGCTTGAGTTATATATTGAATTCAATCAGGCAAAGTTTAGATCTGAGATGAACAAAGGCCTGTTTATCATATCATACCTCAAGAATGCAGCATTCAATTGAGTTAACCTCAAACTGCATGAGTTTCTCAACAAGACACTGAAGAAACAAATGAACAATAAGAAATTCATATTCAGCAACTATAAGAAGTTCAAGAATGAGCTTCAAAGAGCCTTCAAGGTAGTTGACAAGAAATAAGCAGCAGAAAGATGACTTCACATTCTGAAGATAAATAAGTCAGCAGTCAAGTATACGGCAGAGTTTCAGTGAATCGCGACCTTAACAGATTGAGACAATGATGCTTTAATATTGCAATACTATTGAGGACTCAATGAGACTATCAAAGATGAGATAGTCAGAATGAATCAACCTGAAGAGCTTCAGAATATGATCAATATCTTCATCAACATCAACAGTTGTCAATGAGAATGACAAATGAAGCGTACAGAACACTACACATCAAAGATGTAAAAAAGACATTATATTCTCAGAAGAGGTGACTCTATGAACCTTGACGCAATTGAGAAGCACTGTGAGCAGCAATCATGAGTGAAGCAAGAACAGTGCATGAGCAAGCTTTATAAGCCTCAATCTTGACAAGCAGAGACTCATGAATGTTACAACTGTAAAAAACCTGAACATTTTGCAAGAACCTGCAAGAAATCTCAACAAAAGAGAAAAGAAGTTGCAGCAACAGATACATGTGTAATGCATGACACTTTAAGCTGAACAGTCTGCTATGACAACATGTGCTGAACACATATGAGCAGCAAAGATAAAGCTGAATGATACTCACAGAAACTCAAGAAGAGACAAAACAGTTATGACACAACAGATCAACCAAAGAGATTAACTATTTTAAAAAAAGCTGAGATTGAAGAATTCAATACTCACAAAACCCAGGTAGAAGAAGACTACAGTGATAGCATCTGAATAGCTCTGAATTTGAACACAAACTCAAAGAATGTCAACAGCTGAGAAGTTGACATGAAACTCAAAATAAGACATGAGTACCTCAAGAACCAGCACTGAGAGATGCATCAACAACTGCTAGAAAAACAGCAAGAAGAGCTTGAGAAAAGAGTCAATGACCTTAAGAAGCAACAGAAAGAAACAGAAAAAGCAAAAGCATGCTTAAAACTTGACAAGTTGATGAAAGAAGTATGAACAGTGACTAATTCAGTACTGAAACAACTTGTGTGAAAAACTAGAAGTCACAAAATCAAGATTCATTTACTCACAGAATATCTGACATCAGACAGTGATCTATGAACCTTTTCAGAAGACTATATGTCATCTGAGTTTCTGAATAAAGTGAAAGCACTTCAGATTCAGATTCAGTGAGAATATAATCAGTACAAACTGCACCTACACTCAGAACAATATATTGAGAAAGACAGTGAAGAATACATACAACTGATCATACAAGAGGCAAAGCCTAAATGATTTCAGAACCTCAAGAGAAGAGCAAGCAACGCAGTACAGTCAAAAAACTGCAAGCTTTCTCAAAGAGACTAGAGAACAAGAAGCTTTTAATGTCTCAGAAGAACAGCAAGAACCATAAGATATGAGTTGATGTTCAGGTTGAACAGAATAGACTTCTTTGAGCAATGATAGACTTTAAAGCAATCAACAACTATATTTTGCAGCAAGCAATAGAAATGCTAGAATTAACACTGCAGTGAGCGCTGAAGCCTATGCAGATATATATAATCAATGAAGAATCTGAGTGAATAACAGACCAGGTTCACATTGAAGCCATAATACTAGAAGATTCACAAGAGTTGATGTTTGATGTTCTCAATTCAATCAAGTATGATGTCATACTAAAGATGCTCTGATTACGCAAAAAGAACTCAAGAATCAATTGAATCAGCAAAGAATTATACATCACAGTAGATGTGTATGAGATTCTCAAACAACCAGAAATGAGCTTATCAGAGCATAAGTCATGAGATCACAAAATACCGCTATTGAATGACAAGCAGCCAAAGTGAATGTCACTATACTCAATGAGTAAAGATTAACTCAAGAAAGTCAGAACTTACCTTGATGAGAATCTCAAAAGAGAATTCATCAGATCATTAAAGTCATTGACAGAATACTCAATTCTGTTTGTATCAAAGAAGAATGACACAAAGCAACTATGTGTCAACTACAGACAACTCAATGAGATAACTAAACAAGACAGTTATTTCTTATCATTAATCAAAGAGTTACACTGATTAGGCAGAGTCAAGTGATTCACAAGTTTAGACTTGAAAGAAGCCTACTACTGAGTACAAATGAAGAAAGGCAAAGAATGAAAAACGGTGTTTTGAACAAGATACAGACACTATGAGTACACTGTTATGCTGTTTGAGCTTAAGAATGCCCCTGTCACCTTTCAAAGATTAATCAACAACACATTGAGAGAATATCTTGATGATTTTGCAATCACATACCTTGATGACATTCTGATATACTCAGATGACCTTAAGATGCACTGCAGCCATGTGCACAAGGTAATAGAAAAGCTTAATGAGAGGGCTTTATATGTGAAAACGTCAAAGAGCAGGTTCAAAACAAAGAAAATCAAGTTTCTTGATTATGTTATTCAATCTGAGCAAATTGAGAAGAACTCAAAAAAGACAAATGCAGTCAGAAACTGGCCTCTGTCAAAGTGAGTCAAGAAAGTACAATTCTTTCTGAAATTGACAAACTACTATCAAAAGTTCATATCTAATTATGCAAAGATTGCAGAACCCCTCACACAACTAATGTGCAAGAACAAAAGATGACATTGAGATAAGAAGCAGAAGAATGCGTTTCACACATTAAAGAAAAGCCTTAATGAAACAGCACACCTGAGAATACTCAATTCAATATGCAAAAAGGTACTGAAAACTGACACATCAGATTTCACAGTAGATGCATGCTTGTATCAGATTGAGAATGAACAACAGAGACTCATAGCCTATTGATCAAGAAAACTATCAGAACCTGAGAAAAGATATGAGGTTCACAACAAGAAACTTCTTGTAATAGTAAAAGCACTGCAAGATTGAAGACCTTATCTTGCAGATACTGAGAAGTCTATTCAGATCTACACAGATCACAAGAATTTGAGAAACTTTGTAACAACAAAACAGTTGAATTGACAACAGGTTTGCTGGGCTGAACAGTTAGTCAATTATGAGTTTCAAATCCATTACAAGAAAGATAATGAGAATGATGAAGCAGACACTTTGAGTAAACAGTCTGATCATGAAGAAGTGAAAAAAATCCACGCTGAAATTCTGAGCAAAGATGAGAAGAAAATTCTCACAAAAGACTTAGCAGCAATGTACAAGGTGAAGCAAGCTTTTTTGACAGATGAAGAATTAATATGAGTATGTCATGACAGCAGAGCTGATGAACACCTTGAAGTCAAAAGAACTGAGGACCTCATATGAAGAAGGCACAATATCAGTGACCTTAAGAATTGAATCACTGAGTACATTGTCAGATGCAATTCATGTCACAGAAACAAGATTCAGAGAGATAAAAGATATGACAGAGTAACACAACTAAACACATTAAATGCACCATGAAAGTCAGTTATCATGAACTTCATAATGAAGTTACTGACATCAAAGAATTTGGCATGAGGAGTGAAATTCAACAGTATATTGACTATAGTTGATAGATTGATCAAGTACACCATGTTCATTTCATTTAAGAAAACTGCAACAGCATCAGTATTAACATACACCATACTGCAAGAGTTGATTAACAATCACAGACTATCAAAGAAATTTATCATCAACAGAGACAAGCTGTTTACAAGCAAGTTTTGAGAAATGCTCACAGCAGAACTCAGGATAAATCATAAGATGTTGACAGCATACCATTCACAGATGAATGAACAGAGCAAATGAATGAATCAAACAGTCAAAACATACTTAAGACACTACATCAATAGAAACCAGAACAACTGAGTACAACTGTTGCTGATGACACAGTTTGTGTACAATAATGCACAAAACAAAACCACAGAAGAAACACCATTTTGAGCAAATTATGAATATAACCCAAAGGTATGACAAGAACTGCAAGCACACAGATCACAAAGCCAGAAAGCAATACTAAACATCACAGAGATCAAGAAGTTGCATAAGAATCTGATGAACAGAATTCAACAGCAAACAGAATGAATAACAGAGGTAAAACCTTTTGTGATTAAAGAAAGAGTTTATCTAAGAACAAACAATGTTCATGTGAAATGACAAAGCAAGAAGTTGAACAACAAAAGCATAAAACTGTTTAAAATCAAGAGAAACATCAAGAGGTTAAGCTATGAGCTAGACTTACTCAAGAAAATGTGAATACACTCAGTATTTCATGTGTTCATGCTTCAGTGTTGCAATCAGTTCATACCACTTCAAACCATCAAAACATTTGTCAAACTCAATAAGAAGTATCAAGTCAAGAACATTCTAAAACAACGGATGATTAGTGGGAAAACCCACTATCTTGTCAAATAAAAAGAATACAATACCTCAGAAAACACATGAGAGCTCAAAGAGAACCTACTCAACTGTGTGAGAACACTACAACAGTTTGAGAAAGGGGCTCAGAGTCAATAAAGAAGCTAAAACTCATTGACTTCAGTAAGAAATCAAGGTTAGAAGAATCAGAGAAGTTTTTCTCATCCTCAGTTTCATTGTTATCATTGCTCAGTTCAGAAGCAACACAGCAAACTTTGATGACTATGTGAGACTCATTCTGTTTCAAAGTCTTAAAAAGGTGAAGAACCTTTGCATTCAGCTTGAAAAGGTGCTCAGCCTGTTTCACACACTCATTCATAGTCATCTTGAGTTCAGATTTCAGCTGAAGGTGAGCACAATTCAGAAAATTTAATGATATCAGCACACACAGACAATCACAACAAGTGCACTCAGAACACTTTGTGTAACCTGTCATAATAATACAAGAAGAAAGAGCAGCTGAACAATGATCACAAGCAGTGAGAGAAGTGAAGCTGAAGGTTGCAATGATTTTCACAAGATGAAGACAGTTGTGCTGCTTATGAGAAGGCATGACAGTGAAAAAGCTGTCTGTCTTTATACTCTCACTTATATAGACACTAAAGAACTAGTGTTTAAAAGAGAAGAAATCATGTTACAGTCAAACCATAACCAGCTAGTATGTTCTAGAGAATACACAAGAAATGGGTATACCTGAACATAGGCTCACACAGCTTTATATGCTCATGATGAGCTCAGTGAGACAATAGACCCTTAGTAGGTCTATCAGCTCTATTGCTCTATAGCAAGCAATGCGAGCACGGCAATTCTATAGTATATAGTAGGACCATTTCCCCTATGAAAATGAGTTGTGTTCAACTCAATACAAGTTATCAACTACTGGTTTACTCTACACTGCACACTGAGATTCTTATATCAACAAGCACAAACCTCTAGCCCTAATATCTGAGGCATCTCAGTGTTACAATCATACTCAGTTAAAACTAACAAGATGAGTCAAACGCAAGAACTGCGTGATCTTCAGCATGAGACAACGGGTTGAGTGTCAACTCAATCATGAGAATGTTGAGTTGACTCTTAGCAGATTGAGTCAATTCTTTAAGAGTTGACTCTTGTTCTATATAGAAAGGATCATTTCCCTTATGAAAACGATCATGTTCAACTCAATACAAGTTATCAACTACTGATTTACTCTACATTGCGCACTGAGACTCTTATATTAACAAGCACAAACCTTTAGCCCTAATATCTGAGGCATCTCAGATCAGGATGTAACACTTTGAACATTCTTATGATAAAAGAATGACAATCAGTGTGCAGAAGTCAGCTTTGACAAGTCAAGTCAACCTTCAAGGCCTTCAGCAAATGATCAATGTACTCAAGGTACCAGCATTCAATGTGTTCACAGGTGAAAGAGGGAAGCTGTGAGCCTTCTTGATCAAGC
>JAABUP010004265.1_pt1 | contig 23665 bp, 31 predicted proteins | sample 5559201 | NCBI WGS metagenome assembly JAABUP01 (sample SAMN10711887, study PRJNA513373) | rock metagenome | isolation source: Antarctica rocks | place: Antarctica
CCGAACCTTTGCAAATAATGGCTCGCTTACGTCAACGACACGGCGCGCGTAGAATATATTCGTGTGTCATCTCATGACTAATCATTGCAACAGGCCATGGCGCGTACGGAAACTGCGTCACTTGGCTTTGCCCGCAGAAGGCCTACGATGTCGCGGTCGCTCTTGTGCCTGGCTTTGCTTGCGGTCAGGCTGTGCGTTGTTGCATCGCAGTACTTTCACCCAAGTTGGTGGAGTAGATTTGGCCTGGATCAAGTTACTTGCGGCTATGCACGGCAGTCTAGCCAGCCTTTCATTGGCAATGATGCCTTCCTCGACTTCACAAATGTAACTTATATCCCAGGATCAGACTTACATACATTTGCAGGCGTTAAAATCTTCTTGCCTCCTGTAGACGTCAAAGAATTCAGCAAAGCCAGCAGTGCCATCACGAAGCCTTTTGTTCTCATCACACGTAGCAACCTGGATGAGTTGGTTCCCTACCCTGATAGTGGCAGACATTCTGAATACATATCAGCCTACACCAATATACTCGAGCATAAACAACTGGTGGGCTGGTATGGGTCAAACAAAGTGTTACAGCACCCAAAACTGGTTGCATTGCCTTTGGGTGCGAAGTGGCAATGGCACAGTACCGAGTTTCATGGAGAAGATGAGAACAAAGGTGTGGTGTCCAAGCTTTTGAGCTACTACGCCCTGGATGTTGTGCATAACTTTTATGGCAAGAAGAGGGACCGGCTGATATATTTGAGCATGACTGAGTCATCATCAGACAATGCAAATTATGCACCTTGGCGCGGCTCCAGACGCAAAGCAGCCCAGGCTTTGCGATCAAATTTCCCTACAGATTCTGATTCAGCAATCAGTCTTAAGAAACAACCAATGATCAGCGACGTTAAAGCCTGTGAAGGAAGGCGTGAGCTGGAGCAGTACCTGATCGAATTGCAACACTACAAATTTGTTCTGTCTCCTGCTGGCAATGGTCCAGATGCACATAGGACATGGGAGGCATTGATGATGGGTTGCATTCCTGTTGTTTTGACAGGACCATTTGATGAGATGTACACAGGTTTGCCTGTCTTGATATTGGAATCATGGGATGAATTGACACCCAAGAGGCTTGCGCGGGCTTACACAAAGCTAAGGTATGGTCAGCACACTTTTAGCTTTGACAAGCTTTTTACGCCGTATTGGTTTAGAACAATAGATAAAGCCATTGAGGCCTTTTCCACTGGCGGAATCTAACTGTGATGGGCTATAGACCATATTGCATCTACATCAAAGTCAATCGGCCTTTGTCAGGGGCTACATCTCTGCACCATCAGTGAGCAGACACTCCGGCACATTTAGCGTTAATGCACTGCAGATCAATGCATCCTCGGAGACTTGTTTCCGAACAAAGAGGGAACAAGTACTTGATGTCCGAAAAGATTGATACTGTACCAAGTTGTGAAATCCCCTGAAGATGCAACATGTTTCATCAGGCACCTGCAGCGTATCTTGTACAAAAACATGTTGTTGCACAAAGCTGTGCTGTGCCACTTAGCAAATTAGATCCCTGGCCATTTCAGCTAATCTGGCAATCATGCATCAAAATCAGCACAGCCACCACTCAAGCTTGTGCATGATGCGAGCTGCCCAGTCTGTAAACACATGTGCGTAAAGGCATTCTGCATGAACGTTCATGTGTTTTTGAGCACTTTTGCAAGTTTCAAAAAGCTTTGCAATTTCGTCTGTCTGCAGCTGGACAGCGTGACATAGTGTGGCCCTCAACAATGGAATTGCTGTCCTGACTCAGACTGGATATCCTATAGTCTCAGTCAGATCCTGGTGAAATTGCTCAAACACACGGGCTCTCCAGGTGTACAATGGGTCGCTTTCCTCCACAAGCTTGATAGGACTAACAGATCTTGCACTGCAGCAATACACTTCCATAGATATTGACATAGTTATACACAGAATAATGTGGCGCAAGCTTGCGCAGGCAAAGCAACATCACCTTTCACTGCAGCACAGTGGTCTGCATGAAAAATTAGTTCAGCTGAGCTTGCATGATTCACTACAGTCACATGAGATTCTATTTTGACTCATGCAATGTAAGCATGATGTATTACACGAATGCAACGGGGAAGGATGCAACATGAGTGCATTCATACATGAGCGCATTCATACATACCGCAAAGGCACCAGCAGCAGCAAAGTCTGCATAAGAAGGTGAGGAGCCACCAAGGTAGTCTTGAGTCTGGAGTGTCAGGCGCATTGGCTCAAGTACACCATTTAAACGAGAGAGATGCTGCTCTGAAGCACCAACAGTCTGCATGGAAAGCACCCGATGCATAAAGGACTGTTTGCACCAGCTGCAGCAGCTGTAGCTGCTTCAAGTCTATTCATGACTCTGAAGTTGTGCACTGCCAAGTTAGTCACATGCAGAGCAGCGTTTCCCTTATGCTGTGGATGTCTTTTTGGCATGCTGAGAGCAAAAAGGGAGAGCATGTTGTATGACTTGACATGCATCTATTCTCTCATTTTGAGCAGCTGACACTCATGCTCAGTAATATACTATGTCAGAAGTTTTTCAGTCAGCCAATGTGCAAAGCCAGGAAGGCATCATATAAAAGGTTTCTCTTCAGGGATATGAGTCAGGTCTCAAGCAGGCAGACTATGCAGTAGCAACAAGCATGCCAAGAAAGAAGAGCCTCAGAGGCTGCAACACAGAAGCCTCAGCAGCAGCAGCAGCAGCGGTTAGCACATACCGGTAGATCAACACCGTGCACAGTTTGCAATTTGTTGGTATAGAACTCCTTGTCCTTCTCAGCTGACACCTCTACTGAACCATGCGAAATGATGTTTCGCAAAGCCCGTAGTAGGCTATGATCCACCCAGTTTACTGTGAATCTGATAGTCTGTCCTGTGAGCCTCACATTGTCCTTGCCTACACAGCATAAGATGTCTTTGTATGCTCTCACCCACCCAACCTGTTTGTGTGTCCACCAGCATGTCCACCAGCCGCAACCTTGTCACAGAGCATTGCATCAGCTTGCCATCACATTGTGGCAACATTTTAGACCTCAAGCTGTGTCTATATGCACATTCCCCTTGCTGGGTACAAGGAGAAATGAGCACTAATCGAGCCACTTGCATCAAACCCAACAGACAGGTCAGGCACACAGGCTGACCTGTGTCTCCAAAGAACAGCAGGGGCAGATCCGGGTATTGGGAATCCAAATACTCAGCTATCTTCCATGAGTCGTGTAAGGTCCTATCTCCATCTATCAACACGGGCACCTGAAGCCACAGTGCAAAGCCACTGCGCATAGCCTGGAGTTTTTGTACACCACCATGCATGCATGCACAAAAGGCACCTGACTTCTCACCGTGCATGTGACTTGTTTACTTTGCCTTGACCAGTTGCAGCTAATCGTTCTTTCTCCACACGTCTCCACGGCAAGCTATCAAACTGAAGCTTTTTATGTCGTAGTGCAAAGCGAATTCGCCAGCAGAAAGGGCTGGTCTTGCGTGCGTCCTCGGCCCCAGCGAGCTCAAATAGCTGCATTGTATAGAGGGTCATGCTGCCGGGTCTATCCAAATAAAGATCTGGACGCTGACCGGTGCCTTCACTCGCAAAATACATGATTGCAATCTCTCTTTCTCTGGTGCATGGCTTAGTAATAGCTTAGTCATAGTTGGCTCCGAGACCAGCTGCCTCCTGCTTACAAGCTTCATGTGAACATCGGTTGCGGAAACAGCTCGCTTGCATAGCCACTTAGGAGCTGTTGACCGCATACCGACCCCCAGCGCGTAGACGCGCTTGCAAAATTTGCAGGCGTTGCTCCAAGCTGTTGTGGCATAGCTGAACTGCCGTCACGCGAGCAAGCCTCATAATAACCTGCAACATGCGGGTCTCTGAGCCGGTACAGGATGAAAGCACTTCCTCTGACGGGCACAGCGATTCTGAAGACGCTTCATCCTTGTCAGGAACAGACCACACACACAGAGACGACACCGGCAGCAGCAGTGGTAGCGATGCTGAAGAAGCGCAGGTCGGGACCTGCAATGTGCTTCTATTGGCATCCATTGCATCACCTGAATGTATCGCCAGCCACCGTTGGTTCGCTTGCAGGGGCCCGATATTCCGTTTGAGCAGCTCCTGCAGCAGAAGCAGGAAGGCGGTCTTCTTCCTAAGGGGTCAGCAGCTCAGCAGCATTCCCGATCACATAGTTACAGCAAAGTAGCAAAGCGTGACTTCAAGAGAGAGAACAAGAATAGGCCTATAGAGCAGTCCAGTAAAAGACCTGTTCCACGGCATAGGCAAGTCGTTGAGATGCGGAACAGGTGAGTTTGTAGTGCAAGTATTATCTGTAATGACTTGACCTGAGTGTCAGATGTGTCAAGCATCTGTACTGTTCTGGCGAGGCTCTGTGCCAGACATCCGCGGCACATACATTGACTGCTCGAGCCTGACTTGCAGTGAGAGCAGGGATCCTAGGTTTGAGAACTTGAGTGGTAAGTTCAGCACAGACCAGTTCAGGAAGCAATATGCTTTTGTATACGATGAAGCGCTGCCTGAAGAGAAGAGAGAACTCAAGAGCCAAATGCAGGTACAGTGTCCGTTCAGTTGATTCGCAACAAAAAGTCTGGAACCACCAGCATGTATCTGCCATACACACTGCATTGTGCATGCATTTGAGTCAACAAGATGTTCAAACCGCCAAGCAGGGCAACAGCATTGGGAGTTATGCTGTGATCACTGAGTCATGCCTGCACATGTGTTGTGGCAGTGTCATGCAGTGATTGTCAACATCACCCCTGGCATAAAAGCAGTGAGCTGACAACCGATAGAGCTATTGCTGCATTCAACTGAAGCAAGTGAACAGATCATGTCAGTATACAGTACAGTACACCACTGCTTGCTGCATGACCTGTGCAGAAAACAAGGGATCCAGAGGCCAGACAGCAGCTTCAGACTCAGCTTGCACGGGTTGAGCAGCAGATCAAAGAGGAGCAGACAAGGCGGCAGCAGCAGACAGCGCTCAAGTCTCATAAGGTGGGCAATCTGACACATTTGGACTTCACCCTGCACCTTAAAGTAGACCTGCTATGCAATTATGTCGCTACGTGCCACAGCCCAGACCCTGTTGATGCGTAGTAAGGTTGCATGATTGGTCAGCACCCTTGATATACTCACTTGCTGCTACTTAACAATCTTAACAGACATGCTGCATGCATTGCGCATGATTCTGCCTGTTTTGTGAAGCTGGCAAGATATCTAGATGCTGTTGAAAACAGGCAAGAGTGTCTTTGGCTGTTGAGCTGCAGATAGCACCTTGTGTTGTCTGCCCATCCTGTCTATCAGGCTCAGGTAGCCATTCGATGACAGACTCCCACTCCAATGTATACCGCAGTCTTTATCACGCATCACCCCTGCCTTATTCAGGAAGAGTTGTGAATTGGTTTGCAGGCTGAAGAGCGTGAAGCTGTGAAACAGGGCAAGAAGCCATTTTTCCTGAAACGTAGCGAAGCCAAAAGGCAAGAGTTGGTGGCCAAGTATAAGCACCTGAAGGCTACCGGAGGTCTGGAAAAGGTGGTGCAGAAGCGCAGACGCAAGAATGCCATGAAGGATCACCGATATGTGCCATCATCCAGGAATCAACAGTGAACCTGGCGTAGTTTTTTGACGCCTTCACCACTGTATCTTCTGCTCACCCATACTGGTTGGCAGACTGCACAACTGAAACTCCCAGTGGACATGGCATGAAGAGTCTCACAAAGTTAGTAGCCACAGCCAAGCCGTTGGTCCCACACTGCAAGTGTACCTGCTGTAGACTGTGCTGTCTCTGACGTTGAAAAGTAACATGCAAGCAAGCTCACACTTCCACAATGCTCATGCAACTTTTCAGGAGACATTCAACTTGCACTCCAGCGTAGAGTGTTTCTGCAGTGTCTGATGACCCTTTTCTTTAAGACTCAACGATATGTGGTGCAATAGGTTTGTTCAGCAGTCATCAGCATGAACACATTGCAAACGTTGCTTATTTTAGTGGCAGCACCCAAACAGAGTATTGTCATATAGTACATACTATGATATATGGCACAGCAACGATTGCAGCACAAACAATCTGATCAACATAAATTGGGCCTGCTAGCATGAGAAAAGTCTTTGGAAGCACGTGCTGGAACATACATGATGATACAAAAGCAGAAATAAGACGTCTGCGCTGCAAAAAGTATCAACAACAGTAAACAGGCGCAAGGTAAGCAACAGCATGTCAAAGCTCAAGGGACATGCTGTTGCTAGCCAAAGCACGCGATGACAGTCAGCAGAACTCCAATCATCCAAAGTAGCTAAAGCAGATTTCGTACAATGAAATCCTCTGTGACGTTGTGGTCAACACAAACCAATCAGGACAGGTGTGCTTAATGCACCAGGTTAAACCAGACGGGATCCGCTCTATAAAGGACACATGCACCAGTGAAGCTGAAATCCATCTAAATGATCAGTCATCTGCAGAGCTCTCATCCCTTTGCTCCGCTAGCTGTTGAACCTTCATTTACGCCAGAAGAAGTACCTCCATTGACAGCACTGACAGACGCTGGGCTACTAGGACTGCTTTGGGTGCCTCCGGAGGGTCCTGGGGCGGGTGCAGGAGCGCCAGAGCTGGTGATATAGGTGGCAGCTGCAGATAACACGTGCATGCTTTAGATGCTGCAGTCAAGAGTATGTGCAATGCATGCATGCAAAGGCAAGACAAGATGGGCTTGGGATCAACACTGTTGTTGTCAAAGCAGGCAAGCTGTGCATGAGTGACTGCTATAGCTCCGGTGCTGCAGTGCTGAATAATAGATATCTGAACACATATACTGACGTGAGTTTTGCAGCACAGATGCAAAGCAGTCCATCTCAGATAGGGTCATACCCTGTTGCAACATCCTTTCTCGGAGTTGGTGGACCTCCTCAAGTTCTGCCAGGATCCTTTGGTGCTCCAAAGCACTGTCAGCATCAATGTCCTGCAGCTGTCTCGAGGCCACACTCACAAGCAGCACACTCAACACCAGCACAGCCAGTCTCATGTTGACCGTCTTTTTGACCTGCGCAAGTAGCAAGGCGCGTTCAGCAACAAGAACAGATGCTTTGCACAGAACGTCGACGCAGCCTGTGCATCTGGCCTTGGATGGTTGCACCCGGTCTCGGACATGGTGCAATGCTCACAATCACAGCATAAGCCATACGTGAGCCGCGAAGCCGACACGACTATAATAGTAGTGTCTTACGAGCAGTCATATGCGCTGGCAAGGCGCGACGCGTTGGGAACAACAGGGGCTCTTTCAGCATCGTTCGATGAATGCACCAGAAACATTCACATGTGGAAGGTTTGTTTTTGCCGTCTCGTAACAAGCTGACCGTGACGGGACAGCACGAACACCGTGCATGCAGGGGCAGAGGTACCAACCGTATATGCGCAACGCAGTTGGCACGACTTATTATGGACGGCACCAATGGCGATGATGCTGAAAGACCGTCTGCACCAGCGAAGCGGGCGATGACTAGAGTAGTTGTTCGTAGGCTGATGGTGTTCCAACCGTTTGCTAGAGCGTTGACATCGGCTGCCTCGGCAACTTCCGACCGGAAGTTGCGCTCTTCTTCCTCGAACCTGAGCCTGATGTACCTGAGGTAGTCTGCATCTCAAAACACATTATGTGTTTTGAAAACATGTTGCACACAGTTTCCCAGCCAAGCTACAGAAACAGTAATGCATTGCATACTCAGGCGTGGTCCCCGAGCCCCTGCTTACACACGATCCCTCGCAATCGCGCTTCAGAGTTTATTTTAAAACTACAGAAACAGGATGTCAACCTTGCAAGCATACTGAGTATTGCTGCATCAGTCCCAATTTGATACATTAATGCCTTCATTATAATCCTTATTTAGCGATGTTTGAACTCCAGAAATGACTGTCCATCTGGTAGCAATCTGATGCATACTATGCACTGCATAGAACCTCTGACTAAGGTGGCAGGGAAGCCAAAGTCAAGCTATGCTTAAGCAGGTGGAAAAGCTTGTGCTGGACACTGTGCAGATACAGCTGGGTTAAAAATTCAACAGATACATACAGGTGCATTACTATGAATAGGATGGGTCATGCAGGCTGCAAAAAAATAAAGGCAGCCACTAGCACATCATACTATCATCAACCAGACCACCATGCTGTCTTTGCCAAACATGTGTCACGAGGTTGGGAGCTGCATTTGTCTGGTCACCAAAGTTTCTGCATACAGAGCAGTGGACTAAGACCTTTGCCCCAATCCAAGATCCAAAGATGATCTTGGGGTTGTCCCACGCCCAAAGCTTGGTGCATCATACTCTATGCTTGTCGCCTGCACATCCTTTGGCAAAGTATCAACCAACAGCTGCTGTGCTGACTGCAGCTGCTTCAAGTCTTTGCTCTCCAACGATAGAAGGATGCCTGTTCCATCTTTTTGTTTTGTCATCTGCATGTCACACACCAGGGGTCAAAAAGTGATCAAATGCACTGCACCTGGAGCAATTACACAGACAGCCATGGCCATGCAAGTCACTCCAACGTTCCTGAACCAGACAGCTGTGACTGATTGAGCTAGCATCCAACATCACAATGTCATGACATCTTCACTGACTTGAAAGCTGCATGTTGCTTCCTCTGCTTGCACAGACCACACAGCAAGACTGGTCAGCACTGACAAGATGTGCAGCAAGAGCTCACAGGATAGGAGCCAATAGAGACTTGGTTGCCAAGCACTTCTGCTACTCTGTCTAGAGCTGGCGCTATGTGGGTCTCATCAGTGACAGGCAGCCTCAGCACAACTGAATGGAAAGGCTTCAGCTCGCCTTCCAGTAGCAGCTGCTCTTTTGCAACCTGCACAGGGCGTCATGGTCAAGCTGACTTCAACAACCGGTGGTGCTTCTGGCTGTCTTGTGCCTTGTGCGCAGGCATACATATTATCATACGCTTGTATGACCATGTTTTCAAGACACAGCATCATCGACTGACATTGACATTCGCAATCCAGTCCAATGCCACTATCGCAGGTGACTGAACAGGTTATCAGACAACTCACAGGTAGCGATCACAACTGGCTGCAACAAACTAGTTGCCAAGAATCAGGACAACAAATGTGCTGAAGCTTCTTGTGGAGGTGCCATTGCATCAGACACCAGACATGCCCAAATCTGTGTCAAGCTGGCAATGGAGATACAGATGTGCCAAGCTGGTACAAGCCGCTGTGGATGCTTTGTATGAATCTAGGGGAAGGAAAACCAGTGCTCCATCCAAAAGAATGGCACGAAGTTTTTTGCCGACCCAAAAACAACTCCCTGCTGACCAGAGTCATGTGCAACAATCACACCCTGCTAGCAGCTTATCAACCACACTATTTTAATGGAGCGTCTCACCTCTCTTGCTGCTATGACTGTCACTGGGCTTGTGGGTTTAGTTGGGATAGTTCTATGCATTTAGCCCAAGCTTGGGGGGACATATGTTGCCTGTAGCCTCTGCAAATTGTGCTCATGAGCTGGCTGAAGCGTACCTTCCATTTGGCCTGCAGCAAGCCGGGCACCCCAGGCAGCACAAAGATGTTCCCACATCTGATGAGAGGGAACGGCGACTGGGTGCCATCATCCCTTGAGTAATCAATGATGCTGCATGCTCCTGTTATCACATGCAAATCACATCAGCATGACCCGTCTTGTCTGCATGATGCAGAATGGACATGTCACATCACTGTGAGCGCCAACAATGCAGCTCTCCACGAACAGACAGATGTTGATGTGGGACTGTGACTCACCTTGCGGTGCTTCAGCCATCTTGAGATGGGCAGCTGTGATGTTGTCACCAAAGTATGCACGTAGCCTGCTCTCCAGGCCCGCATCCCTGTGCCATGCCATTCAGTAGTCATGCTGCATTACACACACCTCATGCACACATTCAAGTATCCCACAAGCGCCTCATGTTTGTGCAGAGACCATGTCAATGCCTGAGCAGCTGCCATGCCAGCATGAAACAGACATGCCAGTGCCTGTAGCAAGGCCTAAGCCATGGCACAATCCAGGCCCATACAGACCTTATAGGAATCATTACTATGCTGAGTCACAGTCTTGCTTGCATCATCATTTCTGGTGTATTTGGTGCACAGGACACAACAACGACTGCACAGTGGACCAAACCATTTGAGGCGAATGCGGCACCAGAACAGCCCCAATGGATCACAGCATGCAGTCCATGCAGATGTGCTTTCACCTGACAAGGGGCTTTCCTAAAGCCTCAGCAACACCAGCTAGGGTGACATCATCCCTAGTGGGTCCCACTCCCCCCGCAGTAATGACAATCTCGTATGCATCTGATGCAGCTCGCACCTCTGCACTAATGGAGGCAGTTTCATCAGAGACAATCACAACCTGCGTATATACAGGGTTGGTGCTCGGCTTCAGGCCAGACTCAAATGTGGCCATGCCATCATGAAATTGGTACCAGAGACACACCTGCTTGCGTGGTTGATGTGCAGCTGATGCATGGCAACAAGAGTTTGAGTGGTGTTGCATAAAGCAGTCTGTGCATTCAGAGGACCTCCATTGCTTTGGCTGGCCCTGTGAGTTGCCAGAAAGTATTCACAATGATCACCACTGTTACCACCATTCTCAACTGCTTAGGCGTCAACTTTGAGAGACAACAGTTGAATGGCAGAATTTGCACAGTCTGCCCTACCAGAGATTTGCCAGCATGATCACCTTACAAACTCGCCAACCTATGGCACGTAGCTCACTACACAGGAAATGAGCGTTGACATCCTGGACCTTTGCTGCCAAGATTTCATCTCCCACCACGACAATGGCAGCAGTCCTGGTGAAGGAATGTGAGACAGATAGCTCTTTGCTCTGCTTGCTGGTACGCCCTGCTCGCTCCATGCGGCTGTCTGCTAGCATGTAGGCCGGAGCAAAGCTGCCATCTTCTTTTCTTAGCAGACTGCAGACCAAGTCATAAAACTGTGAGCATGGGCGTCATTGTCTGAGATGACATGATGGTCATTGGCACAGCTGGGTCTCTTGGTCCATGCAGTGACTGTCTGGCGTGTGTGCAGGGCAAGAGCAAGGAGCAACACATGTCAAGTGATGCTAATACCAGATCTGAGATCGCATCACAGATCTTTGAGCTGAGCACCCTGCTTGCCTCATGCAGTTCTGTGCTAGCATAGCAACCTATAGCTGTTGTTGATCTTCCTACAACATGCTCAATTGAAAATCTGCCTTGAATGTGGCGGCCAAATCACTGCCGGAGCTACATACTGGCACTCTCACACTGCAACAGAGTAGAAAGAGGCATGCATGCAGATGCACTAATTGTTCATTAGGCATGCAATTGAAAAGAGACAGTTCTGGCAACAAGTTGTACACTGTGCTGATGAGACCTTTAACATCATAGCAGCAGTTCATGTCAAGAAGTTTCACGCCAGCAGCACAGATAAACAGACCTATTGGGAACAGTGTTGTTGACAGCTCCAATGGATGTGTATCCTTCGTCATATAGACAACAGTATGGAACTTTAGTAGCTCTTAAGAAAGTCCACACATCAGCATAGCTCCAGTCCAGGATGGGATTGACTCGCATGAAGGGCGGCCAGTCTGCACTGCTTGGGCAGTAGACTTCCTGACCAAATGCATTAGGATCACCTCTGCACACAGTTACTGTCAGGCATCTTGCAGAAAGACATGCGCATGCTGAACAGGAGGTGGCTATGTGGTGCAGCATCCACAAATGCTAGGCAATTTGGAGCTGTCAAAATGTGCAAAGGAAATGTGTGATGGATGAGCGGTGGTTCACGTACATCAGTCAATCATAGCTTCACATCTTGATTGCTGAACAGAGCAAGTGGCAGGGCAGCGAAGTTGCACATGCAGCAACCAAGTACCTCCTTGTGCCCAGAATGATAGCCTTGAGCTGTGTTGTCTCTAGCAGCCCCTCAACACCGCTTCTGAAGTCAGCGTGCAGCGTGTGCACATTCAGATTGTATTGCCGGCTCATGGTATTAGTGAAAGCAAGAATCTCTGTAAAGTCATCTTCCCGTTCAAACACGAAGCTGCAAATCCCCTTCAAGCCTGCGGCAAAGCACCCTATGAATCACCATGCGGAAATGTTATAGTTAGTATTGCAAGGCCAAGCTGAGCACCCTAGTACTGCCCTTTACCATGAGCACTGTTCTGCAGGTCAGCAGTTCTTTCTGGGAGAGGCAGTATGATGGCTGCGCGGATGATGTGCAATAGCACTGTGCTATCCTTGCCACCGTTGAAACTGAAAGCCACTCCGGAGGCTCTGCAGACGATTGCGTGCATCACAAACAAGAAAAGAAGTACTGATATCACACGCACGATGCGCCCTTGTGTCTGCAGCGTGAGACGCTTGCTTGTCTATATGCGCAAGGGTTCAAAATAACGCTCACCCGTACAGATCGATGGTGCGGCTGACACAGGCGACTGCCTTCCTAAACTTATCTTGGAAGCTGTCGTCCTGGACCCGTTTCACCGCCTCAAGGACATCCATCGGGCAAGCGGCCTTCTTGCGCCGAACCCAAGCTGGCTGATCACTTCAATCAGCTATGTAGAAGGTTCGGACGAGACTCTGATCAGCGTAAACAGCAATATCGAGCACAAGCGTGCAAAATCGGGATGCTATCAACTCGAGTGCCAAGGAGATCGGCGTTTCTGTGCGGACGGGTCCGGTTTGACCTAAGTCCTATACAGTTTTAGGGTGTGTTCGGCAAGAGAAGGTTTCGCAACATACACGCGTCATTGTACAGCTATTCGGCGAAAGAGCAGGCTGCTGATGCAACATGCGGCATGTTCAGACCAAGCGCTTGCGTCGAAGAAAAAGCAAATATGCCTTTTCGTTCGTCTTACAGCAGGTCCTGCAGGTCCTGGAAGACGAACAACGTTTTAGTCAATCGTCTACAAGGTGACCGATCTGCAGCTCTGCATTCGAGAGTGAAATGCTTTTCTCTCTCTGAAGCCCTTGCTCGGACCCCAATCATTTACAGTGTCTGCAACTACAACGTTCGACCTATACAGAAAGCTTCAGCAAAGCGTCTGCATAGGGCCTGTTGACTTACTGACGTCAGTCTGATCAGCACAGCGACATTCGTCGTGAAGGCCAACTCGTCCCGGCAATCGGGGATAGCCACTGGACACTGACTGAAAAGAGTCCAACCTTGCCAGGATGGGTATCCTTGAGAAGTAAGTGCAGTAGACTGGGTGGCATAGGAAGTTTGTCCATCTGTGTCTCTGCTTGCCTGCTGTCTCTGGGCAGACATAACGATCAGTGCAACGTGATCATGCACCTGCAGGATTGCAGACATCGAGTTCGAGATGAATCGGACTCAAAAAAACAAGGTGCATGTGATTCTGCTATTGTCAGTGACTCTGAACTGCGGCAGTGCGGCAGATTAAGAAGCAGTAGTGCTGTAGGCTACTGAGTATCATTTGGGCCAACTCAAAGCAAAGCTAGCCAAGCTGCGCACAGAGTTGCAGGCACCCTCAAAGGTCGGTACTTTGCACATGAGATATGCAATGTTTGCAAGGCTTGCATCTATGACTTCTGCGCTCTGCCAATTTGGTAGCACATCATGCCCATACCTGCTGTCAGCAAGCACATCTGCGACAGGCTCAGGATACCAACTGCAGGATGGCAAAGGTGGCGGGGAAGGATTTGAAGTGCAAAAGTACGGTGATGGGCGCGTAGCTCTCATTGGTGAGACTTTGCTATGTTGCATGGTGTGCTCAATGTTACAGCATGCTGTACTCCATATCATAAGCAGTTCTTCATCATGCCCTTTCGCCAAAAGGCAGTGCTTTTATCACATGTACTTGCCCAAGGCAAGGTGCTCCATTGTCAGGAAGCAGCATGCTCGTTGTCATGTTGTTACAGTAGTCCTACTTCAAAGCCATGTCCTTTCAAAAGACTGCAGGCTAGACCAAGTTGTGCTGTGACAGCTACAGCTTCACAGAGTTGTGTGCTCATGCACAGGGTTTCCCAGTGTGGGAAAGAGTACCATTTTGACACAGCTGACAGGCACACAGTCTGAAGTTGCAGCGTATGAGTTTACAACCTTGACCTGCATCCCTGGGGTCATCCATTACAATGATGCAAAGATACAGCTGCTGGATTTGCCTGGAATCATTGAGGGCGCTGCACAGGGCAAAGGTGCAACATCTACTTTTCTACTGTGGCTGCCAGCTTCTGTCTCAGGCACATGTGTATAGTGGCAGCACATGCAGCACACAGTAGCTTTTGCTACCAGGAACACATATCTCAATCTGTGTGTGTTCTCCACAATGCATTGCCCCCTGCCACTGCACAACATGGCCAGCTGCCAGTCTAACCCTCTGTATGCAGTGTTGCATTCAATGCCGGTTTTTGACATGTTGGTGATCATATGACAGGTTGGTGATCATACCACTAGTTAAAGTGGTACTCTCCTTACCACTGTCAACTTGCAACACAGTACAAAAGCCAGCCACATGGTGATCATCATTTTGCATGAGCTGCCGTCTTTGCATGCAGTCAGTGTTGAGATGACAGCGTTGTCACCAGCAAAAAAACGTCATGTTTTGCTTTGCAGGAAGGGGTCGGCAAGTCATTGCAGTGTGCAAAAGCGCTGACTTGTTACTGATGGTCTTGGATGCGTCCAAGCCAGACTTCCACAGAGACATCCTGACCAGAGAGCTAGAGTCAGTCGGCATTCGCTTGAACAGGACACCACCCAACATATACTTCAAGAAAAAGAAGACTGGCGGCATTTCATTCAATGCTGTTGTCCCACTGACACATCTGGATGAGAAAATGTGTCAGAGGATACTACAGGTGCACACTGCACTAATGCACACATCCTTATGGTGCCTGGCTTATCTCATATCTCATAGCAAACAGACTTCGCGTTACAGCCTCAAACCCTTGCAAGCTGGAATTCGGATTGTCTATTGCTTGCATACAATTTTTCTGTCTGGCACGCAGCTAGGTTCAGCATTGAAAGCAAGCTGACATTGCCATGCGCAGGAGTACAAGTGTCATAACGCTGACATTCTGCTGAAAGAAGACAGCACCGTAGATGATCTGATTGATGTCATCGAGGTATACACACCGGTCAGAGGCTGCTACCATCAACCCATGTGGCACTGATGCATGATGCCATTCAGTAGTTTAGTTGCAATGTTACCTTTGCCATGCAGGGTAATAGACGGTATGTGAAATGCTTGTATGTGTATAACAAGATCGATGTCTGCAGTATGGAAGAGGTAGATGAAATTGCAAGGTGAGCATGTCCAGTTCGCGCCGTGTCGTTGACGTAAGCGAGCCATTATTTGCAAAGGTTCGGAAGTTCATCCGTCTCGTCCGCTGTCGGGCAGCGGGTCATCATGGTGAACTTTCAGCAAGGCCTTTTTGGTCTTGGAGTGCTGACTTTGTTGTTTGGCGGCGACATTTATAGCATGTTTGCAGGACAGTCGTCAGGGGTACGAGTTGCGTCTGTGGACGACCTTCCTAGTGTGCAGACGTGTGAATAGCGACATGTAGTGACTGACGATCTCGTGGTGTAGGCTACCACAAGTGCTCCACCAAGTCTTGCTTCATTGAGTTCTGGAGGCCGGGTGCACGTTGCGTTTTGTACTAGCTGATCCTATAAGTACGGGTTTAAAAGTTCTCCAGTCCTCACAGGTTCCATCCTGTCCATAGCGGTCACGTACATTTGTAATTTTTGCTGCTGCAGGGGAGCTTTTGTGCAGGTGAAAGAAGCCCTTGAGGGGCGCTTTCCCGGCATTGAAGTGAACGGAGGGTCATATCCTGTTCCGCCAGTCAAGGTGACCAGCTTCACATTGTAAAGAATGAGGATAGATGCTTTTCTGCCCTGCTGCAATGTTCTTTTGTTTGCTCAGAGCATCTGGTTTCATACCCTCACCTACCAGCCATTTGCAGGCAGCAGTGGCGCAGGCTGTTCAGGTGGTGCAGTTTAGTATCATTGGCATTGTAGTGCTTGGAGACAAGCTGTTTCCTATGCTGGGAATGCAGACACCAGCCATGTATGAACAGGTCAAGGACAAGAAGTTTGCTGTTGGTAAGCCTTTTTGGCTTTAGAGGTGCACACAAAATCACATGCATACCAGCAGCACAATAGCCAGCATCCTTCAGTGGGGCCAGACATTGCAGCAGCTGCTGTGTTAAACCAAAGTATCATGCTTGCAAGGTGGAGCCCTCCTGCAAAGTGCTGTTGTGACATGCCATTTGCTGCTGTATGTTCCTGGTCTGACAACAAACCGCCTTGCAGGCATGGCTGCATTCTTCTTTGGCAACATGGCACAAAGCTCTCTGACCCAAACAGGCGCATTTGAGGTCTTCTACAACGGTGCCTTGGTGAGCTGCTATTATGCTGCTATTATGCATGCTCACCATGTGCATTGCTGTTGGTCACATTTGCTATATGCACTGTAGTCAATAAAGCTTACATGCAATGAATCTGGCAGCACACCCTCACCGGCTCATGAGCAGCATTAGCTGTTTGCAGCATCCATTTGAATGTTCGGTTGCCCTCTTTGCATGCATGCTCCCAATCCAGCATGCAAGCATGATGAATTGATATCTTACAATGTTTACAGGTGGCCAGCAAGCTGGAGTCCAGCCAGATGCCAAACCTGCCCCAGCTTGTTCAGAGCATTCAGTCAGCAATGCAGTAGCCAGCACTGTTACCTGTCAAGGGCAGCACTTCTGCTGCGTTTGCAAGGAACATGATGGCGGTCCAGGAAGCGATTTTGTCGTGTGGACAGCTTGATCTTGTCTTGCAATACTGCTAAGCAGTGTGTGCTGCCTGCCCCTCTTCTGGGCTCAGCCCCTTAGTTTATGAGCAACAATAGACCATTTGCAGCATTCAAACTTCAACTTGTGGCATATGCCTACCTATTGAGCAGCAAAGCTGTTTTATTACCATGTAACTTATCAGTGTGTCCAAATATTTGCCGTACCATTATGTGGCCTGATCATGCAGTGCGAATCTATCATGCAATACACCATGCCAGGTTTGGCTTGTGCGAACGTCTTACAAGGTCATGACGTTCGTTTCTGACAAGTCGTAGTGACGTGGTGTCAGGCCTCCAGCACCTCCAGAAAGGCTTCTTTGAGATGCATCACTGGTTCTAGCCTCTTTTGCCATGTCCTGATGCATATCGAGCTTCAAGCTCAAAAGGCTTTGCAAGCCATTCAGCATCTCAACCTGCGCTGCACCCCTGCCACTGATGCTGGTGAAAGCACCTTGCTGCGCCCTCAACGCCGTTGCCTGGGTCTGAAGCGTCTGCAGCTCAGACTCAAGCCTGCAAAACGGTAACCAGCTTTCATGACTTGCTCAGACCTGGCCGAAAGTACGTGTTGCAACTATCAAGCAAAGAGCAGTGGTCTGACCCAGAGCGTTTGCTGGGCACAGTCCCCTGGTATACACATGTTATGTACACAATGATTGCAGCAGCACTGATGCCTGTGGTACTGCTGTGCTCTCACTTGGGACATATGCACTCATGGCATACTCTGTATGGCAGGCTTATAGCCAGGGGATTTAGCTGTTTCTGTGTGCAAAATTTGGCATACTGCTGTCTGCCACTTCACGCATGCAACCACTTCATTCCGTGCACCAAGTCTGACATCTTTGTACCTGGCTTGCATGCTGGCAGCATCAGCAGGATTGCTGACCAGAGCAGCTTTCTGCTGCAAAGCAGCGGTGGCTTCAACAAGCTGCTGCAGCTTTTCCTCCTCAACGCTCAGCTGCTGATTGGACATTGTAAGCTCCTGTTGCAGCTGCATGGCACGGCTGTCCACACCATCCACTGCTGATGACCACTTTGCCTTCTGCTCTGCTTGCTGCATCTCCAAATCCTGCAACCATTGCGTCCAGGTGTACATCACTTGCAAGTCGTACAGCTTCTACACAGTACACGATGACTCAGCTAGCTCCCTGTCAGAGCTGTGAAACAGTATGAGATTGTGATGCTCAGCCAGCTTGCTTTGCAGTGCTGCCACAAGCCTTGGCTATCAAGCTGCAAGGGAGCCGCTGTCCCAAATCATGCATGCACACATCAAGCACACCATTGTCAGACCTAGCAGTGCACCCTACAGCGTTGTTGACACCATCATGATAGGGGTAATCATCATGCTATGCATTCACAATGGGTGCACACTAGCCCTCCACCCCACAGGGAAGCTGCTGCACAATCTTGGTCAAGTCAATGCAGGGTATTACTTGGCTTCTCTTTAAATCCGAAAGGTGTAGTCTTTTCTTTTCTGTTCTCAACGCAGGGATGCAGGCAACACCAAGAAGAGGTAGCAGGTGACCTGGCAGGCCTGGCGCTGTGTTCTGAGGCGAGCTATGAGAGAGGCCAGCTGAGCCTTCTGCTGCTTGATGGCTGCATGCGCACCGCCTGCGCTGGACCCCATCACGCTGCCTGCCTGCATGACACACAGCCCTCAACTGCATTGCTGGACTGCAAATCGTCCATACGCCTTTCCATGCCTGAAGATTTCACTGCTGTTGCACATGGGGATGCCATTACAGTCAGACATACGCTGCCTAGGCATGCCGCCTTGCCTTGCATACAATGGCATTTAAACTGACTCCATATGTCATATCTTTCCGTATTACTCCTGCCAAAACCATGTATTGGGTAACACTGCATTCAACCCTGCATGCACTGGCTGCATAGGCAGGACACGCAGTGGCATTCAACCCTGCATAGCTTTGTGGCAACAAAGGTGGCATTGGTGCTATTGGTCAGTGACGCCAATGTCATAAATAGCCTGATGGTGGTAAACAACCTTGAATGTGTTTTTGAGTGGTGTATTGTGCCATGATGGACAAGTTGCTGGGGCAGATGGCATGAACCCAGGGCAGCTACTGTCTGAGCACCTATTGCAGGTTCAGACGCACCTTGCAAAAGTCTCTGCTAAGAATCGCGCATTCTGTTACTCCAGGATCACATTGTCCAAAGCCATGTTGTTGATCTTAGGTCACACACTAGACAAGCGATCACATGCAGTCAAGCGATCATATTGACATGTGCAAGCTGTGCGGTTAAGTCTGTGAAAAGGCTCACCCCACTCATGCTGACGGTGTCTTGATCCTGTGCTTGGGCAACACTCAGCACTTGCGCCTCGATGCCTGCTATCTCTGCCTTTGCTGCTAGGTACCTGCATGTCCATGTTCTGGGTATTACCTTGCATGTCACAAATTGCTACCACTCTGTGTCAAGGGTCAAAGCAACTCTTGGGATATGAGAGTCTTGCTTTGCAGCAATGACTGGCTGCATATAGAGCTGCGGCATGCTTGGTGTCACACAGATACAAGCATATGCTGGCGAAATGGCTGATGCTTGAAGCTCATCTGATGCTGAGCACCCCAGCCTCATGCTTTGTGCGTACTGTTCTGCATGCCCATGCCCAGTCAATAGCTCATATGACCTGTCAGCCAGAAAGAAGGTTCAGGGTTTAGGCAATATATGTGTGTGTTTTGCAGCAGAGCTTCGTGCAGAGCCAAGATGGCATGTATGTGACATGACTATGGTATGTATGTGACAAATTCATCTACTCAGAGATGACGTGTAACAGTTGAAGTCCTCACGCTGGCAATTTAGCCTGAATGTCTGCTTGCTTGGCCTGCAGGGCTGCTTCATCTGGCTTTGCCCTGCTGCCTTCACTTGCAGCTTCCAGCCGAGCCTGCAGATATCACTTTTAGCTGTCAACCACATCTATGTTTGCTCTAGTAAGTTATCAAAATGCACAGTTGCTGCTTGCACGTCAATGTTTCCCACCTTAGCTTTGTTGTCTGACTGCTTGCATGTGACTGCTTGTATGTGACAGCATGTGCAGCTATCAGGGTATAGCAGCACATACACAAGGCAAAGCATGTATCCTGGTGCAAAGCATGTAGACCTGCTGTATGCAAGCTACAGTCAGGTTGCCTGCTTGACATACAAGCACTCAGTTGTCTTGCTGTTGCCACAGCAACAACTGCTTACTGACACATCAGCACTGCTTGATCATGCAGTGCAGGACACAGGCAAGACCCAAGCAGTTGATTGATGTCAGGGTCAACATGGTACAGGACCTGCTTGTCAGTGAGGCGCTTGAGCTTGATCAGCATGTCATCCTTCTTGCGTGCCACTGCTGCCGCCATCTGCTGTGCTTGGCGTAGCTGCAATTGCAGCTTCTCATTGCTGTCACCACTGGATGCCCTGGATGTGGCTGCAGCCCTGCAGCCATGAAACAACAGCAAAGATGATGATAATGATGGCAATGATAATGCCGATACGACTCATCATGAATGTGAGCTGGATTAATGTTCATCTGCGCAACCATACCTTACATCTGAACTTGCAAAATATCGGGGTCACAGCAGAGACTCGAAGTGAATTGCATGTACAAAAGTGTACTTTGCATTTGCCTAAAGCTGGTGCAGTTGTGCGGGATGTTGGTGCGTGTGAAGATGCACTGTGGCTTGAGACATGTGCTGACATAGCAGGAATACCTTCCAGTCAAGGATTGCAGGCAAACAAAAAGTGTGAGCATGACTAAGCTCTGCAGATCAGTGTGCATGTTCACTTCTGGTCAATCTGCAGTTGTCACCCTTTAACAATCATGCTACTCAGGCTATTGACAGCAATCTTGCTGAGGGAACTTCATACCTTGCAGTCATGATAGCTTGAATATCAGCCTGCAGCTGTTGTGCACGTTGATGCAAAGGACCGACAGCCTACAGCATATACAAGAACTTGAAGAATACTTTAGGAAGCAGGTGCATGGGACTGGCTCAACTGTACAAAGACGCCCTGTTTTGCCCAGTACATAGCCACCAAATGCAAGAGCCGTCCACACACAATTCTTATCTGGAAGCTGAAAAGCAATGCATGCTCAAAGCCTGATAAATGGCGTCGTTCAAATTCATGGCAGGACAGCCACCTCATCACATAGCAGGATATGCAGACAGTCTGGCTATGAGCTCTGGTGCACAGTCAAGGTTATACACATACACAGAGGTGAGTGCAATGTAAAGGAAGTGCTGGCACCTCTGCACTTGTCAACCCTTCCAGTGCATGCTGGATGGCTTGAAGGCGCTGCTGTCTGCGCTGCCTCTCCTGTGGCAGTGCATCTGTCACAGCATTCTGCAGGCGACCTACCTCCTCCTGAACCTATACATATGGTACAACTGTGTAAAAGCGCTGACATGTCAGGCAACGAACACATCCAATGCTCAAGACAACGAGGCACACCACACATTGCCACAAGGCGGCACCAAGTCCAGTCGGCCCCCAGGCAGTAGAGCGCAGGAGCCTGAGCTGTGTGACGGTTTGGTCCTGGGCTTCTTGAAGCTGCTGCAGACATGTGATTAGTGATCACCTGTTCCAAAAGCTTATCGGGTGTGCCATCCAGGGCAGTGAGGCGCAGGGCTGCCAACTGCACAAGACCTGCAGCATGCTGCTCATCTGCTGCTGCCAGCTGGGCCTGCTGCTGCTCCAGCTGCTGTTGCAGGGCTGCTTGCTCTTCACCCTCCACTCGCAGCCCCTCACACACTTTCTGCAAGGCAGTATGAGGCTTCCAGGAAGTAGAAGTCCACAAGTTGTGGGTTGGTGGCAGAAGCTGCACGACTCGTGTTGCGTTTTGCTGCTGTGGGCTGCACAACACAGAGCTTGAGGGGCATAATTGAAGCAAGAAGAGCAAGCATTGCTGCTGCAGCTACTGCTGCATAAATGTTTGCTCTTCTCGCTCCACTTATGCCCCCTCAAGCACTGTTTTGTGCAGCCCACAAGCTACAGCATGCAGCACATTAAAGCCGTTGTGCTGTGCTGCTGGTGCAGGGCAGGTTGCTCACATTTGCTTGACAGCTTTGCTTCAGCATGTCTGCGCTTTCGGTGCAAATGCGCAGGGCACTGGGCAGTTTCTAAAGGCATTCACCCCTTTCTTGCATATAGTGTAGTACGCTTGTACTTGTGGGCATGCACACATCTGAGCAGGTTGTCAAGTGGAGTGTAAACAGGTATCATGCATGCCAAGCTGTTTATAAGCCTAGATCTGCAAGTTGAGTCAGATTGGACCTGCAGTGCAGGCAAGTTGGCCACATTCTGCACTTTGCCCCTGATTTTCAGCAGCTTATCCTGCAGTTGCTGCTTCTGACTGTCCAGCTGCACCAGCTTGACTTTGAGAGCTGCTGGGTCTTCACCGGTAGGAGTGGCGGCTGTGGTGGCCCTGTGAAGCTCCACAAAATGCTGCTGGTAGCTCTGCACCTCCTGGTACAGCTGCTGAACATCTTGATACTGGGCCACATCTGAGGGCAGCTGCAATACAGCAAGTAATTCAGCATGCGTGCTAGCCCTCATGCTGGTGAGCAGCAGCAAAGTTTGATCTGTTTTTGCAGTGTGTGCCGGGACAAGAGCCGCCAGAGGCTGCAATATGTTGACTACGTCACACAGTGTCTTATGCTACAAGGCAACACATCTCAGCATTGCTGGTATGCAATGAGTAATGTCTGACTTGGGTGCATGTCGGCATGCCAGTTGGCCATGGAGATCCCTGAAACAGCTAATTCAGTCCCTGCGAAAAACTATGAGCAATCAATGCATGATTGTCTGACATGGCTACCTCATTGGATTTTACTGAACACTATATTTGGTATAGTCTGGTATGCAATTCCCATGACGTCAATGTTGATCAGTGTCTAGACGAGGAAGATGTCACCAGTGTTGACATCATGCGACATGTACACATTTTGTGTCCATTTGATACAGCATGAAGGACTCATCTGCTGACATGTACTCACATCTATGGTGCCCAGGTAGTATCCTACAAATGCCCGCTTGTGCAGCAGGCCAGGCTGGCGCTGTTGCTCTTGGAATAGCCAGTCCAAGATTTGGAATACAGCATCTTTGTCACCTTGGTACAATGCTTTCCTGCGATCAGTAAGACAGATCACTGCTGTCGCGTTTGCTGTATATCAAGTCACAAGCAGCCCCCACTGCTAGCTTACGGTGCTAAGCTGACAGAATACTTGACAGCCTTAAGAAATCTGCAGATCCGTGCAGCAGTCTGTTCCACAAGCTCCAAGCCGGTTGTTGGTGCCTGCAAAGCTGATGTTTCTGACTGATCGCTCACTGTGTAATAGCTGTGATCGGGCAAAAAGCGTACCTTGAATTGCCGGCTGAAAGTCCACACCACTGCATCTAGCGTTTGCAAAAGAGCATGTGGAGGCTTGTTGCTGCAGCATCATGCCTGAGTTGTTTACTTCCGAGAATAAAATTCCAGCAGGACATCCAGGGCATAGATCACAAACCTAAGAGTCACTGCCGTCACGCCATAGTTGTACGGTGGCTTGTTCAACGCCGCAACCACTGTCTGCAGATCCATCAGATCCTCCACATAAGCACAGGTACTCTCGGCGAGAAATTCGCCCGAGTTTCGCCCGTTGTAACGACCATCACGGCGCTCATAGGGAGCGCTCAGTCGTTATTTTCTGATCCCCAACCCGGAAAACCCGGGTATGGGCCCGGGATGGAAGCCATACCTGCCTCAGCAGTCATAGATTACCCCATCTAAGACCTGCCTTGAGAGGTCAGGTTCTCCGCCACCCC
>JAABUP010004268.1_pt1 | contig 23658 bp, 40 predicted proteins | sample 5559201 | NCBI WGS metagenome assembly JAABUP01 (sample SAMN10711887, study PRJNA513373) | rock metagenome | isolation source: Antarctica rocks | place: Antarctica
TTCTGTTCAGGAATGAGGTGTATGAGCCGGCTGTGCCGCTCTGTCCTGGCACCAGCATGCAGCTGCAGGGATGCTAGCTGCTCCATGTCCCGTTCAAAGCCTTGCAGGATGTCCTTTTGCGCTGCTGCCTCCGTTTGGTACCTGCATCACAAGACAGAGTGAGTCAGACTGGGAGACGCATGGTGCTGGAGGTGCCTGCCACACAGCAATGTTGCAGCACTCAGGGTACGAGTAAAGATACACGCGCAGCGCCTGTGCAACAACATGAGCGCATCATGCAACATAGCAATGCTGATGTGTGCTGATATGCCCATTGACGACGTCCTTTCCAAACAAGGTTGCTGCATTATTGAATAAAGAGTGCCACGCAGCCTGTGCAACTAATCCAGTCTCTATGCAGATCCACATGTTACTTGGTGCACTCACGTGACCAGGAACTCCTCAAATGCCTGCCACACAGCCTGTGCAGCACATCTAGCTTGTAAAGATACACATGTTGCACAGTGTACTTACGTGACCATGAAGTCCTCAAAAGCCCTGGCGATATACTGATAATGATGCTCCACATTCATCCTGGCAGCATCGATGGACATGGCCTGAACCTCCTGCTCAGACAACAGCTGCCGGCAGATGGCCTCCCTCTGGTGTGACACCTCCAAGTGAGCCTGTGCCTTCTGGAGGTGATACCGGAACTGGCGCTCATAGTTGGGCAGGGTCTGAAGAAGAGGGCTGGGGGCGCTATCCAAGGCATGAGGCTCATATTGAATGCTGCCTGGCGGTGGTACTGCAGGCACACAGCTTGCTGGTTCATGTGCAGTACTGTACAAAAAGTAACATACCAACAGTAAGAAAGGACGTGGGTGTCAGGTTAGGCAGGAAGATGTGGTGCACGGGAGATTAGTGTGCGAGGACAAACCAGTAACAACGACGAAGCACACCATAACCAAACGCTGTGACCCTGAATGGCATCAGCAACAGTCATGACAGTCACAGCATGAACACACATCACAGCAGCAGACTTGCAGCAGCTGTCAGATAAAGCACGAGTCACAGCTGTGCTGGCAATGCAGCAAACTTCATTGACAGAAAAGTAGACAACAAGGGCTGTGTTTCAACAGGAAGGCATCCATAACAGCCCAATAGATTCTGGACATGGTTTTCAACACCCCAGACAGTTAGATCGACAAGACGGGCAAGCATACCATCTGCTCTTGGAAGGTTGGTAGCCTCAGGAACTGGTATTGCCACATTTTGGCGCAGATGCGCTTTGTTGTACAGGAACACATCCTTGTGGTTACCAATGTCATCCTGTGCACAGCATCAGGGCAGCTGAATCCATGGACAAGACAGTGCTGACATGCTGTGTGCAAATGGTTTGATGCCAACTTGACTGTAAAAGCAAAGAACCCCAATGACTGCAGCATGACATCCCAGTACATTTCAGGTCTGCTCTACGACAGAGATCTTTTGGTGAATCAGATCAAGCAAAAGGACCGCAAGTGGGTCATTTGGTCAAATGCAGATGCATACCGTACTGCAAGTGAAGGGACAGTCGGAGGTCTCAATCATGTTCATGCAAGCAGCTTCCAGGGTGAAGGGTCAGTACAATGCAGTATGCTTGCTCACCGTGGGCAGCTGATATGCCCCCAAAGGCTTGCCTGGATCTAAAGGGTTGCCATTTAATAGCAGAATCTGTTCCTGAGGAGGGATGCTGGTCAGAGAAGACAGCGCCAACTGCACAGCATCGACCCTGCAGATGAAGCAGAAGCTTTGGGCATGCGGCAGCTGTGAGTACAGTAGGCAAGAAGGAATCATTGCATATTCTGCAATGCTGGGGAACGTTGGGCATATGGCTTGAACAGACTGCAGGGCTTGCCATTACAATCAGCAAGACAACCAGTCATGTGCACAAGAGCATGTGCAGAGAGGTGCAGCAGCAAGATCACACTGGACATGGAAGCCAGCTAAACTTTGCTCTAAATACTTCTACACCAAATCTGATGTGGTGTATGAAAGGACATGCTAACTTTGCATGCCTGCTGTGCATCATGGGTTCGCACCTGGTCGAAGACTGGACATCAAGCTCAAGAGTCTTCCCATTGTGTGCAATGAAGATGAGCATGTGGCTGACTGAAAAGCAGCAACAAAGGTCAGCACGCAAGCTGCTCCTAATCGGTGAGCTGGCGATACCCTCAAGATCTGAGGCTATTTAGTCCGTCAACAATCGTCAACGGGTCAGCTGCAGGAGCTGGGTGAAGCTTGTGCGGTGTCACCACAGCAGGTTTGATATTGAAGCCCAAGCGCGTGGGCGGTGAAGCAGATACAATCGCCAGGGCTGTACAATCTCGGGTCCTGCGCAAGCCGTACAAGCAGCAATTGTCGGTGTGGACTGCGCAGCTTGGTTCAAGACGTTGCAACGTGGGACTGATACGAACCTGGTCGGTAGACCAGATAGCTGCAAGTTACATCGGTTTGCCAACCTCTATTTCAGGCCGGATACATGCGGAGTGAGGTTCGAGGTTGCGGCCTAGCTGACGCTCAGGCCTTGAGATCTGCTGAAGAGAGGTTTCAGAAAGGTTCGTACCGTGCTGCGATATTTTGGACGGAGCGCGGTACTCACCACGGAGCTCTTGCAATGCCTTGACACATTGTAATCAACTCCGCACTGTATGCGGCAGTACTGATACAGCCTGGGAAAAGAGAGTGTACTACAATCAAACACAAGTCGCGCTTGCAGGTCTGACGCGGAAGTCATGGCAAAAGCTGTTGATGAAGAGATGAAGGATGCTGAGCCAGCGAGTAGCACTGCCGGCACCGATGCTGCTGCACCAGAGCCCGAAAGCAGATTGTCGCCGACAGATCAGCTGGCAGCTAATCTGGCCGTGCTGGAGAAAGCCGTATCACTCAAGGAAACAAGAATGATCTCTGGCAGGTTGCTTAGGCAAACTGCCTCAATCAGGCACCAGCTGACGCCGCAGATACTCTCAGACTTTGTGACAGAAGCTTTGCCAGAGGATGCAACAATGCGACCGCTCCTGCTTAAACAGCTCAAGCAGGTATAGACAGTGGTGCAGGCCTTGTTCACCACAACAGGCTCAAAGCGCTTATGGATTAAGAGGCGTTGTTGCTCCTTGTAGGCAGCTGCCAGTGCGATGGACACACAAGATGCACCTAAAAAGGCCACTGGTCAGACAGCAGCCTCGACCAGCAGTCTGCCAGAGGCTGAGGCGTATGCTACCTTGATAGTCACCCAATATCTTGTCGACTGCAAGCTATGCTCAGAGGTGACCAAACAGCTTGAAACTTTGATGCTGACAACAGGTGCCTGATTGTGAGCAATATAATGGATTTGATGGCAACGAAAGTGAAGTGCTCTTGGCCTGCGCTGATACAGGCTAAAGAGGTGACCACAGCTGCTGTACAGCGCCTGTCAGAGTTTAACAGACGTACCCTAGATACACTGGCAGCGCGCATCTACTTCTACTACTCATGGTCATATGAGTGCTGCAACTCATTGTCAGAAATTCGCAGGTGATTACCTAAAGCCCAACTGCAGTGCATACAAGCAGGCGCTTGCTGTTTGCCCAGTTGATTACTATCAAGTTGCTATGAGCTTGCTAAGGAAGCTGGAAAGCAGTGATTGTTGTTGCTGCTGCAGTCGGCTGCTTGCTCTTCACCGCACATCAGTCTTGCGGCATGATGAATATGGGCAAGAGACTCTTGTAAATCTGCTGCTCAGGAATTACCTGCACTACAACCTCTACGATCAGGTGCGCATGCCCCATCTCAACTGTGTACGCCTTCATCGGCCTTTCTCATGTTTCAGCTCTCTGCAGCTGTCTGCAGAACTCGTCATTGTCCAGGCTGTTGCATCAGTTGCTTATGCTTCTTGATCATCCTCATGCAGTATAACTTTACACACCATCCAGAAAAGAGAAGAAAAAATTACGCTTTTCTGCGATCATACCGGGAGCTTCCTAAGGCGGCAGCCCGGAGCAACTTTACACACCATCCAACCTGACTCTGAGCACAGAACTTTGGCATGACACGATCTTGTCAGTTCCATTGCTAGTTGTGTATGGTGCCATCAATGGACATTCATTGCATGACAGCACAAAGGTAACTCTTCACAGTATGCACAATGTTACAGGCAGAGAAATTCCGGGCCAAGGCTCAGCGACCTGAGCAGAGCCGCAGTCACACACAGTACTGCCGGTACCTCTTCTACCTGGGTAGAATCAAGGCAATTCAGCTGGAGTACACAGATGCCAGGGACTACCTGCAACAAGCTGCCCGCAAGGTACTGCTGCTGCATCTTGTCATTGCTTACTGTGAGAACTGGGTTGCTGTGCAATGACTAGGTCAAGCACGCATGCTGTTGTTGCCGCTGGCTCATTGAGCTCCGCTAGCACTGAGTCCTACATCTGCTCCTGCACAGCCAAGACTGAAATGCAAACAGTCTGCACATCTGCTGCTAGTGGTCACAAGCAGCTGAGCCTTTCTTTCTCGCCTGCAGGCACCCAACAGTGCTTTGGGCTTCAGAGTGACAGTCAGCAAGTGGCTCATCCTGGTGCGCTTGCTGTTGGGTGAGATCCCTGAGCACCAGGACTTCACCCAGCCGGGCTTGCGACAGCCCCTGCAGGCTTACTATGAGCTGACTCAGGCTGTGAGGGGCGGCGACCTCACCCTGTTCAGGTGAGACGCTGAGTATTTCTTGGTCACACCAGAACTGAGACGCACATGGCAGGCGTGACTAATGATGTCACAAGGTGCATGTTGGATCACATAAAGCCTCTGTGCTGCTTTGCGTGCCACTCATGGCAAGGGGGTGAATGGTCCATGCTGCAGGAAATCCAAGGAGAGACAAGCAACCAAAGAAGAGAACAAGACGATGGTACTGCTTGTGCCTCGTCACAAGGCAGTTGGACTGAAGAGCTATGTCCTGTAGTTGTAAAGAAGCAAGAATGGCTGCTGGCTTGATGCAGGCGTGCAGCAGAGACCAACCACAAGGTGTTTGCGGATGACAAGGTGTCCAACCTGATAGTGAGGTTGAGGCACAATGTGATCAGGGCTGGGCTGCGGCGCATCAGCCTGGCCTACAGCCGCATCTCCTTGGCAGATGTGGCCAGCAAACTGGGGCTACCCAATGTGGAGGACACCGAGAGCATTGTGGCCAAGGCTATCAGGTAGAAGGCTACACAGTTCAGACCTCTGCTGCTGCTGCTGCTGCATGCTGTGCACCATGGGTCTTTCAAGTACAATCTCAAGCAGGTTGATGAGGCGCATGTGTGGTGGGGTTGCAGGTGCAAGGCTTCATGCTCTCACAGTCTTGTGTATGCAACAAATGCTCAATGCATCAGCAAAGAACAGCCATATGCATAGCACGCTGATGGTCGCATGTTGTGAGAAATGTCCATTTGGATGGCTAATGGCAAAAGAAACTATAATTTTGGTACTGATGGGCATGCGAATGCAGGGATGGTGGAATTGATGCGACCATTGACCATGAACACAGCTACATGTCAAGCAAGGAGGTGACTGACATCTACTCTACAGAGGAGCCCCAGTCAGCCTTCCATGCTAGGGTTGCTTTCTGTCTGGACATTCACAATGAGGTACGTTCTGCAACACAGACGCTCAAGCTGATTGTTTGTCATAGGCTAAGGCTATTATGACTAGTAAACACAGATCATTTAGTTGCGCTTCTTTTGCAGTGCATGACTGGCTTGCTGGCTGCTGACAGTCCACGCATGTTGTGAACAGCAACACTTTTTGTGTTGCAAAGTCGGTAGCTTGGTTTTGGCTTTTAGTCTGTGATGTAAGTGCAGGCTGTGAGAGCAATGCGGTTTGATCCTGGTGCTCACAAGCCCAAGGACAAGCTTCCAACAGAGTGCACCATGACTGATGCCGAAGTGGCCAAGGCTATAGAAGAGGCGGAATCAGAAGAGCCATGAGTTCGGGAAGCAGCTTTGCACAGTCAACGAATGTGCCTTGCCCTTGTGTTTGCCCAATGCTGAAATAATGATGATGTGAAGGCACATGCATGCCCTTGTCTTGTAGTGCATCATACCTGTGGCAAATACTGTCACATTCTTGTTGCAGAAATGGCCAAGCCTTTATACACTGCCTTCAGGAACATGTAAGTTGGGTACGCGCGTTTGCAGGCATTCTACCCGGATGTCTGAACGGTAGAGTAACCGGGGTAAGGACTTGTCTCAGCGTGTCATGTTCTTCAGAGTGACAGACTCATTGGGTGCTTGCGGCTGTCACTCTGCATGCCAGTTTGATGTAAGAGCGCATGCGGCAAATGACTCTGTGGGAAAAAGGCTTTGCAAGGCAAATGGATGAATGAAACTGATTGATCGAAGGAAGGCGCGGTAGTAAAACCGCTTGCAGGTGAAAGAAGGTTCACAAGTGGCACATCTTGCTTCGAACAGCAAGATTGCCAGTGGCAGCCACCTTCAACATTACATCACTCTTGAGTCATCAAGCTGCGGGCACGGCTTCACAGTAGATTGGTCTCTGCACCACGGGCACGCAGAGGTTGGTCTGCACTAAAGCACCATGCTTCACATCGAAATGTTTGTCGTCATTTGCAGTGCCTTCGCCAGCGTTGTGGCCTGGGCCTTATTGAGTCAGTTACGAAGGACATCGAGATATGATCTCAAGCGCATACCCGGACCCAGAACAGTACCTCTCGTTGGCAATCTTGGCGCTGTAATCGGCTCCTCATACGTGCACAAGGTACGTATCTGTTTTACACAGCAAGTGCCCATTGCGCAACTCTCGCGGACGGTTCAGAACTTGTCAGACACAAGTGGGCGACAATGTAGAGTTGATCCTGCGAGCTTGCGTCATCAGCTAGGACCAGTGTCACGCAAAATCGCCCCTTTTGATGAGTTTTTTGAGCTGGATGTCCTATGGGCAACGTCATCTGAAGCGGATGTTGAGCAAGAGACGGGACGAACTCGAACACTCCATGTAGGTGCTGGCAAAGTGGACCAATGAGTATGGGTCAGTGTTCAAATGGAGCTTGATTGGTCAGGACATCTTGGTCATCACAGACCCAGAAGAGGTCTACAAACTGTGCAGCAGGGAAGCCAACCTTCCCAAAGCACGGGCACTGTACAAGGGCCTCAACACAGTAAGCTCTGAGCTTTACCACGGTGCCGGCTTGTTACTAATATGCATTGAAGCAAAGGTTGACCTCTGAAATGTGTTGTTCTATTGCTTTGCCTGCAGCGAGCGCCCCACAATAACATGCTGGCCACCCCTGACAATGAAGAGTGGAAGTACATGCGCAAGATGACCAATCCCGCCTTCAGCCCAGAGAACATACGCAAGGTTGGTACTCAAGCTGATCATGCATTTGCAATGCATATATGCTAGGCGGACTTCCCTTAAGGAACGGTACTGCGGGGCGGCGTCTGCCTCTCATGGTTCAAGATGTGAGCTGTCCGATCTAGCTAGAACAAACGCATGCCATGGCAAGTACGCGTAACTCACCGTTCCAAGACTTTCGACGCCTTGCCAATGCCTGCATACCTTCACAGTGCTGCCGGTGCTGCTACAGGCAGTGCTTTTGCACAGTACTGCTTTTAAACTTTAACTGTTACTGTGCTTGAACACTTAAGCTTGCAGGTACAGCCTTTACTGTACAATATTGATACTACACCACACGGCTTTTTACAATTTGCAATGCAGCAAGATGCAAGCCTTTGAAGTCAGACTTCAGGTGCACAATCAAGTGATCACACACAAATCCAAGCCTTAGTCTCCAAATCAAACACACTGATTGTGGCTTAGGATGCCAGCAAAGCAGAGCAAGACACATTGTTGACAACCACAACACGGCATTATGTAACATGGGGTCATTTGTGGCCTGTCATAACTCTGGCATGTACCTTCATAGGCGTACCCACAGATACTTGGAGCAGCATGCAAGGCAACAGAGGTGCTGAAGAAGATGAGCAATGCAGGGCTTGTGGATGTGAGCAACCTAGCAGCTAGAGTGACAGCAGGTGTGCAAATGCACATACTGAATTTTGTATGCATGTGCATACGCATACGTACCAGCTGATGCTGCAACACTACTCTGTCTTGGTGTTACCTCAGCTACCCATCATCAAAGCTTTCCTCAGTCGCTCTGTTGTGTGTGCCCACTGCAATATTGATGGCAGAACACTGAGAAATGTGGTTCTGCTGCACGTGCTCACGCATGCGATTTTGATGTGCAAAACAGTGAGAAATGTGCATTGTCACATCTCTGACTTACAGTATCTACATGATGTACCTCTCTGAGGTGTCAGTTTTCAACAGCGTAGCTCTCTGGTTTATTGAGAGAGCACACTCAATAGACCACAATCAATAGGCTATACTCAATAGATCACACTCAATAGACAACACTCTACAAAGCTGTAGCTTGCTGGTTGAAATGGCCTGTGCGACCTGGCCTTTACCATGTGGGCACACACCCCTGGCAGCTGCCTGCTGATGCTTTCTGCTTTGTCGTTGGTGCAGAAATAATTAACTTGGTAGCGTTTGGTCTGGAACTGGGGGCTCTTCAGTATGAAGAGGAAGAAGATGGCATTGTGAAGTTAGCTGCACTCCCAATGCTTCAGGTACTCTCTGCAGCATCAAACCCAATGTTGTCCACACCAGTTGGACATGTTCTTGCGCTTCGTTTGTTTGTATGTATATAACAAGGACAGTCTTGTTTCTTTGTTTGATTTGTTCCATACAAAGGGGGTGTCAATGAACAAGCAATGGGCAAGGTACATTCCATGCAGCGCAGCAACCACTGGAAAGCTGTGCGTTTTTCCAAACCTTTTGGTTTATCCAAAGCTTTTGGTTTGTCTGAAGAAGTTTTTCATCGGGTCCATGCACTCAAATTGCAGACAGACTCATGCATTACTTCTGTTGTTGCTGTGCAAATCAGCAATCATTGACGGCATGACTGCGCATTGGCCGCAAACCCTATACATGCACTGTGGCATGTTCCATGATTCTCCCCAATTCAAAGTGAAGTGCTGGAGCCAGGGAGTGTGTTGCCTCTTGGGCAAAATGTGTTGTGCAGCTTGGCCCCTTGGGAGTTATATTTGGTTGAGCGCTCATGCATGTTGGCGCAAATAACTGGAGTACCTCCAACAGCTGTCAAGTTGCTGTCAAGTTGCTGTCAAATTGCTGTCAAATTGCTGCAAGGCCATAGGGCAGCTTGGGCCCACCTCAAGCTTGGGCCCACCTCAAGCTTCTCTGCATTGAAACTGTCCTCACGGCGTCTTTTGATCTTCCTATTGTGAACCAACTGCGAAAAGACTAAACGAGAGGTGTTGCCATGCAGACCAGCAAAGAGCAACAGGATGACTTGGCTTGGGCCTACACAAACCCCTTCTATGCTCTCCTGCTGGTTGTGTGGCCCTGGCACCCTAGAGCCAAGCGCTTCAAGCGTAACCAAGCTACCGTTTGGAAGGTATCGTACTCCACATGGTGGTGTTTGAGATACGTATACGCACACACAGCGGCATTTGTGCAGTTGAACTGTGCCTGTCGCAGCAAAGAAACAACCTGCCTGATGTTGTGTCCAAATCATGAGGATGATCTGCGCATTACTATATAAGTTATATATATCACTCTACGCACACCAAATGGGTATGTTGTATACATGCTGTCATTTTCGTCATCTCATCATGCTCATATAATAAGTATATCCTATGAGGATGTATAGATATCAACGTTGCAATTTTGTGCCGTGCAGCCAGTTGTATAGATCATAGAGCTTGCACTGCGGCTCATGTTGAATGGCAGCAGGGCATGCTCTGCTTGCATGACTTTTGCGCACATTCTAGCACACAGCAGACAACAAAGTGCAACCTGACATGTTTGCAACCTTCATGCAAGCTTACCACGCTTGCAACATGACGTGATGCGCTTGCTGTACAGAAAGATGACAATCTAGCAGAAATTATAAAGCAGCGCGGGGTGCAGCCTGAGGCCAACACCTCCTTATGGGCATGCCTAGGCCGGTTTGTGAACTACAAAGATGGGAGCCCAATACCCTCGGCAACCCTAGCTGCCAACGCAGGCCTGTTCTTTGGGGCAGGTTATGAAACCACAGCACATGCTATCACATGGGCGCTGTTTGAACTAGCAGCAGAGCCTAGCATTCAGGTGTGCTTGCCGATGAGCTTGCTTGAATCTATTCCTGTGCTTTTGTGATTTTGTACTCATGCAATCTGAACACAGTGAGGTGACTGAACGTCGAATGTTGACTTCTGCCTGTCGGCTAACATTTTTCCTGTCAGCATGCCACACCAGTGGAAACGCAATTTCTTAAGCATTTCATCAGGGCTGCAGAAGCCTTGTAGAAATGACTCTGGTCCTCTACAAGCCATGCTGACTGTGCATGCTGCTGCCACTCATAATAGCAATGGCTCAACTGTGAAGGCCAGGGTGCGTAAGGAACTGAGTGAGGCGGGGTTGGTGGCTACCCCAGATCAGCCCACTTCCAGGAAGCCGGACTTTGCAGGTGGGCCATGTTTCCTCCTAACTCTGTTTTCTTCTCCATCTTCTTTGTATTGTTTCTCTCATGTTGCGTCTCCTGACTCCTCATCTTCTTCTTCTGCAAAGCTTTGCTTTGGGTCCTGTTTTCTTCCTCCTCCTCCTCTTCTTCTTTTGGAGGTTGGGCCATGCTTCTTCTTATACCTCATTTCCCCCTCGGCCTCTTCTTCCTTGGCTTTTGCTGCTTCTGCTTTTGCTTAAGGATCTTCCTTCTCTTCTTTCTCTACAATGCCTTTGTTCTGGGTTCCTTGTTTTCCTGCTTTTTACATCTTTGTCACTCTCCTTTCCTTCCTCTTCAACTGTCACCTGTGTCGTTTAGGGATACCAATTCCTGTCTCCTTCGTTGACTACTTTCCAGGTGCACAGTCTAGACAAGGGTTCTGATTGCTTAGATAGACTGTCGACGGTGCATGGCTGCAGCACTAGGCTGCTGTTGTCATCTGATTGCACGCTGACTGTCATTACCGGAGGTTGTATGGAATCTAGGAGTGACTGGAATCTCATGAGATGTCACCTTTTAGTCTTATGGCTTAGCTTGGTGGATTGAGAAACAAAGCCTAAACCGTAAGGCCGCCCGCTCAATTCGTCGGTTCTCTGGCGCAACCATTACACTGACTGCATCCTTTTGAGCATTTGACTTAAAACCTCGTCTGCCCCTCCACACTCAGCGTGCGCTCCTTGTGGGTATGTACGTACCCTGTGGCTGCTGAGTGTCCTTGTCTCAGCGTCACTCATGGCAGTGTTCAAGGCAATAAGTGATGTATGTCTTCCTCGAACCCTGTGTCTCTTAACCCCCCCCTCCCTCCTTTCACCCTGTTCTTTTCTGACCCTTCCTCATGCCTCACAATCACCCCCTGCTCACATCATGAATCAGTACATTTGCCAAGCCATCAACAGTTATTGCTGATTGATGTGTCTGATGTTGTTTCTGATGGTTTTGTCCATCTTGCTGTTGTACGCTGCATGTCTGTACCTTCCCAGCGTGTTATTTGGGTGCAGATCTAAGCAAGCTGAAAATGCTGGAAGCAGTGATCAAAGAGACTCTGCGACTGCATGCCACTGCCCCCTTGGGCTCTGTCAGGTGACACACAACACTTGACCACACAATTCAACTATAAAACTTATACAAATATACACACACTGTCGTATGAATTTACTGTCACATGCACGTACATTCATGTGTATACTGTCATACGTATGTGTAGACATGTATATGCTATGCAAGATGCGTACATATGCTGGTGTTCACAATCATAGCAGATGCATCCATACACATTTTGAGGTTGAGCCAAGCTGGCGCATCAGCAGTGAGATGGCCATGTGTGTGGTGGCAAAGGATCACGCCTGTTGCTTGAGCCAAAGACAGATTCAAGCTCAGCTACACACCACATGGCTGCATGCACCCGCCACTCACTACTCTGATGAGTCCTAAAGACATGAAATGTTGATTGTTTGTTTGATTGATTGATTGACTGAATGACTGACTACGCTTACATATGCAGTGCCAAACGTGTGTATCAGAGACAGATGAGAGGCTGGCTGCTGTCAATGCACCATGGTATGTCCTGTCATACTTTGACTTGCAGAGAGACAGACAAGGACATGGTGATCAAGGGGTACTGGGTACCCAAGGGGGTGACCCTTATGCTGTCCCCCCACCCCATGCAACTCAGCAATGACAACTACCTCCACGCGGACAAGTTCTGGCCTGATCGCTGGACCTCAGACACCGTTACGCAGTGGGAATCTAAAGATTCAGGTCAGCTGATGACTGTTGTATTAGTATAGTACTATCATACTAGTATTTTACTAGTATTGTAGCGCAATAATTGTACTAGTATTGCTCTCAAGTTGTTTTCCTGACCCATGCATATCAGCAGCCATAACACACAAGCAGCCTGACAATGTCAACTGCCCAAGGGCTCCCTTAGATGCTGCTCCAGACTGGGACCCAAAGCTGTCAGTTGGGCTGCCCACGACTGTTGCTGTGGGCTTTGGGGGATTGCTGAGGGGCTTGCAGGGGGCCTATCTCAAGGGGTCCCCCAGAACAGTTGTTGCACTCTGCTGCTGCTGCTGCTGCTGCATGAAGGCTTGCGATGCTGCTGAACAGTTGCAAACTGCAGCTGCGTCACAGGCCACCTTCACCCTGTAGCTCATGGCCAATGTGCTGAGGCAATAACGCAATGCTGTTATTCGTGGCCTACAAGAGATGTGATACCCTGATTTGTTACAGCGCATCCAGATGCAACCACCAAGGGCAATCGGCGCAACATCAATGGAAGCTGGAACCCTTTCAGCACAGGCCCCAGGAACTGCATTGGCCAAACCCTAGCCCTGGCAGAACTGCGCACAGTGTTGGCTGTCATGATTGGCAACTTCTTCTTTGAGCTGCCAGAGGGAGTCCAAAGGGAGAAGTTCATTGATGAGGAAGAGGTGTGGTGGGTGACCCTGCAGGCCAAGCATGGGTTACCCCTGAAGGTCACGCCTATCACAGCTGTGCAGGCCTAGCCCATGTAGAGACTCTAAGTCCAGCTGTGTGTACATAGCCTGGGTCCTGTGATCAGTACTCCTTGACATCTTAAGCAGAGCATGCAGTTGTCTTGCAAAGCCAAAGAGCTGTCAGAGTGTCAGTACCGCAGATATACTTATATATATGCCTTTCAACATATTTGTAGACCAGGTTAAAGCTTGCCTAAACAATTTGTTGCCTAACTTTGTGGTGTTGTGGATGAATTTCGGTGTATGGTATCCATGGAGTGGGTCATGATGACCCTCCTGTTGCTACGCTATGCATATTCCAGCTATGAATGATAGTGTATTGTACGGAAGGCTGCCTAACTAACTTGCATCAATTGCTTTGGAGACTTTGCAACACTAATAACTGCACATACGCGGCTGAGCGTTGCTCTGATATGGCTGTACAGTTTAGAAGTGTCTACTTGCCAGTGGTCATGCACCTGAAAGCTCACAACCAAAAGCTTGCAACAGACTAAGACAGATTTCTCCCCGTATTTGCAAGAAGGGTGAGCGTGGGGTGGACAAGCAAGGATCTGACCTCCACAGTCCAGCATGAGCTCGGGCTGCAACAGCTTGGCATTTATGCAGTTGCGCGCAACATTAAACATTGCTGCTAGTGCTCCTTATGCCCCTCATCAAATCGTGTGGTAGCTGCATGTGAGCAGGCACACATACACGCTTCTGCACTCGTGACATCTGAAGCACAGCTATTAACGGTCGCATTCCCAATTGAAGCTTGCAAGCATGGTGTCTAGCCAAAACACTTACACACATGATGCATAACGAGCATAGCAAGCAGGCACCTTGCACTGCCTGAAGCCCTCTTCACTCACCACAGTACTTTGTTTGTTATTGAGGATCATCATGACTGTTGACCGCGCTCAATTTGATCAGGAGCTGCATGCACAACTTCTGGCTGGAAATCGATTTTAACTCCCGCGTGTGTCTCTGCTGAAACTCAGCGATGCAGCGCATTTTGACTTTGCGCCCTGCTTTGTGAGCGCAACCAAGCGGCATGCAGACAACAGAGGCATTGTTGGCCGCGCTCGGCAGCATACTGGCGGGCCTTGTATCATGGCACTTACGGGTGCGGGCGCAAAGGGCTCGTCGGTACGATGTTAAAGATATACCGGGACCCAAGCAGCTGCCTTTCATTGGCAACCTGGGCGCCGTCTTTGGCTCCTCGCACGTTCATAGGGTTAGCTTGGCGCTCAACACAGTTTCATTTGAACGTTGCGGTGGCCCTGTATAAGCATCGCGCCCCAGAGTCTGCCGAGAATTTGCGCTTCTGTCCGAAACGTCCAGCGCGGGGTCTATCCAGCATCATCTGCTGCATCAACCCCGCATTGTCTGAGATAGCGGCCTCTCAGATGTAGCTGTCCAATAGTTTACCTTGATGGGTCAAACCATCGAGGTGACCCTTTGTGTGCAGATTCTGGCGCAGTGGACTAACACATACGGATCCGTGTTTAAGTGGAACATTGCCGGCCAGGATATGCTGGTGATAACGGATCCAGAGGAAGTTACTAAGCTCTGCAGCAGAGATCTGAATCTTCCAAAGGCAGCACCTTTCTACAAGGGACTTAACCACGTGAGGCCCAGGCATGAGTATGCTTTGTGTACAAGTGCAACTCACAGATACACACATTGTATGCATTGTCTGTATGACACTGGCTCCCCACAGCAAGTTTTGGAAGTTTTTGCTTGGTTGTTTTGCAGCACTGTAGACCCTTACCAGAAAAATATGCGGCAATGACCCGTGTATATGCACTCGTAACATCTGTATGTCATGCAGCGAGCTCCGCACAACAACATTCTGGCCACTCCAGACTACCATGAATGGAGGTACTTGCGAAAGATGACCAATCCAGCATTCAGCCCAGAAAACATACGTAAGGTCAGCTTTGGCTCCCAGTATGCAGCCTGGCTTTGGGCACCAAGCGCAGCAGTTGCTTGTTGCACATCATGGCTGCTTGCTATGATGCTACACATTCCTAGAGCATCAATTGATCGCCAACTTGATGTTCTTGGCATGCTGTGCATGCTGCCATTGGCATCAGCGCAGCTATTGATCTGTACAAACGTTTATGACAGGCTGCTGCAGCCATGACACTGTCATCACAGCCGCAAGTCCGCTCATCAATCTTGCATGCTTTGTCTTTTCAAGACTGCAAAGTACAGCTGCACATCCATCAGTGGCCTCTCAAACAGGAACAGGGTGGTCAAAGGTGATCAGAAGCGGTCCTGTGTTTGTGCAACACCATGGTTCCTTGCTGGTGTTGCAGGCGTATCCCCAGATATACAAATGTGTGTGCAACGCCACAGATGTACTGCACAAGATGTGCAGACGGCGTCCTGTCAACATCAGCAATCTGTCATCCAGGATCACTGCAGGTGCCTGGATTCCTCCATCACCACAGCTGCCATTCACATGACTCTGTTGCGCGATACATGCTGGGGCCTCTTCTGGCCTCTGTTTGCCACAATATGACAACCCTTCATGTTGGTATCATACACACATACACTGTGTACGATACCATGTAGTCTGCATCCTGTACCCGTGCTATGCCCTGAACAAGTGTGTACACCCTGATTTATTGAGGAGTCCTGTGGGCACACAGCATGTGCAGTCATATGCATGTTGGCCTTTTGTATTGAGGCTATGCAGCGTGACGCAGAGGTGATAAACTTGGTGGCGTTTGGAGAACGACTTGGGGCGCTGGAGTACGAAGAGCAAGAAGATGGAACTGTGCAGCTAGCCACTCAGGACCTTCTAGAGGTACCTTGCTCTGATCAGTCCCTTGTCTTCTTGACATGGTCACGGCTATGCTGTATGGCAGATTAGCAGCATGAAATTGCATATCAGAACTGATGACAAATTAGCTGGTGGAATTGTATGTTGTCATTGTGTCTGGTATACAGACATAACACGGCGATGCTGTGCACTCACGGAGACTTGCATGCTGTCACCTCATGCTGCATGCACCACAATGCAGCTTGAATTGTATGGATTGATTACCTGCTTGTTTGCTGCTACATGATACTACTACATGAAGGGTGTTTGCACAAGTTGCATTAGCATGCTGTTGAGTTCCTGAAGTACTCATTCTTGGCCACCTCTCAACCAGACAGCTGAAGAGTTGCTGGCCATGCAGCACCTGGTGAAGCATCAAAGATAACTTGAAAGTGGACTTCACAAAAGCCTTGTTGGATTGCTGCAAGAACTGAATGCTTCTGTTGCCATGCAGCATATGAAGATGACATGACAGTGGGCTTTACCAGACCCTTGTGGGATTGCTGCAAGAACTGAATGCTTGTGTTGCAATGCAGCGCCTGAACAAGTATCAAGATGACATGACAGTGAGTTTCACAACACCATTGTTGTTCTGCTGCAAGAGCTGAATGCTTGTATTGCAATGCAGCACCTGAAGAAGTATCAAGATGACTTGACAGTGGCCTTCACAAACCCCTTGTTTGCGCTGCTGCTCTGGCTGTGCCCTTGGCACCCTCGAGCCAAGCAGGCCAAAGCCACCTTCCTAGAGCTGACCAAGGTACCTCTTAATCATGCATGCGTGTGTATGTGCATGCGTGCATCTGTGTGTCTGTGTCTGTGTCTGTTTGTGTGGAATTTTGTGTGCGCATGCGTGTGTGTGCGCGTGTGTGTGTCTGTGTGTGTGTGTGTGTGGAATCTGGAACGTCTACATCATGTGACTGTTGGTGCAGCTTTGAAAGTATCACAGTGTACTGCCTCATGCTTCAATAGCGTATTGACGTCTTGTGAGATGTGAAGCAACAGGCTGCTGGCAGCAAGGCTGCAAGGCTGCATGACTACATAGCTGACCAACCAGGTTTCATGAATGTGCTGAGGGCAAGCCCTTCTGGAGAATCAAGACTAGCATCACACCTACTTAGCTAGCGCTGACACAGCTTTCTTTCACTCATACTAATCAGCAGAAGTGACTGTATGCAAGGCGCTGTGCCTAAGCAGCAAGGCTCTGATGCTGCAGAACGATGACAGGCTAGCAGAGCTGATCAAGCGACGAGGGCCACAGCCCGAGAGTGACACGTCCTTATGGGCTTGTCTCAGTCGCTGTGTGAACTACAAGGACGGCAGTCCTCTTCCTCTGCAGAGCGTAGCCGCCAACGCAGGCATCTTCTTCGCCGCTGGGTACGAGACCACAGCACATGCCATTTCGTGGGCGCTGTTTGAATTGGCAGCAGACACGGCCGTTCAGGTAGGCATCTTCTTCGCTGCTGGGTATGCATCCACCGCACATCCCATCTCATGGGCATTGGCTGTTTCAATTGGCAGCAGATACAGCTGTGGTGGCTGGCTGGCCCCACCAAAGCACAGCTGGTGTGAATCCACAGCACATGCCATATCATGCACATCATTTGAGTTGGCAGCAGACACAGCCATTCAGATATGCCAGAACCAGGCGACACTTGGGATTTCAGCTACTGTTTGTCAGAGCATCTATCACAAGAGCAGCATCAGCACACATCACATGGGTGGTCGTGTACAGCTGTATACAGAAGTGTGTTGTTTCGAGCAGTCACCGGAATGTGAATAAGTCATGACTGATGAGCATGACTCAGTGCCTCACTGAGTACACACAATAAGGGTTGGGAATGAGTGTGTAGGCTAGGGTACGAAAGGAGCTGAGTGCAGCAGGGCTGGTGGCTACCCCAGGCCACCCCCCTCTCAGGCACCTGGACTTTGCAGGTTTGGCCCCTCGTGCTCTTCTTCAGGAACTTTTCAATTTTGTTCTTCCTTCCGTGATACTGCCGTTCTTTGCAATCCTCTGCTACTGCTCTGCTGTGTTGTGGCCCCCTTGGGGCACACTCTTCGTAAGCACCTGCCTTTTGCAGACTCCTCTGTATGCTGCCAAACCCCCTTTCTCTCCCCATCCAGCCTACACCCCTGTCTGTTCTGTTTCTGTCCACATGCTGCATTTCCTGTTCTTCTCCTACTCTGGTTTGAGAGAAGCCATCTGTATCTACACATGATGCAGTAGGGTTGGTGGCTACCCTACCCCTCATGCTCTGGCATCTGAATCTATCAATGTATTGGTCTTCTTCTGACAAAAACCTGCATCCAGACAGTTTGATGATTCAATGTGCCCAGTCAATTAGTCGGGCAGTGTCACTGAATGGTAAGCAGGCTCGTCAGGTCAATCTAGTTGTCTGAGCCAGCATGACATAAAGGCAGGCGCTGACAGCACTTCTGGCGTGGATGCAGATCTGAGCAAGCTGAGGGTGTTGGATGCAGTGATCAAAGAGACTCTGCGCTTGCATGGGCCTGCTCCCATTGGATCTGTCAGGTATGGCATTGTCACTCTGGCCGTGATGCATTCCTCATTATGCATAAAACAAAGTGATGACAGAAACCGCCATGAAAAGAAAAGCAGACAAGGCCAAAGCGGGGACAGAGACAGAAAGAGAGGGAAGGGGGGGGGGGGGGTAATGCAGCCGTCACACAGTGCATGATGAGAAGCTGGATGTTGGGTTTAAGATAGCTTGCATCCAGCTAGACACGCGTTCTCTGTGAACGGTCAGCACTGAAGATGCAGGAATATGTCACACTCTGCAATGAACTTTGGTGGCCCATATGGCCATGTCTCTTGGGGCTTTTCTCTTGCCTATCAATGTTGTCCTCCTCCCACAACATCCCAAAATGGCTGAGTAAACTTGCAGGCAAAACTTCAAGCCTCTCAGCTGTCAAAGTTGTGACAGGCCCCTCTTCACCATGCATTGGCAGCCCAGAGCCAAAGCCAAGGTGCTGGTCATCATCCCCACGCACCAAGCCTGATTTGGCCACATATCATCATCGAAATCTACATTCTGCTGTCACGCATGTTGATGACTCCATGCATGTGTGCATGCAGGGAGACAGACAGGGACATGGTGATCAAGGGGTACCGGGTACCCAAAGGCCTGGCCCTCATGCTGTCCCCCCACCCCATGCATGTCAGCTCCCTGAACTACCTGCACCCTGACAAGTTCTGGCCGGAGCGCTGGGTCTCAGACATCATCTCAGAGTGGGACCCAGATGAGGCAGGTAGGTGGGCGCTTGACTGCTGCTACTGCTGCTGCTTCTCATCATATCTGTCTACGTCATGCTGATGAGCAGAATCATGCAACAGCATTGTTGCTGCTGCTGCTGCTGCCGGCATTGTTACGCTGTTGCTGCTGCTGCTGGTATACCTAATGCTGCTTGATGCCATGCTGTCTTGTCTGACAGAGGCAGTGACAGTCGCTAGTGGTTGACTTCAGGCGTTAGGCAAACAGGTCATCATGACACCTGCATAGGGTTGTTCATCACACGTTAGCATGTCAGCAGACACACCAGCGGTGCGTGCTGAAGAACCACATCCTAGTGTCATGATGACCCATTTGCCCAATGCCTATTTAAGGAAAATGATAAACATTTTGCCCAATGTTTCTTCAGGTGTCATGCTGTGTGATATGCCCTGTGCCTATCCAAAGTGTCCTGATGACTGATGTGCCAAACACATCTCCAAGTGTTGCGCTGAATTTTTCTTTCAATCATGCATTCATATGTTTACTCTGTAAAATTATAAACGCCTTGCCCAAAGCCTAATGTTGCCTTTCCTTATGGGACAGCTACGTCCCTTCTGCTGCTGCTCTTGACATTGCTGGTGCTGTTTGCTGCTGCTGCTGGAAATATTCAAGCAGCTTATCATGCCTCGTGTATGTATATGCTTGTTTGTTACCGTTGTTTATGTTGCGTTGTTGTATGTTTTGCTACATGTGATTGGTGCCATGCAGCACATCCAGATGCGACCGCCAAGGGCAATCGGCGCAACATCAACGGAAGCTGGAACCCTTTCAGCACAGGCCCCAGAAACTGCATCGGCCAAACCCTAGCCCTGGCAGAACTGCGTACAGTGCTGGCTGTCATGATTGGCAACTTCTTCTTTGAGCTGCCAGAGGGGGTCCAAAGGGAGGCATTCATCAAAGAGGAGGAAGTATGGTGGGTGTCCTTACAGGCCAAGAATGGGGTCCAATTGGATGTGCAACCCATCATGGAGGAGAAACTGCCAGAGCCAAAAGGCCCAAGAAGCAGCTTCTTCTATGAGGAGCTGACCAGACTTGCCAAGGAGGCTGAGGAAGAAGCTTGCAGTCGTTGAAATGCCAGCTCTTGCTGGAAAGGCCAGCAGTATGGCAGAATTTTGTGTTGTCATTGTACACGTGATCTGGAAGGGATTTTGGCTCTGATATATTCCCAATTTTCAGATGAACTGCTTGCGACGCATCTGTGGCATATCCTTGCGCGATCATGTGCCAAATGTTGTCATACTGAATAGGTGCAACACCCTATCTGTGGAGTCTCAGCTGCAAGGCAAAAGACTCAGGTGGCTAGGTCATGTTTTCAGGATGCCTAACGATAGATTGCCTAAGAAGCTTTTGTTTGGTGAAGTCAAGGGGCTTCGCCCACCTGGCCGCCCTAGGTCTAGTTTCAATGATGTTGCATTACGTGATTGTCAAAACTGTCGTATTAGTAGGCCTTATAGGGATGCACAAGACAGGCTGCTCTGGGGAGACAAGACTTGTCCTGCACGTACCTAGCTCATCATGAGCTGGAAAGCGTTTTAATTATTATTATTATTATTATTATATATTCCCAAGCATGTATTGTATTATTCTTTGTGCTTGTTTATGGATACATATCAAGTGCTTTGATGTCTCTCAGTTGAACTCCAGATTTCTGTGAGGTTGATTCACAGCCGTGGGAGCAAAAATGATAGAAAAACATGCAACTTGCCTTGTTTCGTTGGTGAGATCAGGTTTTTTTGAGACTGCTGGCGAGGGCATGTGTCCTGATACATCAGCATAGATACATACATACTTGCATACATAGGTACATACTGTGCCTGACAGGAGACTTTCAGAATAGCGCTGGTTCATTCATTTGTCAGGGTTTGATAGTGTAAGTGATTGCATAAAGACATGGCAACGAGTAGCCCACGCAGATATGATTGCCCTGGGCCGAGGCATCAGCCATAGACAATGAGGACAGCTTTGTCAAAGACAGAACTGCGTGCAGACCATTGGTACTATCTGCACACATCAAAGCCCTGCAGCCATGCTGGAAAGCAAGTCACGACGATCATGATGGGGGCATACTCCATGTGTGAAACATGTTATATGTAGTATTTATGGCTGGTTGCACCTTGCTAGACATGCAACATGCACTGTTGTGTGGGTTAGCCACAACAAATGCAGAAGGTGTTGAACAATGCTGGGAATAGTTTGATGACAACCAAATTTCACAGAGTGTTGTGAGCAGAGCAAAACAGGTCACATGGTTTTTTTTGTAACGGAAGCTGCAGCGGCTAGCTGCTTGTATTGTGGTGGTATCATTAACTCTCTGAGTTGTTGCAAGCCTGGCTCGTTTTTGCAGACACTAGCTAGAGCAGCAGGCTGTTGCAGGCTTGGTCATCTAAGATAAACATACTGCAAATACATATACGGTGTAGCCAGCGGCAACTACTTTCAATGCTATATGTACACACCAGTCACGATACACCTGTACATGCCATGGCTTTGCATGCAAAAACGAACTGGTGCGCCAATATGTATCCTATCGCATGTACCATGTCACATGCATACCAATGCTGCGCTTGCAGCACATCTGAGCATTGACTGCAGGTTCTGTTCACATAGTTGCTGTCACTCATTCATTCATTCATTCATTCATTCATTCATTCATTCATTCATTCATTCATTCATTCATTCATTAGATTTTAAAGGTCGTTGGGGCCAACCATGACCACTGGACCAGTAGACTGAAAATGTCAAGCAAAGATAACTTCACATGCATCAGGTTGCACATCTACTTCTGCAGTGTAGGGAGGCCTTCCTTCTTCATATGGTGTTCCGCACAAAGTGCTGTTTTGCACAACGTACAAGCGACTGAGTATGTTTCCACCCAATGTGTGGGTGTGATTTTCTCCAAGTTGGACTGTCCACGTAGCAGACTGTGTGTGCTGCTTGCTGACAAGGGCATGCCGGAAGTCTTGGCACACGTGAATGTTGAGTTTACTTCGTGTTCAACTTCAGTAGAGTCACATATTATTGCGCGGGAAGCGATCAGTGGAAGGAGGCACTTCGGTGCAGTTGCTAAACCTGTTGGCCTCCGTGACGCGTCCCAGTTGCCTGAAGAGCAAGGGATACTGTTATGGGGTTGTACCATCGGGTGTTCACTTCAGCCTCTGTGGCTACCAAAGTCGGTTCAGAGACTCAAACTTGACTCGAGCATGCTTTACTCTGGGGGGATTCTTGATCTGACAGGCATTACCAGCCTATCAAGTCTGTGTGAATTAGACATCAGGGGCGCCATAAAGAATAGTGCAGCCTTGGACGACTGTTTGTGTTTAACATCTTAAAGAAAGTTTGACTTTGCATCATGTGATGCTTGTGTCCCAGGTGCCAATGCCAGAGTCTCTGCAGACATTGAGCCTATCAGATTGTTGTGTCGCTGCAGCGTTCTTTATCTGAACGGTGCTGACAGCCCTTCACTCTGCTTAGATTTGACCTCAGCAAAAGAATTCAGGGACCTTGATTTGCATAACAACAGCAGCCAAATTCATCTGCGTTTGCCTGCATGTGTCAAAAAAATCAGTATGACCTGCGCTCCTGTAGATTGCTGGCAGGTAGAACGTCTTTTGGCAGGACTTACCGCTCTGGAGGATGTCCATATAGAGGTATGCGACCTCCTGGCTCAGGAAGCAGGCCCATACTTCACAGAAAGCCTGCTGCAGACTATCATATCAGCACCAAGACACTACTTTGAGTGGCAATGGGACAGCATTTACGCCAGACAAGTTGAAGTTGCTGAACAACATGATGTTTTGAAGACTTACGGTGCAAATGTCATGTGGATTGCCAACCTCCGAACCAAGCCCCATCTACTGTTCAGGCGTAATCTGCAGGCAACAGGTTTTACACATATGAAGATGCGGTGCATATTAGCCAGAGGATACAATTTGAGCCCAGATGCACAGTGGGAAAAGTGTGTTTAGAATGTCTGATTAGCTGCTAAATAGGTTATTAGATGGATCTGTGCATGAGTGCCAAAGGGTATAGGCCTGGGCATCGCCGATTGCATTTGTTTGCTGGCTAGTCCTCTTGTTGCCACCTGTGTAGCACTCTTTGGTCGAACATCAGGCAGACGTGGTCAGTACTGTACACATAACATCTTGATGTATGAAAGTGCCATGAATGGCCAATTTGTCACTGGCTTCAAGTGAAAGCTGATGCTGCTCCGTAAAGCAGCCACATCATTGACGTCACTGTGTTCCATGCTGTCAGGATAATGCACTTGTTATGTATGTTCTGGATGCTGCACAACACAGTTACAGCGGGCACATACTAGCATGTTACATCTCACAGTCCCAGACAACACTTGATGCATGTGGCACCGGAGCATTCCTGTTCACACATTGAACAAGTCGAATTGTCTGCTGCCGCTTCTGTAGGGCATCAAATTCACCTCACATGGCTCAAATAATGGCCTCAGAGACTTGACTTCCCTAAACAAGCTGGTACTGGTTACTA
>JAABUP010004269.1_pt1 | contig 23646 bp, 27 predicted proteins | sample 5559201 | NCBI WGS metagenome assembly JAABUP01 (sample SAMN10711887, study PRJNA513373) | rock metagenome | isolation source: Antarctica rocks | place: Antarctica
ACCAACCCTAAATGGGCTGAGATCCAAGAGAACTTGCTACCAGGGCAAACAGCTATCAATCGTCCTGACATAGTCTCCCGTGTTTTTGCTTTGAAGTTAAAGCAGTTGTTGCATGACTTAGATGTAGACAAGTTTTTTGGGGCAATTGATGCAATGGTGCATGTTGTTGAGTATCAGAAGCGCGGCTTGCCCCATGCCCATATAATCTGCATCAGGCTTACATGGTGCTGTAACTAACATCAGCCATGCAAGGACAGTGCAAGGGGGTGACCATTCACACCAATCCGGAGCACAAGGTCTGCAATCCACAGCTCAAGCAGCAGCAACAGAACACCGCTGCAAATAGCAGCATTCAACGTGTCAGCAAGGTTATGAATATGAGGGGGACTCCAAATGACATTGCTTCCTACACTCCAAACATGTTTGACGAAATTGGGGATATGGTTATTGTAAGCGCAAAGGGCAGTGCTGCACAGGGGACGTGACTGGAGTGGCTTAGAGAGCATGCCATGAATACTCTGCCAGCTGAGCAGAGGGAATAGCAAAGAGCACATGCACAGTCTGGTTGGAGCCATGGGACTTGAACCAAACATTGTGACAACTTAGGTCATTAAACATGCTGGTTGTCACAATGTCTGGTTCGACCTAAAAGTCCAGTTCCATGTCGCTGACTTGCACACCATTGGCAAACATCTGCCTCCAGTCATTGACAGCTGCACGCAATGCCGAGTCAACTTGGAGCTGCAACAACTCCAAGTCATGCTTCTGCTGCAAAGGTTGGCCAGGACCCACGCCCGCTGGCCACACAATTGTTTTGGCGTTGATCATCACAGGGTAACAGGTGTTGCCAGATACTCCTGCCCAATCCATGTCAATCAGCTTCATCTGCTTGACATTGCATGCCTCTACCAAGACCATGATGTTGTCAGGTCTGGCATCCCCATGAGCGGTAAACAACCCAGAGACATGCACAGAGTGAGCACTACGCAGGAGCTGCTCTGCTTTCTTGACTAGATCAGGCATATGTGCAGGCACAAGAACACAGCTCTCAGGAGCATGCTTCAGCTGTTCTTTGACAGGCAACATAAGAAAGCGCATGGTGCGCTCGAGGGTAGACACTCCATCTGGACGCGCTGCCATCTGCCAGCAACAACTTGGCCTGGAGATGATAACAACTTTGAAGCAAGATCAGCTGCAGCCCATGCACGGTGTACGTCCCAGCCATACCGCTTTGTAAATTTGATCAGTTGCTGCTGATTTTGCTGATCTGTAGCTACATACACCAGCTTGTGCTTCTGAGGCGGTCCCAACTGGCGGGGATTGGACCATATCTCAGGATCCCATAGTGGATATGGTAGCTGCTCATGGTCTGGCCCCAGGAAGTTCAGCTTCTTAGTGGAGGCAGCTGCATACCAATAATGACTTTGAAGATCTTGCACCTGCAGTCACAGGTACTGTTTGAGCAAGATGTAGCAGCCAGGACAGTTGTGTCACAGTCAGTGTCTTGCGCACTTGGCTGAGAGGGACTAGGTTAGAAGTGACGCAGATGCCTGACCGAGACAAATGACAAAGCAATGAATGCACCATGAATCACATGACCAGCAATTCCTCACAAGCTGCAACAGGTTGTCAAATGTCTGTCACATTCAGACAGCCTTGCCGTAGCAAGACAGCTCTGCAGCGTGGCACACAACACAAGAAATAAGCCATCCCCTCCTGCTGTGCATCCCCACTGTGGCCTGCCTCGCATTTGATTTCGATGTAAACTAAGGTGATAAGATGCTCTGCCACCTACAGCCGCAACGCTCTAAATGGGTGCGGAGGTCAATCAGCGTTATACTGAGCATTGCAATGAGCTTGCGATGATGCAAAACACAGGATTTGACAGGCTCATTGCACATGTGCATACGACCTTTGTTGTTGGCGCATACCTTGACTTGGAGCCGGATATCAATGATGCTTTCGCCTCTTGTTTGGTGTGTCAAGGTGAGCACATCTGACAGATGGCCTGTCAGATACTCACGGATAAGCTTGGCAAAGGCAAGCTCCCTCTTAATGTCTTTGGAGGCAAAGTATTGCATTTCATTGCACCACTCCAGGGTGAACAAGCTTGTCCTTAATGAGATCTCTGCTGTGCTTGCGCACCTCAGACAAAAGTCTTCAAATTCACCATACAACAGAGGCAGGGGAATTGGCAATGGCGTGGAACGATAGCAGTTGAATTCGCTCCCGACGGCCAGTCTTCCTTGTCTCTCAGTGTCTTTGGCATAATTGGATGGTAAGCCAACCAAGCCCATAGCAACATCAAGCTCTGCAATCAACACTCTGTTGAAACACAGAGCCATGAGAGTCAAACATCCTGCAAGCGGTACTTGCTGCATCACTCCGTCTTATGCGCTCGGTCTGAAAGTCATCTACAGCACACACACTAGGGGTCTCTGCAGCAGAAGCTTATGTGCCTTTAGCAAGTACCGTAATGAAACATCCACTCGCTCAAGCGCTTGAGCTACGTATGCCATCAGGTCAACAGCAGACCCCTCAAGCTGCAGAAAAGGGCATGAAGACGTGCTGTCAGCAAGTCACATGAAGGGGCAAGCTTCAGAGTGTACTGTTGGCTGTCATCCAGGGGGTCTGAACAAATTAGAGAGACTCCGGTGGAATCTTGTAGATCGCCTACAAATCTCCTAGCTTGCAATCGCTCTAGTATGTCTCTCGCTGTCTTCGGTGGATTTATGTAAGTCTTGTCACCCCGACAAGTGCCATCCGCTTCGACCACCTTCACCTTGATACGCGGAATAGTCATAATGCACGCGCACCTTTCTGATATCGCAATCTGAAGGTGCGACTCCGCCGGACCATGCCAGAAATGACGTCTGAGTATCAGTGACGTCTGTAACTTGCATGCTTCGCCTGCTGAGGTTGGGCTCGCGCACTGGACCACAGCACATACTGGCGTCTTGCAGACTGGTGGGGGCTTCTGCAAGCCAGTATGCTGCCAGATAATCCGATCGGCCTGCATGCTGCACACAAAGTTGTAAAGAACCGTCTTGGATCCTTCTGATCTTTGCACTCGACACTTTGACCTAGCAAGTATGAACTACAAGATAGCTGCGTACGACGTCGACTTCCCTCACAAGGCGTATGGTGTGCAACTTGGATTCATGGAAAAAGTGCTGAAAGCCTTGGACAGCAAGTCAAACGCTCTACTCGAAGCACCGACAGGCAGCGGCAAGACCTTGTCACTGCTTTGCGCTGCACTAGCATGGCAAAGGCAGCAGAAAATTGACATTGCCAAGGGAGAGTCTGAGTTTGATGTGAGAGCCGAGCCAGACAGCGAAGTGGATGAGCCTCAAGAAGGCAATGCAGCTGATAGCCTATCCCCAGAGGCCAAGCAAAAGCAGAAGAAGCGCTGCACCAGGATATACTATGCCACACGCACACATTCGCAGATAGCACAGGTACATATGCTGCTGCTCACTACCATGCAGACTCGTGTGTTCACCTGATCATGCATAACCTCTCAGGTAGTGCGGGAGCTCAAGCGAACGTCTTACAGACCCAAGATGGCCATCCTGGTGAGACAGACAAACTGTGTCTAGCTTGCAAGCACCAGCATGTGTGTATTGTTTTTGTACATTGTATTTTTGCAACCAAAAGCTTATTGCGACAACAAATTTGCTTTGGTTTGCAGGCGTCGAGAGAACACTACTGCATTCATCCTACAGTCTCAAAGAAGGCTAGTAAGGATGAGGAGTGTCAAAATATGCTGAAGGACGACCCTGGCTGCAAGTTTTTCAAGAATGTGAACAAGCTTTACAGCATGCAGTCCAGTCATTTCCTGATGGTATGCTATCTCATCAATAGCAACCTGGTGTTATGCATCTTGGATCTCCTGCTGAGTCCTTGTACACTGTGTAACACTTACTTGATACATGTGTTGCTGCTAGCTCCTCCACATTTGCAGCCTCTTCAGCAAACGTGTGTGACACCAAGGTACTCAGGTGTACTGGAAGCTTCTCTTCACAACAAACTTGAAACCAGGCGCGTTGCTTTGTTGCTGTCTGCAGGTGCATGATATCGAGGATCTGGCCAAAGTTGGCAGGGACCACAAGGCATGTCCCTACTACGCCGCTACTCACTTTGCAGGTGATGGTTGTTAAGAACCTAGGATGCACATCTTCTCTCCTGTAACTCGCTGCTGCATTGGGTGTCCTTGCATATTGTCAGATCTGACTGCCCTGTCCAGTGTAGAGAACAGCTAGGCGCAAGGTAGGGTTGCTAGGGGGGGAGAAGGGGGGTGCAGCAGAGTCAGAGTGCACCCTAGAGGTGCACAGCTGACTCTGTCATTGCTGCTTCTCCCTCTGGGTCTGACAGCAGCTCTCATGGTTTGGGTGCAGCGCAGGTGAAGCAGATCTTGTGTTCTGTCCATACAGCTATCTCCTGGACCCAGTCATCAGGAGTGCCATGGACATCACGCTTGATCAGTCTGTGCTCATATTTGATGAGGCTCACAATATAGAGGACACTGCCAGGTACACAAGCAGCTCCAGCCACACTGACGCTCTGATGGGTGTCACACATGTTTGCCTGTTGTCCTGAAAGTTTTTTTGTGCAACTTGCACAGTATCATTGTCACCAGGCAATTCAATGCTTGCTGCATGACTGCAACGCACATTGTCTTCACAAAACCACATAGCAAACATTTCCCAAAGCAGCAGCAATCTTAGTGACGCACAAGGTGAGGATACAGGCACAGCAATCTGCTGAGTAGTCACACAGCACAGATTCTACAGCACAAAGGTCTGAGCACACATTTTGCAGCGCAAGCATACTTCCATTGCAAGTTGGTGCAAAAGTCAAAGGTTGCATTCATAGCACATCACAAAGCCAAACCCACTTCCTGGTTGGCATCTGCCATGCTGTTGCAGGGATGCGGCATCAGCAGAGCTGGAACTAGACCAGCTGCAAGAGGTCCAGCTAGCATTCCAGAAGATGGACATTTACTCAGGGGCGCCTGGCTCTGTTTATCAGTCTCTGGCAGAGGCAATGGCCTGGTTGCTGACATGGCTGAAGGACAAGGCAGATGGAGGTGCCCTGCCCTCCAAAGGGTATGAGAGATACGAGGGTGTATGGGCAGGTCATCAGGTCTGTCAATGCATCAGGAGCTCTCTCTGTAAGCGTGTTGCACATCCTCCAGCTCGTTGCAGACGAGCTGGCCCTACCCTGCTGGGGATGTAAGATGTGTTAGGGCATGCAAGCTTGCACCAGATGCATCGTGACATGTAGTGTGTTTCAGGGCAGGGTGCACAACACAAGATGCTGACACAAGCATAGCTTGAGGTGTCCTGTCCAGTGATGATAAACGGATGGCATTGATGATGCAGTGGTGAAGCTGCATGCACCACAGCCGGCAGTCCACAGGACAAATGCGCAATACAAATCTTTGCCCTGTTATCGCATGCATGTACCTGGCAGGCCCTGGCAGAGCTGAGTGAGGCAGGCTTGAGTGAAGAGAAGGTTGAGGTTCTGTGGGATTTGTACTCAGAGGCAAGGCAAGCTCAGGAGGACCGGTCGGGTGGAGCTGGGGCTCAGGGTGGGGTTCAGCATGCTGGACCCACCCAAGCCACACAAGGGTCAGGCCGTGTGGGCATGTTTGCCCTGGGGGTGCTGTCACGGCTGCTGACTGTTCTGCGGCTGATGTACTCGGTGCGAGTATCTTTGATGTTATGTCAAGAGTATAGACCAAGGTGTTATGCTCAACTTCTTGTGTCCTATGGCTTGTATACTGCTCACTGTGATCAGTGTCAGGATGAGATCCACAACATAAAGCAGAACCAAGCACTGGCATGTAAGCTGCTGTCCAGCATAGAAGAGGCCCCTAGCTCATTGCAGCTTTGTAGCCTGCGTTTTGACAGCTGCTCATTGCATAGCATACTACCTTGCTGCAGCACTTGCTGTCCTGGGCAGCATTTTCATGCACAGAATTGTTGTCTTCTTGTCGCTGATAATGTCTGATGTATGCAGGCCGGCGCTCACCATGTGCATGACTACCGCCTGGCTGTCCAAAAATGGGTCAGGCATGCTGACAGGCAGCCAAGCCGTGGCAGAGGCAGACGGTAATGCCTTGCATACCTGTGTAAACACTCCTTGTGTGCTTTTGGTGGTTTCTGGCTGCACGCCTGCTGTTCACTAGAAACTGCATGCTTTGCACATATGGTGCTGTATGGTGCTTTCAGCAAGGCTGATAACTGTGCTGCAATGCAAGTGAAGTGCCCATAGCAATGCCACCAAGTCATTAATGTTCACAACCACCTGGTCAGTCAGCTGTGCAAGGCCAAGCACTGCAACGTGCGGTCAGGTCTGTTGAGGACGATGATGAGAGGTCAGTCTCTGGGTGGGTCGTGCAGCTGTGTCTGTGGTCTCTCAACCCTGCTGTAGCCTTCAAGGAGCTGACAGACAAGGCGCGCTGTGTAGTGCTGACATCGGGCACCTTGGCGCCCACAGAGTCCTTTGCATCTGAGGTTGGCCTCCAGCCAGTTGTTGCGGTTGCTATTGAAAGTGCTTCCTGCATGACTGCGATGACTAATGTCAGTGGGTGCGTGCGCACCTGAGGCTACTTGTTGTCCAGAAGGTCCACCCCACTGCTGGCTCAAAGCCGGGGTTGGCCATGTGCCTTTGCACCTGGGGTTTTGACAAGACTGATCATGTCTCTTTGAGCCTGCACCATAGCATGCACACAACCATTTGTCAAACGAACAAAGCTGACTCGGCGTACTTGATCTCAGCAAGATCTCAAAACCTGCATCAGCTTTATAACCAGCTCACATCACCACTCATGGCTGTAAAGCAACCTGCTGACACTCAAGGGCATGCTGATCCACACTCTGGTTGCTATGCTGCAGTTGGGCGCCTCTTTTCCTGTCAAACTAGAAGCCCCACATGTGGTAGATGTCAGGAAGCAAGTGTGGGCAGGCGCCATAGGCAGAGGTGCAGACGGTGCCACCCTTCAAGCCACCTACAAGCAGGCAGACACAACAGCCTTCCAGGACAGCGTGGGCAAGAGTGTGGTGGAGGTGTGCAGGGTGGTGCCTGATGGAGTGCTCATGTTTTTGCCTAGCTACAGCATGCTGGACCGCCTGGTGAGCAGATGGAAGGTAGGCTGTCCCACCTGGAGGCCCTCAGCATGCCTAAAAAGCTCTTGTTGTGTGGAGTTGAGGGCGATAGATGCCTCGTCCTTGCTGCAAAGATTGGTGTGCAGCTGTCCAGCCTGATTAGGAGCACATCAACATGCATTGTTGTTGGCATGCTGACTGCCAAAAACAGGACCGCATACAGGAAGCTACACAGAACTGTGCATACCTGACCATGGGGGAAGACACATATATAGTGAGCGAATGAGTGAACAAACAAATGAATGAATGAGTGAATGGATGAGTGAATGAACGAGTGAATGGATGAGTGAACGAATGAATGAATGAATGAATGAATGAATGAATGAATGAATGAATGAATGAATGAATGAATGAATGAATGAATGAATGAATGAATGAATGAACGAACGAATGAATGAATGAATGAACGAACGAACAAACCAATGAATGAACGAACGAACGAATGAATTTATGAATGAGTGAATGAACGAACGAATGAATGAACGAACGAAGGAATGAATGAATGATCGAACGAGTGAATGGATGAGTGAACGAATGAGTGAACAAATGAATGAATGAATGAATGAATGAATGAAAGGATGGATGAATGCATGGATGGATGTATGGGTGCATGAATGGATGCATGAATGAATGAATGACTGAATGCATGACAGGATGCACTAGGGAGGCCTTTGATGAAGCCATACTTCTGACGCTGTGGTATCAGAAAAGGTTGCAGGGACAGCTGCCCAGTCTGTCACAACGCCTTTGTATTTCAGCAAAGCCTGTGATGCAGTAAAATCGCAAGGCAGGTGATGAATTTTGCCATTATACTGGCTCTGCTGTACTCATTGTTGCACAGAGCAATAGCCTGTGCGCCAGTTGATTGCCCTGAGGAACGTCACCACAGCACCCAAAAGCACTGGCAGCACCTTCCACTGTCATGACAGATGCACCACTGATGTCACATACGGCTGCTGTTTGCACTGGCTCTGCAAGCTTCAAGCGACCATCTCCATGCAGGCCAATGGGCTATGGAGCCAGTTGGCAGCCTTGAAGAAGGTGGTCACTGAGCCCAAGGGCACTGGTGAGGCCTTTGACACAGTCATGAAGGACTACTACACCGCCATCAAGAGGGGCCAGGGCGGACTCTTCATGGCTGTCTGCAGAGGCAAGGTATGCATCGCTGCATGGGATGACCTGCAAAAAATCAGGTCCTGCAAGCCATGCAGGATGTAACACACACACACACACACACACACACACACACACACACACACACACACACACACACACACACACACACACACACACACACACACACACACACACACACACACACACACCATGATATAATTTCACCTCTTGTAACCACAAGAGGTACATGAAGCTGCCGTGAACCACGATTGCAGGCGAAATACAGTCCCGTGATCATGTGCATGCAGAAACATGTATCTGATCTGCACTGACAGATTGTGCAAAGCTGCCATGGGACATGCAGCCTGCAAGGTCGTGTCGCACAGATGCAAGGCAAAACTTTTTCTTGGCAAAGCAGGCTTGTTCTTGCAGGTCTCAGAGGGGCTTGACTTTGCAGACAGCAATGCCAGGGCGGTGCTCATCTTTGGCATACCCTTCCCCAATGTCAAAGACACCAAGGTGGGGCTGAAGAAGTCCTACAATGATGCCGGCCAGCACACCCACCGCCTGTTGAGTGGGGACCAGTGGTACAGCCAACAAGCCTTCAGGTGTGTCTGCCTTTCTGTGCCTCTCTCTGTCTGTCTGTCTGTCTGTCTGTCTGTCTGTCTGTCTGTCTGTCTGTCTGTCTGTCTGTCTGACAGCCTGTTTCTCTGTAAGCCAGTCTATGGCTACGTTTGCAAGAAAGCCTTGGTTGGGGTCTCATCTGCTTTGACAGGCTCCCCAGCAGATGCCGGCAGCTGCATTCTCTCAGGCACAGACTCTGACGCGCAGCTGGCCACTTTCTGCTGCTGCATTTGAATCCTAGGGGAAACACTTGGCTTGTTTTTGTCACAGTAACAGTGTCACTACATCATGTTTTCAGTGGTGTAGGGCGCTGAACCAGGCGATAGGCAGGTGCATCAGGCACCGAGCAGACTACGGTGCCATCATGCTGTTCGATGATAGGTTCCGCCAACCAAGATACCAAAAGAATCTATCTAGATGGTAGGCTCACACCCAGCTCTGCAGAAACAGGACATGATTGCAGTATATATGAAACAGGGCAGTGGTATTCTCTAGATGTCTGTTGTGCAACCACCCTCGTTTGCACCAGCATATGCAGGAACATGCAGGCCAGGCTTGTCTGCTTATAGCGCTTCAGGGCGATGCATGCTGTTTCTCCAGCATGCAACACAAGCAGATTTGTGACAAACTTTCTCAAAGTCAAGACTGCAATGCCAGGGTGCTCTGCCGCAACAGAGGCCTCTTAGCCAACTGCTCTTGCCGTCACAAAGACAGTCAGCTGTGAATCGGCATTCATGGCGCAAGAGCGTTATTTGGCAAATTGCGTACTTATAGTGATGCCAGATGTTGAATGGGTGGATTTGTTACGGTGTTAGCCGTTGTCATGTGAAAATATTTATTCAGGGTCAGAGGCACCATCACAGTCCAGCCCAGCTTTGACACTGCCTTAGACTCCATCACACAGTTCTTTGCCCGGCTCAAAGCAGACCCACCAGCAGGATCTCTCCCCCCCCCCCTCACTCAACCTGACCTTCCTTCTTCCTCTGCTCACCCTCAGTCCAAAGCCCAACAGAAGCGAGGCAAGGCCGCACCAGCAACCACTCCCATGGATGGTTTAGTCACTGCATCACAGCCAACACTGATGTCTGCATGGGCTCAACCACAGCTTGACGGCCACAGACAGCAGCCGCAGATGCAGCCGAGTAGTAAGCGGCAGCAGTGGCAGACCGCCATGTCAGCAGCAGCTTCAGCAGCAGCTGCTGGTCGCCTGGGGCAGGGCAGTGTGGGGCCAGCCCCAGGAGGTCTAGTGCCCCTCGGCAAGGCTTTTGCAGGCAGTGGCCCCTCACCAGGGCAGTCACTGCCAGTGCTGCCTTCCCCTATGCCTGATGCCATTGTGAGCGTCAACAGTACAGTGACACCGTCCACAGCGCCTAGCATGCTGCCATATCAGCAGCAGCATGCTGAAGTTCCTATGCATACTGCTTCACCTCAAGTGAATGCTACAAGGGGACACCAGCTACCTGTGTCAGTGTCAGCAAGTCACTGTGGCACTCAGCCTAGCAGTGGGCGCCAGGCTCAGCCTCAGCATACACTGAGAACAGCTGGGCAGCAGCAGCAGGGCAATGTTTGGGGTGAGCAGCATGCTCCTGGGCTGGCACATGCGCAGATGCAGGGTGAGCAAGCTGACAGTCACTGTGCTGCAGCAGCTGTCCAACAGACAGAACATCAGCAGCCACATGATTCAGTAATGCCAAACAGAGCTTCAGGCTCCAGCAACGATCCCTGTAGGCAGCAGCAAGCACAGCAGCATCAGCCAGCTCAGCAGCTTCACCTTGCTCACCAAGCTCAGCATGCACAGCAGGTCCTGCATGTACAGCAGCCTCAGGAAGTGCTGCAGGCCCAGCATGCACAGCAGGCCCAGCATGCACAGCAGGCTCAGCGTGCACAGCCAGCTGCTGCCTGTGGTGTGTCTGCGGCCGTTTTACAGGAGTGGGTGACAGCTGATATGCAAGCCTTTGTGGTCTGGGTCTCCACTCATGACTTCATGCAGGTCAGTGCATCCCTCAATGTTTGTTTGTTCAATTGTAGGGAGCGTCCTTGCCACTGCTTTTGTAGCCACTCTTGTACTTGCAGCACTTGCATCCAGTTTGTCTGATCTTGAGCCAGTGCCTGCACAGTCCGCCCACGCGGATAGGCCTTCTGAGCCATGTCGTTGTGCTTGAACACCCGATAAGATTGACATGCTGTTCATTGCGGTGTACAGAGTCAGATTGAGGCTGAGGATGTGGCGCAGTCTGGGATCGTGGACTGCTTTGATCTGGCCCAGTAAGTCTTTCCTGCATAGAGTGCTCAATCAAACACTGCCATTGTGCATGACCGCCCATGTCTCTCATGCTACAAAGGCTGCATGACTGTGCAAGACGCAGCGGCACAAATTTGAGTTGCAGGTGCATCGTACTGCATTAATGCTGATAGGTTGCATGAACTAGTGGTGCAGCACTCGCTCTGAAGGCTGCTGCACAGCTGGGTTGCAGGCAGCGTATGAGACATGATTGGTTGAGGGTATATACATTCACAGTTGACTTTGGGTAGGCTACAGATAGTCTGTATGGTAGCTAGTATATTTAGGGTAGGCATCGAATTGTCATGTGAAGTTTGTGACTGAACGCCACTTGTGCAGACTATAGCACAATGGTTAATGTCCAGCATGAGTTGCAACTGTACATGCACCACATAGTAGCCTTGCTTTTTTGTGAGCTGGTCATGGGAAAAGTTCACCTGCAAGTATGGCAATGCCAAAAGCTGCAGTTGTTAGTAGTCAGTACATCAGGTATACAGGTTGGTACACTTCAAGCAACACTTTGGTATTTACATGACCTGTCATTCAAAAGCAGTGGGTGAGCTAGGGTGTGATTCAGTCTGTGGTGCAGAGAACTGCTCAGCTCGACCGCTCTGCTCCAGCCCTTCCTGGAAGAGTGGACTGGCCCTCTGCCCCAGGGCTTTTCTGCTATAGCTGCTGCTAAGGGCATTGCCTTGAAGCAGCCCCTCAGTCTGGCCCCTGCTCTGCTGCAAGCCATGCGCCAGAACCTTCGCCATACTTCGCTCTCAGCAGCCTTGCAGGTGCGCCACAAACTTCCTGTGACTTTGTAGGGACGCAACGCATGTCAACAGATGTCACTCACGGCTTGAACCGTACAAAAGACACATGCTTGACAGTTGCAGTGCAGCTTGTCCCCTTTCCAAATGGCTAAATTAGAATACATTACATCAAACAAATACCAAAAAAACACCACTGTGCAGTACTGTGGTGTGCAAAGATGGTGCACGTCAAACATTATTACTCATGTGTTCTGCAGGCTATGAAAACATTTTGCCGTGTATTCTGCCGGCTATGAAAACATTCTGTTTTTGTGTTCTGCAGGCTATGAAAACATTTTGCTGTGTTTTCTGCAGGCTAAGAAAACATATTGCCAAATGTTCTGCAGGCTATGAAGGCTGGGTACACATTGGCTCTGGCAGCGCACTGCTCAGCAGCCCCTCAAGCATCCCAGCTCCTCCAGGGCTCATTGCCGCAAGGGCCTCAGCTTGGTGCTACGCAGCTCCATGCACCGCGGCCATACCAGCAAGCTGTTCCACAGGATTCCATCATATCAGGACCAGCTCATAGTGACCTGGTAGGGGCAACTGCCCAGCAGCCCCATGCTGCTTCTATGCTGCAGCAGCCCTCCAGTATTGTCTGGGAGGGCACAAACCAGCAGCCGCCTCACCCAGGGCATTGTCAAGTGCCCCAGTCAAGGGCTTTAGCAGGCGCACAGCAATCTGCTACCAAGCCGCAAGAGTCTGATGACATCAGCTGCGCTCAGGGACAGGCTGCATCCCCAATTCTAGCAGAGCAGACGAGCAGAAGCAGCTCCTGTGGGCTCAACCAGAGTGCTTCAGGCAAAGCTGAAGAGTCTGACCCAGCCTTTGCCAGGCTGGGGGGGGCTGGTCCCTTGGGAGGGGTCAGTGCAGGTCAAGCTCAAGGCAAATGCGCTGGAGCCAGCACTGCTGCAAATGTGCACTTGCAGGGCAGGGCTATAGGGGCAAAGGCTACTGCAGGCACTGTCATGCAAGGCCAACCTAGCAGTGCAACTGCTGGGGCAGCTGCAAGCTCTGGGTCAAGGCCAACAGGTCATGTGGGTGCTGTCAGCACCAGCAACAAGTCCGCTGAATCAGACAAGGAGAATGCAGCAGCAGGTAACGCTGCTTGCCAGCAGGGTATAAAACTAATGTCATGACAGGCTGTCAGCCGGCCATTAGCATGTTTTGTGGTTTGCAAGGTAGCTGGATGCCAAGAGATGAGAGCATGGTGGCACATGTGTGTTGTATGCTTGTGCAGCTGTCTTGTAGTGCACAGAGCAATCACTGCTGTCATGCTACCCACACGTCCAAATGCCAAGCACATATCTATGCTACTTGGTAACAGAGGCTGCTCCTGTGATCACTCCAAAAAATAGCTGTCCCAGCACACCTGGGCTGCAAGTCTGCATGTCATTTTGCAAGGCCTTGTTCAATGGAACATCAAAACTTGTACAGCGTTCATCAGCGTATTGGTTAGATGTGTGCATGCGGTGGCTTGCCAATGAGTCTAATTCTCCCAGGGTTGTATGGCAAGGTATGCATCAGTTCTTGTTCTGCACGCTTGTGATGGCTAAACCAGATAATTTACCATATAGTAATGTTGGTCTCTCTATGTGATTGGGTTACCCTGTGAGAAGCTGCTGCTTGCTGATTGCAGTCAATCCCAAGCGAATCCACAAGTCTAAAGCGGCAGCTGCAGCAGAAGCGGATAGGGAGAGCAAGCGCAGCAAAGCAGTGTCAGCAGATCAGGCACTAGCAGAGGCCAAGGCAGCTGCTCTTGCATCAGGCTGGGACAGTGATGATGACTTTGAGACGCTGCCAAAGCGCTGAAGGCAGTAATGTTGTGGGCGACACACCGTGTGCTGAATGTCATGTTTGACAAGTCTCAGAACATCATGTCTTCTTTGGTTTGGGTAGAGAATTTTGCTTCCCGACCAACAATGTTATAAGTCAGGATGCAGCCCTTGTACCATCGGTCAAAAGGCGTGCTCAGTAGCTGGCCCAACACATCAGTGCATCATGATTGGTTAGAAGCTTGCTAGGTAGTTCAGATAATGACAGTGCTGTAAGCAAGCAAGTCCCTTGTTTCTGACATGCCTTGAACACCAGATTTTGCAGCTCTCAAGTGTCTAAGCCATTAGTAAGATTTGCAAGTGAGTGCTTTTCTGAGTTGTCATTTGTGACTGCATCGCAGTACTGCCTTGCGGTAAAGGGATAGTAACATCGCATAACATTGTTGTCCAGTATTTCATTGTGATGCCAGCTGGGAGGCGTCGTCGCTGTGCAGCAACACAAAGCGGTGTTTGATGCAGGTGATTCGAGCAACTTCCAGTAGTGGTTTGCATGATCAGTCGCTTTACAGTTTGCATGATCACTTGCTTTACAGAATGACTGGCACTACATGCTTCAGCACGCACTACTGTCTGCTTGATGGACACTGCCCTACAACACCTGACATTGCAGGCTGCATAGCTCAGCTTATCATGCACGCATGTTGATGCCGTGAATATCAATTTTTACAGTACTTGACACACCAATCAGTGTCTTGTCAATTGGCGCTGCACTTGTACCCCATAGTCACTTGAGCTCGAGCCTTGGCCCTAGCAGCTGGTGTGTCATCATCTTGCAGGACCCTGCCATCAACAGGAAAGCGTGAGTCAGGTGTCATAATCGAACACGATTCAAGAAACTTCACAGCATTGCGGAAACTACAATGCAAGCACCACTCAGCTACATCTCCACATGCCCGATGTGAATATCCAAATGGTATGTGAAACATTACCACGTTCATATACAGAGTGCTCACCTAGCCAGCTCCCCATCCCTGGAGAGACTAGAAGGCATCATGGGCCTCTGCGGACCATGTACTGAACCAGTGCCATGCCTTCTGCGCTTGTCAATGAAGCTGTGCTCTGCAGGACACGTCCGCAATATGTCAGCTGACAGCCTCTTCCTCCCTATGTCACCTACATCTGCAAAACACAAGCTGGATACTTCGACAAAGTGTGAATACTTTCAAAATCAAATCTGCAGCGCGACTGTGAGGGACCGCGTGTGAGCAGAAAGACACGCCTGACTGTGCAGTGCAGTATGCGACAAGGTATGAGTGCATCTATTGGGTGTGTACATTCTATAATGTTTTATGGGGTGTGCTGCCAAGCAAGCAGTACGCTGTCACCTGTGTGTAGTACAAATGCAAAAGTTGGGTAGAACCTGAAGTGAGAGGCTTGCAGCATGTCAACAGCAGAATTGCTAGGACAGAAGATTGGTGATGGTTGACAATCTGTAGGCGTGTCTACAAGTGCCCTGTTTTGTTGCCATGACACCATGCCATACTGGAAAAGCTCAATGCTGGCCAGTTGCTGCTTGGCAGTACCATGCTGATGCCAACAACAGTGCAGCAGAAACACAAACAGGCTGTGTTGTAATCTCCAGACTACACAGCTAGGGTCAAATGCATCAATTGGTCTGTGACTCACCAGTGTCAGGGCTGAGGACTGTCTCCACACTAGCTCTGTCTGCAGAGGCCTGCTTCCTCTTCCTGGGGCGCCAGGCACCTTCCCCATTGGCTACCTTGGTCCAGGCGTCATGTGAGAGTGGTCCTCGCCAGATTCTGCTGCTGAACTTGGAGACCGGTAGAAGCACTTCTATTGCATTGGTCTCTCAGCACGCTGCGCGCAGAAGGACAACCGTCTATGCTTGCCAAGCCATGGTGAATTTGTTGCACGGACCAGCATGACCACTGCTTCAATCACAGCCATGTTTCTAAAGCAAGCCTGAATGCTTCAGCGGTCTCAGCATCACATTTCCAAATAGATGAGTCAGCCGTTCACAGAGCATGCGAAGTGACGCAGATGTGTCGTCTTGACATGCCATGAAGTGCACCTATGAGACCATGATGCATGACAACAACCATAATAATCATGATGATAATAATAATAATAATAATAATAATAATAATGATGATAATAATAATAATAATAATAGTAATAATGGTAACACTAAAAATATTAACAACAATATAATAACGCCTTCCGGCTCATGACAAGCTAGGTACATGCAGGACAAGTCTTGTCTCTCATGATACATGTAGCATCCATACCTGGGAATCTGAGCTCAACCTCAGCTTGAGTCTCAATTATGACATAGGCCTTGAAGTAGACCCCAGACCCCGCCTCGAGCTCCGTCATGAAGTAGGGCTGTGACCCTTGGGGACAAACAACAGGGGGCTGATCACATGTCTCAGCAGACTGCGCCTGACCCATAGTCAGTCTGGAAGCAGCAGCAGCTGGCGGTGGGGGGTTGACTGGGGTGCCTGGGGTCAGCGCATATGTCTGCAGGAGGGGCCCAGTTGCAGCACGCATTGCAGCATGCAGAGTGGCGTTCTCTTCTTGAATGCTGGTGAGCTGCCTCTGTAGAGACCTCTGGCCTGCCTGTGCACTTAAAACTGCCCTCTCCCTCTGGGCCAGTTGTACCTAAGACAGCAGACACACGGCACTCACAAACAGGGCATCAACCTGGAAAATGTCTTTGCGTACTGATTTTTGGAGGAAGCCATGGTGAGTACTGCTTGTGAAGCATCAGAATGAGGCGTGGTGTCACGCTTGCTGTATACTGCTGCATACCGAACAATCAAAGAAGTTGTGGAGCTGCTGATTGCTACACATGAGACCAGCAACACTGATGCACAATCATGCCAAAGTGCAATGACAGTTGTTTGGGTTGCAAAACGCACAAAGCAGGAGACAAACCTTGAGGGCCTTTTCGTGCTTGTCAGCAGTGTCCAAGTAGCACTTGAAGAGGACCAGCTGCACTGTCATATCTGCAGTGCTGTCCACCAGGGCTTGGGTACGCTTCTGCAGGTTGATGAAAGCAATGCTTTGGGTCTGGATCTTCCTGTGCTGCAGAGCAGCAAGGTCACGCAGCTCTGCAAATGCATACAACAGAGTTGGCTTGGTGTGTTGCGTACCTGCTTTGCCCGCGTTATGGACAAACGAGGCATGAGTGTCCATGGCAGGTGTAGCATGAAATGCACGACACATGGTTTGTATGAGCATTGACAGTCTTTTTAACACATTGCAGAAAGCCAAAGCTATCTGAACAAAGCCACTTAGCCAAAGCCCTGCATTCACCTGGCAGAGGCAGCATGTATCCTCCAAAATATGCAGCCTGTGACTTTTTGTGAGTGAATGTTAGAACGCATGATCAGGACAGCAAGGGCTCTTGACATACCAGTGTAGTCCTGCTTGGTCTGCAGACATTGAGCTTTCCAGTGTTCTGTCTCACCAATCAGCGTCTGACATTGCCTCTCGCACTGTGCATGCTGGACCTCCTTCACGTGCAGCATACCCTGGTTGAGGAGTAGCTGGTCCTGTACAGCCGCTTTATTTTGAATACATACGGTTACAAATGACGTCTCAAGTCTGAAGCTTGTGGAGCATATTTCTGGTGACGAGTATGAAGTCAAAAGCTAGTGTCAGCTCATCTCTGCTGTTTTGTACTTTGAAACTAGTTCGGTCCCACACAGGCATGCAACACTCACCCTAGCTTCCTGCAGATCGTTCCGCAAACTCAAAACCATACAATCTCGACGATCGAAGATTGGGCTGCTGGGGCGGTATTGGAAGGGGGAGGTTGGACAGTCGGACGGAGAGTAGGACGGACTTGCAGGACAATACGGTGGACTCCCAGGCCAGTGCCAAGGGCTAGTAGTCGTATCGCTGGACCTATAAGGACACAAGTTTGTGTTGTGCAGTAGCAGCTGCCAAACAGGCTTGTTGCGCAGCACATCTTTCGGGTGTGTCACGGAAGAATATAGAAGTTGTTGGTCCCTGCAGGTATCTTCGTGCAGGTCACCAGATTACTCCATTTTGGGCCGACAAGGGCAAATCGGTGCTTAAGCGGCGGATTGAATTCTGTAGCTAACTTGCAGCGAGACGAGGAGCTCTATCCCGAATTCGTGCTTTTACATAAGTACGCCCTTAGTCATGACACGAGCGAGCGTGGGTCCCGACATGCCCGACAATGTTCAGGTGCGACAATGCGGCCTGTACGAGCTGAATCACAGTTTGAAGCGAGCGACATCTATATGCGCACATTGTTGCCGGCAGTGCCATTTGCATTGGGCAGTTAAAACATTGAGTTTTAAATAGCGGTAAATTTCACATATGGTCTCCCTGCGACTCCCTGCCTCGCCTCGCAGCAGGGAATAAACCCCATCAGTCTTGCAGCTATTCATGCTTCGTGTTCGGGCTAGTCAAACCACTTGCGTGCCCCCCGTAATCCAGCGTTGTACCTCGACGCAAGTGTTGAGAAGCAACTGCAGACGGCAGCAGTCAGGGAGCGTATCTGTGCTGGGAGCTGACTCGCCTTTCGGCCTTCCACCGCACACTACTACTCGTAGCGTAAGCAACAGGAACAGAAGACAAGTCATCAGAAATGCTGGAGGACCTGCTGGTGGCACCACCAGAAGCAAGAGTAGCAAGGGGAAAGAGGTCAGCATATCACCTTGCATGAAATGGTGCCAGCAGCATGGCATGAGACTTTGCAAGTAAGCATATACTATGCATTGATGGCGGGATCAGTCATGACCCATACTGCTGTGCAGGTTGACACGCCAGGCAAGAAATTGCTGGTTGGGGTGGCTATAGGATATCTTGCCTTGGTGCTGCTAGTGCCTACAGTCAATGTCTTTGTCCAGGTGACCATATGTCCCATACACGCTGTTCATGTGAAGTCAGAAATGGTGAAGCTGAGTGTCATTCCACCACGTGATGTGAACCTCAACATCCACCCTGCTGTCTTGCAGGCTTTTGCCAGGGGCGTTGGACCGTTCATCTCAAACATCACTGAGCCAGACTTCCTGCAAGCGGTAAGCCCTTTTGCTATCCACACTGCAAACATAGTCATTATCTGCTCTGTGCAACACATGTATGCGCATACGATGCTGCCAAGTAGACCCGTCTATGGGGCCACAAATCTCAGCAATGACCCTGTCTCTGCTGGTCCTGTTTGAGGCATGCCGATGCTGCAGATGTTGCCGCAAAGGTAAACAGCAAGCATAGATGAATGCATGTCTGCATTATGCATCCTCACTACTATCACCATCGCTGAGCTCTAACACAAGGCATATCATCTGATAGTTTAAGATGACATTCACGCCATCAGCAACAGCAGCATTTGAAAATCAAGTTTACCTGCACCCAATTTCATGTGATGATGCACTCATCCCATGGGTGCCTATGCAGGTGAAGATGACACTGCTGTTGTCAGCCGTGGCAGTGCCCATCAACACAGTGTTTGGCGTGACATGCGCTATCCTGATTGCCAGGAATGAGTTTCCTGGGAAGCTGATATTGACGAGCATGCTAGATCTGCCCTTCAGCATCTCTCCCGTTGTGACAGGTCAGCTGGCAACTGTTGCATCCAGACCTTATTCTTGTATGTTGCCATGTCTCTTTGCTTGTTGGACACCTCCTCTTCAGCCCTGGTATCAGGTCAGCTAGATGCTTCCATGTCATATGACACATACCAGATGCAATGAGTATTTGGGCAGCTGATATATGTCACGCCTGGATTGTGAGTGTGATTGTACAAGTGACAGTGCCAGTGTGAGCGCAAGTGTGTGTGTGTGACTGAGAGTGTGAGCGTGAGCGTGAGCTGTTGTGGTTTGCTGCAGCAAAGCTGTTGAGCCTCTGCCAAAATCGTTCTATTGTATGTATCCTGTCCTGGTTCATCAAATCAAAAACAGCGCTTGTCTTCACATATGGGCTGATGGCCTGTGCATTGACATAGTCTGCCTAATCAGCTGTGTCTGAACAGCCCTTGATGCATCAATATGTGAGTATCTGAGCTGACATTGACACCCTGTACAAATCAGCATTATTCAACCACCAATCAGCTTGCAGCGTAATGAGTAGCTCAGCTTGGCAGTGCAAGGCTCGGCTGTCTATCATGCTTTATGAGTGAGCAACATGCATTGTAGATGTGCGTTGCAGCAGAAAGCTTTAAAGTTAAGTGATAGCACAGCCATAGCCGTACATTATCCAGCGGCTTCATGTTATGGTTCATGGTAGCGCATGCACCGCAATACCACACCAACCTCAAATCCTATCATTGTTGCTTTGTTGCACCTTGACAAGACCTGCAGACGACAGAAGACCAGCAGCAGTGGGCTTCTAGACATGATGAACGCTGAGTAGTGATGTTTCTTGACCAGGACACTGACAACCCTGGCTCATCTGTACAGCCTGATTGGCTGAAGATGCAAATGCTCATCCTTCTCCTCATGAATGGTCTGGTGTGCACGCAGGGCTGATGCTGGTGTTGCTGTATGGCAGGGAAGGCTGGTTTGCGCCCCTCATCCGAGCCACAGGCTTCAACATTGTCTTTGCCTTCCCAGGTCAGCGTCAGGTCCCCCTGCAATTCAGACAAAGCATGTAACTGCACAAAGCCCATGTATGTCTGCTCATCAAGTCCATGCTGGAGGTGCTTGGTCCGTAACAGCCAGTCAGAGTTGAGGGGTAGCATTCAGGCTTGTGCAGCATTCAATCACGATTGTTCTTCGATATCTGTCAGAGGGGCAGGAGAGCTTTGCATTACCCACTGCTGTGATTCAGTCAAGTCCTGTGATGCATATAATGTGATTCTGGCGTGATCTTGATATGAATGAGCCCAGCTTGCACTTCACTCCCAGCTTCGACCTCTCATATGTCGCTGTCAGCCATTTCCCATTTCTGACTGCATGTATGCGTACAGGTATGGCCTTGGCCACCTTGTTTGTGACGATGCCCTTTGTGGTGAGGGAGCTGATACCCATTCTGGAGACCATGGACCTTGCTGAAGAAGAGGCAGCACGAACTATGGGTGCCAGCGACTGGCAGGTCTTTTGGAATGTCACCCTACCCAACATTAGATATGGACTGCTGTATGGCATCATTTTGACAAACGCGGTGAGAGTGGCTTCCTGCAGACATGAACTTGTTGCCAGATATGCACAGCGTTGAGAGTACTGTGCTGTCACAAGTCTGCACCAGAGTGCACATCTTGGCTACCTGCGCTTTTGACTATATGCACAAATCAAATAACATGCACTTTTGGGCTCAAGCTCCATGCATGAGTCAGGTGGTTGTTGATTCTTCCTGACACCCATACAAGCCATCTACACATTGAGTGCGTACCCCTCTTCGTCTGCAGCACGCATTTGTGCCACCTTGTGCATACCCTCACTCAGTTTGTTTGCATAAACAGCAGCAGCAACTTCTGCTTTCAGCCTGATGACATATGGCTCTTGATGTTACTATGGCTCTTGATGTTACTATGGCTCTTGATGTTATGCAGAGAGCCATGGGCGAGTTTGGAGCCGTGTCTGTCATTTCTGGAAACATTATTGGCAAGACGCAGACCCTCACTCTGTTTGTGGAGGGGTCTTACAAGGAGTACAACACTGAGGCAGCCTTCTCTGCTGCTGTGCTCCTCTCCTTCTTAGCTGTAGTTACGTTGTTTGTCAAAGGCAAGGTGGAAGCATCTGCAGAGTGAGTGTGCTCAATGTGTTCCCTGAGGTCAGGCAATTTGTTTGCTTTGCAGCTGCACATGATGGGCATCTTTGTTTTGTTTGGCAGCCAAGGGAGTCTGCACCCTTGTTGCATGCAGACATGCTGTCTCGACTTGAGGATAGTTGTGACGTTTTCCTGCTCAATCCCACCTTGCAACTTGAGTGTTCTGGTTGGTATGACAGGGCCTACTTAGGCTATTCTGGCTTCATGCCAACATTGTTGTGCGTTCACGGTCGTCAAAGCACTGGCACAAGACAGATTTGCGCTCATTACAGGGCACAACTTGTTGATTGCTGTAGCCACATGCAATTTGCACAGGCTAGATGGTGCTAGTATGTTCTGCAAGTGATAGGTACCACCACACTGGTCTCATGCCGTAGAGTTCATCATCCACAGACTGTCCTTCTTTAGCATGAGCAGAACAGACTTGTCATGGTCCGCGTGTCGACAACGCTGTTGCAGAAGGCAGCAGTTGCTGTGACAGCACACTTAGTCACTCTTAGGGATTGGCCTGAAAGGACAAGTGTGGGCGCTGACTTTAGTAGAAGTATGTCGTTGCTTTGTGTGATATTGATGAGGCGTTTTGTTGGTCAGTGTAGCAGAGTGATGAGGCACTGTTCACTTGAATGTAGCTGTGCGTGAAGTAAAACATTATTCCTCCACAGATGCCATCAGTCCTTGACAGGGTCTCAAAATGTGACGCATTGTTCCTATTGAATAGTCACCTGTCAGTGTGCAGTGACGCTCATTGAACCAACCAGCTTGAGTGCAAGACACAGCGCCAGCAGTGCTGTGGGCAATGTGCTAAGTTGCAGACTCCTCATTGTGGCTTTTGCACATGACAGAGAACATGACTGGCATGGAGCAAGCTATGCCTTTCTGCTGCTTTCTTCAGGATGCTAGTGCTTCTTGGCTGCAGTGAAAGCCTGTATGTCGTCCTCAACTAGTCAGCGTGGTCCGTGTCATCTACATCTATTTCATCCTCATCGATAGGAACAAGCTCCTCATCGTCTGTATCACGTCGCAAGCTTAAGCCTGAGCTTTTGAAGCTGAAGAGGGTCTTGGCCAGATACAGGCCCATGCAGCAGAGCAACCCAAAGATCAGCACATGCTCCATCTTGGAATCGGACAACTCCATGTCTTCAGCAGTGTTCTGAATTTAGGTCCTGCAGGCTCTGTGCTTATGTGTACAACTGTGTGCAAAAAGGTGCCAGTAGTTCAGATTAACTCTGGTGCTAGTACAGAGAGGCAAGATGCGCAATATATCGCTTACCTGTATGCCACCAGCGACAAGCTTTGCAAGCCCTGGCCGTGCTGGAACAGCAAAGACAGGTGTGATCAGACCATCCACTAACACGAGCTATAAGACAGAACCGATTCGCCGAATAGCAAATGCGATTTTTTGTTTGATCTCAAGTTACATTCGATGCGCAGAACGCGCCCTGTCCGAGGAACGGCTCGAATAGGTCGGGTGACCTGCATGCATTGGAGGAATCTGGATCCAGCAAGTTGCACAACTGCAGCTGGATGTGGCAAAGCCGTTGCGCTGCAATCACTTCGCCCTGCGATAGGCTGCTGCTACATGCATCATTGTGATGTGATCAGTTTCAAGACAACGCACTAGGTACTGGTGAGGCAGGACACATTACTTTGCACCGCTGATCGAGGGTTTTTGGCTGGCAACTGCAAGGGTGAGGTGCCATAAGCAGGCCAAAAAGTCAGCGGTTACGAATCAAACCGCATCACAGCCGTGCAAAGATGCTCAGTAGCAGGGAAAGTGGTGTCCATGCACCTAAAGCTTGAAAGGTCAGCTACTGAACGTCCGCACCAAAACACTGCTTCCTTTGCCTCTCTGCTGTGACTAGTTGATCTGTCGGCGCAGAACGTGGTCATTTCCAGGCTTAAACGAGAAGCTGTAGCTGGACAACTTTCCAAACTTGACGGTAGTGATGCTTCGGAAGAAGAGTCTCAGACAATCCTCTTTTAGAGATGCTTGCCAATTTCTGATCCTGAGTTACGGTGCAAGCTTTTTGACAGTCTGGTACTACCCATTTTGAGCTATGCTAGCGAAGTGTGGGGTGTTGATGAAAAGATAGGTGACGCTGCAGAGCTACTGCATA